>Ga0190313_1000166_pt1 | contig 42586 bp, 52 predicted proteins | sample 4870071011_MG_FD_169989 | JGI IMG/M metagenome (GOLD analysis project Ga0190313, IMG submission 169989) | Hydrothermal vent sediment bacterial communities from Southern Trench, Guaymas Basin, Mexico - 4870-07-10-11_MG | ecosystem: Environmental > Aquatic > Marine > Hydrothermal vents > Sediment ... | reverse complement strand
CAGAAGTAATAATTGAAGAATATGGAACAGAGGAATTCTTGTCTAGGCTGTCGCACCCATATTGGTTTCAAAGTCTTTCAATGGTTTTAGGATTTGACTGGCACTCATCTGGGACTACCACAGTGACAATGGGGGCACTGAAGGAAGCGCTAGGCCCAGATCTGGGAATAGTAGTGGCTGGAGGGAAAGGAAAGGTTAGTAGAAAAACCCCTGAAGAGATAGTAAAGTTAGGGGATGAGCTAGGCCTAGGAACTAGGAAGCTAGAAGACCTAGTTAAAACTAGCAGGCTTTCAGCAAAGGTGGACAATGCATGTGTTCAAGATGGTTATCAGCTGTACCATCACACCATAATATTTGACGAGAAAGGTAATTGGACAGTGATCCAGCAAGGAATGAATTCTAGATGGGCTAGAAGATATCATTGGTTCAATGCAGATGATTTCCTAAACGATCCTCAGCTGGTGGCTGGGCAGAAAAGGGAAAAAGATGTAATGAACCTAGCATCCAGTGAGTCCAGTGAGGCTAGGGATGTTGTCCTAGACCTAGCAAAGGATGGGACAAGGCTAGAAATGCCTAGAAAAGCTAATTGGAAAGCACTAAAGGCTGTCTATGAGATTCAGCCTAGGAATTTTGAGGAGCTCCTTCTAGTTAGGGGGATTGGGCCGTCCACGCTAAGGGCGTTAGCGCTTATTTCAGACGTTGTGTTTGGTAAGCCTCCTAGCTACAAGGACCCAATTAGGTATGCGTTCGCAGTTGGTGGTAAGGATGGTGTGCCTTTCCCTGTGGACAAGAGAGCAATGGATGAGGCTACGCTGACATTGAAGGAAGCGATAGAGATGGCTAAGCTCGGGAAGAAGGAAAGAATGAACGCTTTGAGGAGGTTGAGCTACAAATTGAATATTTCGTAATATATTAATCCTTGCAAAAAATTAAATTATTATTAACATACCGACAAGAGATGATGAAGGAGAATACACAGATGAATTCGTAATTGGATTAATAAAAGCAGAGATAGATGTAATAACTGGTATGGTTGTTCAACTAAAGAATTTAAGCAAATATTATGGTTGATAAGAGACGATATTTTAGTGCTAAGAGAAACACTAAAATTGGCTATTTAACTGTAGATGACATCAGGTGATGGCGTGGGAAAAACTGGAAAAGTAAAAACTATTTACAAGCAGTTGCTAAAAGCGTACGGCTACCAAGGATGGTGGCCGGTCACTGTAAGCAAAGAAGCTGGGCCCAAGTACTTCCCAGGAGACTATTCACATCCAAGAAATGAAAAAGAAGCCTGGGAAATAATAGTTGGAGCTATACTAACTCAGAACACATCATGGAAGAACGTTGAAAAAGCTATCGTGAACCTGATAAATTCCAAATGCCTGGACTTGGAGTGCATATCAAAGATGAAGACAGAAAAACTAGCCAAGCTGATAAAGCCAAGTGGGTACTACAACCAAAAGGCAAATCGGCTAAAGTCTCTAGCCAAATACCTAGAAAAATGGCCTAGCCTTGAAGCGTTCTTTGACAGGCCAGTTGAAGAGATAAGAAAAGAGCTCCTAGCTATAAAGGGAATTGGGAAAGAGACTGCGGATTCCATTTTGCTATACGCTGGGAAAAAACCCATATTCGTGGTAGATGCATACACGAGAAGAATATTCCACAGGCTAGGACTGACAAATGAAAGCTTGGACTACGATGACATCAGAAAGCTAGTAGAATCTGAACTCTCAAAGGCAAAAAACAAAAGAGAAATCTTCAACGAGTTCCATGCATTATTAGTGGAACATGCAAAAAGGCATTGTAGGAAAAAACCTATCTGCAAGGACTGCCCGCTGGCTGGAATCTGCCATGCTAGTAAAACCTAAGTGAATAAGTGGTCTTGTACCTTTTCTTCCCAGAATGGACATCCTCACCAATTAGCTTGTAGCTTTCCTTAATATCAAAACTAAACCTCTTCTTTAATTCCTTCAAAATACCCTTTGCAGCCTTCTTATCTCTAACAAGAAGATCCATGCCCTCCTTTTTCCTCTCAACCTTAACATTGCCCCTTGCAATGGACAACGCATAATCAAACGCATCCTCATAATTCCCTCTAAACTGCATCTTCACATCAAACCTATCTGGGGCAGAGCAATCTGGACAAACCTGCCTAACAATTCTGAACATGATCTCCCTCTCAACCCTGACTCTCTGACTGTCAACCTTCCCTTCTATCAAGAATCTAACATACATCTTGTCCTTATGAAAACTAATACTCTCCACTTTAACAACTGGCTCTTCTATACTGGAACGCAATCTGGACTCAATCAGCTCAGCTAAAGCGTCTAGTCCTTTCCATGATTTACCGACCTTAATCCTCTCACACCTTGGGCAGAACATTACCTTATCATTCTTAACTCTAACTTCTATCTTATCAATATAGCAGTTTATACACATCCCGCTAATCAGCTTGTCTGTCCTCTTACCACATCTAGGACAAATCAATTTAACTCCTCCTATCTCTTCACGTATTTAGAAAGATCTATGGTCTCACCAGCCTTTGGTGAAAACACATACGCTCCCCTATCCTCTGCCTTCTGTCTTACTGCATCCTCTGCATCAGGATCTCCATGATTTAGGATTAACACCTGTGGTTTCACCTTGTCTATCATCCTAAATATACCGTGCATATCACAATGGGCAGAAAAATCAAAGTACTTTATCCTTGAATCTGAGAAATCAAGAGTATTACCGTCTATCTCAATTGTCTTTGTCTCCAGTAATTGCCTCCCTGGAGTCCCTTCAACTTGATATCCTGTTAGGAATACTGCCAGGTCCTCACCAAGGCTCCTGAAGGTCAGTAGATAATACAAAGCAGGTCCGCCATTGAGCATTCCTGCTGTGGTAACTACTATCCCTGGCTCGTCAAAGACTCTCTTTCTCTCCCTCTCATCTGCTATCCAATTAACCCATTTCATTGCATTGTACAATTCCTCGTAGTCCCTCAAAAGCTCTGGGTACTCAAGATAAACCTCTGAAACATCTTGTGCCATTCCGTCTAAATAAACTGGGACATCTACATTATTCGCATACAGCATTTCAACTATCTCTTGTGCCCTACCAACTGCAAAGGCAGGAAGGATAACTCTGCCTCCTGATTCTATAACTGATCGTATGTCTGATATAAACTCCTTTTCCAATGCCTTTCTGTCTGGGTGCTCTCTATTTCCATAGGTAGTTTCAACTACAAGTACATCTGCAGTTGGGATCTTATCCACCTTGGCTGGAGAATGAAGTTTCGTCTCTGTATCTTTATAGTCACCAGAATAAACCATGGTGGTGCCAGCATCCACATATGTCATACCTGCTCCAAGAATATGTCCAGCATCAAAGAACGTAAACGATATGTCTCCAAAATACGTCTCCTTTTCATAGTCCACTGTTTGCACATTTCTCTTCATCCGCTTTAAATGGTTCTCATACCATACTTCTTGCTTTTTCATCCTGGCTATCTTTAGAAAGTCTCTAAGGAGTATATCTGTTAAATCCTGAGTTCCAGTAGGGGTAAAAATCCTTGGTTCCCTCCCCTTAAACAGTAAAGGCAAACCTCCAGAATGATCTAAATGAGCGTGAGACAAAATGACAAAATCCAAATATCCATGTATGGGCAATGGATAAACTGGTTTTGGATCCTGTAACTTAACTCCATAATCAAAGAGGAACCTAGTGTCGTCTAGCTCTACAAGCACACCACTTCTTCCCACTTCTCTAGCTGCTCCCATTAGGGTCAAATTCATATCATCACCTTTTGCTCTTTATCTCGCGCTTACTTTTGTTCTTGCTCCTTATATCATGAACCATCCATGCGTGGACAAAGAATGGGAATGCCAATGCCAGATATAATCCAAGTGAGACTGCATTCCTCAGGACAATGTCTCTTATCCCTCCAATAAGGGACAATGGAAGTAACCAGCTCCCGATTAACACTGTGGATACTATGTGTGTCTTCAATTCAATATCCGGTTCTAGATATCTGAACATTATCAACAGAACGAATGGAGCAAACCATGGGTAAACAAAGGAGAAGAAATATAAATCAGATATGAAAACTATAAACAAAGGATAATTACGAATCCCATCCTCAATTCCATTGTATATATCTCCCTTCTCAAAAAGCTCTTTAGTTACAAAATACAAAATGGACAGATCAAGAGGTATGAAAAAAACAAAGGTGATCATTCCTATTACTATTTTATCCAGTGGATAATCCAAACTCTGTCTAGCTATGGATATCATAGCAGAGATAACTGGGGTCTTTGCCTGCTCCATTAAGAACTGGCTGAAAAATAACTGCGTAATCCCTGCCATCAAGAAGACTATCATCAAAGCAGAAAAATGTAAGAGAAAGGCATAAGCTAATTTTTCCTTCATTTGCATTTCATCTCAGCCTCCTGAACATCTTCAGCAGTAAATGGCCAATCTAAAATTTGATCGCAAATAACTAGAGATGGATAGTCCGTAATACCAAAGTATTTAGTAAGAGACTCTACTGTACTCGAATTGGTATCAACTGGAAATGCTAAAACTACAAACTCTCCCTTCGCTGAATCTAGGATCTTTCCAGCCTTCATTGAATTTGTCTCTCCTCTTTCAAAGAAATAAAGAATAAGTTTCGGCTTTGTCTGACATGAGCTAGCTAGTATCTGGCCAGTCACATACGCCTCTGATTCCACTTGCATATATCTATCTAGTATTTCCGCTGGGACACTCGCCGATTCAAGCCTATATGGGAGATCAAAATACTTTAGGCTAGAGAGCAAGAGGTAATACCTAGCCTCTGCGTATGAGCACAAATCAGCAGATGGCAATGAACGAAGATCTTTCATCTGCATCTCCAGCTGGGAAAGCTTCTCTTCTGTTGAATGGTAATAAGTTTGTCCTATGAACCAACCAGTGGCTACCCCTGCTATATATAACACTAAGCTAGAGAGCAAGACAAAAACTGGGACATATTTAGCTGGCATAGGCATAGGTATAAAAATGTCGTCACAGGTAAATAAATGTATGGATTTCACAGCGTTGCTTACCAGTATATATCTACTTAGTTTCATCCCATCAATAGCTCTATCCTTCTTCTACTATTTCCTATCTGTAAGTCTAGCTTTGTCCCCAGCTAAAAAGGAGGTAAAAGAGCTGGATCGTTTCCCGTTTGTAACCATACAGATACCTGTTTACAATGATGCAGTAATAGGAAAGTCAATACAAGCATGCTTGGAAATGGATTATCCAAAGGATAGGTATGAAATAGTGGTGGCAGATGATTCTACAGACCCAGAGGTTATTGCCGAGACAGACAAGTATCTAAATCACCCTCAGGTAAAGATTATAAGGAGAACGAACAGGTCTGGATTCAAAGCCGGAGCATTGAATAATGCCATGAAATATTCAAATGGAGATATCATTGTCTTGTTTGACTCTGATTTCATACCACCAAGGAATTTCCTAAAAAGAGCAATAAGCCATTTTAGGGATCCAAAGGTTGCGGTTGTGCAGGGGAGATGGAGGTTCTTCAACCTAGATGAGAATATTGTCTCTGTTTTTGCTAGCCTAAGTGTATTAAGCTATCAATACCTAGTCTATCCTGTAAAGGACATGGTAGGAACTCCTCTCCTATCCGGGTCATCTGTCGTTTTCAGGAAAGACATAATGGAAAAGGTAGGTGGTTGGACTCCAAACATGAAGGCAGAGGATATGGAGTTAGGGCTTAGAATAATAGCCAATGGATATAAGATAGTTTTTGATCCAGAGCTAGCAGCCCATTGCCAAGCCCCATTCTCAATTAGCTCGCTGGTAAAACAGCAAATGAGATGGACATACGGTGGATTGGAGGCATTTAAGACTAGGGCAAAAGAAGTATTCAGCTCAAAGCATTTATCCCTGTTCCAAAAAGTTTTCATTACCTTCATAGTTTCATTAAACTTCAATTACATGCTAATACTCTTCCAGCTACTGGCTGGTCTAGCCTTAGGGATACTAAATATTCTCCCATTTGGTCAAATGTGGTGGCTAATCCCTGTGCTCGGTGGAGGTTACTTCGCTGGAATAAGCTATGCTCTCTCTAACGAGGGCAATCCTAAGTTAGCTCCTAAGGGAATCATTGCTACCTTGCTAATAGGCGTTATCGTTTCAACTGCAAACACATATGCGATAGCTAGGTTTTTTGCTGGAAAGGAATTGCCCTGGTACGTAACAAAAAAGCACAAGGCGTGATAAATGCAGATAATTGACATTGTAAATGCGTTGTTATTAATTGTTAACCTACCAATGGTAGTCATATTCCTGATATGGACATTTGTGCTACTAATCCCTAGCAAAGAAGAGAAAGGTTTATACTGTCCATCTGTCTCCGTATTGATCCCTGTTTATAATGAAGAGGAGAATATACGCAGATGCGTTTCATCTGTTTTAGACTCAGATTATCCAAAAGACAAATTGGAAGTCATAGTGATAGATGATGGCAGTACAGATAGAACTGGGGAAAAGGTTGAGGAGATGGGAGTAAAAGTAATCAAGACGAATCATATTGGGAAGGCCAAAGCATTAAACAGGGGATTGAAGGAAGCCAGTGGGGAGATTGTTATTGTCATAGACGGAGATACATCCATTGAAAAGGATTCAATAAAAAAGATTGTTATCCCTTTCAAAGACAAGAAGGTTGGGGTCGTGTCTGGAGTTGTTAGGACAAGGGGTAGTGGGATTATAGAAAGATTTCAGAAGATAGAATACGCATTTGTTTCAGCTATGCTAAAACAGCACTCAAACGCAGGTATACCTGTTCCATTTGTTTATGGAACGATATCAGGATTCAGAAGGTCCGCCTTAAATAGCATCGGCGGATTCAAATGGAAGACCATAGTTGAAGATAGCGACACATTCCTGGAATTACTGTTCAATGGATGGAAAGCCAGAGCAGTGGATACAAGGGTTTACACGAAAGCTGAAAAGCTCAATGGGCTTTTGTCTCAAAGAGTCAGGTGGATGTTAGGCGGGTTGCAGGTAGTAAAAGAGCATTTCTCAAGGATGTTCCATGGTTTTACTGGATGGTATGTGTTGCCCTTGTTTGGGTTTTGGCCAATTGGAACTGGATTGTCACTGACGTTGAATGCTTACGTATTCTCATACTGGTTTAGGTTTGAATCAATACCTAAGCTGGTGATGTACGTACTAAGGTGGATCAGTTTCATCGGAGTCCCGCTCGGCCTGTGGGAGCTTCCAAGTTGGGGATTCCCAATACCTGCAACTACGGGTATAGGAATAGGCCTACTATCGCTAGTGGTTTTGTGTCTAGGAATGATAAAATCCGGTGAGGAATTTGATCTAGCTGATGTTATTTTGTTGCTATTTTATCCAATGTACGGATGGATACTCATGGGAATAGCTGGAATAATTGCAATAGCTAAGTTCATAATAAATCCAAATGAAACATTCAAGAAGTAGCCTTTGAATGGTGTTTTATAAACGCATCTAGAAGTCGATCTATATCTCCATTAACTAGATATTCAAATATGAACTCTGGATCAACACCTTTGTAGTCTAACCTCTGGAGCTCTCCTTTCAAAATTGAAAGTCCAAGAGTCTCAGCAGATACCTTTTTTGCCTGCAGATCCCTAAGCTCTTCTATCCTCTTTTTTAAGTTTTCAGTTTCAAGCCTATTGTCTATTACTATTATAGCATGATCCGAGAAATCATTTACTATGGATGCCTTGTCTATGTTCCTCTTTGTTTTTATGGAGCCAGACAGCTTTAGCTTTATTATGGGTTTCATAGAATATTCCTTGTTCAAGATATCCTCTATTGTTTTTCTAATCTCTGACGCCACAGTGGTTATGTCAGAATCAGAGAAGGTTAACTCCCTGTATATGAACGGTCTTACTGTTTCAAGCTCAACGAAGTCTATCTTTCCTGTATCTGTATCCAACATATAAAAGCCCTTTTTCCTAACAGCTTCTTGCTTCTTAAGCTGGGTTGTGACTGTACTTCCTGGCATTATGAATCTCCAATCTCCCATATCCCTAAACTCGTTCCAATGTATGTGACCATTTACCACAAGATCAAACTTTGGCATATCATTCAAAGCCAGGAATGATATCTCCTCTGGCAAGAATTCCTTAATGTTCTGATGAAGAACAAATATGTTGTATGCATCCTCAATTTTAGTCGGATTTAGCTCCCTAAGCCTTTCAAGGGCATGGGACTCTGGTGTATACCCCATGCCAAAGATATGTACCTTCTCTCCATCCTTCTCAAGAACAACTCCTCTATCGTTTAGATACAATAAATGACCAGATGCTTCCAGTGCCTCCACTGGATTCTTGTATCCAGAACTCCTTCTTTCATGATTTCCATGTATTGCTACAACAGGAATACCTCTGAATGGGAGGGGTGATTCTTTGTTTTCCACAGGTCTAACTCCTGTATCCTCAACCATTGAAGTTAAAGAGAACAATCGGAGTGCCTCAACCCAAACCTCTGGTTTTGGGATTCTCTCATCAAAAATGTCCCCTGGGTGAACTATGAAATCTGCCTTCATTTGTATTGCCTTTAGAAAAGCCTCTCTAGCCTGCCTTATGGAGTCATCTGCAAGTGGACCTCCCCAACCAAAACCAAGATGCGTGTCTGAGATGAATGCTATTTTCATGCTAGAGTTTATGTTCGTAGTGGTTTATTATGATTCATCCAAATTCCCTTCTCCACTCGGCTAGCTTCTTTACCTGCTCATTGAGTTCCCTCTTGTCCTCTTCTGTTGCGTCTCTTGCAAATTTCGCTTCGTATTCTTGTCTGTAGAAGTTATTATATGCACAAAACGGGATCACCTTTCCGTCTGGCAACGCATAATGTATAACACACCGCATCACTCTTTCAACATCAAAGTTATAAGGATCTTGAAAGTGCATCGTTCCTATGAATAGCAGATGCTTTATATTATGGAATGAAGCTGCAGCAGAAAACGAGCCCTCTGTTACAATGCCCTTCAATACAGATAAGAAGTCCTTTGCCCTAGTTATTATCCCCGGCTTAATAACAGTTGGAAGTCTCAATACCATTTCTGTCCTGGATATCTTCTTTTCCATTAACGAAATCAATCTGTCAACATTTATCACCCTAGTTATTGGAACTAACTTATCTCCATCCACAAAAACATATGTCCCAGCTCCACAAACAGGATGAGTCCTCACATACGGATATCTAGACCCATCATCAGCAGTCGCTCTCAGCCACTCAATTATGGGAAAGATAGATGGAATTGTATAAAAGTCCTTCTTTCTTATCTGGCCACCTGTCTGCTCCTCTATCCTATCTAGTAGTTCTGGTATCGTTATTCTCATTTTCTCTCTTTCCTCTTTCCTTATCCTTCCTGTTATGGCTACTGGCTGGAAAGCTATGCCTCTCACAACATCTGAGTTCTCTGCAGCAAATCGTATGATATCCCCGGCTTCGTGATCATTAACCCCTTTGACCACTGTGGGAACGAGAACTACATTCGGTTTACCTATCCTCCTAACGTTCTCTATAACTTTCTTCTTCAACGGAAATGCGTTAAACCCTCTGGCTATTTGATATGGCCTCTCACTAACTCCGTCAAATTGCAGGTATATAACAGACAAGCCAGCGTCAACCAACGATTTCAAATAATCAAAATCTTCAGCTAGCCTGGCTCCGTTGGTAGCGATCATCACATTTTTTATCCCTTTTTCCTTCGCCAGCTTAATCATATCTGGAAGATCATCCCTAACAGTCGGCTCTCCTCCAGAAAATTGAACAGCCAACGCAGGCGGGCGTTGAGACATAATATTATCAATCATTCCAGAAACTTCCTCAATACTAAGATCCCATACCTTGCCTGTGGCAGCTGCGTTTGCAAAGCAGATTGGGCATCTAAAATTGCACCTATTCGTTATGTCAATATTGACAAGAACGGATGATGACATATGCAAAGGACAGAGACCGCAATCCCAAGGGCATCCTTTCTTCGCATCTGTCTTTGGGTTTTCTATCCCTTTACCTGCCTCAAGCCTAGACATAAACTTCTTATACAGTTCATAGTCCGCCCAGTACAGTTCTTCAAACTTGCCGTGCTCAGGGCATTCCTTAACTATAAAAAGCTCATTTCCCCTTTTGACTATCTTAGCAGGGATAGTATTGAGACATTCTGGACAAACCGAAAGTGTTTGCCTAACCTCTTCGTCCATATCATCACCAAAACCAGATAGAGAGTTAGAGAAAGAATAATATTTAAAGTTTTTCAAAATTTTAAAATAGCAACAAAGAGGGATAAGGATGAAAATAGGGATAGTAGGAAAGCCTTCATCTGGAAAAACAACATTCTTTGATGCAGCTACGCTAGCAAATGCGGAGATCGCAAGCTATCCATTCACAACTATACAACCAAACCTAGGGACTGCCTTTGTCAGATTCCCATGCCCACACAAAGAGCTTGGGAAAAAATGCAATCCAAAAAATTCTCCGTGCCTAAATGGAACTAGACTAATACCTGTCCAGCTCCTGGACGTCGCTGGGCTGGTACCTGGGGCTCATGAGGGAAGAGGGCTAGGAAACCAATTCCTAGACGACTTGATGGACGCAGATGGGTTGGTGCACGTAGTAGATATGTCTGGAAAGACTGATGCTGAAGGAAACCCAACGGAAGGACATGACCCAAATGAGGACATAGAATTCCTAGAGAAAGAGATAGACTTCTGGCTTCTTGGCATTCTAAAGAAGAATTGGGAAACAATAAAAAGAAGAGCTAGAATGAATGCAAAACTTGATGAGCTAATATACCAACAGCTCTCCGGTCTAAATATGAACAAAGATGAGATAAAAGCCATAGTTAACGAACTGGAAATAACTCCAGACTCAAACGACGAGAAGCTTCTGGAGTTGGTAAGAGAGATAAGGAAGAGAAATAAACCAATACTCATTGCTGGAAACAAAATAGATCTAAAGGAGGCAAAGGAAAACTATGAAAAACTAAGAAGGGATGATCTGATACCAACATCAGCCGAATCAGAATTAGCTTTGAAGAAGGCTAGCGATGCTGGTCTAATAGATTACCTACCTGGGAGCAGTGATTTCAAAGTGATTAAGGATTTGGATGAAAAGCAGAAAAAGGCGCTGGACTACATAAAAAAGAATGTTTTAGAACCATTTGGGAACACAGGTGTACAACAGGTCCTGGAAAAGATGGTCTTTGAGGTCTTAAAGATGAAGGTTGTTTTCCCGGTTGAGGATGAAACCCACTGGACAGACAAGAATGGGAATGTTTTGCCAGACGCATACTTACTACCTGAGAACGCCACTGCATTGGATCTAGCATACAAAATACACACAGAGATAGGGAAAAGATTCATAGGAGCAATAGACTGCAAAACGAAAAGAAAGATTGGAAAAGAACACATACTAAAAAACGGGGATGTGATAAAGATAATCACAAGGGGATAAACATGAAGCTTGAGCTGATAGGTATCGCATTTGTACTAATTGGTATATTCATCCTACTGTTAGCCGGGTTAATTCAAAATGCAAATGTGGAATACGGTGGAGTAGTAATGATTGGTCCAATCCCACTGGTCTTTGGCAATTCAAGGGACATGGCGCTGATAGCGATGGGACTAACAATTGTGCTACTGGCAATCGCCTTGCTCCTACGCTAGAACTCAAACTCTATATCCTCTCCTTCCCCTACTATCTTTGACTCCTTTTCAGCCTTTACTTCTTCTGGGACCTCTGCTGTTCCCTTTGGAGTCGGAACAGACTCGGGTGTTGCCTTTCCTGCCTCTACCGCCCTCTTCATTGCCAGCATTTCTTCCCTCTTTCTTGTTATCCTCAACAAGGCATAGAAATAAGCATTCAATATTGTATCAAGTCCCATCTGCCTTTTTTCATGCGTGGCAGATACTTCTTTTACATACAACTCCACAAGCTTAAATGCAAGATCATCTGCTTCCATTTTTATCCCCTTTCTAACTAAACAAAAACTAATTAAAATACTTACAGGGTTTCCAGCTTGAATAACACTCCCTTTCCTTCAAGTCTCTTTCTAACCATGTCAGCTAGATATAATACATCATCAACGCTAGGCTTTCTATCCCACTCATACTCCATGTCATAGTTACCAGACACTGGCCTAAAACCTATCTGCTTAAGCTCGCCCACAACCTCGGTTGGGCTTGCTCCATCACTTGAGAACCAAAGAGTCAAATACGTTTTCATTCTCCACCCTCCTCATCCAAATAAGTTTGAATTATCATCAACTCCTCTGTGGTTAGCTTCTTCCCAAACTGCAAAGCCTTCAACAGCTCCTCTGCCTTTTTCTTCATCTCCACATAAGCTTTCTTTTCCTTTTCCCTTGCCTCCTTCTCAAGCTGAGCCTTCCTCTTCTCTACCTCAGCCTTCACAACCTCAGCTCTTTTTCTAGCCTCTGCAAGCTTCTTCTTTGCGTCCTGTATCTCCGGCTCTAATTTCTCTAATTGAGAAATAAGCTTCATCATCTCTGAATGGTTAAACTCACTCTCCTTGGCGTAATGCATCAAAGCTTCATGAAATGCCTGAGCCTCCTTTCTTATCCTTTCTATCTCGGCGATTATCTTCTTTTTCTCCTTAATCAATTCATCTATCTCATCAAATGCCTTTAACTGGGATTCAAGCTTCTCTATCTCTCTGACTATCCTTTCCTCTTCCTTTGGCTTGAGAACGCTAGTCTGGATCTTCCAATCCAAGCTCTCTAGCCTTCTCTTCAACTGGCTCTTGCTTAATCCCTCTGGTCTCTTTTCTTCTATCTTCTTGTCAATCTCTCTAAGCTTTTCCTTTAGCTTTCTAAGCTCTGCATTTGCCTTGTCTCTCTTCTCCTTTAGCTCTTTTACCTTTTCATTTGCCTTGTCTCTCTTTTGCTTAAGTTCTCTAACCTTGGATCTAAGTCTTCTTATCCTGGATGTAACTTCTGCCATCTTTTCCCTTGTCTTTCTAAGTTCGTCTGATCCCATCCTTATCCCTCATCAATAGTCAAAAAGCTAGTTAATTTTGAGCTAATCTTTTTATAAAGCTTTTGCCCAGAAAATATGGGGGAGAGGATGAAGGGATTCAGTTTTATATTAGTTTTGATCTTCGTTCTGTGCTTTGTCCAGTTGCTAGTAGTGGAAACAAAGCTTGTTGAAGATGCAAAAAAGCTTGAATTAGGATTAATAGAAAGACAATCCCAGCTGAACCTACAAAACGATATATACAGGACATTTTCCCAGATGGCCATGCATTGTGAAAAATCACCTGAGTTATGTAAGGAATATTCTAAGCGTTGGACTGAATACTGGGTGAGTAGGGGATTTAAGATATTTGTTGGGGATCTTGCTTCTGGAAGAGTAGCAAAGATAAATATTGATATAGTGAACGGGAAGACAATACTCAGGCCTGCGGAAAATATATCCAACTATGGGATAATCCTAACTGGAGAAACGAACTTCACCATAAAAGGAGGTGTCTGGTATGAGAGGGAAGAGGGGACAGGTAAGCATTGAAACCCTTTTTGTGATTGTAATCATCCTTGTGGCTGTGTTCATTTTCGTATCTGCAATTCTCCCAGTTACTAGGATAAGCTACAAATCCACAGAAATAAATGTAGGTGAACTGCTTTCCAAAGACGATTGGGCAACTGGGATTGGTAACACAAGCTATAGGAGGTATACGGATGATTGACGCTCAGATATGGATGATAATAACCATAATGACAATTTCAATTGGACTGACTCAACTCTTGATCCATACTACTATAATCGCTAACTCGGCGTCAATGGTAAGGAGTCAGGCTGAGTCTATTGTGAGATCCGATTTGATAATAAACAACCATTTAACAGGGGCCGCTATTTTCTCCAAGGATAGAATGGTGGTCATACCCCAAAGGATATCCAGAGAAAGACTAGCCAAGCTCGGATTTGTGAATTCAAAAAATTGCACCGTTTGCGGAAACGGCTCAGTAACCAGGGTGGTTATGGATGAAGATGGAAATATCATTTATCTTAAAGTATAAAATGGGTAGCAGGGCATCATTCACAATTGAAGCAGTAATATCATTACTTATACTTGTAGTGATTCTAGCTAGACCAGTTTACAATGTGAATCTAGACAAAGCAGTTGCATACAAGCAAGGGAGTGATATATCAGAGATAATACTTGATTTGGGGTTGTCTACATCAGAGGCAAGGATTATACTAGAAGCCACGAATCCAGACCTTCAGATGAAAATAATTAGAAACGGAATTGAGACAAAAGTGAAATGGGAAAATCCTAAAAATGTATTTGTCATACGCAGAGTAGATTTCTCTGGAGATAAGCCCGAGGATGTCTATTTTTACTTTGGCTATTAGGTTATGTAGACGCCAAGTAACCCTCTCTCCAAAGTGAATTTTTCATTGCCATATACAACCTTCCTTGTAAATACTTTACACCTCGTTGGGTAGGATACACTTTCGTTCCCCCAGCTAGCGACTAAGTTATTCCCATTTGCAGCCAACTCTGTTTCAACAGGAAATATCAATTCTACTTCTATCCTAGAACCAACAGCCATTAGGCAAATGGAATCAGCGTCACTAGCCAAGGTCTTCACTGCCAGAGAAACGTCCCTAGAGTCAAGGCTAGAAGAAATCCTTGACCCTGTGCTTGCTGCCATGCCTACCCAGACAGCTAGGAAAGAGAGCATGGCAGCAAGCACCACTAGGAATTCTAGGCTAGTTTGTGCCTTCATTTTAACCAGTCATTTTTTCTATCTTGTCTAGGATCTTTCCAGTCGTCCTGTTTACTGTCTCTGTGCTTGATTTAGCTGTACTGCTCATGCTTGAAAGGACTAGCCATGCTACCGCCAGGACAGCGGCCATTAGAACAAGCATTTCAGCAGATACTTGCCCTTTGTCATCCATAATCCTCTCCCCCTATTTACCTCCATTCATTTTCTTTATCGTCTTTATTGCCTTGTTTGTAGAATCAAAGCTGGATCGTGTAAAATCCTTGCTTGTTGTGTATAGGTGGGTTACAACAAGGGTTGCCAAAGCTAAGACTGCAGCCATTAAAACCAAAAACTCAGCAGATACTTGACCATGGTCATCCATACCTCTCCCCCAATTAGCTTGGAGAAAATGATTTATTTAAAGATTTCTACCAGTGGCAAGAAAGCTATTAATATAAACATCACTTCACTAAAATTCTTGCCATGGAAAAGACAGAGATTGTTCATCTTGTAGTGTCATGGATAACCATTACTTTGGCATTCTCAATAGACTCTATATACTTGGGAATAGATAGGTTCTTCAGAGATTTTGCAATACTCCTCTTTGTTTTGGGACTAGGATTTATATTCCACGAGCTAGGTCATAGGACTGTGGCTAGAATGTTTGGCCTTCACGCCTTTTACAGGGCTTGGATCCCTGGGCTAATTCTAGCTCTAGGCATGGCACTAGCGAGTGGTGGAAGATTCGTGTTCGCTGCGCCTGGAGCGGTATACATAGGTGGCAGGCCAATAACAAGAAGAGAAAACGGCATAATCAGCATAGCAGGGCCAGCAGTGAACATAATATTGGGGATACTATTTTTAGGCCTAGTTTTTTCTGGAATAAAGACCTTGGCACTGATAGGTGTATATGGAGCTTGGACGAACCTGTTCTTAGCATCCTTTAATCTACTCCCATTTCCCCCTCTAGATGGAAGTAAGGTAATGCTCTGGAATCCAGTGGTCTGGCTGATCAGTATTGCAATTCCTGGATTTATGCTACTAACATTGTTCTAGGGATAGAAATGTGGAAGGTAAAAAAGAAGAGGCCAGAAGAGGAAACCACCGCAGATGAATACTTTGACAAGCACGCTGAAGCATACTCACAATCTAATGCGATAAAAACAATACAAAAAAGAATAACTCTAAGGGCATTGGAGCTAGCCGATTGGAAAAAGAATGCAAAGATTCTTGACGTTGGTTGTGGTCCTGGATTCTCAATGGAAGTGTTAATTGAAAAAGGATTTGAAACTGTAGGTATAGACCTATCAAAAAAAATGATTGAAGAAGCGAAGAGGAAAAAGCTGAACGTCAAGCTAGCTGACATGAGAGACATACCGTTTGAAGATGAGAGCTTTGACGGAATATTATCAATATCTGCATTGCAATGGATAGAAAGAAAAGACTTAAAGAAAGTAGCCAAGGAGTTCTTCCGTGTTTTGAAACCCGGTGGATCTGCTGTAATACAGTTTTACCCAAAATCAGAAAAGGACATGATTGCAGTTGGAAAGGCATTCGTTTCACAGGGATTTGAAGGAGAGTTTGCAATAGATAATCCAAAAAATCCAAAGAAAAGAAAAATATATTTGGTTCTAAAGAAGCCTGAAAAACCTCAGCCATAGTATCCTAGATCTTCCTTCGTCTTCCTGTAGCCTTCAAGGAACATCTGATATCTCTTCATATAATCCTCTTTTATGCTCGGTCTAACCTTTTCCATTGCTTTCTTGAAATGTTTCATTTTCACTTCCTTTGCTTCTTTGTTTTCCCTCAATGCAGTCATTACAGCCTCTCTGACCAATGCTTCAATGTCTGCTCCAGAGTAACCCTCTGTCTCCTTTGCTAGTTTTTCTAAGCTAACATCCTTTGCCAACGGGACCTTCCTTGTATGCACTTTGAATATCTCTAGCCTTCCCTTTTTGTCTGGGGCAGGGACCATGATTAATCTATCAAACCTTCCTGGTCTTAGAAGGCCTGGATCTATCAAGTCAGGTCTGTTTGTGGCTCCTAGAACTACAACTCCTCTGGTATCTTCAATACCATCCATCTCAGTTAGCAATTGATTAACCACGCTTTCTGTGACATGGCTCCCTTCATACATTCCTCTTCTTGGAGCTATCGCATCTATCTCATCAAAAAAGATAACACATGGAGCTACTTGCCTAGCTTTCCTAAATATTTCTCTGACTCCCTTTTCACTTTCACCTACCCACTTGCTCAACAGCTCTGGGCCTTTTACAGCTATGAAATTGGCTCCGGACTCATTGGCGACTGCTTTGGCTAAAAGGGTCTTTCCTGTTCCAGGAGGTCCAAACAGGAGTATGCCGCTTGGCGGTCTTATTCCCATTCTATCAAACATTTGTGGATATTTCAATGGCCATTCCACCGCCTCTTTAAGCTCTTGCTTAGCTTCGTCCAGATCTCCAATGTCTGACCACCTGACCTTTGGAACCTCCACTAGCACTTCCCTCATTGCAGAAGGTTGTATTTCGCGTAGAGCATTTAGGAAATCATCCTTTGTTACATGTAAAGACTCAAGGATCTCCTTTGGAATCTCCTCCTTTTCAAGATCTATCTTCGGAAGTATCCTTCTTAATGCCTTCATAGCAGCCTCCTTGCATAATGCAGCAAGGTCAGCTCCAACAAATCCATATGTCTTGTCCGCTAACTCCTCCAATAGCTTGTCAACTAATTTTCTATGTAGTTCTTCTCTGATATTGGATGGAAGCTTCTTCAATGCTTTGGAAATCTCTCCTCTCTTAGCTCCCTCAACTTCTTTTATTACTTTCTTTTTCACCTTGTCATCAAGCTTTAGCTTCTTTAATTCCTCAATGACTAGCTTCTTATTGTAGTCTGGTTCTATTGGCATGTTCCTTGTATGTATCTGTAAAATCTCCTTCCTTCCATTCCTATCAGGAACACCTATCTCTATCTCCCTGTCAAATCTCCCTGGCCTTCTTAATGCTGGATCAAGAGCATTTGGTCTATTTGTTGCGGCTATTACAACCACTTGCCCTCTAGACTGCAAACCATCCATTAAGGCAAGAAGCTGAGCAACTACCCTTCTTTCAACTTCTCCAACTGTTTCCTCTCTCTTTGGAGCTATAGCGTCAATCTCATCTATGAATATTATTGCTGGAGCATTGTCCTGGGCTTCCTTAAATATCTGTCTAAGCCTCTCCTCTGCTTCTCCAACGAACTTACTCATTATCTCAGGTCCATTCAGAGCTATAAAATGCGCATCTGTTTCATTGGCGACTGCTTTGGCTAAAAGGGTCTTTCCTGTTCCTGGAGGGCCATAAAGCAGGACTCCTTTAGGAGGCTCTATACCTAGCTTCTCAAATAATTCCGGATGCTTCATCGGTATCTCAATCATTTCTCTAACTCTCTGAATGGCCTCCTTCAATCCACCTATATCTTCGTATGTAACTTGAGGAACCCCTGCCAACTCCTTAACCGGTTCTGTTTTAAGCTGGATAATCGTCTTTTCACCTATTTGGACAATCCCTCTTGGCTTTGTATTAACAACCATTAGCATCAAGGATTGGCCAAAAACGCCAATTAAGACTCTATCACCCTTTGCAACCGGCCTCCCTAAAATTCTGTTCCTAACATAATCTTCAAATCCTGGAGAAAATCTTATCGGTTGGCTAGGAGCAAGGACTACTTTAGTTGCCTCCTGTGGCTCAAATTTTTCTATCTTCACCTTGTCTCCAATGCTGACGTCTGCGTTCTGTCTGAGGATTCCATCCATTCTTATTATACCCAATCCTTCGTCTTGTGGATGAGCCTGCCAAACTATGGCTGCTGTCTCCCTCTTCCCAGTGATCTTTACTATATCTCCAGACATTACGCCTAAGGCTCTCCTAGATTCTGTATCCAGTCTAACTATCCCTCTTCCAGCGTCTGATCTGAAGGCCTCTGCAACCTTTAGTATTATTTCTTTTTTTGACATGCTCACCACCCTAAGTAAAATCTTATTACCGAACAAGGATATAAAACTTATTAGGACGCAAAGACTTATTAGACACCAAAACTAGAAAACTAGCATGGAAAAATCCATCTTAGGAAGAAGAGCTATTCCTCTTGGATGTTCTGTAGATTCCCTATTGGGCGGTGGCATACCCACTGGAGTCATAACTGAATTCTACGGGCCTCCTGGGGTTGGAAAATCAAATATCGCTATTCAGGCTACGGTTAATGCGATAAAGGCAGGTGGCAAAGTAGCTTACATTGATCCAGAGGGATCATTTCATTTTGAAAGGGTTTCCCAAATTGCTGAAGAATCATTCTCCAAGGTCCTTGAGAATACAATCCTGCTAGAGCCCAAGAGCCTTGCGGAACAAGGAGAAATGATAAATAGCATAGCCGGGAAGGAATTCTCACTAATAGTAGCTGATCCAATAACATACCATTACAGACTGGAGCTAGATAGACTGGATCCGTTTCCAGTTAACCAAACACTTGCAAGGCAGCTGGCCATGCTAGCTTGGCATGCTAGAGAAAAAAACGCAGCCGTGCTGGTGACAAATCAAATCTATTCAGATTTCAAAGGCAAATATGAGCCATTAGCTAAAGAGGTATTGGGCTATAATGCAAAGGTTAGGGTAGAGTTATCAAGAAAGGGAGATACAAGGATTGCTAAGCTAGTAAAACATCCATTTAGAAAAGAAGGAATTGCAAGGTTCAGGATTGTTGGGGCAGGATTAGTCTAGCCTTTCCAGCTGGGAGTGCAGCCAGTATCTCATCTATAGATGAATCAACTGAAAACCATTCGTCTATCTTATTTTTTATTGCCTTGGCTACGTCTCCTTTGTCCTTTTCACCTGGGACAACAAGAATATAATTACCGTATCTCTTCATTGCCTCAGCTGGACCAGACACTATCCTCTGCTTTTCCTTATCATATGAAACAGCTATCTCCACTGGGACATCCTTAAACCATTCCCTTTCGCCCAAAATTACAAAACCTCCCTTTGGCAGAAACTCTCCTGACTTGGCAGCCAGTTTCACTTGATCTGGCTTAACACAGTAAACATCCACTGCTCTCAACCCAAGGGAAAATGCCTTTGAAAAAGCAGATGCAAACCTGGCTGCTTCCTTCTTTGCCTCGTCGCTGATAGTTTTACCACCAGACTTTAGGATAACCGCAGACGCTCCTTTTATGTCCGCATGGAAAAACAAATCCCTATCCTCAAGATAATTTCTAACTAATTTTTGATTTGAACGTGCATCCTTTCCACCTAACACGAGAAAACCATCAGATGTGAAAAACCAATGGAACTTTTCGTACCAATCCTTTTCTCTCCTCTTCTTTGGTTTCTTTTCCAATTCTTTCTCTTGTTCTTCTATCAACCGCTTTGTCCTTTCTATCTCCTCTATCAATCTCGGTATCTTCCTTTTTGCCTTTTTTGCCATTTCGTAATAATGAGCTGCATTCTCAGGAATACTTTTCCTCAGATCTATTTCAACCTTTGTTGGCATTCTTCCACCCCTTCTTGGTCTCGCAGTCTGGATTCAAGCACATTTCATAGCTCCCTCTCTTTGTTATAACTTTTATCATTGGCGCACCACATTTTGGGCATTTCTTGCCGAGAGGAACTATCTTGCCTTTTTGTGGAAGAGGATATATCTCTCTGCATTCTGGATAATTTGTACAAGCCACAAATCTCTTCCCTGTCTTCCTTGATCGTCTGATAACTAGATCTCCACCACATTTGCACTTCCCTATCAGTCTAGCCTTCATTCTATCCGCCCTTGCTCCTTTCTTTATCTCCTCGCCTATGCTCTCCTTGTTCTCTTCTAAGGCCTTCAGTTCCTTCCTAAGTAGCTCCTTTGACTCGTTCACAACCTTATCCTTCTTTCTCTTGCCTTCTGCTATTCTTTCCATCTCTTTCTCTAGTAATGCAGTCATGTCTGGTAATGTTATATGCCTAGCATGTTTCTCCAGGCTTTCTATAACTCTAAATGCTATGCTGGATGGCTGATAGTTTTTTCTACCTATGATGTATCCCCTGTCTAAAAGCTTCTGTATAATCGTTGGCCTCGTTGACTTTGTACCTAGCCCTAGTTTTTCCATCTCCTTCAGCAACGAAGCAGGAGTGTACCTGTTTGGTGGTTGAGTCTCTTTCTCAAGCATTTCAACAGACAATACTGTAACTACATCCCCTTTCTTCAGTTTTGGCAGTTCCTCTTCCTTAACCTTTGAATATGGGTAAAATTCTAGCCAGCCTTTTTTCACTATTGTCTGTCCTCTAGCTATGAACGGTTCTCCCTCTATATCTATCTCAACCTTTGTTCCAGCTATTTCAGCATCTTCAGCTAGAGTGGCAAAAAACCTTCTAACCACCAACTCATATATCTTCCATGACTGAGAATCTAGCTTTGACTTCTTCGCAATATCTGTAGGATGAATAGGTGGATGATCCGTTGTTTTCGTTTTTCCTTTGCTAGGCACAAGTTTCCCCTGCAAAAGTTTCTCTGCTTCTTCCTTGAAATCTGATCTCAAGAATTTTTTGACTAACCCCTTTAGATTTATAGAACTTGGATAAACTGTATTATCTGTTCTAGGATAAGAGATATAACCTGACATGTAGAGATTCTCTGCTATCTGCATTGCTCTTGAAGGAGATATACCAAGAGAAGCTGCAGCCCTCAGGAATTCATTCGTATTAAATGGTATTGGTCTAGACTGCTTCCTTTTTCGCATTGTCACAGAGCGTACCAATCCTTCCCTAGCTGAGTTAATCTTGCTAATCACTTCCTCTGCCTTTTTCTTATCTTTGAATTTTTCTTCTTTGTGTGTTGCTTTGAACTGTTTTTCCTTTTCAACTAACGCTTCAATTACCCAAAATTTCTCTGGGATAAATTTTTGTATCTCTCTTTCCCTGTTAACTATGAGTGCTAACGTGGGGGTTTGCACCCTACCTACTGAGAGGAAATTCTTTCCAAGCATCCCAGAAGCAAGGGATATAAATCTCGTCAAGACTGCACCCCATGAAAGATCTATTTCTCTCCTAGCATCAGCTGAGTCAGCCAAACTCTCGTCAAGCTCATGAAGGTTTTCCTCTTTGAACGCGTTTATTATCTCGTCCTTTGTTATTGCAGAGAACCTAGCCCTGTCCACTATTATGTTTGGATTTACCTCTCTGATTATGTTCACTGCCTCTCTCCCTATGGCTTCTCCCTCCCTGTCAAAGTCTGTCGCCACTGTTACCCTATCAGCCAGCTTTCCATACTCTTTTAACAGCCGAGCAATGTCTTTCCTGCTCGGTTTATAAACAAATCCAGAGTCTATTATATCATACAAATTTGTGCCTTTCCAAGAAGAGAAATCCTTATCAAAATCAACGTCAACTATGTGTCCAGCCAGTGGTATGACAAATGTTTCTTCCCCGTTTAGGTTTATCTCGTAAACATTTACCCTGCCCTCTTTCAAGGTTTTGAATTTTTTATCAAGTATCTCAGCTATCCTCCTGGCTGCTTTGTCCTTCTCAGCTATTATCAATCGCATCAAAAAGTTATGATATTCCTTATTTAAAATTCCATGCCAAAACCTAGAGTCTCCCCAAACTAGCTCTAACCAATCCAAGGAACAAAGGTGCAGGTTTTTCAAGCCTAGACTTAAGCTCTGGATGAGCTTGAGTTGCAACAAAATATGGATGATCTGGAAGTTCCAAAAACTCCATTAGCTTCCCATCAGGGGATCTACCAGAGAACACCAACCCATGTTTCTCTAGCACTTCAATATAATCTGGATTCACTTCATATCTATGTCTATGTCTCTCACTAACCATTTCACTACCATACAACCGTTGAACTAAGCTTCCTGGAGCTAGCTTGGCTGGATACGCCCCAAGTCGCATTGTCCCACCCTTCTTATCTATTTTCTTCTGCTCAGGCATTATATCAATAACAGGATAGGGAGTCTCCGGATCTATCTCTGTGGAGTTAGCTTTATCCATACCGCAAACATCTCTTGCGAACTCTATTACAGCTAATTGAAACCCATAACACAAACCTAAAAATGGTATCTTATTCTCCCTTGCATATTTTATGGCTTTAATCTTTCCCTCTGCTCCACTTGAACCAAACCCACCTGGGACCACTATCCCGTCTACTCCAGACAAAGCCTCTGCTATTCCCTCTGAATCAAAATCTCTTGCCTCTACCCATCTGACCTTAATCCTCGCCTTCTCCCATGCCCCAGAATGCACCAATGCTTCTGTAATGCTAGCGTACGCATCCCTGACTGCTGTGTATTTTCCAACTATAGCTATCTCCACTTCGGTATCTGGATTCTTTATACTATGTACTAATCTACTCCATTCGTTTAACTTCGGCTTATTGTCCTGTAGCCCCAACTTGGCAAGAATCTTACTGGCTAAGCCCTGCTCCTCAAGTAGGAAGGGAACTTCGTATATCGTTTCCACGTTGTAATCTGATATAACATTTTCCTCTGGAACATTACAGTACAACGCTATTTTCCTTCTGGCATCCTCAGATAATGGGTCTTCACTCCTAGCAATTATAAAGTCTGGCCAGATACCCATACCAAGCAACTGCCTAACTGAATGCTGAGTTGGTTTTGTTTTCTGCTCTCCAACACTTGGTGGCTTAGGGACATAGGTTAAGTGAATAAAGATCAGGTCTTTTCTAGCTTCCATCTTCAGCTGTCTCATAGCCTCAATGAAATAGCTATTCTCTATATCTCCAACAGTTCCTCCAACTTCCACAAGCACAATATCTGCCCTACCATCATTTCCTACCTTCCTTATCCAAGCCTTTATCTCATCCGTTACATGAGGTATAAACTGGACGTCTCTACCTAGATACTCTCCCTTCCTTTCCTTTTCTAGAACTCTGGAAAATATCTTCCCTCCGGTGGGATTATTCCACCAATTAAGGTTTGAGCCAAGAAACCTTTCATAATTCCCAAGATCCATATCACACTCTGTCCCATCATCAAGAACAAATACTTCTCCATGTCTGAATGGATTCATTGTCCCAGCGTCAACGTTTAGATATCCATCAAACTTCACTGGCACAACATTAAACCCTCTTGCCTGGAGAAGCTTGCCAACACTAGACGTCACTATTCCTTTTCCCAGAGCAGAGAAAACCCCCCCAGTTACAACAATAAACTTCATGTCAATCCTGCCTTGGTTATCTTATACTTTGTGGATATGTAATACTGGCATTTGATTATTTCAAGGAATGGGACAACGAAGAGGAAAAGGAACAAAGAAGATATGAATGGAGCAATCCAGTAAAAGGCTGGAATAGCCTCCAAGAGGACCTCAAGAACAGTAAGAGAGAATATCATCACAAAACCAATGAAATAATAAACCAAAAGTTGAACTGGATTCTTCAACGAGTACCTTATGCTAGACGCTATCCCCTCTAACAGCCTAGAGTCATCCAAAACAATGGTCTGAGGAAGAAATATCACCCCCCACCAAAGCAGGACAAGGACGAGAGCTAATAATATATCAGGAACCTCAAACGACTTGAAAACGTATCCTATTACGAATGAAACCGCACTAAGAGAAAACCAAGCCACAAACACCCTCAACGAGTACTTCAAAGCTCTATTAGCTAGTTTGAAAAATGATAGCTCGTCCATGGTTCTCTTAAACTTGACTAATGCAGTAACGCCGACTGAAAGGAAGGAAAATGCAAACAAGCCGACAAGGGAAATGGCAATGAACAAGATTATACTAATTGGATTCATAGTCACAATGTCCTGGTATCTAACAAAACCGGCACCTGCGCTAATATACGTAGCACCGAGCATCAGAAAACTAGAAACAAGCAAGACCAAAAGGCCAAGCGGGATAACTAACTCTACCATTTCCTCATAGGTTTCAATAGATTCCTTCATGATGGACGATACATTCATAATTATGTTATGAGTCTAGATGTTAAAAACGTTTACTTTACCTCACCAAAAAGGGAATGCTTGCTAGCAGATACTACTCTAACCGTGCAGAAGTCACCAAGCTCAACCCCGCTAACTATGACCTGCTTGTAATTTGGAGCTCTAGCAATCAAATTTGCTCTTCTTCCTCTATCACTTACCAAAGCCTCGAACTCCCTTCCTACCATGCGTTTGTTTCTTTCTAAAGATATCTCATCTACAAGCTTGGCCAGCCTCCTCGTTCTGTCAGAGATCACCTGTGTTTTAACCTTTTTCATCTTCGCTGCCTCTGTATTTGGTCTTGGGTAAAACTTTGAAATATTCACAATATCAGGCCTTGTCTCTTCTATAAGACTAACTGTCATCCCGAAATCCTCCTCAGTTTCTCCTGGGAATCCTACAATTACGTCAGTTGAAATCGCCATATCATCTATCTCCCTCAGCTCATTCACGACATCAATAAAGTCCTTGACTGTATGCTGTCTCTTCATCGCTCTCAGAACCCTATCACTCCCACTCTGGACAGGTATGTGGGCAAAACTGTATATTCTAGGATCAGAATAATACTCAAGGATATCTGGTAAAAGAGACTTCGCTCCATGAGGGTTCATCATTCCTATTCTCAGTCTGAATTTTGCATCTATCTTAACTATCATTTCTAATAACTCATTTAGATCTGTTCCTATGTCCCAGCCATAAACTCCATTATCCTGCGAAGTCAACCATATCTCCTTCTTCCCAGCTACCAACGCTCTTTTTATATCTGAAATTATGAGCTCTGGTTCAACTGATTGAAGTTTTCCCCTCACGTTCTTCACTCCACAAAATGCACAATTACCTAGGCAACCATTACTAATTGGGACTATATGGATTACCGGATGCAAGTCTTGGCAAGGCAGATCAAACCTCCACTTGTCTCCGAAGACAACTATCTCCCTTTCACCTGATAGCACCCTTCTGATCACTTCCCCTATCCTATCAATTGTAGACGGATCCATAGCGGCTGCGAATCCAGTGCACTCCCTCTTAAACCTATCAAAGTTCATCCTTGGTAAACATCCTGTGACTACAATAGGCTTTCCGTAATCAGCCAAACGCTTAAACCTCGTTATCATCCTATTTTCGGTGGTCAGCTTGACAGCACATGTATTTAGTATTATAAAATCTGCATCCTCAGGGTTTCTTGTTTCAGAGTGGCCTAGTCCCTTGACTATCCCAAGTATCCTCTCCATGTCTGCGGTGCTAGCTGCACATCCATAGCTCTCCCAATAAAAACGCATGGACTATTTTGGTGTATGGAACAATTAATGCTTTACTAAATTTCTAATGAAATAAACCGCGCTTCCAACCATAACACAAATCACTAGAATGACTAGTGGTGGAGCGTATGGGATAGAATACCAAGCATTTGTTAATGGATTAAAGTTGAAAGATAACGTAATCGCAAAACCAATCAACAAACCAAAGAACTCAATGGGTAGTATCCACCAATCTGGATAACCCACCCATTCTCTCCATGACCACGCAATAACTATCCCAACCAAGTATAAACCTATGAATATCATTAGCCAGGGTAAATCCCATGCAATAAGATAGGACATCCCAATAATAATCCCAAGTCCTATTACTCCCAATATTAAATCAGTCAAATCGCACATTTGAATCACTTCTTTAGTTTTACTGCAGTCCCATAAGCTAATATCTCAATGGTCCCAGGTATTATTTGAGCAGTCTGCATCCTCAATCCAATAACCGCATCAGCATCTAGAGCTTTGGCATTGGCAACTATCTTCTTTATCACTCTCATCCTAGCCTCGTTAGCCATTCTTGTGTATGGTTCAACTTCCCCACCTATCAATGTCTTGAATATGGCTAGTATGTCATGTCCTATAAACTTTGCCCTAACACTTGTCCCCCAGACTAGACCAAGGTAGTCATGAATTTTGTATCCTGGAACTTCCTCTGTTGTTGTGACGATTATCCTCTTTCTTGGATTGGTCTTCTTCGCCATGACGACACCTCCAACTGGAACGTAATTATTAATATGAATGGCTATTATAAATAGTTAGCACTAGGAGGGTTGCAAATGGAGCTAGAGTTACCATGGGTTGAGAAATACAGACCGAAAAAGCTTGACGAAGTGGTCGGGCAGGAAGAGATAACAAAGCGATTAAAAGCTTATGTAAAAGCCAAAAACATGCCTTCAATGCTATTTGCTGGAAGGGCAGGTGTTGGCAAAACCGCCTCAGCATTAGCCCTGGCACATGAATTATACGGGGAAGATATATCAAGAAACTTTCTAGAGTTGAATGCAAGCGATGAAAGGGGAATAGACATAATAAGAGGAAAGATAAAAGACTTTGCTGCTACGTTGCCGTACGGAGATGTTCCTTTTAAGATAATATTCCTAGATGAGGCAGATGCTTTGACAAGAGACGCACAACAAGCTTTGAGAAGAACAATGGAAAAATTTGCTGGGACTTGTAGATTCATACTATCCTGTAACTATTCTAGCAAAATAATAGAACCAATCCAATCTAGATGTGCATTATTCAGATTCAAGCCCCTGGACGACAAGGACATAATACGCAGGCTGGAATTCATAGCTAAGAAAGAAAAACTGCATGTCACAAAGGATGGATACAAAGCAATAGTCTATGTAAGCGAGGGTGACATGAGAAAGGCCATAAACATACTGCAAGTGGCAGCCATAACTAGCAAAAAAATAGATGAGGATGCGGTCTACAAAGTTGCATCTAGAGCAAAACCAGAAGAAGCTAGGAAGATGATAGACCTAGCAATAAAAGGGAAGTTCCTAGAGGCTAGAAAGCAACTAGACAAACTTCTGTATGAATATGGATTATCAGCCGAGGACGTACTAATTCAAGTGCATAGAGAAGTCCTTGATATGAATATGGATGATCATGCAAAATTGGAAATAATAGACAAGATAGGGGAAGTAAATTTCAGAGTAACAGAAGGAGCTAATGAAAGGCTACAGTTGGAAGCATTATTGGCTGGTTTATCCTTGATAAAAAAGAAGTGATAATATGATGTGGGGGGTTTCGTCAAAGGTCCTCCATCATGTAATGGAGGAAGAATACCCTCAATTCCTGAAGGCTACTGGTCTTGACTTTATTGAATACAATCTAAACTGGTCAAAGCTTATAACTAAGATGAAAGAGATTACGGCAGTAAAGGGGACTATTGGTATTCACGCCCCGAATGCTTACATAAAGGATCAATTCGCAAGGGAGCCCTATTCCAGCTTCTTTAGGCATTTTATGTTAGTTACAAATGAACTAGCGAAGGAAGTTGATGCTCTCTATGTAAACTTTCATGCGTATTCAAGGTCAGACCTTGTGGAGATAATGAATATACTAGAAGGAGAAAATCTAGCATTGGAAAATAATGCAAAACACTATTTATACAGACTACCCGACTTAGAGATAGCTGCAGAGGAATTTGGATTGAACATAACATTGGACATAGGTCATGCCTTGTATGCCTATAAAGCTCCATGGAGAGTTGTTGATGCTGTTAGGGAATCTGGAATATCAGATAGAGTATTAGTTATGCATATCCATGATAATCATGGAAGCAAGGATGAGCATAATGCGATAGGTGATGGCCTTCTAGGGGTTGACATAACAAAGACTCTAATATCTGTATGTAAACCCAAATACGTTGTGGTTGAATGTAATACGTTTGAGAAAGCGAAGATAACGTTTGAAAGACTGGGTGTTAACATTGACCTGGGAAACTACTAAGTCTAGACTGATGAAAGGTTTGGAAAAAGCTAAATCAGACGGGACAGTAGATTGGGAAGTGGTTCCATATCTGGATCTCATAAACTCCGTTCCTAGTCTTGCGACGTCAAGTTCATGTTATGGAAGAATTGTTCTGATGGATATACCCACTGGTCTAAAAAAGGATTCCAAATTTCTAGCTAAATGGCACAGAAAAATAAGCTTTGAAGAATTCTGGGATGCACTCAAAAAGGCAAATGGTAAATCTATATGGTTTAAGATGGAGCCCCTTATAATTCATATATCAGCGAAGGATATGGAAGCTGTGAAAAAACTTCTAGAAGTAAAAAACAAAGCTGGGATCAAGAGAGGGGGGATATTCGCGATTAGCAAGGATAGATTCCAAATAGAGTTGGAAGGAACACAGAGAATGGAGGTTCCAGTAAAAAGTGAGAATTTCGTCATAACTGAAGACTATGGGAGAGTGCTAGTCAAGGAAGCGAATGAGAAAATAGACAAGAATGATAAAGCATGGAAAAGATTTGAAAAAGAATTTAGACGGGTATTTGATGTTATATCTTAAATCTCAATATGGCTGATACGCCTATTGCTTTAAGCTGCTTTCCTGCGTCGTGATCTTCTGATATCACATGGATCTTTGCCCTTACATTTTCTGCCTTCTCCATCAGTTCCTCGCATGCATCCCTATTGTTTAAGAAAAAACTCTCTGGGATCAAAAGCTCCTCCACAGCCCCGAATTCCAAGGCCTCTTTTACCTGATCCAACCCGTACACAGCTAGACCTCCCTTTGATACTTCTTCAAGAAGCTTGTTTACTAAGCCTGTTTCATATGCTATTCTGTTCTCCTTAAGCAACCCAAGAAGTTCTGGTCTTGATAACATTTCCTGAATGCCAGCTCTGCCAGGAGACCTAACATCTGCTAGGATTATCTTCTTTGCAAGCTCTGGATAACTCTCCTGACAGAATGCATAGATATTCTCCTTAGTAAAACCGGGTCCACCTAGGAGAATGCTAGGAACATCAAATTCTGAAAGTTTCTTGCATACCTCATGGAAATATTTTTTCATTATGCTTTCATCAGGGTACTGTTTCCCCCCACCTTTTCTTTCTATTTCAGCCTTTATGTCCAATCCAGTTTCCGATAAGACAGCGATAGTTGCCTGCTCATCGTCCAAAGCCACTAGCACTAGCTTTGGGCGTTTGCTAGACGCAACAGCTTTTTCCAGCATTTTTTTATGGTAGTCCAACCATCTACTCTTTGTTAACTTAATTGAATGACCAAGGGAAATATCCAACGTATGATGAGAGCCTAAGCTCACGAATTCTTCAGGCCTACCCTCTATGATGATCCCGAGAACCCTAAGAGTATTTGCGTGTTTTTGGAGGGAAACCTTCTCCACTTTTAGTTTAACAAATATCTTTTTCTTCTCTGAGGACGTCTCTGCCTTAAATCTTCTAAAGCTAATACCCTCAACAATATCCCCTGGGTCTATAACCTTTTCTAAATACCAAAGGTCCTCTGGAGTCTCTGGGACTAGTTTCACACTAGGATAATCTTGGCTTAGAATTCTCATGACTAGTTTTTCTCAAATCAGAGATATATATGCTACATTAAGACAGATATGAAAGCATAGCGTTGCTCCAGAAGAAATTTAAATCTTGGATAGAAAAATTGAAGCATGCGAATAGCCGTCATAGACAGGGATAAATGTAGACCAAAGGCATGTGGGTATGTATGCATAAAGGTATGTCCAGGAGTAAGAATGGGGGAAAAGACCATTGTGGAAGATGAAGAAACAGGATTCCCAGTTATTAATGAAGAGCTATGCACTGGCTGTGGTATCTGTGTAAAGAAGTGTCCGTTCCATGCTATAACCGTGATAAACCTTCCTGAAATGAAAGAAAATCCAATACATCAATATGGAGAGAATGGATTCAGAATATTTGGTCTGCCAACACCAAGAGATGGAATCGTAAGTTTGATAGGACAAAACGGTATTGGGAAAACGACGATAATGAGGATACTGGCCGGCAAGCTTATCCCTAACCTAGGAAAGAACAATGATTCTTGGGATGGTGTGATAGAGAAGTTCAAGGGGAGAGAAATACAGAATTACCTCCTAGCGTTGAAGAGTGGGAGAGTAAGAGTTTCATTCAAGCCGCAGGAGGTTGACTTGCTAGCAAGATCAGATAAAACCATATTAGAACTAGGGAAGGAAAGCAATTGCAACATGGACAAGCTAAATGAGCTAGCAGATAAAATGGCTCTCCCAGACCTAAACAGGAAGCTTTCAGAACTATCTGGTGGAGAGCTGCAAAAAGTAGCAATAGCAATATCACTTTCAAGAGGCGCAGATTTGTACTTTATGGATGAACCATCCAGCTTTTTGGATATACGGGAAAGATTGAAATTGGCTAAGCTGTTGGCAGGAATGTCAAGGGATAAAAAGTTTATGCTTGTGGAGCATGATCTTGTCGTACTAGACTATTTAAGTGACTGGATTCACGTACTCTATGGTAAGCCAGGAGCCTACGGAATAGTCTCCACACTAAAACCTGCAAGAAACGGGATAAATGAATACTTGAACGGTTTCCTCAAAGCGGAGAATATGAGGATAAGGGAAGAACCTGTAAGGTTTGAAGTTAAGCCTCCTGCTGAGGAATGGAAGGGAAAAACACTAGTTGAATACCCATCATTCACAAAGACATTTACAGGATTTTCACTAACTGCTGAGGGGGGAAGCGTTAGAAAAGGAGAAGTAATAGGGATAGTTGGTCCAAATGCAATAGGTAAATCAACATTCATGAATATAATGGCAGGAAAGCTAGAGCATGACTCAGGAAAACTAGAGCTGGAAATGAAGCTAGCGTATAAACCACAATACATTTCCCTGGAGTTTGACGGAACAGTCAAGGAATTGATCTCGCAAAGCGAGATAGATTTTGATGTATTCAACAGCTATCTTAAGAAAGAGATAGCAGATATAGAAAATAAGTATGTGGCGAATCTGTCTGGTGGAGAATTACAAAGATTAAGTATAACCCTAGCACTGGCCAAACCGGCAGATATTTGCCTCCTGGATGAACCATCTGCATTTTTAGACATAGAACAGAGGTTAAGGTTTTCAGACATAATAAGGAAAATAACTCAATCCACTGAGAAAACTACATTAGTGGTTGATCATGACATAACGTTTATAGACTATATATCCGACAGGTTAATAGTATTTAGTGGAAAACCTGGTAAGTCAGGAAAGGCATCAGCTCCAATGGACATGAGATCTGGTATGAATAAATTCCTAAAGGATATGCAGATAACATTTAGAAGGGACCCCGACACTGGGAGGCCAAGAGCTAATAAGCCAGGTTCTCAGAAGGATATAGAGCAAAAATCTTCCGGGGAGTATTATTACGAGGTAGGAAAATGAATGTTGGTGAATGAAAATGAGTGAAGGATTAACAGATGAAGAAATAAAGGAGCTTGCTGGGAAAATGCACTCAATACTTGTTATGAGAGATAGATTAACCAAAGAGGAAGTGAGTAAACTCATTAGGGTGGTTGCTAAGATAGGTGAAGGAGAACAACTGACTGGCAAAGATAAAAGAGATATAGAGGATATATGGAAGAGACTAGAAGTTGAAAATATGCTTGAAAGAATAGTTCATGTAATGCCAATACTAGAAGAAAGCCAGGAAGAAATACTAAGGAGCTTTGAAATGTTTGGAGAAGAGGTGCCAAGAAGAAGGAAGAGAAAAATAAGGAGAGTAAAATGAACATAGAATATAGAAAGGAATTGGGACCTTTGGTTACATTCGTTCCAAACAAGAGAGTTCCTATATACTCTTGGTTTTACTATAAAGAGGGGTTCTCAAGAGACTTTGTATTACAGATGTTCAAGGAGTTAGAAGTAAAAGAAAACGATGTTGTGCTAGATCCATTCATGGGAGTGGGAACCAGCCTCCTTGCCTCTAGAGAAGTTGGCAATTTAAGTTACGGATTTGACGTTTCAGATATTGCAGTTTTTGTTTCTAAAGTTAAAACAAGGGATTATGAAATAAAAGAGCTGAAAAAATGGAGAGATTGGTTATTCAAGCAAAAATTTGTAGAAAGGGAAATGGAGTTCTCTGGTCTAGTAAAGGCAGCTTTCAAAAAAATAACACTCCTAGAAATCGTTTTCTTTAGGGATCTGATAAACACCATTGACAATGAAAAGGTTAGGGACTTCTTCTTGCTAGCTTTGATGACTGCGGCGAACAAATGTAGTTACGCATTCAAGGACGGTGCTGTGATAAAGATTAGAAAGAGGCCTGTTCCACCAATAAGACCAATGCTGAAAAGGACAGTTAAAAAAATGATATCTGATGTAAGAAAGCTCCCGCTGAAACCTGTCCCCACATATCCAGAAAAGGGTGATGCCAGGTCATTGCCGATGAAAGATGAATGTGTAAATTTCATAATAACATCTCCACCTTACCTAAACAAGATAGAATATACACAAGTATATTCAATAGAAAATGAACTATTCTTTGGAAAAAGACAACAAAGAGGAATATCATCAGCGATAGGACTAGACGTAAAACTCAGTAACGATGAAATTCTATCATTACAAAGCTACCTAAAGGAGGATGATCCACTTATAGCGTACAAATACTTCAAGGACATGAAGCTGGTCCTAGATGAAATGTATAGGGTTCTGACTGACGGTGGAAGGGCCTGTATAGTAATTGGAAATGGGTGTTTTCCAGATAGAGTAATAGAAAGTGATGTTGTCCTGGCCAGAATGGCAGAGGACATTGGTTTTGTTACTAGAGATATCTGGGTTGCCAATCAAAGATGGTGTATGAGAGACAGAGTGAAAAAGGTCGGTCCACTAAGGGAGAGTGTTCTTGTGATTGAGAAATAGCAAATTAATGGTTAATTTTTTTATAGTTTCCTTTCCTCAATTATAGCATGTTATTTTCAGAGATGGAAGGGGTTGAGATAATAGACAAAAACGGCGACAGGATAGGTTTGCTTTCAGATATTGATTTTGACGAAAAGGGCAAAGTTAAATTTTTAATTGCGTCCCCACCCGGGGTGCTTGGAAAGGTAATAAACCTTAGAGTCAAAATACCATTCAAGCTTGTTGAATCTATGAAAGATGTCATCTTTGTAAATACAACTTTAGAAGAATTAAAGAAGGTCTGATACATGTCTGGAGTTTCTGGAACGGTTGGTGGAGGAGTAATCGGCAAACTTGTGACTGGCCTAGCCCACAGAGGGCCTAACGGATTTGGCTTAATGGATGAAAGTGGTGATCTAATATACGGAGACTATGATCAATTAGAAGCAAAGCAAAGAGGAGTGATAGCTCATAATTTATTCAGAATAACAAAAGAACCAAAACAGCCAATAACAAAATACAATTCCGCAATAGTATTTGACGGGAGGATATACAATCTGAAAGAACTAAAAGCAAAATCTGGTGCTGACGCTATTATAAATGTATTAAGGAAATACGGTGTAGACGGGTTGAATAAACTAGATGGGACATACGCATTTGCGTATATTCCTAACATTGAAAAAGGAGAAATAATCGTTGGGAGGGACATTCTAGGAGTAAAACCGTTATGGATATCTACAAATGGGAAGCCAAAATTTGCAAGCGAGGCAAAGGTTCTACCAGGTGAAACATGGCCAGTGCTACCGGGTGAAACGCTTGTCCTATCAACAAAGGGTATTATTGAAAGAAAAAGGGAAAGACTGGAAAGGAAGGAACCAGTAAAGAAAGACTATTCTGCTCTAAAGAAAAAAATAAAAAACGCAGTAAAGAAGATGACATCAGATGTTAAGAAAGTCGCACTCCTATTCTCTGGCGGGGTTGATTCTACGCTTTTATACGTGCTACTATCCAAGCGAGTAAAAGTTCAGGCATACACAACTGGGTTTCCTGATTCGCAAGATATGGAATGGGCAAAAAGAGTTGGTGAAGAGCTAGGAATAGACTTAAAAACAATAGAACTAGATTTAAAGGCTGTGGAAGGATTGTTACCTACTCTAGTTAGGCAATTAGAGACTACAAATGTCATGAAAATAGGTGTTGCATTTCCATTCTACGTTGCATCAAAGCTAGCTAAAGAAGATGGAAACAAGGTCATATTCTCTGGTTTGGGAACAGAAGAACTGTTTGCTGGATATGAAAGGCATCTGGAAGCGTATAGGTCTGGTGGATGGACAGGCCTTCACAATGCGATGTGGGATGGCCTAGAGACCATGTGGGAAAGGGACTTGTATAGAGATGACTTAGCAACAATGGCAAACAGTATTGAGCTAAGAACTCCTTTCCTAGACCTTGACGTAGTAAAGGAAGCGATGCTTATACATCCTAAGCTAAAGCTAGGGGATGCAAAGAAAGAAGTCCTAAGAAAGATAGCAAAGGAAGAAGGAGTCCCAGCTTATGTAGCAAAGAGACCTAAAAAAGCAGCTCAATATGGATCAGGGGTAGACAAAGCTATTAGGAAACTTGCAAAGAGGAGAGGGATGAAACCACAAGCATATTTAGAAAAACTAGCTAGATGAAGTAAATGTTGCGATGACTGTATCACTACCATTTAATTCTCCATCTGTACCAGTTACTTTGATTGCATGAGTTCCATCAAGAGTAGTGCATGGTACGTCTAAATACGTTTTATTTGTCTCTCCTATTACCACGGAATCTAAAAAAACAGTGTAATTCAAACTGTCTTCATCTATATCACACGCTGTCCACTGTATTGTGTATGTGTTCACACATTGATTAGTAGTCCCATTCAACGGATCTATTATGTCTATCACCGGCGGATAATTTTTCACATACGTTATATTGAGATTGACCAATTTACCAGTGTACAAGAGTTTTCTGGTTCTGCCAGATGAAGAAAATTGGATATCTTTACCCTCTTTCACAACGTTTTTTTCAAATATCTTCGGATCACATGTGCCTCCCTTGGCAGCTGTGTACGCAGCGTCTCCATACCATCTTGACAATTCAACTATGTATCCGCTGTCCAATGCCCTAAAATCTATATCTATAAACAGGAACATAGACAGTAGTACAATTATTGATGTTGCAATTAGTATGACACTCCATGAATTAACAAATCCCTTCATTTGAAGCATACCTCCGCGTGATACCCCTCATAGTCTAATGGTGCGTATCTTGCATACCAATCACAGCTTTGGTTTGAGTATCCATCAGGCAAACTAATATCTCCAGATGTAACCATATCATGAGCTACCCTCATTGACTGTTGAAATTCAAATGGCATATCTTCAGAGCCTGCTGAGGAATAATAAAGCATGGCAATGGATACCATGAACAATAAAGAGGCAATCGCCACTTCTATACTAAAAACGACGCCCTTACTCGCATGCAATCCCAATCACCTCATTGGACGCTGTTCCTCTCACTGCGTGTATGCATGTCTCTCCCGTGATCTTTGTTAGGTTATCTGTCTTACCCGTGTAGTAATGCAAACTGGCTGTGTCCATTGCAATGGATTGCAGTTTTACTTCAGTAGCCCTTTCATACAATCCATCTATATGCTCATCAATAATAACGACTGCCATGCTGATTATCAAAACCATAACCATCAATGAAAGAAACAGGTCCATTGTGAATATCTGCCCCTTCACTGAATCACCTCTGACGCATCTATTATTATAGTACTCCCACAATCGCCTGACCTATACAAACCCTTTGCAAATATTGGGTAACTTGCGCTCACTATTTTTGTCCTACCTGTTCCTGCAAACTCAAGTTTTATTGTAACATTAACATTCCCATTTGATATTGTGTAATTGCAATACTTAGATGTAACTATCACATTGGAGAATGGAATTCCTGCCATGGATATTGTAGCTGGGTCATTGGATATGTCTTTTACGTATATTGATAAATTACCAGAATCTGGGGATATTGCAATGAACTGGTTGATCGCAGAACCAATTGATATAGCCAAAGCCTGAGCCCCCAATTCGTACCCTGCTTCAAGTATTCTTTCTTCCTCAAAATAGACAAAACTTATTATTGTTGATGTTAACATTAGAATAACTATTGATGTGACTAAAAGATCAATTGATAATGTACCCCTCATCAAGAGAATAACATATCATACCTATTTAGCCTTTTTGGTTAGAAATAGCTATTAAGTAAGAGATAGATCAAATCCCCAAATGTTACACAGATAATAAAACCGGCAAGGATGACTGGTGTGAATGGGAAAGATTGCTGGATTCTAACTGTATCAATTCCACATTTCTTTAGTTTGGCTATCTCACCCTTAGACAATCCTCTAGACAATGGAGCTATTCCCTGGGTAATAGCTTTGATAATGTTGAACAAATCCCTTTTAACAATTTTACAATCAATCACCACATCGTACAAAACATCCCCTTCTTTGAGCTCGTTAACTTTCTTTGTCTTAACAAATAATGAAATAGACCCAACTGTAAGTTCGTAGAAGGACGACAATAAGAAGAACAGTAAGAACTGATAAATTAATCCGCCAAATCCAAATCTTAACCCTGCCAGGATTGCTGGTACCAGAAAAATTAATGCCTTGTACGGTAGGTAGCTTAATACTAAGAATACAATAATACTCAATGGCCAACTAAAAAATGAGAAAGAAGAGAATGAAAGGAATGAAAGGCCAATCGCCTTTTGCGCAATGCGTGTAAGTTTCCTAAAACCATCTCCTAAGACAAAAGAATAGACCAACAAAAACGGGGTAAATGCCATGATCCCATTGTATATTATCGGGACAAAGGATAGTCTATAGAAGATATGAAATGTGGATGAAGGGAATACTGGTAAATAAGCTGCCAAAGCTGTCAAAAGCTTAGCATCTCCCCCTGCAAGGACTCCTATCCTCCAGAGAAAATAAACAAGAACAAATGTGGTCAATACAGAAAACAAGACTGTGACAAAGCTTAAAGGGTTTGAATGAATCCCAGAATCCAAGAATCTAAGTGCAAGACCTAATCCTAATCCACCCAGGGTTATTTCTCTTGGGATGACTCTATTTTTTAAATCAAAATAAGTAGCCAAACAGACCATTATCAATGCTATGCCTATGTAGATCATCTTAATATCTTCCCTAGGATGTGATCTCTATAATACTCTAGTTTTGTCTTTGCCCTGGACTGAATAGCTAGAATGTCATTGACTATCAGAGCAACTGCTGCGGCCAGACCTACAACAAAAGCTAGAAGATACAAGTATTCCAACGAGGTCTGGCCGCGGTCATCCATCTACTCACTCCTCTTATGCTGATACCTGTATATAACACTCTACCGATGTTGTATTTGGCTGATTCACGTATAGGTAGTGCTCTGAGTTGTCCTTAAAGTGTATCTTACAGCTTGCATCGTAACTGTCTGGCTCAGTTGTGGTTTGCTCACACGTATCTGAAATGTCGTTGTACTTCACAGATACGTCACTGGCCTGTTGTGGAAGCTCATTGTAATTCAACAATTCTATACCTACCTTTGCACAGTCAAATTTGTCCTGGTTTACTGTAACAGATGTTTGAGCTGGTGTAGATATCCTGTGTGCAACCAATATCACTATTACTGCTATCACTAAAACTGCAGCCAATATCAATAAGTATTCCAATGCTCCTTGACCTTTTCTACCAAACATAAATTACACCTCCTTTAGCATAAACTCATATGCTCTTATTAAATGTTTCGTTGGCAACCACCTTCTGCTCAGCAAACAAATTCTTCAGCTGTGTTTTGACCAAATACCCAAGCACCAACATTCCCATGACTATAGATGACAACAGCAGTATCTGTTCAAGTGATATCTGCCCTCTATCCTCCGATAAAAAGCTTGAGTGCAAAGCTACTCACCCCCATGTATATACCATACGTTATTAGTAACAAAACTGGTGCATATATAACTACCTTACTCAGGTTTCCTTCCCTTATTAATGCCGCTGCAACAGATGAGAAAACGGCTGAGATTATTAGATAAACCTTGAAATAAAACGTTATTGCCTCAAACGCTGGCGTTGCTGCTTCACCAGCAATATAACCCATAAACTGCATGACACCGGTAAGCAAGCTAAATATCATTGGTGCAACGAAATTTGCTGCAACTATTATGAACAGAACTTGCGTCGTTGTTCTTGCTTTTCTCTCTTTTTTCAGCCTGTATATGTGTCTAATATCATCTGCTATACTAGTTAACGCTGCAGTCAATCCTCCTCCAGACATCTTCGCAGATATTATAACCTCTGCTGTCTTTTCAACAAGTGGAGAACCTGAAGATTCTGCAAAATCTCTAAATGCGTCCTCAAATGTCTTTCCCTTCTTCATTGCCAGCAAGACCTTTTTCATTTCCTTAGAGAGAATGCCATACCTGTATTCCGCTATCTCCTTCAAAGCCGCCTCAACTGTCGCCCCTGCCCTTATGCTGATAGCTATATGGTTTAAAACATCAGGAAGACCTTTTTCTATGCTCTCTATCCGTTTTTGCACTCTGTGAATTGGATATCCAACAGCTAGATCCATTACTATCAAAGCTAGTAATCCACCAAGGAAGATATCAACGAATAATCCAACATAAACGAACAATATGGACGATAAGAACAATGCCTCTAGCAGAACTATGTCTGGTTCCCACTCTTCATTCATCGCCTTTATGGCGGCCTTGTACTGCCTGTATATCTCCATGATCATCACATTGGCTGAGTTACATTAATTATGTACAGGATAACACCCAGGGACATGGGAATTATTATGAGATATATCATCATGAGAATATCTGGTCCTACAACACCGGCTAGACCCAAGGACGGGGCAGATGAGAATATCGCAAACAAAACAGATATGAAAACAGGGAACACAACTCCTGCCATCATATAGAACAAACTTATCAATGTCAATCTTTCTGAGAAATCTCTCATCCTAACAGCTAGGTTAAAAGAAACATCATCTGCAATCTTTGTTAATATCTCTGACAGATTTCCACCAGTTCTCAAGGCTCTTATTATGTGCAATATTGATCTAGCAAGATCATCAGACTCTGTCCTATTTGCCAAAGCTTCTAGAGCATCCTCTGTGGTAACTCCCTTTTCTATTTCGTCTATCACCCTCTGAAACTCCTCTGACAAAGCTCCGTATCCTGAATTTGCAATGGCTCTCATTGCTTTGTGAATACCAACACCTGCCTTTATCTCAGTCGCAAAATGTCTCAATGCGAATGGAAGAACTTTATCTATGTTCTTTCCTCTCCTTTTAGCATTTGATTCAGGGAGCTTCAACGCAATAAAAAATGAGAACAGATACGAAGTGATAAACACTATCGGAAACATCACCACTGGGTCAGCTATGTCCATCAAAGCGAATGTAAACAGTAAAGAAAGTATGAAAGCCGAGAACAAGGATACAAACATGGCAATAGCTATGTACTGACTTGTTGAATACCTTGAATTTACTGAATCTAGTGCCCTCATTAACCTTGATCCTATATCAGAGTCAGCAATCTTTTCTGCTAGGGAAGAAAGAAAGCTAAATCTGGAAAAAACAATCCCAACTATCCGCAGCAATGCGTTGTTGGATTTTACTAGGTCCTTTGGGGCCATTGTCTCAATATCAATAGCCCTTGTACCTGTAACTGCCCTTTTCAAAACAAGTGCTTTTGCTTCTTCTTCTGAATATCCTCTCTCTTGATAGACTTTTTTCATTCTTCGTATTATTGTTTCTACGTCGGTCTTCCTATAACCTGCTTGTTTTCTTTCCTCTACTTCTATGTTCTTAGCCATTATGTCCACCAGCTATGTAAGCTGTTATCTCTTTAGAAACAGATTTTATGTCCCTGATACCCTTTGAAACAAGCCCTTCAAGGAACTCCTTCCTTCTTTCTAGCTCCTCCATGACCTCTGCATGACTAAGACCAGTATACCTTTCCAGTGTTCTAAGATACTTACTCGGGACACCTGTAGGCTTGATTTGATCAGTGACTGGATCCCATTCATAGAGATAAATGAGTTGTGGTTTGCCCTCCAAAACACCAGTGACTTCTGCAACCTCTGTTACTCTTCTTATGGTGCCCTTCCTTCTATCATGTATCTTTTTCTGTGTTATTATTATATCCAATGCAGACAGCATGACGCTTGGGACATTCATTGGCGGATTCGTTAGCCTGACTATGGTTTCCCTTGAATCATTGGCGTGAACAGTGCCCATACAACCGTCGTGACCTGTGTTCATTGCAGTGAATAATGTAAACGCCTCCTCACCTCTTACTTCACCAACTATAACCCTATCTGGCCTCATTCTCAGTGAGTTCTTCACCAATGCATTCATGTCTATTTCCCCAGTTCCCTCAAGTCCTGGCGGTCTAGTCTCAAACCTTATCCAATGTTCTATTGGAAGCTTCAACTCTGCTGTATCTTCTATTGTAATAACCCTTTCTGTTGGTGGGATAAACATGCTCATGACGTTTAGCGTTGTCGTTTTTCCAGAACTTGTTCCTCCAGATATTATAACATTTGCTGGCTTAGCTGAAAGCCCTTCCCCAGCTATCCACATGAAGGCAGCTAGTTCAGAGCTAACGGTGCCGTTCTTTATTAAATCAACGATAGTGTAAGGATCTTCCCTAAACTTCCTTATTGTTATAGTTGAACCGTTTAAGCTGATTGGAGGAATTGTAGCATTTACCCTGGACCCATCTGGTAGTCTAGCATCCAACAATGGGACCTGTATATCTATTCTTCTTCCAACGTCCCTCGCTATCCTATCTATTATAGCTCTAATATCATCATCAGTTCCAAATATTACATTTGTTTTACACATCTCATATTTTCTATGGAATACATACACTGGTTTTCCCGGACCAATGACCATTATTTCTTCTAATGCATCATCCTCAAGAAGGAGATCTAGCGCCCCGTATCCTATCATCTCCCTAACAACAGTTTCTGCATAGAATGGCTGCCAGTTCGGAGGGACTCCAAGCTCTGGTGTGGATTTTATTATTTCCATAACTCTCTTTTTGTAGAACTCCCTTCTCTCGTCTGGATCCTTTATCTGCTCGGGTGAAACAGTTATCAATTTTGTTGCTGCCTCTTTTATTGTGTCAATTATGACTCTATCAGGTCCAGCAGGTTTTGGAACTGGAACTGCATAGATTAGCTGTTTTTCTCCTTTTACTTTGTATATCTTGCATATTCCATATGCGTCTATAAGCTCGCTTCCAGGAGGTAAAGACCCTTCAACCCATTCGTCTATCTTAGATGGTTTCTTCTCTTCCTCTGTCTTTTTTTCTTCAGTTTTCTTCTTCTCCTTCTCTTTACCTAATTTTATTAACTCATCTAGATACGCCATACAAGAAGTAAACGTATGAGATATTTAAAATAATTAGCTCTAACTAGAGCCAACGAATATTGGCCGTTTGGATAATCTAACTGGGAACGGGGCTGACAACTCTGGCTTGCCTTCACATTCCTTTTTTATCCTAGCTATCAGTTCGTCAATGCTCATTCTCTCTTGAGTCTTTGTCCTTCTGACCCTAACGCTCAAATCATCAGGAGATTCCTTATCCCCTATAACCACCACATAAGGAATCCACTGCCTTTCTGCATCTCTGATCTTCTTCCCAAGTGCCTGATTCTTATCATTGACATCGGCCCTTATTCCAACCTCCCTAGCCTTCTCAGCTAAAGATATACAAATGTCCAGATGCTTCTCGCCAACAGGTATAAACCTAAGCTGTATCGGGGATAACCAAGTAGGCAATGATGGTGATCCCTCACTGGATGCCTTCTCAAGCAGCGCTGCGATTGTCCTTTCAACACCAAAACCTGTATGCAATATCAATGGCTTTTTCTCCTTTCCATCCTCATCCACGTACCTAATTCCCCACCAATCAGGGGATTCTGTATCCAATTGTACAGTATCTACTTCCATTGGCCTTCCTAAGCTATCAAAGGCTAGAACATCAACCCATGCTATCTTATATGTCTTCATCTTAGAGAACAGCTTGACAATTATAGGTATATCTAACTCTCTAGCCCATTTCTTGAATACTCCCTCATGCTCCTTATAAAAGTCCCTTTTACAATTTAGCACCAATA
>Ga0190313_1000165_pt1 | contig 42601 bp, 34 predicted proteins | sample 4870071011_MG_FD_169989 | JGI IMG/M metagenome (GOLD analysis project Ga0190313, IMG submission 169989) | Hydrothermal vent sediment bacterial communities from Southern Trench, Guaymas Basin, Mexico - 4870-07-10-11_MG | ecosystem: Environmental > Aquatic > Marine > Hydrothermal vents > Sediment ... | reverse complement strand
TAAGGGACGAAACAAGTAAGGTCAACTTAACATGCGAGAGACCTGTTGATATATGGTGGGAGATTGTTGCTCCAGATGGAACTACTAAGAGATTCTCTGGTGGCGAAGGTATAGCTTACTCTTGGGGTGCTATAGATCTTCTTACATCTCAGAACTTATACTATAACTTAACAAATAAAGTTGTGCAACAAGCAGTGTATTATGATAATACTTTTGGTGGATTGGGTATACTGTCTAACGGAACTTGGACATTAAGATTAACTAATTATAACACACCAAACAACTGTGTTATACATAGTTGGAACATAACTTTAAAAGACGAGAATGGAGTAGATCATGTCTATAACAACACAACAGAAATAAAAGTCAAGCAGCCAAAACTCACTAATGTAATGAGTTATGGAGATTTGGAGCTTGTAGGTTCGAACATAAAGTCAAGTAATGACCATTATTTCATGTTTAAAGTGTATGGGCATATATACTCGGACAATACAAAGTTTGAAGACCTAGCAACTGTGAAGTATGGTGTTAAATACATAGGTGGAGCAGCGTGGCCACTAGTGAACGGTGGAAATCTTGGTTCGTTAGGACCTGGTGGTCTTCAGATATACTCTGACAATAACACAATTAGAAATTCTAACATCTCAAATACGCAAGAAAGAACTTTATGGTTAGAAGGGTCAAGCTTCAACTTGATAGAGAACAATTACTTCTACTCAAGAGGTTATGGTATAGTCTTAGCATCGGCCTACAATGATAACCCTACAGCTAATAATACATTTAGAAACAATGTTATCATTGGAGGAAAGGGGAACGGTGGAAAGGATGCTTTAGACGAAAAGGTTTATGCTTACAACAACACATTCTATAATAACACATTTATTGGGTATTTGAACGATAGGGCAGTCCAGTCTTCTAATAACGCTTTCCTCAGACCTTACCCTAACTACTTCATGAGTAATATATTTAAAAATGGAGTGTACGACCAAATGGGTAAAGCAAGGTTCATAAACAACACATTCTATGGTGTAGGATTTAAGATCCCGCCACTCGGTTACTCTTACACTTCTGAGTGTTACATAATTAATAACACATTTAACAACTCAAGGTTAGACATTGATCCATATAGAGGAGGATCATGGATAAAGATTGTTAATAATACATTTATTAGTCCTTCTACACTTCAAGTTGGGGGAGGCTACAGCTACTTGTCCAACATATTGTTTGCTAATAACACAATTAACAACACCGAGAAAGTCTATTTCTTCAGAACAAGCTCGCTTAATGTGACTAACAATAAAGTAACTAACGCAAGAATGGTGATGACACTTATACGCAATGGACTTATAAGTGAAAATAAAATAATAAACGCCACAAAGCAAGATGGAGCACTAGAGGTTCTTAACTCCCATGCGAACATAACAAATAATACAATACTTAATAGTCCAGCTAATGGGATATATGGCGCGTTGACTTCTTTCTCCTACACATCACACTTAAACATAACAGGAAATAGAATATGTAATAGTAGCGGTTATGGTATCTATCTTAAAGATGTAACATACGACCCAGCCGACTTATCTGCCAGTAATGACTTTGCATGTGAGTACAATCATAAAGGAAGGGTTTCTGTTGCATGGAGCATTAAAGCCCATACAATGGATCAAAATGGAAACGATCTTCCTGGAGCAGAGGTTACAGCAGTAAACAACACAAACGATAAGGTGTTCTCATCGTATACAGAATACCTTGTAGATAACTGTAAAGACCAGTCTGAGTGGACGACTGTCAACATGACAATGGTGAAAGGAACGTCCTATGGTGGTTACTGGATGATGAATGCTACGGGAGATAATGCTTTAGCACACAGATCACTTGATGGAGCGAGCGGTTATGATTACATAATGTATAGTTCTCACTGGCCAGGTTATGGTATTCCTTACTATGTAAACATCACTTACATGACAGGACCAATGGATGTGTACCTCATCAACGACACAAAAGGAACACGTTACCTTAAGATAGATAGGTATAGGACTCTTGATAGGATATACTTCTACCAACCACAAGCGGGAAAGATAATGTATATAGGTTATATATACTTAGTAGGGAATACAACTGGCCAAGGAACTTCTGATTGGAAAGAAGTTGTTGAATACACGGTCAATAACTCTGGTTATAAGGTGGATACAACACCTATAGTCTTTACCGCTCATAGAAAGGGTTACAATGGAAACGTCGTGAGCTTATCTTCCTTCTCAGGACCAACCACAGTGAATATCACACTTTCTGAAAATCCTTGTGCTTACAATGGAGATGGTGACTGGAACATCAATACGACATGTGACATCCATGACATCGACGAGAATATATTTGGTAACTTAAACATTCAAACGGCAGGTAATGCTACATTCTCTAGATCCAAGTTGAGTATTTACTCAGGAAGTGACGGGGTAAATGGCGTAAGTAATGTTGGAATACTACGTATGATAGACTCATGGGTAAAAAACATGGTAAGAGGTTATAGGATAAAGTTTGAGTCGTCTGGAGAGCTTTTGGAGTTGAACAACACAAACATAACACACTCGGCTGGTGTGAAACTCTTAGAGAATGGAAAGGCAATAATTCATGGAGGCAATATAACTGATAGTTCTTCACATGGATTGATGCTCTACAACTCAACAGATAACCTCGTCCAAGGAACATTATTCTCGTCTAGTAATGGTTATGGTATATACGCCTTAAATTCATCCTTGAACAAAGACGTTGCAAACCTAAGCTCGTTTGTATCTAACAGCCTTGGGAGAGTTAAGGTAGATTGGTACCTAAAAGTACGCACAGAGGATGAGACAGGTACTCCTATTGAATCTGCTGATGTGAAGGTTATAGATCAATACAACACTACAACATCTCTTTCAACGGATGCAAATGGTGAAACTCCTACAACTATCTTTACAGAATACATTGTGAATAACAGTGGTGGTATGGAGGAGTACTCCCCATACAAGATAAGCGCAAGCAAAACCAATCACAAGTCTAACTCTACGACTACGGATTTAAATGAGTCCAAAGTTGTATTGTTGATCCTCAATACGGACTATACTTCACCAAGTAAAGCCCCTGTTTTGACGGTTAAGTCTACAAACACATCTGATCCTACAGGGTGGTCTAGTGAGTATGTAAATCTAACTTGGACAGAAGCATTGGACGACAGGGGTATTTATTTCTATGAGGTTGTAAGAAATGAAGGAGCAAATAGTGTCTCCTTAGCAAATGTCTCAAACTCCACATTCAATTACGTAGACACAGCTGTACAATCTGACAAAGAGTACTCTTATTACATAGTTGCATACGACAGAGCTTACAATACTAACACTTCCAATGTTGAGAGTATTAAGGTAGATAAGAATGCACCAAATATTACTGTAACAGATCCAGCTAATGGATCAACCGTATCATCTCCAGTGACCTTTAAGGTTAGTTATAGCGATTACTCTGAAACAAATTGTTACATAGCATTCGATTCGAACACCACATACAACTTGATGTCAAACTCCGGATTAACAAGTGGTGTTGCAACCTACTCTGAAGACTTTACGGAGGGAACACACACTGCACATATAAAATGTGTGGATTACTTAGGTCATGAAAATAGCACAAATGTAACCTTCTATAATATAGTACCACCAGGTGGCGTTTATGATGAAACCCCACCTACAACCTACTGTGATTCAGATGGACTGTACCACAATGAGACTTATACTGTTAACTTAACTTGTAACGACGAAGACTTTTCATACATGCAGTATTGTTACTCAACAGATACATGTGAACCAACCACGTCAACAACTGACAACCCAGTTAGATTAACATTTGAGCCGGAGAATGCAAACTACACCATAAGATTTAGGTCCATAGACACAAATGGTAACGAAGAGAGTATTAAAGAATGTATTGTTAGGATGGTAAGCTGTACACCATTTGAGAGATTCGACCCAGAGAAAGGATGTGTGCCTTTGGAATTACCTGACTGTAGCTCACAGTGTGCAGCTTATGACGACTGGTACTTTAAGGACTTAAGTTGTCATTGTTACAATTATGAGACTCTTTATCCAGATGCAAGAGTGGAACCAACGAATGGAACATCGAATGTGACATTTATGTATTATGTAGCCTCACAGGATAGGACAGTTGTAACAAGAATGTACATCAACGGAGAGTTAGTGGGTGGGATAGAGCCACCACCATTACCTCCATTGCCACCACTTCCAAAGCCAGGTATACATCCTATAGCAGTGGAGAGCACACAAACCCTTCAAGCTAAAAGCACAACAAATGCATATACGAGTAGAACATTTAGTCCTTCGTTCAATAACTTCACTGTATTCCAGGCTGGAAAGATAATTGATATGGATACAAAAGAAGATGGATTTGGGGAGTCATTTGCTGACGTCTCAGATTGGGACGCAATCAACGGAGAAATCTCAACAGATGGAGACGTGGCTACCTTATCCTGTAATAGTGGGACAGCAACATTTGAGACAGACATACCTAAGTACTATTCTAACATTGAGATCAAAGGAGACTATGTTGACGTAGAACAATCAGATGGGAAGTTAAAGATAGTCCTACAGTGTCCAAAGACTGTCCACTTAGATGCAATAAGATTATACGACTCAATAACCGAGTATGATCCATGGACACAACCTTATGAGTACAGAATCCCTGTGAGGGTTGTATCTTCACCTACCATTAAGCATTACATTAGAGTACCATCTAACTCCATTGTAACAAATGAATATGGCAATCCAACGTCAATAACGTCTGAAGGGTTGTATTATATTTACTTTAACGCATCTTCATTCACTAACTTAGACCTTCCAGACGACTTAGTAGCCATACCTTCTGCAGTTCAGAAAATACAAATTGAAAACTATCCAGTTGTGGACGACATACTCTTCAATGTGGAGAGTGTGAATTACTCTTCAATAATAATAAACTATAATGCTTCGTATGCTACAGGCGACGATAGAGATTTGGTTGTAGAATGTAGCTTTGGAAATGACACTTGTGTAGGATCAAATGGACAATGTGTCATTAGTCCAACACAGTGTGCTGACGAGGTTGTGTGTAGAGCATACGATCCAAAGTACTCTAATATATACTATCCAGGTTCAATTGTCATACCTGTGGATAGAAACAATCCAATCATATGTGGTCTTTGTGGTGGGGAGCTAGTTGGTAGCGTGTGTTGTGGAGATGAGAGTGGAGAATATCCAATATACAAGATCGTACAGAGTGGTACAACTACTACATCTGTTACAACAGATGAAGCATGTTGTGCTTCAAGTACAGCGTGTGTTAACTCACAAGTGTGTTACAGTTCTGGATCTTCAACAGTCTTTGGAAGTAAGGAATACACATGTAATAACAATGTTTGGGTACCTGGAGCTCAACCTTCAAGTGGAGGTGGAGGAGGACCTGGAGGTGTGACTAGACCAACAGTTGGAGACATAAGACTTGTGTCAACAGAAGCTGTTGAGCCTAAGGCAAAACCAAAGCAAAATGTTACATTCGTATCTAAGTTATGTAATTATGGTAAAGGAGACATTCCTGGAGGGTTGAGTGTTGAAGTGTACGAGAGGGTAGGAGGCATAAAATCAAGAGGTAAAGTCAACTCTACTATACCAAAAGGTTACTGTGGTGACGTGGTATGGACTTCCATAGCACCAGAGGAAGGATATATATACACACCAATTCCAGAAGTTAAAATTAGCATAAATCAAAGGAGTTATACTGTACCTCCCGCGTATCCAATTTTACAACCAGAGCCTGAGAATGATATTGTTGGATTCAATGAGAAGGTTTATGCGAACATATCAGGAGTTGTATTCGTAAACAACACATATGTGAAAGCAAACCTTACCGATGCTGTATTGAAGGTTTACTCACCAGAAGGGAAGTTAGTGTACTCCAAACCAATAGGCTACTTGCCAGATAAAGGCATTGTTGTTGGCATAAACCCAACTGAGATAAATGCAATAGGAGATAGATACTTAATCGTAGTTGAGGCATCTGCTGGATCGTATGTGGGCAGTGGTGGTTCATCCTTCTTGCAAGGAGGATTCATAGTACCACAGGCTGGACAAGCACTTGATGACTACCTTAAAGAGCTAAACAAATAAATACCAATGGTTCTTAACTTTCATATGGATGAGCCTCTTAATTTTGATGACGTGTACAATGAATGGGTTCAAATAGACAGACAAGTTTCAGACCCTATTGTAATTAACTTTGGAAAGTTTACTTTGATTTTCATTTTGATTAATGTGCTGGTTTATGTCTTAAGTGCATTTTTTCCTTTAGTTCAGCTATTTGCTATGAATAGAGTTTATATGTTCCAGCTTTGGAGGTGGATCACATCACTTTTCTTCCACTTTAGCATAACACATCTTCTATTCAATATGATTTCTTTGTTTATATTTGGGAACATAATAGAAAGGAGGTTGGGGTCAAGAAACTTTTTGCTCCTTTACTTTCTTTCTGGAATATTTGGTAATGTAGGATTTTTATTGTTTTCAGGTCCATACACTTTTGGAGCTGGAGCATCTGGTTCTATATTTGGTTTGATAGGTGCAGCAACCATCCTTTATCCAAACCTTGTACTTTACATAAACTTCATACCTCTTCCATTGAAGGTTGCAGGACCCCTTATGGCCTTAGGCGAGTTTATACTCCTACTTGGTGCAAGGGATGGGATAGCACATTCCGCACACGTCTTTGGATTTGTTGTTGGGATAGTGCTAGCATTTTACTTAAGGAGGAGAGAGCTTGAATACAGTAGATCTGGTTCTTAATGAGCTGAAGAGATCAAAGAAGTATAAGAGCTTACATGAGGATCTCTTAATCCCAATAATCCTTAAACATTTGCCTGAGACACAAGATACTAGAACTAAGGAATTCAAGGACAAGATTAAAAGCATTAAGAGAGAGCTTCACAAAGCATATGCAGCTTACATCCAAAACAAGAGAAGAATAGAGACCTTACTTAAGAAAGGTGCAAGTGAAGAGGAGATAATGGCTCTTCACTCTTCCACTAAGGAAAGACTTCCTTACTACAAGGAATTTTACTCATCGATTTTTAAGATCACAGGGAAGCCAAAGAGAGTTGCGGACATAGGGTGTGGCTTAAATCCCCTTTCCTACAAGTATTTTGGATGTAAACCCTTCTACTTTGCAATGGATGTAGACCCTTTCGTTATCAATGCGGTTAACACTTACTTCAATATGAAAGGCATAGATGGAAGAGCTGTGCTTGGTTCAGCACTTGAACTTAAATACGATTTCAAAGATTATGACGTTGTTCTGATGTTGAAGTTACTCCCATTACTTGAATCCCAAAGGAAAGGAATCACAGAGCAGCTTTTGTCCCAAATAAAATCAAGGTACATTGTATTCTCCCTCCCAACGAGGTCTCTTTCGTCTAGAAAGCCACTTGACACTTCCTTTTTCAAGGAAAAGATACCTTACAAAAAGCTTATTAAGTTTCCTAACGAAGAGGTTTTAGTATACGAAAGCCCCGTCGTCTAGTGGTCAAGGATGCGAGGTTCTGGCCCTCGTGACCCCGGTTCGAATCCGGGCGGGGCTATGATACAATTTTTAAATACAGAGCTCTTTATTCTTTTGATGGCTAAGAGGTTGATAGATAGAATAAAGGAAATGAGTCCTGGAGAGAGAGGAAGATTTCTATTGGGTTTACCAAGAAGGAGGAGAGAAGAGGTGCTGAACTCTTTGAAAAATGAAGAGATTCTACAAGCTTTACACTACCTTGATCCAGATGAAGTGGCAGATGTCTTACGGAGTGTAAGTAGCTTGAGAAGGAGATATCTCTTGTCAAAACTAGGTAAGGAGATGAAAGGAAAAGTAGAGTATCTACTAAGTTTCGATCCAAGAACGGCAGCAGGTCTTATGAGCCTTAATTATATAATAGTCAGTGATGATGCAACTTTAGGAGACGTGGCTAAAGATTTAAGAGTACACGAAAAGAGAACAGGCAAGACACCAGAAGTCTTAGTTGTGGATAAGAAAGGAAAGTTTCTTGGGGGGCTTCCAAGTTATGCCTTAGCTTTACACAAAGGCAATGAGAAAGTGATTAAGCACGTTAAGAAACTACCTACTTTAAGATACGATGTTAAAGAAAGCGATGTTATTAAGGCCTTCAAGAAGCACAAGCATGGAAAGCTTGTTGTTCTTGACGACGATGGAAGTGTAATGGGAGTAATATACTCCGATGACATCCTTAGGATCATCAGTAAGGCTATGTCTAAGAGTATTTATAACTTTGCAGGTGTGAGCGAAGAAGAAGATGCTCTAGACCCTTTTACAACCAAAATAAGATACAGGTACAAGTGGCTTATAATAAACCTTCTTACAGCTTTCTTAGCAGCTTCTGTTGTAGCAGCTTTTAGAAACACAATATCTTCTCTTGTTTTGTTGGCAGTTTACATGCCAATAGTTGCAGGCGAAGGTGGAAACGCTGCCACTCAAACCTTGGCTGTTATGGTTAGAGGTCTTGCTTTAGGAGAGATAAAACCAAATACAGCTAAAAGAGTGATACTTCACGAAGCCTTAGCAGGTGTGATAAATGGTATCATAACTGGTTCTATTGTGGCTGCGGTTGCACTTTTAGTCAATAGAAGCCCAATTATAGGTTTGGCCGTTGGACTAGCTATGATCATAAATCTTTTTATAGCAGGAGTATTTGGAGCCATAATTCCTTTGATAATGAAGAAACTTGGCAAAGACCCAGCCACATCTGCTACAATATTTATAACCACCGCTACAGATGTGTTTGGCTTCCTGTCTTTCTTAGGTATAGCAACACTCCTCCTTCGTCTATGAGTAGTTTATTTTATATAGGTTAAGGTCTTTAGTAAGAGTATGGATACGGTAAAGAAGATTCTCAACGACATTAAAACCCTAAAGATACAAGGAGCAACAAATGTTGCCAAGGCATCACTCGAAGTACTAAACCTGGTCTCTAAGAAGTCCAAAGCAAAAACTTTCGATTCTTATTTCAAGGAATTAGAGTCAGTGAGAGATAAAATACTAAAGACAAGACCAACAGAACCCATGGCATACAACATAATAGGACTAATAATCAAAGACCTAAAAGAGTACCCCAACCTCGAGAAGGCTAAGAAAGACTTGCCAAGGTTAATAAAGTATTACGTCAACAGAATTAAAGAATCAAAGGAAGAAATAGGAAGAATTGGTTCAGGTTTAATAAGAAATGGCTACACCATTTTAACCCACTGTCATTCCTCTACTGTTATGAGTATATTTAAGTCAGCAAAGGATAGTGGAAAGAAGTTTAAAGTGATCTGCACAGAGACAAGGCCTTTATACCAAGGTAGAATAACTGCGAAAGAGCTCCTAAAGTATAAGATAGATACAACAATGATTGTGGATTCAGCTGTTTCCAATGTTATGAAGGATGTTGACGTGGCCTTCATAGGCTCGGACTTGATTACAGCCACAGGAGACATTGTTAACAAAGTAGGAAGTATGAATGTGGCTTTGGCATGTAAGAGGACAGATACACCTTTGTATGTGGCCGCATCTATCTTAAAACTTGATACATCAACCCTCTTTGGGAGGACACCCGTGATAGAGCAAAGAGACCCAAGAGAAGTGTGGCCAAACCCTCCAAGAGGTTTAAAGATCCTAAACCCTGCCTTTGAGATAGTCCCTAGTGACTTAATAAAAGCAATAATAACAGAAAAGGGAATAATAAGACCTGACTCTGTTTACGACGCATTTAGAACCCCATAGCAAACTTAATAAGTTTTAAAAGGGCTTTATTAACTATAATGGAGATACTGAAAGCAGCAATTTATATAGTCCTAGCTACGATTTTCATAATAGTTATACCAGTCTATCTCATCACGGGTTATGCAACATGGGCTAAGGACTTTGTCTCTTACACAGAGGATTTAAACCTTTACTTCGATCACAATGCAACATTTGAATGGAGTCCATCGTACATTAAGAGTGATATGGGCTTGTATGCCATATATCTCTCCGCTGAGGTGTACGGAGATGGAAACGCAACAGTTTACCTTGAAACAGATGGAGAACCAAAAGTCTTTGAATTCCCAAAAGAAGGAAGTTATTTAACAGGGAGATCTATCACGATACAAGGCAGATCTAGAGGAACAATATCTATAGAACCTAAAAAACCTATTGTAAAAGAGCCTACCAAAGCCTCTCTATCAAAAGTTGTTCTCACAGATGAATGTCTAGACACTTGCGACCTTTCAAAGTATAACATTTCGTACCCTCTCAAGTTTAAAGTCGTCTTGAACAACGCCACGGTAAGATTAACGAGTATAAAGTATGTGTGGTATAGGAAGTTAGATAAAGTTGAGTTTACACTTCCAGTTGTTGGCAGTGACGGAACCTTCTATCCTTCAGAGGTTCTTATTAGGGATCCAGAGGGAAATGTTGTTTTCCAAACTGAAAATAAGAAGACTTTATTTGGCAGTACGCCTTTTGTGGTAAAACCTGGTGATTACAATATAGAGTTAGCATTTGAGGGTACACCTCTAACCAAACTTGAGTTCAAGAATGTTAGTATTAGCGTAGCTTCCAATCCAAAAGTTAAGTTTGAGGATTACTCAACATCAGATTACGTAGCCTTCGCCGTTGACCCTAATTTAGACTTTGAGGATGGCAAAGTACAGTTTGTATCCAATGGAGGAGAGATATACAAATGTAAGGATTGGGATTGGAGTAACAAGACATGTAACTCTGCATGGGTTTTCCTTCTTAATACAACAAAAGGAGAGGTTGTAACTTTAGACATTAACGAATCTGATCCCGCTTTCGTGGAGCTTGTGAATGTATCAGGTGTTTCAACTCTTGCTGGGAATAAGGGTTTTGTTCCACCAATACTTATTGATGGTAAGGTGATAGCAAGAGATAGATCTGGAAGGGAGATAGAGAAATACTCTGCAATTTACAAGTCAGGTAAGTTAGTAAAGTATAACAATGAGACATACAAGAAGATCTCTAAAGGCCTTTACAATGTAACATTGCTTATTAATAAGACACACGTGAAGAAAGTAGATGTAGAGAACGCTTTACTTGATAGAGATACACACGAAATTGTGGTGGATGAGCTTGAGCCGGATCCCAATTCTTCGTATAAGCTTGTGTACCACATTAACGCATCCTCTCTACAGTTCAAAGCATTAAATGTTAATGTGGTTGCAAAAGGGAATATTGTGTATGAATGTAAAGACTGGGATTTCTCGGGGGGGAAATGTAATGGAGACTTAGATCCTGTAAGAGTTGTAAGTCCTGGGAAAGCATACACTCTTTCCCTCAATGATGAAGAAGTAGTTCTAGTAGAGAAAGCAGAGCCAATAAACTGTGTAGCTGAGGATCTAAGGCAGAAAGACGAGTTCATTGATGCATGCGATTCTCCTGATGGGACAAGTTTGGCAAAAGATGATGGTGTAATTGAGAGGCACTTCTATGGTAAATCAACATCGAAGAAGTATGGTGGTGTTTTAATTAACCTTTCATCTTCTAATTTAACAAACTGTACAAACATTGAGAAGGTTGAGTTGTGTTATGAATGGTGGAGAGGTCCCGTTAAGCCTAAGGATTGTGAGATAAGTGTAGACACAGGCGATGGAAATTGGAATAAAGTTGTGACTTCTTGTCCGAACAAAGCTGCAAATCCAGGAATTAGTTGTGTGGACATAACAAACTTGAAGTCATGGGCTTGTAGCGACTTCACAAGCGGCAAAATTAGGATAAAATCCCAACTTGGTGGTGCAGTGGGAAACAACGGAAATTCATATGCTGTATGGGACGCTCTTTACATAAATGTGTCTTATTCTACAAGTAGTACCTTCGTTAAGTTGATTGATCCCCCTAATGGTACAGAGGACTCAAATGGTCAAGTAAACTTTGTCTACGATCTTTCAGACTATAGTAAGTTCGACCAGTGTTCTTTAATACTAGACAATAAAGTTGTAGCGACAGATTATGGGTTTTCCAGAAATAGGAACAGATTCCATGTGGTAGATTTGGACGAGGGCATACATAGCTGGAAAATTTCGTGCCTCTCTTCAAATGAATATTACAATACAACAGAAAGAATAATTTATGTAACTAGAGGAGGAGCTGGGGGGAGTGTAGAAATTCCTATTGTTATGAAAAATTCTAGGGAGGATGCAATACCATCTAAATTTATTTTCAAAGATTCAAGTAACGGTGAAGTTGAGCTCGAAACTAATTATGGGGGATTGATCTCAGCTAACCTTAGTAAAGGTAAGTATGATATAGATATAATACCCAAAAATGGACGAATAAAAAAGATAGAAATTAAAGGTGCGATGATCGACAAGGACACAGCTGCTCTAATGTTTTTTGAGGACAACATAACAACCAATGGACCTGTGAATAGATTTGCAATAAATCCACTAATAGACTTTACAAGTGCAAACATAACAGTTACTGCAAGAGGGACAAGGTTGCTTAAGTGTAAAGATTGGAATTGGACATCACAGACATGTGATGGAAGGTGGACTTTTATTAAGGACATAACTCCAGGTACGAATTACACAATCACACTTACCCCAGAGGATCCAGGTTATGCAGAGTCTGGTGCTATAATGTGTTATACTTCTCCTTGTGTGGCTGGCTCTGACCTACTTATGTCAAGAGACAACCTTGATACTCCAGAGCCAAACTTCCCAAACACAATTGATACTTGTACGGATGGAACGTCAGGTTCTTATAAATCGGACGAGTCTATAGAGAACATCACCGTCACAGACTTAAACTCAACATACTTTAGGGTAGGAGACACAGTGAAAGTTGAGATTTGGGCATACTGTTATGGTTCTGGATCATATGACAACATTAACTTTGTATACGCAAATAACACCTCAGAACCTGTTTGGAAGGTAGTTGATTATGTTGACCCATGTCCTGGCGGTGGCTTCCAGAAAGTGTCTACTACATTCCAGTTGGAGAACGTAACGGGAAATCATTCTGTTAGGGGTATAATCCAATACTCTGGTGATGTGACAAGTACATGTGGTACAGGTGATTACGACGACAACGATGATGTCTCGTTTAAGGTTTATTCTAGTTCTACAGAGAGAATAGTTGTTCCTGACAAAAACTTGTATGTGGATTGTAGAGGTAATGATAATATTGAAATACTTGGCTTAAATTGGAATTCGAACATAAATGTCACGTTAAATGTCACATACTTGGAGACAGGAGAAAATGTGTTGTACGAGAATGTGACTACCAACTCAAGTGGTGAGTTCTTAAGGGTGCTTCCAATAGCTTGGATTTTAGGTAACGGGAAGTATAAAATATTTGCCTTTGAATGGAACAACACCTCACTTAATGCCTCAAGTTCATTTGATGTGGACATCCCAAGGTGTGTAGTGGTAAGGCCTGTTGACAATCAGGAGATATATGAAGGATTTAAGGTGGTGTATTGGTCGGACTACGATAATGATACATTACATACCTTACGGTTAGATGATGGTTCACCGGAAGGTTATGTGGGGGGATCAACTTCAAACGTTCTTATAAGAGCTAACGAGTACAACATAAAACATTCTGATTACTGGGATGAGAATGTTACAGTTTGTGGTTACATGGGCTATGAGTACAATGAAAATGGTGATACTAACCCACTTGTTAATGTTACAGTTGATACAACAGTTACACCTTATCAAATAGAGCTGACAAATTCTATATCATCCCCTCAATGGCATTGTATTAATGTATCGAAGTCGTACTTCTCAGATGGCTATCATAAGATAGGATTTAAATGTGAGAACTGTCAAAGTGGTGCGTCTACGAATCAGGAAGTATCTTGGTCCATAATGGCAGACTCTAAGCAGAGGGAATCTTACTACTGGAATGGTACAGATTGGATTCATTACAAATATACATATTACATTAGAGTTAACTACACGGAACTTGGAGATGACACCTCAATACAAGCCCACCTTCCAAATGGAACTGTAGATACGATAGATACAATCTTGAAGACGGAGAAGGTAGATCGTGCAGTAACAACGTACAATAACACACTTCTTGGGAACTACACATTCTGTGTATACTGGAAAGGTTGTACCTCAAATAGAACGGTAGAATCTGTGGACACTAGCCCTCCAAACATAACAGTGGAATCCCCACTTAACCAAACATACTTACAAGATGTTTGGTTTAATGTAACAGCTGTGGACAATTATAAGGTGGGGTCTTGTAAATTCTCATTAGATGGACAAAGCAATACAACTATGAGCAACGACTCATATACTCACTTCTACTATCATAATAGCAGTATGACTATCGGACAACACAATGTAGTATTCTACTGCAATGACTCAGAAGGTAACCTTAATCAAACGGATACAATTTATTTCACAGTTGTTGGAAATGCTGCACTTTATGCTGTTAAGTATAATATATCGGACTTTCAGTTTGCTTCAGACACATACGTTGATAGTGTATCAATTTACTTCAATACATCAGCCTCGAGCACCAACTTTGCACTACTTTCAACGATGAATGTTAGGAAGGTGGATGGAACTCTACCCAACGACGTCTACTGTTTAGTTAGAGTTGATGGGAAGAACATAAGAGAGGAGAAAGTGAGAACTGTCAATACGACAGACGATGAAGGATCTACAGGGTTAGCACCAGTTAAGTTTTCAGTTGGGCCTGGAGAGCACAACTTAACAGTATCATTCAAGAGAAGTGGAGATGGGACAGTGAATGTGAGCGACTTTGATCTTGTTTTACTTAAAGCAAGATCGAACCTTGACAATGAAGTTAGGCTCCAGATTACAAATGAGTCTTACACGCATTCTTCAAGCAGTTTTGAGCCAGCATTTAACTGGACTGTTGTAAGAGATAATCAAGCAAGCACATATATCTTCCTTAAGCAAACTACAACTTCAACTGCAGCTTCAGATGTAAGCTACTACATAGAAAATCTAAACACAAGTTTGAAGTCACCTTACTGGTCTGGTAGGATAGAGTCGGCTTCAGATGTAAGCTCTCTTTTTGGTACACACATAGATTCAGAGTACGGTAATAGTGCTTTCACAATCCAATCAAAGACTCAGACAGGCCAAGCAACAGTAAATGTCTCTATCTTGGATTTGGACCTTAAAGATAGTGGGGGAAATGTAATAGATCACTTCAACGTGACCAACTCGTCCTCTACGCTCACACAAAACTTGGTTCTATCGCAAGGCTTACATAAGGTAGCAAGTGCTACCATAACTCCAAAGAGTGGGGATAGTTATGTAGTATCTGCAGTTTTATCCTTGAACTCAACGAGCTCAGGCACGTACACAGTGATAATTAATTCTACAGACATAGGGGAAGATAATTGTAGCTCAAAAAAGGAAATCTATATCCCAGATGGCTCAGCTCGTATGGTTGGTATAGTAACAGAGTGTACAGGTATGAGTATTGGAAATAGTTATACAATTGACTTATGGGTGAAAGTTCCACAGGGTTCAACATTGAGTGTACTTGACGAGAATCTTGTAGGTCTAGAGGCAAAGGTGTTTGATACCCAAACAGGAAATCTTCCTCCAGCACCAAATGATATAACGAATCCAACAGATGGAGCCCTCTTAAAAGGAAGTGTTAACATAACTTGGGACGAGTTCGTAGACCCAAACGGAGACAGTGTTACTTACAATATCTCCTTATTTAATCCAGATGGAACATTCAACAGCACTATTAATGGCAGTACAACCTTTACTTACCAGCTTTGGGACACAACTGGAAGTTACGATGGGAACTACACATTGGTTGTTGAAGCATGTGATCCAAGCAGTGCTTGTTCTAATAGCAGTGTTAACATTAGGGTGGACAACACTCCACCACAATGGTCAAATGTTGGTGAGAACGCAACCTCAGTAGATCAAGGAGAAAGTGTGAAACTATATGCTTACTGGGCAGACAACACCAATTTATCATTTGCTATCCTTTCTACGAATGAGTCGGGAGTTTGGGAGAATAAGACTGAGTACGGTAGTCCACTTGCATTCTCAAGTAAGGAAGGGTGGTCTAACTTCACATGGTCAAATAACTCTGTGACTGGGACAGTTGCCTGGAAGATATGGGCAAACGACACAGCTGGAAATTGGAACGTTACTGACACACAATACTTCGACATCGTTGCCAATAATCTACCAACTATCTTAAACGTTACAAGTCCTGGCTCTGTTGACCCTGTTGAAGGAGGAGTGAAGTTAGTAGAGATAAGGTTCAACGCGTATGACTATGATGGGAACTCTGACCTTAACGATACGACTGCTAAAGCAATCATAGATCTACTAGGTACAACCTACCAGAACAATAGTTGTGTATCCTCAGTTGTCAACGCCACTGTTAAAGAGTACACATGTACTTTCACACTACATTACTACGACAATTATGGAGATTGGTCCATAAATGTCTCAGTAAGAGACAATTCAAATGCATTAGCCTACAACGACTCAGAGACATTTTACTACTCCAAACTTGCAGCCGCTACTCTTATAAATTCAACGGTAAACTTTGGAAGCGTCAGTTTAGGTTCTTCGAATGCTACGAACATCAACAACCCTATGATTGTGAATAACACAGGAAATATGGAGTTGAATATAAACATAACAGGAGCAGACCTTGTTGGTGTAACAGATCCATCCTATGTGATTGGTGTAGGTAATGTCACTTTCAATGACGATGACAATTCCACAGGGGATGGCTCTGGGAACCCATTAAAGCATTTATCTACAGATCCCATCAATTATAACCCAAACGCAACACTTTTAAAGAAGAAGAGCTTTATGTATTTATACTGGTGGATAAATATTCCACAAGGCTTGATGGCCCAAGCATACAATGCAACTTGGACCATACTCGTATACGGGTAGGTAAAGATGGAGTGGACAAAATACTTGTCATTAGTTTTTGTATCGTTGTTTATAGTAGGGACAGTATTAGCAGCAGATGTCACATCCGAAAGTGAACAAGTAAATGCAACACTTATCCTTACAAACTCTCCACCAACAATAGATTCTGTTACTCCAGGTTCTACGACATACGATCCTGTAGAGGCAGGTACAACACTAGTAACCATCTACTTTGTTGCTTCGGATTCAAATGGCGTTAGTGACATAGATGACTCAACAGCACAAGCAGTCATAACAAATGGAGCTACAACCTATACTAACACATCTTGCGTTGGAACAGACTTAGATGCAGACTCTGTTAACTACACATGTACTTTCACACTACATTACTACGACAATTATGGAGATTGGTCCATAAATGTCTCAGTAAGAGACAATTCAAATGCATTAGCCTACAACGACTCAGAGACATTTTACTACTCCAAACTTGCAGCTCTTGAGTTAATAAACACACCAATAGACTTTGGTAGCTTAACTTTAGGAACCAACGATAATCCAAACCAGAATAACCCATTAAAGATTAACAACACAGGTAACCTTGCACTTAACATAAACATAACAGGAGCAGACCTTGTTGGTGTAACAAACCCAGCATACAAGATAGGTGTGGGTAATGTAACAGTAGATGACGATGCAACATTAAATGAGGGAACAGAAACGGGTAACAACGAATTAACTTTAAGCACATCTGCACAGACCTACAATCCAAATGGATCACCTGTAGCTAAACAAAGTACAGCAGACTTGTACTTCTGGATAGACTTACCATCAGTAGGATTGATAGCACAACAGTACAATGCAACTTGGACCATAACAGGATTCGAGTGAGTAGCTTATGAGACTTAAATCCTTACTTTTACTTTACTTAGTTTTATCTTTAGCTGTAAGTTTTAGTTTCGCATGGGGTATAACTTCTGATAAGCCTTACATTACTATGAATCCTGGGGAGACTAGAGAGTTTAGCATAAGGCTTCAAAATGCTGGGAATGAGGATAAGTATATAACCTATACTGTACTTGATGAGTATGGTGTTGTCAAGGGAGCTGATGTGAAACCTCCAATATTTCTCCCAGCTAACACAACCACACACCCCATAGAGATAAAATTTACTCTCCACTTACCAAGGAATGCTAGTCTTCCTTACTACAATGTCACTTTCTTATTTTCGGAGAAGGCACAAAATGGACAGGGGGTAAGTCTTGGGATACAACTTACAAGGAAGGTAGTTATAAGAAATTCATTCGTTGAAGAGCCTATCATCAAAGATTACTCTAAGCTAATCTTTGCTGGAGAGTTAGTCTTGTTAAGTGTTGTGATAGTGTGTGTAGGGATTTATGTTAGGAAGATCGTCGAAAGGAAGACAGAGGAGGCTAAGAAAAGAAAAAAGAAGCTTGAACACCTAAAGAAAAGTGTAGTTAAGCTTGTGTTTCTTATGCTTTTGTTATCCTTCGCAGCAAGCCTTACACTTGCAGACGAGACAGAAGCTACACTTAACCTAACAGAGAACAACGCCACTCTTACCATAAATTCCCCTATAGAAATTAATGTTCAAGAGGACGCTGATTTCATAGCCAAGTACTATGTTGGAAACATGTCAATTCCTGATGCAACGTGCACTCTTAGAATTGGAAACGACGTTTACTCTATGGATTATGTTTCTTCAAGGCAGCACTACGAGAGAATGGTTAGGTTTTATGTTCCAGGAGAGTACACTTTTAATGTCTCATGCAAGGCGCCAGGTTATGAATATAAGTCAGAGCTTGGAACTGTTTATGTAAGAGCAGCGTCTAAGTCCACCAGCAAGGGCTTTTTATTCCAGAGAGAAAACTTACCAAACTTTGTGAAGGGAAACTTCTCAGATGTGCAAGTTTTCATTTACTTGAAGAAAGGTGTCAGCAATCCCAATATAACTTTTGAGAGGTGTGAGAATCAAACTTTAGAAGGTTACTTACTTTATACTTGCTTTTACATTGATGTGAACTTCGACAAAGAGCTCATAAACAAAACAGTAATTATGTTCAACATCTCACATAGGTGGATACAAGACAATGATATTAATGTCTCAACAATAACTTTCATTAAAGATGGTGAGAGGATTGATGTTGAGCTAGTGGAGGAAAATGGATTTGGTTTAGTTTACAAGTATGAGTCTGACTCACTTTCTTTGTTTTCCGTATTCGCTAAGAAAAATATTTATCCGACTATAGATTACTGGACCATGCTAAAGATTGTTATGGACTACTACGATGGGAAAGTTCCATTCTCGAAAGTTGAGGACGCATTGAAAACTTACTATGGTAACTTCAGTGGTAAAGGTGTGGCATCAACGTATCCATTTAAGGAACCTTTGAATCAAGACATAGCTATACTGCTCTTAGTATTTATACTGTTCATTTTATTGAGCTTTAGGGGTGTGAAGAGATGAGAAGAACATTGTTGATCCTAGTTTTAACATTGATTTTGCCTACAGTCATTGCTGGCAATGTCTCTTTAGAGAGGGATTATAATAGTCAAATAACCACATCTAACACTTTAGTAATCAAGCTCAACATCAGCACAACGTCTCAAGCAGATGTTGCTGAGTTTATACCATTACAGTTTAAGTTACTCAACTGGACAGCAAGCTGCCCTGTGCAGTTCGATAAAAAGATGGTGGGTGATAGACTAGTTTTGCATTTCAAGACGAATTCAAGTTGCACAATAAGCTACACTCTTCTCCCAACCTCTAGTGGAGAATATGAATTCACCTCCATATTAACTTCTTTGGACAGCGTTAAAAAGGAAACATTTCCTGTTAAGGTTCTTCAAACCTACAACTTTGACTTTGTGTACATACTTGTATTCTTGCTTCTATTGGGATTACTAATTAAGGTGACGTCCAAATGAAAAAGATGATTCCATTGCTTGCAGTTCTCATCCTCTCCACAAGTTTAGTTTATGGTATAAACATTAAAAGTGAGAGCGCTTCTTTCTTAGGTCAGGCTATAGACTTCTCCATAGAAGCCAAACCAAGCGAATTAAACACATTTGTTTTAGTTCTTCCAGATGATGCGAATCTTGTAGATTGGAACTTCAACAAAGTAAAGTATGATTACTCATACGAAGCTAGAGGAGGGCAGATTATTCATACGTGGGATAATCTGTCTTATAGCAAATACTTAAGCTTCAACGCAAAGATCTCTTTTAATAAACCTGGTGAAAGGGAGTTTTTAATCTTCTATAAAGGTGCAAATGAGAGCATGGTAAGAAAAAAAGTCTATGTCTCAGATAAAAGTCTTTGTGGTAATGGACTTTGTGACAAGAATGAGGAATACACCTGTCCACAAGATTGCAAGAAGTTCGAGTTGCCAACCATTCCGAAGTGGGTATGGATTGTTCTCATAGTTGTTTTGATCTTAGTCTTGGTCTTAGCATATGTGAAGCTAAGATTTTGGTACTAAACTAACAATATCCACTCTCCCCTCTTCATATAATAACATCTTGTCTTCAAATGCAGGTTTCCCTTTCAAAGTTAAAATTACTTCATTAGCACATAAGGCTCCAATTATACCACAGACAGAAGGTTCAACATGTCTGTGGCATTCCACGAACACATCTTTGTTCTTGATTACAGAATAAAAGTCTGACTTGTACACGTGTGCAAATCTTCCTTGGTTTCTTATAGCTGCTGTATGAAATAGCCTCTTTCCCTTTAAGTGACATAACCTAGCCAAGAGCTTTCGAGTTTCCATATTATCTGAACAATCTATAATTATATCTTCCTCATCAATATAAGACTCAAATCCAACATCAAACCTTTCCTTTACGCCTTTAAACTTGCAAAAGCTTGAGAGTTTCTCTTCAGCAACTTCAACCTTATACTTACCCACATCTTTCGGCCCATAGAGTATTTGTCTATTAAGATCGCTTTCATTAACCTCATCGAAGTCAAAGGCTGTGATGTTAACCCCTCTTCTGGCTAGAAACATAGCCACAGAACTTCCAGTCCCGCCAAGTCCTATTATGAGCACCATACTTAATTACTACCATCCACACATTAAATACTTTAATAACCTTTTTAAACGAAGAGATTTTTGTTATAGTGGTGAGAACATGGTAAATGTAGTTGGAAATCAGATAACAAAGTTAGAAGCTTCTAAGAAGGAAGTTAAAGAGAGAGTAACGGAACTTAACTTCAACATCAAAACCAAAGTGGATAAAGTAGAAGTTAAGAGAAAGCTCGAGAACGACGTTAGCTTAGTCTCAGCAAAATATAGCTTAGTTATAGATTACGTATTTAAAAAGAAAAGCATAGCAAACATAACCTTCGAAGGCGAGATGCTTTTTGCCTACTCTCAAGATGCTGCTGAGAAATTAGTTAAAGAGTGGAAGAAGTCAAAGAAGCTTGAGAGGGGAATGGCAGCAGCTGTAAATAAAATTGGATTTGAGCAGTGTTTAGTTGAGGCCATAAACGTTGCTAGAATGTTAAAGTTGCCAAATCCTATACCCATTGGTAATCTTTTTAGGAAACAATAATCTTAATAAATAGTTATTCCCTTATTTTTCTTATGTACAGAAAAACAAAGAAATTAGTCCTTAGTGCTGTTTTGTTACTTTTACTTGCAGCCGTTGCTTATAATTCCTTACATCTTACAGGTTTATTCTTAGCTACAAGTGATTGGCAAAAGTATTGGGAGAACAGAGAGGTTCTTGAGATAGATAACTCTAAGGAGTACATCACACACTTTATCAAGTTTGGGATGTACAAGCCGAAGGTGTGTAGTGAGGGGATATGGGTAACGGATGGTTTCAATGACATAGACTTCCAAACCTTCAATGAAACTTACTCCAATGGGTACTGTGTAAGTACGAATATAAAGTTTAGGAATCCGATTTACACCGAAAGGAAGATAAGCATAAGGCCTGTAACAGCGCCTGAAAGACCTTCAAGAAGGGTTCTAATAACAGCCAAGGCTATTATGAACTCTATGAAAGTTTACGTTTACTATGGACGTAAGCCAGTCATTCCAGAGTATAACAAACTGCAAGATGATCCTAACTTTGACGTTGTGATTCAAAATGAAACCTTGGTAAATGGAACCCTTATTGTTACATTCTATCATACATCCGAAACACCGAGAAACATATCCATCCTTGGAAATGTTAACTACACACTCTCCGAGAACGTATCAAATGGTTATGAAGTTGTAGAGCTTAAGATATATGGGTGGAATGAGTACGGGCAGAACTACTTCCAGCTTGTTGTGGAATAAAAAGGATTATATTTGTTAGAGGTTTAATTATTGTATGAAAGTGGAGCTTCTTGCCTTTGATTCAATGGGAGTTAGATCCATGGCAACCTTCATTAAGACAAAAGACGTGGCCATAACAATAGACCCAGGTGTTTCTCTTGGCCCTTTAAGATACGGATTAGAGCCGCACCCTCTTGAGTATAAGGAAGAGATCAAGAGATGGAACCTCATTGAAAAGAAAGCAAGGGACTCTGACATACTTATTATATCTCATTATCATTACGATCATTATAACCCAGATAAGCCTGACTTATACTCAAATAAGATTGTTTTCATAAAAGATCCTAAGAACAAGATAAATCAAAGTCAAAAGAGGAGAGCAAGTTCTTTCATACCGCAAATAGAGCCTCTTGTGAAATCTTTGGACATAGCGGATGGGAGAGATTTTAAATTTGGAAGTACAAAGATATCTTTCTCTCCACCAGTCTTCCATGGAAAGAATGCAAGACTTGGGTACGTGGTACAAACGTTAATTGACGATGGAAAGAAGAGAATAATCCATACTTCGGACATAGAGGGGCCATGTAATGAGATTCAAATAGATTTCATACTTAGGAACAAGCCAAATATTGTCATAATGGATGGGCCCCTTACTTATATGTTAGGATATAGAATGTCTTATGATGACTTAAACAAGGCAAAGAACTTGCTTAAGAAAGTCTTGGCTATGAAATCCTTAGAGGTTTTGGTATACGACCATCACTTCATGAGAGACCTTAAGTGGGAAGAAAGAATAGCTGACCTGTTCAAGTATGCTAAGGAACACAACTCTAAGATCATGCCTGCATCAAGGTTCATGGGCGAAAAGCTAAACATTCTTGAAGCAAGAAGAAAAGAACTTTGGGAGCAAGAGATCTAACCTCCAATTTTTGTCTACTTTCTCTTTGATTTGTAAAGCTCATACAAAGTTAGGATAAGGAGTGCAATTACAAGTAAGAGTACAAGCCAATCAAATGGCTTGTTTGGGGGGTACACGAACACAGTTCGGTTTACGTAAACTGTTTCTCTCTCTGGGAGGACAGTTATGTTCAGCTCCTTAAAGTAAAGTGTAGAGTCTTTTTGTTTAACGATTAGACTTATCTTCTGAAGCCCAGTTTCATTGGCTTGGAAAGTTATTGTTTTAGTAGCCTTGTATTCACTCTCATTACTGTACTCTCCTAAGAGAATCAATCCACTTGAGTAATCCAACACATAACTTAGGTTAAGTTCTACATTGGAACTTGTAGTCACTGAGACATTGAATACATCCCCCAATAATGCAAGATTTGGATATTCTAAGAATATATTGTAGCTAGGCTCTGATATGTACACAACACCTGTTGGACACGTTCCTCCAGATCCTCCACCTCCAGATGGACAGTAATATGTGATAAAGGTATCTTCTACCCAAGAAGAACAAGCCCCATACTTATCACATGTCCTTACCCTCCACGAATATTTCTCAAAATAAGATAAGTTTGACTCATACTGCGGAGAGATGGCAGGACTTATTACATTCCCGCCGTTGAACTGGTACTCATCATAAACATCGTCTCCATCTGGATCCACACCTGATTCCCAAGACAAAGCTACACTTAGTTGTTGAGTATTGTCTTGGTCTGTGAGTGTTGGAGGTGAAGGAGGATGATTAATAACTGTGAAGGTGTCATAAACCCAATCTGAACATGAATAATCATTACATGTTCTTACTCCCCATTTATATGTTCCAGGGGGAAGGGAAACCCTATAGCTATTCCCAGTTGGGTAATACACAGTTCCATCAATAATAAGCTGGTCAGAGGTGTTTAGCCCATTTGGATCTGAACCAGAAGTCCAGTTTAAGATTACATCTCCAGTATGTGTATCGTTTACATCTTCTAATGTTGGATTTGTAGGTGGCGTGGACAAAGTTAAGTTTAAGTATCCAGCTTGGTATTGATCTGCTTGTGTTTCACCTGAACCTTCGAGATCGTTGAAGCTTGCTTGAACTCTTATCGTCCCACCAGGCTCAACATTAAGATTAGCGATTACATAATAACCATTAGAATCTGATAAGGTCTGTCCGGAGCATCCACTTCCACTACACCCAACAACTGTTGCATTGACGGTTGCTCCTTGAATCAGATTCCCGTTGAAATCTTTAATATAGCCCTCAACAGTCCCCAAGTATATCTGAGCATAACTTGCTCCAATTACAAAAAACGCAAGCATAAAGACAGCAAACTTCAGTCTGGTCATTGATTTAATTAAACGTTCTCAGTTTATTTAGCTTTCTAAGTAAGATACATTATAATAAACAAAGCTCTTATCATAAGTTAAAAGGAAGAACCCTTCACCCATCCTAATAACAGTAAACTCAGGAACAGCAGACCTTGGAGAATAAATCAAAAACCTTTGAGTTACATTGTCCCATTTAAGTGCATATCTATAGCTTGGCGTGTAACTCAATACTTTTTGTATGGTTGAGTTGAATTGATACGGGAATGGAAGTGCATTCCACCCCTTTGTTGTACTTATGTTCAAATCCCCAAATTCCACATCTGATCCTAAGTACTCTTTCTCACTTCCAGTAAAGAGTATGAAGAAACTCTCATTGTAATCTAAGTACTCGAACTCAGGATTAGCAGCTCTTGGCGAGTAAACTAAGAACTTCTGTGATGGTTCATCCCATTTCAAAACATACCTATACTCACCTTCTATTTGTTTCATCAGCTCTTTAACGCTGTAGTTTGTTTCATTCCCACACAAAGAGACTTGATTCCATCCCGGCCTTAAGGTAAAATAACAATCCCCCAAAACAACAACCCTAGAGCTTACTAAAACGTTTCCAGTTATGCTTGTGTTTAAGTGTAGTAAGAAGATGTTAGCAAGTGATAAAACAATAGCAAGCATAAACAAGATGTGCTCTTTGTTCATACAAACTTAAAGACTTTTTAGTTTAAATTCTTTCACAACCTTTATAAATAGAGGAATAGATTCATAAAGAAGGGATGATGGATAGGCCTGAGCCTAAGGAGTGATGAGTATGGGTTTGTACAAATACCTTACTAAGCTTTGGAGAAAGCCAACAGACGAAATAAAAGACGTAAGAAAGAAAAGATTAATTGAATGGAGAAAGCAGCCTTCTATAGTTAGAGTAGATAAACCAACAAGAATAGATAAGGCCAGGAGACTAGGATACAAAGCAAAGCAGGGATTTGTGATAGTAAGAGTTAAGGTTAAAAAGGGAGGAAGAGAAAAGCCAAGGCCAAGGAAAGGAAGAAGGCCAAAGAGAATGGGGGTTAAGAAATACACACCTGCTAAATCACATCAAAGAATAGCAGAGGAAAGAGCAGCAAGGAAGTACAGGAACTTAGAAGTCCTTAACTCATACTATGTTGGGGACGATTCGGTACATGAGTGGTATGAGGTAATTATGGTGGATCCATACCACCCAGCCATAAGGAAAGATAAGGACATAAAGTGGATTGCAGAGAAGCAGCACAGAGGAAGAGCATTTAGAGGCTTAACTTCTGCAGGTAAGAAAGGAAGGGGATTAAGAGCATGATACCTGGAATGAACCCAAATCAGCTTAAGAAAATAATGAAGATGTTAAATGCTAAAGAGCTAGACGTGTCTGAGGTAATCTTCCATATGAGCGATGGCAGCAAAAAGAAAGTAGAAAGTCCTGAAGTTACAGTAATGAATCTTATGGGAGAGAAGATTATACAAGTTAAAGGAGAATTGCAGGATGTGGAGGAAAAACCAAAAATAACAGACGATGACATTAAGTTAGTAGCAGAGAAAGCTCAAGTTTCTGAGGAGGAAGCAAGAAGAGCGTTAGAAGAGACGAATGGAGACATAGCAGAAGCAATACTTAAGCTTACTTCTTGAGCTCTTTAGACTTTTTTGGACTTATAGGTATTCTTTTCTTTTTGCCACATTCTTTGCATGTATATTCTATAACTTTCTTCTTAATCCTTTTCACAACATTATCCCCCACAACCCAAAAAGCTCCACAGTTTTTACAAAACTGTCTTTTATACTCAAGAGGCATTCTTAAATTAACTTTCATTGCTATTTTCCTTGCGATGTAAACGTATCTGTTAGCAAGATCTTTTCTACCCCTTTTGTACTCTTCCTTTGCAAGTTTGAAAAGTATCTTAATCCTTTCCAGCGCAAGCTTTTCTAGATCTCTTTGCTTTCGCATACAAAAATTAGAAAGAGTATACTCTTAAATCTTGTTGTTGCATTCTTCACATACGTATACTTCCTTACCTTCTGTTTTAATTACATACTTTGCTTCATTCTTACAGTAATGACATTTTCTCCCCTTTTCTTTTAATTCTTCTCTGACTAAACCTCCATTTATTTGCATGAGTTCTTCACCTCAAAACCAAATCAAATTTGAAGAAAGTGTTAGAGCATTGCCCTTTCCCTCGCTATGGGAAGTACTCGGGCAATCGTCTTGCGGCTTAACTTCCGTGGTCGAGACGAGAACGGGTGTTTCCCGCAAGACTATGGCCCTAACATTTCCTTTTACTCTAAAATCTTTTATAAAGATTTCTATCAATGCTTTATCTATGTTAGTTTTTATCTTCAAGTCTTGCTTTCTTGATCAAGAACATTCCTGCGGAGCCATCCCATACAGTTTCTGCTTCTTCTATTTTGATTCTCTTCTTGAATATAGGACCGTCTATAACAAGAGTTTCAAACTCCCCACCTTCTCCAGCAGTACATATATAGCAAGTGTTATGCAAATCACAGAGTTGTTTAAATGCGAATAAGTCTATTTCCTTTCCAAGCCATTCTTTTTCTAGTCCACCAGCTGCCACACCTGTTATTATGATCTTAAATCCAGCCCCAAGAATGTCAAGCAAAAGTGTCTTCGGATCCTTATGCCACAATGGAGCTATAGACTCCAAACCCAACTCTTCACATATCTTATCTATTCTTGACTTTTGATATGTGGAAGCAATGGCCCCTGAAACAATACCTTCTATACCATACTTTTCTTTAGCTTCTTTTATTGCTTCTTTCAAATCTTCAAGCTCTTTTTCTTTCTCACCTTTTGTGGTTTTGAATATCTGAGGAATGCCTATTGCTTCTGCTTGTAACTTTGTAACCTCTATAGAAGGATAGTGAAACATGTAAGACTCAGGATTTAAAGGCTTAAGCGTTATTAAGACTACAACTTCATGCTCTTTCATGGCTTTGTACAAAGAATACACACTATCCTTTCCCCCTGAGAAAAGCACACCAACTTTCATACTACACCCAACACCTTTCTTAAATCGTTTATTACATAATCTGCTTTTTTCCAATTTTTGATTCTGTGGTATTTGGTATACAATATAAACATTACTCTTGCTGCTTTGGCTGCTGATAAGTCATGTTCAGAGTCCCCAACGAATGCAACTTCTTCCCCTTTCAACTTAAACTTTCTTTTGATGAGATTAAGCCCTTCAGGATGAGGTTTGAAGTGTTTAACCTTACTTGAGTCGACAATGAAGTCATAAGCTTTAAACTTAAGGCACTTTGTAAGGGCTTTAAGTTCCGTGGGTGTTTCTTGTGTTAGAAGACATATCTTCTTCCCCTTCTCCTTAAGCTTTTTTAGAACGTAACTAGCATAAGGAGAAGGTTTTGCTATCTTGTAATACCTTCTAGCCACAAGCTTTTGTTTATCCTTGATTACGTCTTTTATCTCTTTTGAACTCATGTTTGGAAAGTTCTTTTCTAGTAGTTCCTCATTGGACCATCCGTACACGAACTTTATCTTCTTGCGATAACCTCTTCTCTTTAAAATCTCTTCAAATGCTTTTAGGTGTAGTTCATCCGCATCTACTAAAGTCATATCAACATCAAACACTACACACTTGATCATATCAACTCTATGCTCTAAAAGTTTATAATGCTTTATTTGCTTGTATTGTGTATGAGAGCCGTGGCAGGTATACTAAATAACAATGGAATGGTGCTGATAGTGAGGTATAAGAATCCTATCAGAGAAGAGTACCAGTGGTTTTTCCCAATGGTTAAGTTAGATGAGGGCGTATCTCCAAAAAAGGAGATAAAAGAATACTTCAAGGAGAAGTTTAATCTCGATGTGGATATTACTGGAGACGTAATAAAGTTTGAGCCAAGTTATGATCCTGAGACCATAATCTACATTTATCCACTTAAGATAAGTGGAGGATTCCTAAAGTCTTCAGGCGACTTTGAGATAGTTAAGTGGATAAACCCTAAAGAAGTTCCAAAGTACTTCTCTGCAAGATTGACTTACAATATAAGTAAGTTTCTAGATCTTGAGTGAGCCTGGCGGGATTTGAACCCGCGACCTGCAGCTTAGGAGGCTGCCGCCCTTCCAGACTAGGCTACAGGCTCATTTTAAAATAAAGAATTCTGATTTAAAAGCTTTTATTTGAATCTTAAATCAGAAGCTGCTCTTTCCGGGAAGATTCTGTTGATTGTTATGTTCCTGCTTTTCTGTAACCATGTTGGGTACAGCTCAATGTGAAAATGGAAGTCCTGCATCTTCTGAGCGACAGGACTTTCGTGGAATGTAAAGTTGTAATCAAGATTAAGTTTGACAAGCTTCCTTGTCAGGTTTCTTAATATCTCAGCCAGTTCGTAAAGCTGGTTGTCATTTAGCATAGTGAACCTTTGGATATGTTTCTTAGGTAGGATCCATGTTTCGTAAGGACTTAATGAAGCATAAGGAGCTAGAACAATAAACTCCTTACTCTCATACACCTTCCTTTCTTCCTTCTCTTGTTTTATTAAATTGCAGAACATGCACTCCTCTTTTCTTTTGTAGTATGCATTATACTCCATAAGCTCATCCTTAAGCTTGTCTGGAACCTTTGGTAGGGTAAAAATTCTTGTAAATGAGTGATCAAAATACGCTTTCTCTACAACGACGCTTTCCACTTTGTCTCTAGTCTTTAACTCTTCTATCCTTTTCTTGTAGACATAAAAGCAAAGACTGATTTGGTTTGTGGTTAGTTCATGAAATGGCTTATGCTTTGGAGTTTCAATTACAATCTCTGAGTACCCGTGGGCTGGTGCTTTTGAGAAGAATGTACCAAGCCCTTCAATCTTAAATCTTGATGGGTGAGTTGGAGGATAAGGATCTTCTATTACCTTGACCTGCCATGGTTCTCTTTGCTTACCTCTTGAATTAACAAAGAAGATTGGCTTTGTTTCTTCACAAAGCATGCACTTCTCTTGCTTCGTACCTGTGATTGGAGAGTACAAAACCCACTTATCAAGGAAGTAGTCTCTTCTTAACTCATTCTTCATGATTAAGAAAGTTTATAAAACTATTTTAACCTTTCTAAGTTTATGAAGGTGGAAGAAGACCCATTGTTCCAAAGCTATAATCAGATCTTAGAGATCTGGGAAAATAGAGATACGAATCCTCTAGCTCATCTTGCCTTGATCCCTGTGGAGGCTGGGTTAAATGTTGTAAAGAAAAGATATGGAATCATAGAGACCCGTGCTCTTAACATGGTTAATAGCAAAGATGAAGAGATAGCAGGGCTTGGTGAGTGTGTCTATAATGGTGTAAGAGATAGAAAGTTAAGAGAGCCTTTTGATCAACGTGTTGGCATTGCGACAGAGATGATAGGTCTTATAGGTATGATGAAGGAATATCTTGGAAATAGAAGAGAAATGGAGCCAAGTGAAAAAGAAAAAATTGAGACAAATATAGAGTTTGAATTGGGTAAGGTTAAACATCTTTTGGATGTTCTTTCTGGGGTATAAGTGCTCCCGCCGGGATTTGAACCCGGGCCACACGGACCGCAACCGTGCGTTCTTCCAGACTATACTACGGGAGCATGAAGATATTAAAATTCAAGAGATTTAATTCTTTTGAAAGTATGGTTGTACTGGGTGAGAAGGATCAAGTAGGCTCTTATTCCTCCAGAATATGTAAGCTTCTAAGTCCATACCTTCCACATCTATGTTTACACCAAAAAGTCTTTCCATCTCTGGCAGACCTTCATCATATGGTCCTATCCCCTCCATAGAACTCAATCCACACACATAAATATAAATTTTCTGATTAGAAGAGAGTAGTCTGCCCTTCAGGAACAAGAGGGCTCTCCCTTAAGAGAGACTCTATTTTATACTTGTTTGATTTGTCTTGAAGTGGAAGGATTGTGTCTAAAAGTAAACCCACTTTACCACTCTTAAGGCTTCTCTTTCCATTGCTTTCCCTTCCAAAGAGACTATCCAATATCTCTTTGTGTCTTTTTACAAGAGGTACAACTTCATTCTTTCTCCTCCCCTTGATCTGGTTAGCTATAGACTTTTGCCTCTCTTTAAATAGGGAAGAGTAAACAAAGTAATCCATACCAAGCGTAAACTCTTTAATTCTAAGTTCTTCGGGGACTCTTTCCTCTTTTAGTTCTTCTTTTATAACTTCAAGATAAGGAATTAAACTTTCTAGGTCGTTGTTAAAAACCATATTTAATACGCTGCCAAGGACTTGCTTCTCATAAGGAACTATGTAACCATAGTTCTTCCAAAAGTTTGCACCTATGGAAAATATCCTGCCTTTAGATTGGAAGAACACCACTCCCTTAGAGCACGATAACAAAACATCTGCAACATCGTATACAAAATAAGAATCAGATGGAATAACATCCTTAGCAAATAAAAAGTCCTTTGAGACATTTAAAACAACACTATCTTTGAGATCTTCCTTAAGTTTTTTCTTGTAGCTGTCTAATCTCTTTCTAAACTCATCTGGATGAATTAAGTGCCTCTTGTAAAATTCTATATGTCCAAGTTCCCCACCTTCACACATCTCTAAGTCAAAAAGTAAGTCTTTAAGGAAGGCGCTGGCAACCTCTGTTTGAAGCACACCTTCCCCAAGAACATCTTCTAACCCAAAGAAGATGTCTCCTAGAAAAGAAAAGTTTGGATAAAGAACGTAAACGTCCTCAAACCTTCCTCTTATTATCTCTCTATTAAAGCTTTTCCAGACTTCTCTCATGAACTTCTCTTTAGGGTCAAATTTCTCGAACTTCTTTCTGTCAATTTGGTGTTTTGGTCTTGAGTAACCTAAGGACCAGAAGTATCTCTCCTTGTACTTCTGGACGAGCCTCTCATATGATGTTGCTCCAAATGTCGAAGGATCTACTCCCAAAGCCATGGATAAAGATAATATGTCTTCAAGTATGTCCATACCTATGCTGTAACTTAACTGCACATCTTTCATGTTGTACTCAAGTATTGTTCTTTTCGCTTCGTCGTTGCCCTCTAAAGCTTTCTCAAGATGGCGTGCAAGCTCTTCATGTGAAAGAGCTTTAGTATCGTTTTTCAGATATTCGGCAAGTGTGCTTAGCTTAGCATTTGGAAAAATCTTGAAGAGAGAAGGGATGTATGTATCTATGAGTATTCTTCCATCGAGCACAAGCTTTGGAGGGAAGAACCTACCTAATTTTTTTGGAGGTTTTTTGTTCGGTCCTATATTAAATCCTCTTGGATGTTTCTCCATAAGCTTTGGAAGATCGAAGCCTCTTAAGTTTTGATTCATGATTATTAATGGATCAACTTTCATAACAAACCTTCTAAACTTTTCAATCAAATCCATCTCATTATCTGCGACAATAACACTGTAACTTGTATCAACTTCAAATTCTGTGGTGGTGTATATTCTTTCATCCACTACATCCCCATCTTGGGCAGTAAGCACAGCTATAGAATACACTTCGTCTTTAAAAGGATACTTTGTTTCTATGTCGAAGCATAAGAGCTTATCATTTAGCAGATCTTCCAAACTCGCCTTACCAAGAACATTAAGATCATCATCGACAATCGATAGTGGAAAGCCAAGTTTCCACCTAAGAATCTCTAAATAACTTGGCTTCTCTTTAGGGAAGCCCCTTACGAACCTTTTTCTTAAATCGAAATACCTTTTTGGAAGATTGACCTCTAGAGAGCGATTTGTAACACCTAGCTTTCTTTGTTTCATGAAGGCCTTTAGATTTCCATATGATTCGTAAAGCTCTTCAATTTTGGACTTTGTGTTGGGATAAGAATAAAAGGTGTATGGGATTCTATGGGGTAAAACTTTTGATTTGCCATAGTCCCTCAGAATGACTTCTTTGTTTGTCACACCCGTTAGTAGGTATTCCATATTAATTGGTCTCGAAAAAACTTTAAATTTATTCCGATGTGGAGTTTTATGTCCAGAGTCCCAAGAGCATGGAGATTCTCAGATCCAACTAAATGGGAAAGAATTACTCCAGTTGAACCTTGTGCTAAGTATCCTAGAAGTAAAATAGAATGGTACATGGAGGTCAACAACAACCATAAGTCAAGAACACCCAGGATTTATTCCATATATGAGGACTTATTCGAGCAGAACTTAGGGAAGCTAGAAGAATACGAGGTTATTTTTATAACAGGTCTATCTCCAGACCTAACAGAGGTTCCAAACCCATTTGGCTTCTATCCCAAAACAAGGGGTTTAGACTTGTTCCAAGATCAGAATAGACTGTCGAATGAGATAATGAAAATACATGCAGAGCTTGGGCCAGAGAAGCTTGAACACATACTTTACTTCCCTATTGCTCCGATAAGTATGCCTGCAAGAATAAAAAAGAAAGGTGATCTTTTGATTTTAGAGCATCCACTAAGGGAAGTCGTGGACGAGGCCAATAGGAGAAATGGCAGGGGGTTTGGAAGGACGTATAAGATACTAGACCTAAAAAGTAAAAGGTTTGATCTCACACCACACCTTGGTAATTATGAATTCTCAAGGTTTTATTATCAGAAGCCACAAAGTGGGCGAGATTTTTACGATGATAATGAACCACAAATATATGAGATATGCAGAAAGTACGACATAACCAGAGATGAGCTGCCTTATCTTGTTGGGCTGGCAAGATACATTCACAGGAGAATGTTGGGTGAGAGATTAAAAAGATATGTAGACATTCTTGGACTTGAAAACCCACCATTGTATGCCTTAAACACATCTTATGCTTTTGACGTGATGAAAGATGTAGCTTGTACTTCACTTAAGATTGGAAGAAACTTGGAATTTCCACACTTAGGCGAGGCGGAGCCATCGGCTCTTAATGTGCTGAAAGGTTATTTGGAGGAGTTCATATGAAAAAGTGTCCACACTTTCCATTTATGTGTGACAGGAATGTGTGTGTTAAGGACGATGATAGATATACATGTGGGTATGATCTACTCAGTCTTTTAGACGAAGAAGATGTTAAGCTATTTGAAGACGATGCAAAGAAGAATGGGTACCTTGCTTTTCCAATAGAGCTTGGCTTGGCGATGCTGAGATACACTAGTCCAGATGTTTTCTTAGAGGATGGAAAGTCTATCTCGCTTAGAAAAATATTGGAGGACTATCCCATCTATCCACATGAGATAACTTCTGGAGTAGAACATGAGAAGTATAATTTAACAGCCAGCGAGTTCAATACACCTTGTGTGCTTTCAAGAATAATCCAAAAGACAAACTTGGATAGCAAGAATGTCTATGCAAGAATAGGAAGGGTAATACACTTCTTGATGAATGAGCAATTGGACAAGCTAATACACAATGAAACACTTTTGAGGATGGGGGCTCCAGCTATGGACAGAAGGATGTATTGTGAAAGAACCTTGGAGTTTGTACACAAAGACATCATTGTTCATGGCCATCCTGATGCAATGTTTGAAGTCAAAGACATGCTTGGAGTTTTTGACAACAAGAGATCTATGCATGTTAAGCATACTTACTTTACACAGGAGACCATCTACGCCTTAGCCGAAGATCCAAATAGGGAGAGATACTTATTAGTAGTTGCTACTAGACCATATGGTGAGATAGAGTTTGCTGAGAGACTCCCTAACTTAGATGTAGCTTTGATAAGGAGAGGTGGAGAGGTTATAAGGAGAACACTTAAGGACATAGAAGAATCTTATATAAGACAAGCAGAACTTTTAAGATCAGATAACCCATTTAAACACGTAAACAAAAGGAACTGCGTAACAAGCTCTGGACCATGTTTTAACTATGAGATATGTAAAGAGCTGTACAATCTATGGAGGATTGAGAGAACAGAGCTTATAGACTTGCTAAATGACAAATACACTGAGGAGGTTATGGTTGATAAAGGCTTCCTTGAGAGGGGAAAACACATATTACCAAAGAAGCTGGCCCTTCCGCAAGATTTATAATTCTGCACGTGAGACATTTCTTGATGGAGAAGGAAAATCTTGAGATGGAAGTCCTAAAGGATAGTATAAGCGTTAGCGTAGAGGGCTTATTACTTCCAAGATACACTTTGGAATATCTCTTACGTGTTAAAGTGAATGGAAAAGATTACCTTGTGAAAGAGGAGAGGAAGGCATATACTTACTTAGGTATGAGGTGGTATATCGAGAAAAAGCTTTCCACCTATGGGGATGAAGTGTATAAAAAGGCGCTGAGGTTACTTAATGAGGAATGGAAGAAGTGGAATAATTTTTAGATCCGATTTACTCTTTAATTATTCTGCTCATTATGTCTGCGAATGCTGGTCTTGTTATAAACACACCTATTGATATAGCTATTATTGTTGTGATTGCAAATCCTCTTAATATTCCTGCTCCAGCAAATGCAAGGGGTATCATTGCTGCTATTGATGAAACAAATGCAGCAACCACTATGAAGAAAGCTCTTTTAATTCTGTTCTTAATTGAAGTTTCTTCTTCCTTCGATCTTCCCCTTAAAAGCTCATCAACTATCACTATCTGATCGTCTAAACCTGTACCAACTGCTGCCAACAAACCTGCTATCGATGGAAGATCCATAGTCCAGTGTATTATGCAAGCTATGCCAAGCGTGGCGACTATTTCTAATAAAGCTATAAGAACCATAGGTAGGAATATCTTTATACTTCTATACCTTATTAACATCACCACATCAACGAAAACTATAGCAAGTATGAACACCATGAATACATTCTTAGCAAATTCTTTACCAAGTAAAGGAGATACTGTGTTCATCTTCTCAACTTCTAATGATACAGGTAAGGAACCTGACTGAAGAATGGCTTGCATTCTTTTTAGTTCACTCTCAGCTTCAATTTGTGTAGCTCTAGTACCTGTGATAACAGCAGATGTAACTATCTTCCCCTTTAGATTAGAGACGATGTTAAGTGAACCTCCTTCTACAGGTTTGCCATCTATATAAAAATCAAGTGTTTCGTTAAGGTAGCATTGTTGTCCTCTGCAGACTTCAGATAATCCAGCCGTTACATTAGCGAATCTCTCGGCAGCCTTCTGAGATATGTCAATCTGTAGTGAATATTGCCATAACTCTTGCCCAGAGCTGGTTACTATTCTATTTATAGTTCTTGTACACTGTGGAGGACCGCTTAAACAGATACCAACTATGTCTGTACCACTAAAGACTGTTGTATTCCCAATCTTAGCTTCAAACTTTCCTTGCTGGCTTAGTAACCTCTCAACTTCTTCTCTTGACACACCCGCAAACTCAATTCTTATGTACTGCTTTCCATCCAACCCTTTGATTGGGGTAACTGGTATTTCTTTGAGACCATAAACATTAAGTCTCTGCCTTAAGATGCTAAGAAGACTTTCCATTTCCTTGTCGTTAAGTGGTCTCTCAGGCCTTAACAGAACTTCAGTACCACCCACAATCTCCAACCCAAATTCTACATTGGTCCTTTTAACATCTGATACGGTCAAGCCAAGAGTGTCATTTATTTTGAATGGGTAAGCTTCCACAGTTTTGTAGACGTAAGGGAACTTCTTAACTTTGTATTTCACATAGACTATAGAGTTGTTAAGAGATCTTTCAATGGAATAATAATCAGTCACATCTTTTACTTCCATACCATTTATCTCAGTTATAATTGCACCTATTGGAATGTACTTTGATCCAGGCATAACAGCTTGCTTCACAACGACACCGCTTGGGTGTAGTTTAGGCTCTATGGCTAATACTGAGAACACTGCAAGTAGTATAACAAGTATTATCTTCCAGTCTCTTAGTATTTTAATCCCCATGTTTCTCTACCCACAACCTCTGTAGTCCATTGTTCCATATAAGAGTGAAGATCTCATCAAAGAATATACCCATTATAAGAATTGTTGCAATGTGTTGAATTATAGCTACGTTACTTAAGGCAAGCATTGTGAAGTATACTGTGTATGAGGATAGGTCTTGTGTTAATTCTGTTTTAAGAGCCTTTCTTATTCTGTAGCTCAAACTTCCTTCTCTTCTTTTTAAGATGTTTGTTGATAGGAGTATGTTGGAGTCTGTTGAGTAACCGACTATCATAAGCAAAGCACCTATTGTTGCTGTGGTGAACTTAATCCCCAATAAATTCATTAGACCAAGTATACATATTATGTCTCCCACGACACTTATTATAATAGCAAATGTGGCGAAGATATTTCTAAAGTAGTAATATGAAACAAGTGAGACTAAAAGGAAGGAGAACATAAGTATGTACACTATTTCATGGAAGAAAGTCTTTGCTAAACTTGGACCTTGATATCCTATACTAACATCCTCCTCTGGTAGGGGATGAAATATTGAACTTAGTTTGTTCATTATCATTGTTTTGTTTTCATTTATGTCAAGCTGCATTGAATACCCAACCACTCTGTTACTAAAAGGTTCTGTGAGAACTCTAACAGTCACATCATCTGTGCCAAAGACTTGCTTTAACTTAGATTCGAGCAAGTGTGGGTCCATGCTCTCATTTGTGGTTACGGTTATAGTTGTTCCTCCTTTGAGTGAGACGTCTTTATCTATGAATTCACCTGTTTTTATTTTGTTATTAAGAAGGACTGCTCCAAAGACTATGACAAGAATTAAAGGAATGATCATAAGTTTCTTGTAATTGGCCATGTAATAGGACCAAAACTTTTCAAAGCCCTTGCGTATCATCGTATCTTCTAAATGTTTTCTTACTTATAAATATTTATAAAGGTGGAGCTTCTTGTAAGAAATATGAGAAAAGCGTACAAAGCTGCTCCTCTGATCGTTATAGCCATGGCGGGCATGATAATATTCTACCTTATTATGATATACCCAACAGAAAGAGCAGAGTTATTGGGTTATTTACATAACAACACATCAATTGGACAGCAGTATATACACACGCGTTCTGTTACTCCCGGGGCAATAGTTGATACTTACTCTAGTATAGGGTATGTTGGGCAGGCAATGGGTCAAGAGTTAGATAAGATAGTGATATCCAAAGTAGATTTGGAGTACCCTTTAGTCAAAACTCAAAAAAAAACTGTTTCTTCTTTTGTTTTGACTTCAAACATACTAAGAGCAACGCCCTATGAGACTTATGTAGACATAGAACCCTCAGCAAGCAGTGCTGAGGTTGAGATAGATATTGGAGACGTTTCTGGAACCCCAAAGCTTATAGTGGAATTCAATGGCAATACAATATTTTATTCATCTGTTCAATCTGGTGAGAAGCTTAAGATAAAAGTTCCAAAGTCCATGCTATCAGCAGTTAACACTCTGACTTTGCGTTCAAAGTTTGTTGGCGTGAACATATTCTCAACGCAGACAATTACAGTGCAAGAAGTGAGAGTTTACTCCATAATGTATGATCCTTTAAGAGCAAAGGATAGTTATTACAGAGACTTAAGTGTGGATCCAAAGGGTTTTGGCTCAATGGTTTTATCCTTTGGCACCACTTCTCTTGGGGAGGCAGCTAAGGTAAAGATCACACTCAACGGAAAGACCATCTTTAATAAAGTTCCAAATGAATTAGAATCCATGAGGAGTGGCCTTGTTGGAATACCCTTACGTAAAACAAATAACTTAATAACATTCGAAACAGAGAAGGGAGGAGTTTACACTTTAGACAATGTTAAGTTCTCATTCTATGCTGAAAAGACAGGTAGGGCTCAGCAAAAAATAGTATTTGATGTCCCAGCGGATGTTTTTGCTTACGATAAAAATGTTACAATAACTGCTTACATCGGTGAGGTTTTAATACCAGGTACTTTGGAGTTCAACTTAGAGTACCCAGGTGTTTCTTACATAGCTGACATAAGCTCAAAACCTGGACCTGTTACAGTACAAATAGAAGATCCACAAACAGAGTTAAGACCTTATGGTAACTTGTTAATCTTAGATTCTCCAGATGGAAGGTTTAGAGTCGATAAGATTGAGATAAAAGTAGAAGATGTTGAGTGAGTATGGCTAAGAAAGGTATCAAGGACATAATAAAGGAACATCCTGAAGACATAATAGGGATGGCTGCAGCTCCAGAAGCTGCAGCACCTAAGCTTGTGAAGGATGTACTTGAGACTCAGAAGGAGACTGCTGAGGCTGAGAAGAAAGCAGCCAAAGCTAAGGAGGCTGCCGCGAAAAGTCAACCCTCTGGAGGTGGAGGAGGTTCTTCTGGTGGTGGATTTGGCGGTGTAGGTGGGGGAAGATTTAATAGAGTAGGCATTTGGGCAGGTTTAGGTATAGTTTTTATATTTATCATAATTATACTTATAGGAGCGATGGTCCCAACTGCAAGACATATGCTCTCCACACAAGGGAGCTTTAGCTTTGGGCTAGGAGAACTCATAAAACAAATAGCAGGTATTTCTGTAGTTGGACCCGTTGAGACGGAAAAGGAAGTTAAGTCCGGACCAACACTAGCTACAACACCCTTCTATTCATTTAGGATAGATTCTGTAGAAGTATCTCCAATGAAAGGGCAGATGTTCTTCCCAGGTGGTTCTGTAACAGCTAAGAACTTTGACATAGAAAAAGGAAGCACATACGAAGTTAGGAAGGCAGGAGAGACAATACTAACCAAAACTGCAAGTGAGAGTATCACAGCCCAAGCTGCCTGTGACTCTGCTGTTAATGAGCTAAATGGTGATGATAACCCAGACAACGATGTCACACCAGATGATATAGTCGTAGTTTATAGTGGTATGTACTATCCTTGTGGCGATGATCATGAAATAAAGTATATAAGCTCGGAAGGTGCAGGCCAAACTTTTTCCATCAGAGTTCTTGTTAGGAATACAGGAGACAAAGAGGCTGACAATATGACTTTAGTTATACTCCCAAAGCCAAAGGATTCGTGGTGTAACATTGGCGGGGAGGATAAAATGTTATATAAGCTTGGTTCTGGAGAGTCAACAGAGTTCTGTGACACAGTATACCTAGATGAGAGTGGAGGTTATACTAACTTCGACGCGTGTGCTAAAAGCTTTACATTGGAGAAAGCAGGTACATACTTCTCATCTTGTAAAGTTAAGTTTGGATGCGTGAATAACTTTGTAGGGAAAGTCTCGGGGATATTTGAGAATACAGGTTGTGAATGTGACCCTTCGGCTGAAGAAGGATGTGGGTGGTTAAATAATGTTTACACTCCAAATGTTTATGCAAGACTTGTTGGACCATACGTCTCTACAACAAGACTTGATATACAGTTTATGGATGGAGATTATTATGACATCCTCACGAATCAAAACTTGTTTTATCCGTTTGTAAGAACTGCTACTAATTCTTGGGGTGCAGTAACTCTTTATCTTGATACAGCAAGTGAAAAACAGCCAATCTTATCCTTTAAGAGCGCTCCTATGGATACGTTCACTTTAAGAGTAAAATACGATGTCCCTCAAAAGAAAAGTGGAAGAATATTAGAGCCATTTACTGAGAACATACCAGGAACCAAGTCAGCAACGTATGGAGACATACAAAAGATCTTGAATAGAAAGAACAGTGATGTATGGCCATGGGAAGGTGATGCAACCACAACTTTCAACAAGTACTACAAAGAAAGACTATACATGTTGATACCATCTACACTTTTGTTCATTGGGACTCCTTATGAGAATCAGTTTAAACACGAAGGAGGTGAATTTAAGAATAGCATAGTGATTAACAATTTGGTATGTGGAGACTATGTGTATGATAAACTTTGTGATCAAAATTCAGACGAATATAAAAACTTCATAAGTAGAAACCTTGAGTTTAAGAAGGTAGCAGACAGTTACTGTAGAGAAACTGCTAAGTCAAATGATGGGGAATATAAAGGTATAGGTTACCTCGTTTGTGAGGTTTATGATGGCAAGATAGGAAACATTGACTACGAGTTAAAGGAAGGTGAGGAATATCAGTTCCCACTTCATGTACCTAACTTGAATGGAGAATCTGTTAACAGAGTGACATACTTAATAAGGGCTGATTTATTATACTACTTTGTATATGAAAAGGACCAACAAAATCCAATTGTTATATACAGCAAAATTTAGGTGATGCGAAATCAAGAAAGAACTCTTTGTGTTTGGAGTGGTTTTGGTAGCCATGCTTGTAATGGGCTGTATAGGTGTTGGTCCGACTGAAGAAAAGGAAACAGTCCTTAGACCAAATCAAGGTGTTGGCGTCGTACCTGGTGGAGTTTATGTTTTAGACTCCAAGGTAAAGCCTGGTGCTATAACATCCGTAGTTGTAAAAGTAAGAAATAATTTAGAAGGACAGCCGGCTAATAACATAGTAGTTACTTTAGATAATGTAGCCCCCCTAAGAATACTTTGTAGGGGTGGAAGTGGTGCGGTGGAAGAGTTCTTTGATAACTTCCCAAATTATAAAGAGGGATACGAAGCTTGTGGAAGAGATTACTCTCTAGACTTAGATTCCAATTTAAAACTTAATCAGCATGGTGTGGTTAAACTTGATCCTGGAGAGGAGGTTGAGTTTATCTGGCCAATACGCACGCCGGACAGAGCAGTTCTCGCAGGAATGAAATATGAGCACACTCTTTACTACACAATAGATTATGACTACAAGCTTAAAGCACAGGAAAGTATTGTTTACCTATCAAACCAAGAGTACTTGAGATTGAAGCAGGAGAACAAAACCTTAAATTATCCATCAACATTTAGACAGACAGCAGGTGAGTTCAAGCTCTACCCACAAACTGTTAATCCATTCCTTTACTATCCATCGCAAGGTATAGCCCAAGTTGCATCCATTAACTACAACATAGAAAACAACGGAGACGGATTCATACCTCCAGATTCAAAGCTTGTTATAGTTCTTCAGTATCCTAAAGAGATGGAACCTGACGAAACTTACTCTGAAAAGAGATGGATAAAGGGAACAGACTTAGATAATGAGAGAATCAAATCCATATTGAAGCACTTCCCAGACATAAACTTAAATAGAATACTTTACAAAGAACTTGATCCTTCCTTCTTAAGGAAGGGCTTTAGGTATCCAATCTCTGCACCTTTAACTCTAACTCAAGACGAGCTTAACTCCCTTATAGAAAATAGCATCCCTAGTAAAACTTATAATATTCAAGTTTATGTATTTTATAAGTACAGGTTTGAAAAATCAAGCAAAATAACGATCTATCCTGTAGAAATATAAGGAGGAAAAAAGAATGAGAAATGAAATAATTGTTTTTGTGGCAGCCATACTAGTGCTTTCAGTAATGTACGGTTGTGTAGACGTTAAATCTTTTATACCTGGCGGAGAGAAGGAACAACAGCAGCAACCAACAGGCGGTAGAGTAGAGTACTCTAAGGCTGTTTTTGGGGAGTCAATGGATGTGACAGAACTTTATCCCGGACAAGCAACAACTCTCTTAGTAACAATTAATAACACATGGGAAAACCCTATCAAAAATGTAAAGATTCAGTTGAAGGGAGCAAGCTTTGTAGTCAGCAGTAGTGTTTTGGACACGATGGTAAGCGTTGACAAGAAAGAAGCAACAGTAAACAATGTAAACCCTGGAGCTTATTCCCAAAGATCTTTTGTGATAAGAGTTCCAAGAAAGTTAGTTGAGCGAGTAAATGTTTACCCAAGAATCTGCTTCGACTACAATCAAACAATAGCTAAGGACATCGTCCTTGTCCCAGACTCAGCAACACAAGTTACCACACCCTCACATTACACAAATGAACCCCTAAGTGTTAGGATTCCAACAAATAAAATACTAGCAACAGAGTCTATTGTTGGTGAAGGAGGAACAGAGTCATACTTAAGTTACACAGTTGGTGCACAAAGCGTTGATAGCATTGAGAAGCTTTACAACTTCACATTTGATATAAGTACAGACGATTACTTGGGAGGCATTAACAGCATATCTCTTGCAGAACTTTCTTCGGACAATGGAGACTTTGCTTGTGAGGAGTACACGTTCACAGATGATCAGAAAAGAGAAAGGTGTTACCTTACTAAAGAGTACGAACCACAGATAAAAACATTATCAGGAAGTGTAGCAGTAAGCATTGATAATCCAGTAGAGTCTGAAACATATGAAAACGTAGAGATTGTAGCAGAAGGAAGGTACTGTGTCAACCTTCCAACTA
>Ga0190313_1000164_pt1 | contig 42679 bp, 53 predicted proteins | sample 4870071011_MG_FD_169989 | JGI IMG/M metagenome (GOLD analysis project Ga0190313, IMG submission 169989) | Hydrothermal vent sediment bacterial communities from Southern Trench, Guaymas Basin, Mexico - 4870-07-10-11_MG | ecosystem: Environmental > Aquatic > Marine > Hydrothermal vents > Sediment ... | reverse complement strand
AGACCTTTGGAATTTATTGCGGGCAAACTTTACTGTCCGCACTGCAAAAGGATAGAAACAAGAAAAATTGCATATGATTATAGGAAAGTGGAGTGGTCAAAATGGAAAAGGAACTGGAAGTAAGAGTGGATAAAATATCCAAGGAAGTGGATGAACTTAGAAAGGAAATAAGAGAAATGAGAAATCTGCTTAACGAACTTATGCAGATAATTGTTCTCCGGCTGGAAGCGATGAACTACGATGATGAAGAGGAAATATACTATACGTGATATCTATGGAAAACTGGGTGGAGAAATACAGGCCAAAAACGCTGAAGGAAGTCGTTGGGAACAAAAAGGCCATTGAACAATTGGTACAGTGGGCATTGGAGTGGGAGAGGAAAAAAGCAAGCGAAATAAAAAAGAAGGCCGCCGTTTTGGATGGTAGGCCTGGCGTGGGTAAAACCTCAGCTGCCCTCGCCCTGGCGAGCGATTTCGGATGGGATGTGATCGAACTTAACGCGAGCGATGTTAGAAATGAACAGCAGATAAAGAGAATAGTAACTTCGGGGGTGAGACTTCAGGCAATAGGATCGGATGGCAAACTCAGAAAAAGAAAACTGATAGTTCTGGATGAGGCGGATAACCTATACGAAGCCAAAGGAAAGATGGGAGATAGAGGCGGTAAGAAGGCGATCGTTGAGGCCATAAAAATTACACAGCAGCCGATAATATTAATAGCAAATGATTCCTACCAGCTTTTCAGCGGATACTACGGCTCAATCCTTAAGGGATTGTGCGAAATAATAAAATTTAACCGTCTCAGGCAGAACGAAGTAATAGCGGTTCTCAAAAGAATCTGCGCGGCAGAAGGCATTAAATACGATTATCAGGCTCTTAAAATCATAGCAGTTAGGGCTATGGGGGATTTGCGGGCCGCCATAAACGATTTACAATCCGTGGCCGAAGGCAAGAAATTCATAAGCGTGGAAGATGTGAATGCCCTAGGTTATAGGGATGAATGGAAAAATATATATGAGGGAGTATTGAGAATCCTTCACACAGAATCCTTTTTGGCTGCAAAGGATATTCTGCGGAAAATAGATGAAGATCCGGACTACATACTTCTGTGGATAGAGGAAAATGTGCCGCTGGAATATACAAAACCGGAGGATTTGGCAAGGGCGTACGAATACATATCCCGCGCGGATGTTTTTCTGGGAAGAGTTTTCAGGAGACAGTACTACGGGTTATGGAGGAATGCAATGGATATGATTGCGGCAGTTAGCGTTGCGAAGGAGAAAAAATACGAAGTACATCCTAAAAAGTACAGCTTTCCATCATGGCTAAAAATCATGAACATAAGCAAGGAGATGAGAGAAAGCAGGAAAAAAGTCACGCTTAAACTTGGAAGATATCTCCACACATCATCCAATAATATTGCGGAGGACATAGTATATTACGGAGAGATTATGAAGAGGATGGAGAAAATCGGTGTATTTCTAACTAAAAAACTGCATCTTAGTGATAAAGAACTCATGTTCATATTCAGAGACGCCGGCGTTGTGGAGCGAATTCTGAACAAAACCGAGGATTTGGAGAAGTTTGAATGAATCTGTGCGAGAAATTACGGCTGTATGTAATCGTTGATTCGCGATACGGAAAGGTGGAAGAAATAGCGGAAACTGTTCTAAGATGTGGGGCCACGGCTGTGCAACTCAGAGCCAAAAACCTCACCGATAGGGATTTCTATGAAAAAGCGAGAAAAATTAGAAAAATTGTTGAGGAATATTCCGCCCTTTTCATAGTGAATGACCGTGTGGATGTGGCAATTTTAAGCGGTGCGGATGGCGTGCATCTCGGCGTGGAAGATTTGCCGGTAAAGGCGGTTAAGGAAAAATTCCCAGAACTGATGGTGGGGGCTACAGTAAGAAATACATCACAGGCAAAAAAGGCCATGGAGGAGGGAGCAGATTATATGGGTGCGGGGAGCGTTTTTCCCTCTCCGAGTAAGAAGGCGGAGGTAATAGGGATAGAGGGTGTTAGGAATATAGTGAGAATATCCCGAATACCCGTTGTTGCCATAGGAGGAATAACCTTGGATAGAATAGGGATGGTTATGAAAACAGGTGTGTGCGGAATCGCGGTAATTTCCGGAATTATGGTATATGAAGATATATGCGAAGGCGTGAAAAAATTTAGGGAAGAAATTTTTAATAGTTTGCATCCTTAAGGAGTATATGCGTAGTATGGCAATGACAGATTTCTCCTCGTGCTTTCCGGGCTGCTTATAATCGTATCCATAATGCATCTGTACAGATTTTTGGGAATAATCCTGATGTTGTAATGTTCGGTAAGGCCTCCACAAACATTATATAATTCGTCCGTATAAGTGTGAGCAATGAGAGTTCTGTCCACAGGTGTAAAATATTTAGACGATATAATAGGGGGAATTCCTGAAATATCCACTACTTTGCTTATAGGTCCTCCAGGGAGCGGGAAAACCCTTTTGGCAACGCAGTTTTTGGTCGCTGGCGCGATTCGCGGTGAAAATGTGTTGTACATTTCGCTTGATGAATCAGCCCAGGAGTATGTGGAGGATTTTCGCACACTCGACCTTCCTCTGGAAGATGTTTATGTTTTTGACGCCGTTCCGGCAGTTGGAAAAAAAGAAATAAAACCCTTCAGAGAAATTTCAATAATAGCCGAACCTATCAAAGTAAAGTTTATGAGCACCACAAAGAAAGTTTTGGAAGTTGATGTTCTTACCCTTCTATCAAATTTGAAGAGTGTTTTTGACAAAAGAAGATACGATAGAATTGTGGTGGATTCGCTTACCTCCTTAAAGTATTTTTACACAAGAGGTTTGGATGAGGAAGCCTCTTCTCACGCTTTCGTTAATTTTCTGAGAACCAATGCCAATTCCTCGGTAATAATTATAGCGGAGGACTTTGAAGATTTATCGGTGGAGAGGGCTTCGGTAGATAATGTATTTTACCTACGACCAGAAAAGGATATGTCTCGTGTGTATCTCGTGCTTGAAAAGTTTTCTATGCCTCACAATGTTTATGTTATTCCATTAGTTCTTGGGGACAGAGGGTTTGAGGTTGAGGAGCGCTTTTATCGCATATACACAGGAGAAATAAGTATTGAAAAGGAGGAAGTCAAAGAAATCGTGGAGGAAGCTGTGGAAGCATCACCCGAAGAGGAAATTATTGTAGAAGGTGAAGTATCCACCGTGGAAAATCCATCTCCAAGCGAAGAAGAAATATCCACCCCCGTGGAAAATCCAGAGATTGCAGAGGAATCTCATGGTGAGGAGGAAGAGTTCAAAGAGGTCATTGAGAAAGTTAAGAAAGTTGAAGAAAAAAAGAAGAAAAGAAAGAAGAAAAAGAGGAGGAAGAAAAAATGATGCTGGGCAGGAAAAGAAGAGTAAAGTTTGGGATAGATGCACTTGACGAAATGCTCGGCGGTGGTCTTTTAAAAGGGAGGGTGTATATACTGAGCGGAGATACTGGTGCGGGCAAAACTCTGCTTGCTTTTAGATACCTTATGGAGGGCATGATCAGTGAGGAGGATTGTTTGTATATTGCCGTTGACAAATTTCCTTCGGCAATCCTCAACTACATAATGTTAAATTTCGGATGGAATATGAGCAACTTACATGTGATGGATGCCGTTCCATCGCATAGATTGTACACAACGGCCCCATCCGTGCATGATATAACTGCAAAAGGTGCGATTGTAAGTGCTTCGCAGATAGATGAGAAAAGCGTGGAAAGGGGAGAACTGACTGTGGAATCAATAATAATAAAGATTTCAAGACAGCTTCAAAATGTCAAATACTCAAGAATAGTTATGGATTCCCTTACTACATTTAAAAAATTTGGAACTGGTGATGAAAATGAGAGGCAAGCGGTTCAGAAACTTTTCAGATTTCTTGCGGATACCGGAGCGACATCTATAATAACGGTGGGTAACCCATACCAAATGGATTTGAGAGCAGAAAGAGTTTTAGCTTCAGGACACATTCACATACACAAAAAACAGGTGGTTGAGAGGGGAATTCCCCGAACGGAGAGGTATATCCAGGTCCTAAAAATGCGCGGGTCCTCTTATGATCCTTATCCTCACAGGTATCTGATAACAAAATATGGTGTTACAGTTGAAAGGGAGAAAATGCCGTTTGAAATACTAACATCATGAACAAGAAATGGCGGAGGCTGGCGATCGTATCGGTTATAGTCAGTGCCGCATCTCTTCTAATAATTTCGCTTCTCGGCTTAAATTACAAGGCTCTTGAAAACATTGAGAAAATCAACTTATTTTTCTTGATATGTGCGTTCGGTTTCCATTTTCTTTCCCTCTTCTTCTGGGGAATAAGGATAAAAATTATGGCTGGAATTCTGAACGAAAGAATTTCTCTGCGAAGAAGTTTGCACATAGTTCTTGTAAATGTTTTTATCGGCGCGATAACGCCCTCCCAAATGGGTGGAGAACCTATGAGAATTAAAATGCTCGCCGAGGATGGTATAAGTAGTGGAGGAGCCACAGGCCTTGTTGTCAGCGAGAGGATAGTGGATTTTATATTTTTAATGTCTTTTGCTCCAGTAATATTCTTTCTTGCAGGGAGAGAATTCACCATAAGTTCATTTGCTCCCATCCTGTACGGTGGATTCATACTTTTGATAATCCTCCTGGCATTTTTCATTTTCGTGGTTGTGAAAAGAGAGAAAGGTACTGAAATGCTATGTGGTATAGTAAAAATATTTGTTAAAAAGAAGGATAAAAGAGATAAAATATGCAGAAAAATAGAGGAAGAGATGAGAAACTTTTCAGATACGATGAAAAATATGCTATGGAAAAAATACAATTTCTTTAAGATAATTTTGCCCACCGCCGCTCTATGGATATGTGATATGATTGTGCCTTCAATAATATTACTTTCGCTTGGTCAAAATCCATACTGGCTGTTTTCACTGGCGGTTCAATTCCTTATAATGATTGCAACCATGCTGCCCGTAGCTCCTGGCGGAAGTGGAATAGCCGAGTTCGGCTCATTTATACTGTACGCTCAAGTTCTGCCTATAGGCGTGGTATCTGTTCTAACAATACTTTGGAGAATCACTCTTTTCTACACAAATCTTATTATCGGTTTTATATTTACTTTTATTTACTTGCGACGTAAATTATGAAATTTATACTTCTTTCCATTGCAGATTACATAACCTCTTTTTATAACATACTTTTTGCATTTTCTCTCAAGAAATTTTTCAATGAGAACCTTCCTAACCATTGGGTCATCTTCGGCCATTATCCTATCCACATAAGCCCTATCCTCCTCTGTTTCCGCAATATCGTACAGTGAGGAAAAATCAGCATGAGATTTTCTCTCCCACTCTTTCGGAATTAATTTTCCTGCAAATACTCCCGCTATGAATCCGCCTATATGGGCGATATGGGCAATATTATCTGATGTTAATAAAAATGTTGCCAGAGTTTCAATAATAGCCATGGTAAGAATGACATATTTCGCCTTAACTCTCCTCATAAACACGAAGCCAAGAAACATGGATATTTCCTCGTTCGGATACCTTATTAGAAACGCGCCCAGTATGCCGAATATGCATCCTGATGCCCCGAGAACAGGAGAATTTTGTCCGATATGGGAGAAATAGTAAAACATATTTCCAAAAATACCTCCCATCAGGAAATACAGAAGGATGGAGATGTTTCCATCTCTGTCCTCAAGAGGAATACCAACGAGAAGAAAAACCAGAACATTGATGATTATATGGGCTGCGTTTGCATGCGTGAACATTGAGGTGAAGAAGCGAAGAGCATCGGGCTCCGCTGGATTAAAGGCCACCGAATAAAGGGAATATCCATTCAAAACCATGATTATTTCAATAAAGAATATTACAAAGAGGGTTGAAGAAATTGTAATTACAGCGCTTCTCTTCGTGGAAATTATAATGGAAGCTATGGCCAAAACAGCAACTATGTACTCAAGCATTAGAGCTTTTTCTCCACCAGTTTTTTAGCCAGAGTTATAAAGGCTTCTTCAACTCCCTCTCCTGTCTTCGCGCTGGTAAAAAAGTACTTTACGGCATTGTATTTCTCCGCCATGGTTCTGAGGTCATCTTCGCCCCATTCGGCGTTATCCTTCAAATCGTACTTGTTTCCCACGAATATTATGGGCTTTTCTCCCGTTATTTTGAGAATTTCTTTAAGCCATTCATCTAAAGCCAACAATGTATTTTTTCTTGTAATGTCGGCAACTCCTATCAGGCCTTCCGCACCGTAAAAATAGGCATCCTTGAGCAACTGGCGGAAGCTTTCCTGGCCCATGATATCCCATATCATCATATCAACCCGGACATCCTCCCCGGATACGTTCAGGGTGACTGATTTCTTGGATATTTTTGTTCCTATCGTGCTCAGGTATCTTTCGTCAAAGGTATCGTAGACGAATCTTCTTATAAGCGAAGTTTTACCAACCGCTGGCTCCCCGAACAGACATATTTTGAACTTGAATATTCTCATACAAAACCCAAAAATACCATGGTATAAAAACTTTAATACTATTACGCAAATAACCCTGTATGCAAGAGATGATAAAGGAGTACAAGAGAAAAGTAGAAGATGCGCTTGACGAATTTTTCAGGGAGAAGATTGAATATGTTTCACATTTAAGCCCGGAGATAAAAGAAGCGGTGGAGCATTTGCGGGAATACACACTCCGTGGAGGCAAAAGGCTGAGAGCCATACTCATGATAAAGGGATACGGACTTCTTAAAGAGGAAAACTGGGAGATAGTGAAAGCAAGTTCTTCGCTGGAACTGATTCAGAGCTATTTACTCATACACGACGATATTATGGATGAGAGCGAACTTAGGAGGATGGGACCAACTTACCACAAAATATACGAGAGAAAGTTTAAAAATAAGTTGGGAGATTATTCTGCCAGATTCGGCGAGAATATGGCTATAATAGCTGGAGACCTTGCGGATGCCTATGCCAAGGAAATTTTGCTGAAAAGTAATTTTCCAGAAGATTTAAAAAACAGGGCTGTGAAGAAACTCTGTGAGATTATAGAACATACAGGATACGGTCAGATTCTGGATATATTTTCCTCTGTGAAGGATGATTTTGGCGTGGAAGATTTGCTCAAAGTGCATAAACTGAAAACTGCAATATACACGATAGATGGTCCTCTGCAACTAGGCGCTATACTTGCGGGAGCGGACGAGGATTATTTGAGAAAAATAAGCGAGTACGCCGTACCAGTGGGAATAGCCTTTCAGATTCAGGACGACATACTTGGGCTTTTCGGCGAAGAAGAAGTGATTGGAAAACCCGTAACATCCGATTTGGAGGAGGGAAAGAAGACCCTTCATATATTATACGCTATGGAAAATGAAGAGCACAGGGACTACATAATGAGCGTTTTAGGAAAAAAGAATATAAGCAGGGAGGAATTAAACAAGGTCAGGGAAATTGTGAGAGAGAGCGGCGCGCTGGCCAGAGCGGAGGAGTTTGCAGCAAAACTCGTTAATGATGCACTTGGCGCTTTGGAAAAAATTGATGGAAGGGAGGAGGCAAAGGAATTTCTGAGATATATTGCAAATTATGTAATAAAAAGGAGGTATTGATATGTTCTGTCCTAAATGCAAGGGATTGATGCATCCGAAAGGTGATAAATGGGTATGCAGCAAATGCGGATACGAAATGCCAATGAAGCAGGAGGATAAAAACAGGAAAATCGTGGCTGAGCACGAAAAAAAGGAAACAGCCATAATAGATAGAGAAATTGAAACTCTGCCTCTGGATGAATCTGTGGTATGCCCGAAATGCGGTTCTAGGGGCGCGTACTGGATGCTTCGTCAAACCAGGGGAGCGGATGAGCCAGAAACGAGGTTTTATATATGTAAAAAATGCGGATATCGTTGGAGGGAATACTGAGGTGATGATATATGAGGATGAGTCCCGCACAGATGAAAAGATATATGAAACAACTGGGCATTAAAACCGAAGAGTGGAGCGATGTGAGTGAAGTAATAATAAAAAGGGACAGCGGAGATGTTATAATAAAAAATCCCAGCGTGGTTATAGTGGATGCTCAGGGTCAAAAAATATTTCAGATAACAGGTGATATAAAAACCGCAGAAGAGGAGAAGAGAAAATTTACAGAGGAAGATATCTCACTAGTCATGGAGCAGACTGGGGCCAGTAGGGAGGAGGCGATAAAAGCACTTGAGGAGTGCGATGGCGAGGTTGCGGAAGCGATACTCAAACTACTTGGTGGATAAATATGCGCGAAATCCTCGAAGAAGTACTGCAAAGGATAAAACCAACGGATGAGGAAAGAAAAGAAATAGAAAAGACCGTGGCTATACTTGAAAGAAAAATAAGAGAAGAGTTGGATGAAAGAGGCATTGAGGATGCTGAAATAAAATTGGTGGGCTCTGTAGCCAAAGATACATATCTTCGCGGGGATGTTGATATAGATTTTTTCCTACTTTTTCCCCATAATTACTCTGAGAAGGAAATAGCATATCACACTCTATCAATCGGAAAAAATATACTTGAGAATTATGAGGAAAAATACGCTCAACATCCCTATGCGAGAGGTAAGTTCAACGGTTTCAGCGTGGATATAGTTCCTTCTTATAAGATAAAGTCACCGGAGGAGTTAAGGACCGCTGTGGACAGAACTCCTCTCCACACCGATTATGTAAGGGAAAATCTATCCGATGAGCAGAAAGATGATGTTCGTCTGCTAAAAGCGTTTATGAAAGGTATAGGTGTTTACGGAGCGGAGGTAAAAGTAGGCGGGTTTTCTGGTTATTTGTGCGAACTCCTTGTGATAAAATACGGCAGTTTTTTGAAAGTTTTGGAAAATGCTTCAAAGTGGAGAAAGCGCACATTCATTTTCATAAAAGGAAAACCGGAGAGAAAATTTGAAAAAACTCCTCTAATATTTGTGGACCCAGTGGATGCAAGGAGAAATGCCGCCGCAGCTGTTAGGGAAGACTCTTATTATAAATTCATACTAGCATCAAAATATTTTCTGAAAAAGCCATCTATGAATTTTTTCTTCCCGAAAAAGCTGAAGGGCAGTGCAGAAGATTTAAAGAGATATTTGGAGAAAACTGACTTCAAAGTTTATATCATAAAAATATTGAAGCCGAAAATTGTGGAGGATGTTCTTCATTCTCAACTCCAAAAATTTTCAAGGATTGTTCACGACATACTTGAAAAGTGGGAATTTTTACCGAGAAATGTATTCTATTTTATAACTGAAGAATATGCGTATCTGGTTTTTTCTGTTGAAAGAGATTCTCTTCCAAAAGCAAAGGTTCATGAAGGGCCACCGGTATGGACGGATAACGCAGTGGATTTCGCTGAAAAATGGTCCTCGCTGGGCATAGAAGGGCCTTATATTGAAAATTCAAGGTTGTACGCCATAATTCCACAAAAGATTAGAAGTCTAAGAGATGTTCTTTACCACGAATTAAAGGAGCGGGATATTGGAAGCCACCTCAACAAATTCAAGGAAAATATGGTAATTGCTCCCATAGATTCCCTTCTGGAAAATTTAAGTTCGGAAGAAATTGAGGAAATTTACGGAGGACTTCTCAGAAAATTGCCCTGGTGGGTTTGATGCTTACTAAGTATGTTGATGATTTTGTATTTCCATTGGAATCTTCGGCGATCACTTTAATACTTACCCATGTTCCTGTTAGTTGAGAAGATGCAAGCGTTATATAATAATAAACACCATCCTCTGTTTCTGACTTTTCAACATTATAATCATTTCCATCCACGATTATTCTAACATTTACTGATGATGCATCATGTATCTTAAATCCTATTTTTACATAATCATCCGAAGTATTAACAAAATACACCCCTTGATAGTACTCACACTTCTCCCAGGTTCCGTTTTTGTAATAATAAACCCCTTTTATTGATGGCGGAGATACATCAGCAAAGGGCGCATTCAGAGCAAGAATCCAAGTTGCTAAGTAAAGCATAAAAAGAACAAATATGGGGCCAATTTTATCTTTAATGTCCAAATCGATATGAAACAGGGTGTCAGAGAAATAAATGAAAAAGAATATAGTGGCTAGTCCAAGAAGTGGTGAAATATAGGCTAATCCGTGTATCTGCAGAATAGCAGAAGATACCCCTAGAATAACCGCCAATATTGAATAAATTATATACAGTTTTGTCTTTTCTTTCTCTTTTCTGAAATACTCCTTGGCATCAAATTGAGGTAGTTGAATTTCTTCTTCCTCAATTTTCTTTCTCTTAGCCATTTATGGCAGTCCCCTAGCCAGTTCCTCCAGAGCCTTCGCGGGGTCCTTTGCCTTAACAACACCAGATGCCACCAAAACTCCCTTCGCTCCGAGTTCTATTGCCCTTTTCACATCCTCTCCTGTTTTAACACCCGCTCCGCACAGTACGGGAATATCAGGTGAGATTTTTGCAACGGCTTCCACGGTTCCGCTGACAACCTCAGGTCTAGCTTTGGATACCGATATATCACCTCCAATGAGTTCAGGGGGCTCCACCGCTAGGTAATCTGGACCTAGGGCAGCCACACCCCTAGAGGATTCCACGGTATCGGCACATACGAGAGTTTTTAAATTGTGCTTTTTCGCTCTGTTAATCGCTGCCGATAAATCGGCAAGAAGCATTCTTTTTTCAGAATGGTTTAGCAAAACACCGTATGCTCCTGTATCGCGGAGCATTTCCGCACATATGTGTCCTGTATGCGCTCCAAATCCAACGGAATCCATATGCTGTAGAAATACCGGTATTTCCAATTCCTCTGCAAACATTCTCAGATCTATGGCATTAACTGCAATCGCTAAACTTATTCCCAGATCCTCCGCTTTCTCCTCTAAGCATTTTGCTGTTTTCAAACCTTCTTTGGATACGCCTCTCTCGTATATTTTGAAATTTACCACTATTGCAGGCAGTTTCATAGAGCATGGTTAAGTTTTCCATCAGTTAAACTTTTCTATTTGGAGTTAATCGCCGAATTGGAAATCGCTTATCGCCTTAATTTTTGTTCTTCTCTACTTTCCTTTTTTGTTCGTTGAGAAGTATATCGGAAAAAATGAGGGGTAATCATCACAAAAAATTTATATAGTGAATATTCCATATACGGCCCGTGGTCGGATGCCTCTTATGGAGGTGTCCAAAATGCAGAGGAGGCTATGGAATATGAGCAGGCGAAAAATAGGATTGTTGAGCGCGTTAGTAGTGCTCTTAGTGAGTATCAGCGCCTTTTCAGCGATGAGCAGCGCGGCTCAGCCACCTGTACCCAAGGTCTCCGAGGCGGAGACCTTGTATATTGCAATGCAGGATGATATGCCAAACTTAAATATCTTTGATCCGCAGACAAATACCGTATGGAAGTCGAATGTAATAGGATGGATGTATGAAGGTTTGCTTGCCTATACTCCTGATTTCATGATATACAACAACTTGGCAGAGAGCTACGAAATACAGTCAACCCCCGACGAGGGTGATGTAGCGACAGTTGTCGTGCATCTTAGACACGGTGTTACATTCCATGATGGTGAAAAAATGACTGCCAAAGATGTAGTATTTTCATATCAGGTCCTATACTGGGACTACCTCTATCACAGCAACTTGCAATGCCTCTATTGGCCCGATGCCAAGTGGGACCGCTGGGACGGTAACGGCAAATCTCACATAGGCGTTGAGGCTGTTGATGATTACACCGTGAAATTCCACTTGAGCGAACAGTATCCACTGTTCTTCTATGTAACGCTAGGTGCTGCAATAATACCCGAGCATATATGGAAGGACCATCTCACGGACGCGGGCACGGGCGATAGCCAAGATATGCAGCTTGATTACGGATACGGTAAGGATACAAGCGAAGCTGATGCTACCATTGGTACCGGTCCATGGAAATTCGTTGACTGGGTGCCAAAGACCTATGCTGTGATAGAGCCGTACGAGGGTTACTGGGGCAAAGATGTGACGGTTTCTTGGGCAGGTAAGGAGTGGCCCTTCTATCCAAAGTATGTAAAGAAGATAGTGTTCAAGATATACTCTACTCTTGATGTCGCCATACTTGCTTTGAGACAGGGCGAAATTGACTACATTGCATGGTCCATAACACCCGGTTACTACGAGTCATTGAAAGATGACCCCAGAATAGGATTTGAAATGAATACTGACCAGGGATTCTTCTATCTTGCTTTCAACATGAGGAAGGCACCAATGAACGATAAGCCATTCAGAAAAGCTGTGGCTCACTGCATAGACAAGGACTACATTGTGGATAGATTGCTGCATGGCTATGGTATAGAGGGTACTGTGCCAATAGCAATAACGAATCCGAGATACATAAACGAATCCGCTATACCGCCAGAATTCAATCGCCAGAAGGCGAAGCAGGTACTTGACGATGCAGGATATGTGGACGCGAACGGCGATGGATGGAGAGATATGCCCGACGGTTCTCCGATAAAGCTAAGCATACTTACTCCTCCAAAGGACTACGATCCAATTAGAGCGGATGCAGGTATAATGATTTCAAAGAATCTAAAGAGCGTAGGATTGAATATAGAATCCAGCCCGACAGATTTTGATACCATAGTCACAAAAGCATTCGTAACGGTTCAGTTTGATATGTACATTCTTGGATGGGCCGTGGGTTCGTTCCCAGAAACATATCTGTACGACTTCTTCCACTCCTCACAGGCCGCACCCGCCGGATACAACGCTCCTGGCTATTCCAATCCGAAGGTTGACCAGCTGCTTGAGCAGATGATGCATGAGATGGACGACGAAAAGAGAGTTAAAATTATAAAGGACATTGAGGGTATTCTTGTGGATGACTTGCCCTACGATGTTCTCTATTACAGAAAGAATATAGAGGCCTATAGGCAGGATAGATGGGTCGGATGGGTATCAGCATATGGCTCTATATACAATGGCTTTTCAATAAATACAATACATCCACCAGGAAAAGAGAAAATACAAATTAGACAATCGGCAAAAATAGGAAATCACCTGCTATTGATGGACATATATATGCCAGAGACTTGGTCGCCAGCTGATAAAGTGCCAATACAAGTATTCGTGCATGATGAGAACTATAGGCCATATGCTGGTGCTAAGGTAGAAGTAGAATTGCCAGCATATAAACTAAGCATTAATGGTACTACTGATACTTATGGTTATTACATAGGTTATCTAGATACTCCAAATGTAGATGTATCACTTGACGTAGTGATTACTGTAGAATATTCTAACGCACAGATTATAGATAAAAGAACACTTACAATTGAAACTCAGAAACAATTTTATGTCACGATAACTCCAGAGAAGGCTGTTGTTGCACCAGGTGAACAGACAACAGTTACCGTAAAGGTTATTGATTTACTTGGATTGCCAGTCTCAAATGCTTCTGTGGAGGTTGACGAAAACACAATGTTGGGAAGTGTAGATAATACCACAAAATATACCGACGAGAATGGTGAAGTGCAGTTTACATATACAGCACCAGAGGCAGGTATGATAACTAACATGCATAGGGCGGATCTATTTAAGGTGTATGTAAACTATAGTGGCATAACTGTAGATAATGTTGTAGCTGTGATAGGAGTAAATAACAACCAGGGAAGCTCATGGTATATAGTTAATATCGTTGACATATCGGATACTGTTCTATCTGCAGGTGAAAGTGCAACAGTTACTGTTAAAGTTACAGATATCTCAGGTAATCCGGTATCTGGCAAAGAAGTATACCTTGAGGTGGGATATGCAGACTTCGCTGATCTGAGCAACTGGGTAATTAAATATTATGTTGATACAACAAATGTTTCAGTAGATGCGGATCATAAGACTACTGATTCCAATGGCAAAGCGCAGTTTACGATAACAGCAAATCAAAATATTAACAATGTTAGGCTTATAAAAGCATATGTCCGAGAAGCATTTGCAGCAATGGACGTTGAGGGAGTATATATAGGCAATGAATCAGGAAGTGATACAGTAGGCGGATATTTCAGTTATATCGGTATGTATTCACTGCAAGTGAGTGTGGATAAGACTACAATAGAAGCAGGAGAGATAGCAAAAGCTACATTTAAGGTTCTTGATGAAAACGGTAATCCTGTACCGAATGCTGTAATATGGATGAAGATTCCACAGAGCGACTATGGACAGCGAGCTTACTTACAAGGCGGATTGGCTGATGATTATTTCTGGGCAGTAGGTGCTTACAGTGTTGTAGTTACTGGCAGTGATGGTACTGCACAGATAAACATTACACCAGTGGCGTCAGTTGCAGATGTACCTATTACTTTAGTCGCATGGGTAGATGATCTAGTAGATCCAGATGGAAATACTTTAGGTTATGATGCAGGATTCTGGAGCGAATATCCAGTGGGTACCGGTGCTATACAACAGATTGTTTTGAAGAGAGCAAAGATAATGACGGGAGTTATATCCGCAAGTCCAGAAATCGTTACGGGAGACAATCCAACATTCAACTTAACAGTAAATATTTACGGAATATCTCAGGGAGAAAAAGTAGAAGTCTATTATGAATGGAGCTTAGGAAGTGAAGAAGGTTCAGGTACTAAAAACACAACGACCGGAAGTGCTAAGATAGAAATTAGTGTACCTGCAGTTCAGGTTAACACTTACATACAGGGTCAGATTCTACTCTACTCAGAAGACAGCGCATTAAATGTACCTTTAGAGTTCAAGATACCTTACATTACGAGTAGCTCATTGATGAAGAAGCTCTTCATATTGCCAGTTGGTATATCCACAGCTAGATACAATGAAAGCGCTGAAATTAAAGTTAAGGTAGTAGATCTCTTTGGCACTCCGGTAAAAGATGCAACAGTAAATGTCTCTGGAGAATTGTTTAAGTCTAATTCAGTGAAGAGCGATGAGGAGGGTATAGCAACATTTATACTAAATACATCGTATGTAGCTGTGTATAGATTGAGTACACTTAGATTCACTGCAGAGAAAGAGGGAATGACACCAAGTGACTCTGTATACTATGGTTTGCTTATATGTGGTCAGTTTACTTCGGATGAAGCTGTGGCAGATTACATAGCAAATTTAACAAAAAAGATCAGTGATTTGGAAGATCAGAACGAAAAACTACAGAATGATCTAAATGCTGCGCAAAACATGAGCACAATGTACCTAATAGTGATCATAGTACTAATAATAATAATAATAGTTGAGGGATTGCTTCTTGCTAAACGAAAAGCGGCACCAGCACCTAAAGAAGAGAAGCCCTCTGAGGAGGAAGCTCCCAAGGAAATATCTGAAGAAACAGAGGAAACAACGGAGGAAGCACCACCCGCTGAAGAGTCAACTGAAGAAAAACCCCCTGAAGAAGGGGGTCTCTAAATTTTCTTTTTAAATTTTTAAATTTTGTTTTTAAAAAGGTGCTTTTCGTATTCGCTAAAAATGCAACCGCAGTAATTTTGGTGGTAAAGACCCATCCCCTTAACTAACCTATGGGCTTCTTTAAAACCTTCTCTGAAGTCTCTATAAAGAAATTTTACTCCGTATTTTTTGGCTACATTTTCTCCGATTTTCTTTATTTCTTCGTGTTTTTGATAGGGTGATATAAGAAGGGTTGTGGTAAAAGTGTCAATATTCATCCTTTTGGCCATTTTTGCAGTTTTGCTCATCCTCAATTCGTAGCAATATCTGCATCTATACACAGGATTTTTTCTCGTTAATTTTGCCATATTTTCAAGAATATCTGCGAGGGGATAATCATCGTCGTAAATCACATTAAGATTTGTTAATTCCGAATATTTTCTCAACGCGTTTCTTCTTTTCAAAAATTCTCGGTGAGGATGTATGTTTGGGTTATACCAAAAGGATATTATTTCATAACCCTCCTCTTCAAGTTTTTTCCTTACGTAGGACAGGCATATGGCACAACAGGTATGTACGAGAATCATACGCCTCCACCCTGCTTTACCAGATACATAAGGAGCTTTATCTGCTCTCTTGATAATGTGGAAACTTCGCCCAGAGTTTTCTCGTCGCCTTCTTTGAGAAGTTTTACAACAAGAGGTATTCCTTTAGTCAATTGGTATATAGTTTTTAAAGTTCGGTAATCCATGCTTCCCAGCATTTCTTTAACTTCGTTCATTGTAAGGGGGCCGAGAGTTATTTCTCTGACTTTTCTCTTAACTATGTCTTCCTGCGAATAAAATCTGTTATAGAAGGGTGTATCGGAGCGCATTGTTACTATTATCTTGGCATGTCCTCTAACTTCCTTATTCATCAAATTTCTCATAAAATCCACAGTTTTCTCGGTTACCATATGATAATTGTCGAAAACAATAAGACATTTTTTCTTATGAAGAAATTTCAGAGGGTCTTTGCTTTCCACCCCTAGCAAGGAAGAAAATTTTTCAAAACTTTCCAGTATGCTTTCCAGCGGACGATTGTTATAGAGATTTATCCACAAGATATGCAGTTCCGGGTTCAATATGTCAATTACCCTCCTTACAAGATAGCTTTTTCCTATTCCTTTTAATCCCATTATTACGAGAATTCCTTCACCCTCACTTAACCATTCAATTATTTTGCTTATTTCTTTTTTCCTTCCGACGAAATCCGTGACATTTATATCAATCTCAAACATTCTAATATACTTCTTTTTGACTATCTTTTCTTTTTCAAGTTCTTCGCCCCTTTCAAAATCTTTGAGAAACCTGACAAGAGATACCTTCCTCTCATTCAGAAGATCCCTTACTTTTTTTCTCTCACCTCCAATTTCTATATACTCATTTAAAACTTCATCCTTTATTTTCTGTGCTTTTCTCATACCTTCGTATGTAAGAGTATATATTTTAACTAATTTTTTCCTCCCAAGAACGCGACCTTTCTTTTCCTCAACATATCCTTCGGAGATGAGGGTTTTGACCTCCCTAGGGACATGAGTTCTAGATATTCCAACACTTTCCGCAATTCCCGCTTGCGTTATTTCATATGGAGCATAATAATCGCTATCCCTATAACCATAGAAATCAAGGAGGTGCAGCAGTATCTTATCTCTTACTCTTAACTTCATTCACAGCGGAAAATGAGCCTTTAAATATAAACTTCACTATCCGATAAAGAGAAATATGTGGATACAATTACCCGTATTATGAGAATTACGGCACATCCAATTCTGGAATTTGTAAGGAAGAAAAAAATGAAATTCTTTTTCAACGGAGAGGAAGTATGGGGTTATGATAACGAAAGTGTAGCTGCAGCCCTCTTCGCCGAAGGTTACAGGGTTTTTACATACAGCTCCGAAAAAAAGAGACCGAGAGGAGCGTTCTGCATGATAGGAAAATGCTCCTCTTGTCTGATGACTGTAAACGGAATTCCGAATGTGAGGACTTGCAAACTACCCGTGGAGGAAGGGATTGATGTAAAAATGCAGGTGGGTAAAGCAGAATTTTTGGATATTAGGGAGGATTTTGAAGTAAAAAGAAAGAAAATAGATACGGAGATTCTGGTGATAGGGGGCGGGCCCGCCGGATTGTGCGCTGCGATAAGCGCATCCAAATACGGGGCGAAGGTCTTGCTGGTTGATGAGCAGCCCATACTTGGCGGCCAGCTGATAAAGCAAACGCATAAATTCTTCGGCTCCACAGAACATTTTGCTGGGGTGAGAGGAATATATATTGCGGATAAACTAAAAAAGGAGATTGAGAATTACGGTGTGAATGTGCTTTTAAAAACCACGGTTGTTGGAATCTATGAGGGAAGGAAGATCGCCGCGGTTAAGGAAGATTCTTCTGGTAGAGAGTTTTACGAAATTTCAGCTAAAAAGATAATAATTGCCACCGGAGCCATGGAAAAAACTCTGATTTTTGAAAACAACGATTTGCCGGGTGTTATGGGTGCTGGCGGAGTTCAAACACTGATGAATGTTTATGGCGTTAGACCGGGTAATAGGGCGTTAATAGTAGGCGCTGGAAATGTGGGAGTGATAGTTGGATATCAAATGCTGCAGGCAGGTATGGAAGTAGTGGCGGTTGTTGAAGCTCTGCCCACAATTGGGGCCTATCAGGTACACGCTTCAAAATTAAGGAGGTACGGCGTGCCAATATATACGAGACATACCATATTGAAAGCGCATGGCGAAAAATGGGTTGAAGGCGCAACAATAGTGCAGATAGATGAAAACTTCTCTCCGATAGAGGGTACTGAGAAGTATGTGGACTGTGATTTAATTTTGATAGCTGTTGGCCTTCAACCATCGTACAAATTGGCGAGAATGGTCGGTTGCAGTTTGAAATACATACCCGAACTTGGTGGTTTCGTTGTTCCAAGGAAAAAGAATTTGGAAACGGATGTAGAAGGTGTGTATGTATGTGGAGATGTCTCGGGAATAGAGGAGGCATCTACCGCCATGATGGAAGGTCACATAGCCGGAATTTCCGCCGCCCTTTCGTTGGGATACGGAGGTAAGGAAGCGGAGAATGAAAGAGAATACTGGTACAGAGCGCTTGAAGAATTCCGCTCCGGACCTTACAGCGAGAGGGTCAAAAAGGGCTATGAGAAAATGCTGATAGGAGGTGATTAATTATGTTTAAAGAAACGGGGATAGTTTCTCTGGAAGAACTGAAAGAAAAAAACCTCCTTCCCCCTGAAAATATAATGATGGAAAAATTCGTTCCTTTCGTGGAGTGCGTTGAAAATATACCGTGCAATCCCTGTTCATCATCCTGTCCAACGGGAGCAATAAGGAAAGATAAAATAACTGATATTCCTCGCGTTGAATGGGATAAATGCATTGCATGTTTGAAATGTGTGGCATCCTGTCCCGGATTGGCTATATTTCTGGCAAAGATTGAAGGAGATAAGGCTAAAATTTATCTACCCCACGAAATGCTTCCCGTACCCCAAAAAGGAGATTCCGTAACCCTTCTTGATAGGGAAGGAAAAGCGGTAGGAAAAGGAGAAGTGTTCTTCGTGATGAGATACCCAGATAAAACTAATGTTGTTGGTGTATCAGTTCCCAAGGATTTGGTTTGGAGTGTTCGCGCTATAAGGGCGGAGGTGAGAGAATGAAGATAGTATGCAGATGCAACGATGTCACGGAGGAAGATATAATAAGAGTTATAGAGGAGGGCCATACTGATATAGAGGAAATAAAAAGGATTCTTATGATAGGCACGGGACCTTGCCAAGGAAATACCTGTATGATACACCTTGCCAGAATAGTGGCCAAATACACAAAAAAGTATGAGATAACTACCGTTAGACCTCCCGAAACTCCTGTGGAGCTGGGGGTGTTTGCAGATGAAGAATGATGTGGTAATTGTTGGAGGAGGAATAACTTCGCTTATGACTGCCTACCATCTTCTCAATAGAGGCATAACGCCAGTAATAGTTGAAAAAAACTATCTTGGCAGTGGAGCCACCGGAAGGTGCGGTGGAGGTATAAGACAGCAATGGAGTACGGCGGAAAACATAATTCTTGCCAGAGAAAGTGTGAAATTCTGGGAAAGATTTGACGAGGAAATAGGTGGTAATGCCCATTTTAGGCAGGGTGGATATCTCGTACTCGTTTACAGCGACGAAAAAAGATACATTGAGAATGTAAAGCTCCAGAATTCGTTAGGTGTTCCATCTCAATGGCTAAGCCCTGAGGAGGCAAAGGAAATAGTGCCTTATCTGAACATAGAGAATCTTATCGGTGCGACATATTGTCCTACCGATGGCGTTGCGTATCCCTTCAGCGTCGTATTCTCCCTTGAAAAATATCTTACAAAAAGGGGTGTGAAGATTCTCAAAAAGGCCGAGGTTTTGGATTTCAAATATTCTGATGGTATAGTGGAGGAGGTAATTACGAATAGGGATAAGTTGAAAGCGGAAAATGTTTTAATTGCCGCGGGAGCCTGGAGCAGACTCCTCCTGGAAAAGTTGGGAAAGAAAATACCTAACCAGCCGTACCGCCATGAAATTCTGGCAACGGAAGTTATGAAACCATGGCTTAAACCGATGGTTATCTCCTTTGATACAGGTATATACTTCTCCCAGACATATAGAGGAGAAATTGTTGGTGGAATCGGTATGCCTGAACAGCCAGGATACAAATTGAATTCCACTTTGGATTTCATTAAAAGGTTTGCTTCGGTAGCCACAAAAATAATACCGGCAATGAAATATCTAAGGGTCGTGAGGCAGTGGGCTGGGTTCTACGATGTCACTCCCGATGCCCGCCCCATACTGGACAGAGTTGAGGGATTTGAAAATGTGTATGTGGCATGCGGATACAGCGGCCATGGATTCATGATTTCCCCAGAAGTGGGAAAAATAATGGCACAGATGATAACTGGCGAAGCCATTTCTCACGATATAAGCAACTTGAGCATGGATCGCTTTAAGAAAGGTGTGATTACTAAAGAGGCCAATGTGGTCGGATGAACTGGAAAATTTACGGCGTAGAAAATTATCTAACAAAATCTCCTGGAATAGGCGGGAAAATTAAAGTTAGAATAGAGGATTTTGTAGTTGAAGAAGTCCCTATTGAAATCCAAAAAGATAACGACGGAAAATATGTTTATGCAAAAATCAAACTGGTAAACTGGGAAACCAATCGTTTCGTCGCAAAACTAGCGAAATATCTAGGAATAAGCAGAAAAAGAATAACTTTCGCAGGAAATAAAGATAAGAGGGGAATAACAACCCAATATTTCTGCATAAATCATCCAAACAAAGAGTTATGCGAAGAAAAACTGAAAAAAATCAAAATGAAGGGTGTTGAAGTTCTTGAAACTTTCAGAAGCAACTTTATGTTAGAGATAGGAATGCTTAAAGGAAACAGGTTTAATGTGAGGGTGAGGGATGCGAATATAGAAAATATGGATGTGGTCGATGAAATTGAATCTTACGGTATATTTCCAAATTTTTTTGGCCCCCAGCGCTTCGGCGAAGATGAACCTTACACGCACATAGTTGGAAAGTACATACTGGAGAAGAGATATAAAGATGCTGTGGAATACTATTTCTCCAAGTATTCTGTAGAAGAGGTCTTGCGAGGGGAACACAGAGATTACGAAAAGATAATGGCAATGCATTTGAAAGAAAATCCTCAGGATTACATAGGTGCGTTGAAAAAACTCCCAAGGAATCTGCTAACCCTATTCGTCCACGCTTATCAATCTTACATATTCAACAAAATAGTGAGCAAAAGGTTGGATATTGAAGAGCCACATATACCCAAGATAGGTGATGTGGTTTTTATCGCAGAAGAAATTCCAAACTTTAAAAGAGAAATAAGGGTGAATGAGTTTAACTTGGAAAAAATGAAAAAACTGGCTTTGGAAAGGAGAGTTTTCGTAACTGCCCCGCTCTTCGGCTACTCCACAAAACTATCTTCTGGAATTCAGGGAGATATAGAAAGGGAGATATTGGAGGAAGAAGGCATAACTCGCGAAATTTTTGTTAATAAAGATATACCGGAGATTTCTTCCGCAGGCAGGAGAAGACCTATTTTTATACCGTTTGAAAACCTAGAATATAAAATAGATAAAAAGGATGTAATCTTCAAATTCTTTCTTTACAAAGGATGTTATGCCACATCGTTTCTGAGGGAAATTATGAAATCCTAAAAACCTATATCCTCTCATGCTTGAATCGTTCCTTTATGTGTTCGTTCCGCAGTTCATCGTAATAGACCCGTTCGCCTCACTACCCCTCTACATATCATTCACCTCTGGGTTAGATAACAAAACTAAAAAAAGAATAATAGCGGATGCGGTAATTTACGGATTCATTATACTTTTAATTTTTATGATATTCGGAAGGTACATACTTGAGTTCTTTGGAATAGAAATACCGGCGCTTATGGTGGCCGGAGGCATACTTATATTTGTCGTTGGCTTTGAGATGGTGAGAGAAGGTGATAAACCGCGTGGAAGAAAGAGTTCTCCACCCAAAGAGGATGTTGGAATAGTACCTCTTGCTACACCGATGCTGGCCGGTCCAGGGGCGATATCTCTCATAATAATTCAAACGCAGAAGTATGGATATATTCTCGTGGGCATATCTCTGGCTGTGAACTTTATAATTGTAGCCCTCTTCTTCACTTTCGCTGGAAAAATAGATAGAATTTTGGGTGAGAAAGGTTCCCGCGCACTCACAAGAATACTTGGACTTCTCGTGGCGGCATTCGCTGTTCAGTACATCTTGGATGGAATAAAAATATGGTGGGGTAGTTAAACTTTGACCATCTCTATGTATTCATATATGTTGCCGTACTCACCAAAGCAGTAGTGAACCTTAGTATATTCCTTCTTGAATTCTATTACATCCTCTTTTACCTTCTCTGGTGGCTCGTTGTCTATCGCAACCCTCTTTATGAATTCTGCGATTTCCTCCATCTCACTCTCCTTCATGCCCAAACGGGTGCATTCCTGCGAGCCAAGTCTTATTCCGCTTGGATTCATTGGTTTCTTGGGGTCATCATACGGAAGAAGGTTAAAGTTACAGATTATGTTGGCCTTCTCTAAATCCACGGCTACTCTTCTTCCTCCGCCCTGTTCCTTAACATCCACAAGCACTACATGAGATTCAGTGAATCCTCTATGTTCTCCAAGAACTTTGAATCCTCTTTCGTGGAGGGCTTGTGCAAGGGCTTTTGCATTTCTAATTACCTGTTCTGCATATTCCTTACCAAATGCTATATGTTCCGCCAAAGTTATTGCGAGGGCAGCCATATGGTGAAGATGATGATTGCTTATAACTCCTGGAAATACTCCTCTCTGTATCTTCGTCCATTTCTTCTCATCAATGTTATCAGCCAAAATTATTCCTCTTTGCGGCCCTGGAAGCGTCTTGTGGGTGCTTCCACTGATAACATGCGCTCCCTCTCTAAGGGGGTCCTGAAACTTTCCGCCGGCGATAAGACCTAGAACATGGGCCCCATCGTACCATACGATACTACCCGCCTCATCCAGCGCGTCCTTCAACTCCTTTATGGGTTCGGGAAACGGAAAAACGCTTTTGCCGAAAAGTGCGACCTTTGGTTTGATGATTCTTATCATTTTATCGGCGAGGTCAACATCTATCGTCATGTTTTCAATGTCAAACGGATACTCTATTTTGTTGAGTCCTCTAAAACCAACTGAGCCGAATTTTGCACTGCTTATGTGTCCTCCGCTCTGCAATGAAGGTCCCATTATAACATCCCCGGGCTTCGTAAAAGCGAATATAACTGCCTGATTCGCGTTTGTACCACTGATTGGCCTTACATCTGCATATCTACAATTGAAAAGTTTTTTGGCCAGTTCCGTAGCAAGTTCCTCCATTTCGTCCACATATATATTTCCCTGATAGTACCTCTTGCCCGGAGTTCCTTCCGCATAGCGGTTGTGAAAATCCGTCAGAAGCATTTCTCTGGCAAGCGGGGATATGAGGTTCTCCGAGGCTATTAGAGGAATAGATTCCTCAAACCATTTGTTGTGCTTTTTGGCTATTTCTCTAGCTTTTAATGCGTATTGCAGCGCTTCCTCCATCATATCATCACCGCAACGCCTAAAAGATTAAAATAAAATAAAGTTTTTGGGGTAATTACACCAAGGGGTAGAAGACAGTAATCGCTATTATATAAAGACAGATGCCGGCAAGGATTATGGTCGCTAATCTGTAAAGGGGATGATAATCTCTTCTGAAATAAGATGTTATGAGGAGGACAAAATAAAGTATCACAATTGATAGCAAAAATAAGAGTTTTCCCGGAAGCTTATATTCTTCGGTTATGGTATACATAACCACACCGATAAATATGAAAACCGCAGATATGATAATAGCAAAAAACACCATGTTATTGCTGGTCAATGATTTTATAGCGGGTGGCAACGATGGAGTTATATCTTCTTTATCAAAATCGTTATTCGCTATCTTGTGAAGATCACCAAAATATCTTTCTTCCTTTTTTTCCTCATCTTTCACTTCGTTCATCAGATGGCCATAGAAACAATTTATTTAAATTTTTTTGGAAATTAAGTTTAAATAGAACAATCCAATAATGATACCTATGGTTACGAAAGAAGAGGTCTATGAAAAGCTAAAGGAAGTTATAGACTTCGAGTTAGGTGCGAATGTCGTTGACCTCGGCCTCATATACGATGTTGAAATTAAGGAAGGTACCGTGCATGTTCTTATGACTTTAACAACTCCGTTCTGCCCGTTGGGTAAGAAAATAGTATCCGATGTCAAGAAAGCCGTGGAATCTCTGGGCGTTAAAGCAGATGTAGAATTAACTTTTGACCCTCCATGGTCACCTGACAGAATAAGCGACGATCTTAAAAGACAGTTAGGGATAATATGAGAGTGCCATGCACAGCGCTCCTGCCAAGGTAATACTTTTCGGTGAGCATGCGGTTGTGTATGGAAAGCCCGCGATAGCGGTGGCTGTGGAGAGAAGATGCTTTGTGAGATTCGAAAAGAGCGAGAAGTTTATGGTGAACGGTATGCCTATGGATGAGGAGCATCATAGATACATAAAAAAGGCGCTGGAACTTTACTGGCATGGTGGGCCAGTTAATGTAATTACTCTATCCTCCATACCTTCATCGTCGGGCATGGGTTCATCTGCCAGCGTTACAGTGGCTACAGTTGGAGAAATTTTGGGGGATAATGAGGAAAATGTCGCTCGTGCAGCGTTCAATGTGGAATATAAAGTTCAGGGAAGAGCGAGCCCGATAGATACATCCACAGTAACCCATGGAAAAGGAATTTTCGTATGGGAGAGGGAGTGGAAAAATCTTCTATGGACTGTGGAGAAAAATGACAAAAAATGGTACATACACGATGTAGATGTTCCCAAGGATATGAAGCTTGTGGTTGGATTCAGTGGCGTTCATTCTTCTACCACCAAGATGGTGGCGAAAGTGAAAAGATTTGTTGAAAAAAATTCCTTTGCAAGGGAAATAATAGAGGAAATTGGTATTATAACCATGGAAGCGCTGAAGGCATTGGAAAATGAAGATTTTTCAAAAATAGGTGAATTAATGAAAAAGAACAATTCTCTTCTCACGATACTTGGTGTTAGTCATCCCGCATTAAAAGATATGATTGAAAAGGTGGAAAAATATTGTTATGGTGTAAAAATAACTGGTGCGGGAGGTGGAGGAAGCATAGTCGCACTAACCGACGAGCCAGATGAAGTTTCAAATATTCTTAAAAACGCGGGATATCATGCGTATCCTTTAAAAATAGCGGAAAGAGGGCTCACCACCTTATTCTGAATCCTCTTATTCCTTCCGGCTCTTCCCACTCAATATCCACCTTCGTTACCAAGGCATACGGATGCTTTGTTTTGCAATATTCTATGATTTTCTCAATCTTTTCCTTTTCCCCTTCAAAAACGGCCTCTACCCTACCATCGGGCAAATTGCGAACCCATCCGTTTAATCCCAATTCTTCAGCCCATTTACGGGTATACGCACGGAAGAATACTCCCTGAACCCTTCCCTCAAAGAAGACATGGGCCCTTTTTATCTCCGCCATATATGGACGAATAAAAAAGAAAATAAAAATGTTTCCATCACTCAAACTTTTTGAGGATCGCTGATATCGCAATAAGACCAAGCGAAAACCACAATAAAGAATTAGAGAAAGATTTATATAGAAGGGGTGTTTTACCTCGGATGAGGTGATGAAAAATGCTGGCAGGACAGCCAATTCTCATACTTAAAGAGGGCACAAGAAGGGAAACTGGAAAGGAAGCCATGAAGAACAACATAGCCGCGGCGAGGGCGATAGCGGAAGCGGTGCGCACCACCCTCGGACCCAGAGGAATGGACAAAATGCTGGTGGATAGTCTCGGGGATGTTGTGATAACCAACGATGGAGTCACAATTCTCAAGGAGATAGATGTTGAGCATCCAGCAGCTAAGATGATCGTTGAAGTTGCCAAAACACAGGACAGCGAGGTGGGAGATGGCACAACCACAGCGGTGGTTCTCGCCGGAGAACTTCTACGCCTCGCCGAGGAACTTATCAATCAGAATGTGCATCCAACGATAATTGCGGCAGGATACAGAATGGCCGCGGAGAAAGCCAAGGAAATACTCAACGAAATAGCCAAGGATATTGATATAGAGGATGAAGAAACACTCAAGAAACTGGCACAGACCTCTCTGAGCAGCAAATCCGCCAGTGCGGCGAAGGAGCATATATCAACGATAGCAGTGAAGGCGGTTAAGAGGATCGCAGAAAAGGTAGACGGAAAGTGGAGAGTGGATGTGGACAACATACAGATAATCAAGAAGCAGGGAGGAGCCATTGAAGATACACAACTAATAGAAGGTATGATAATTGATAAGGAGAAAGTGCATCCCGGTATGCCAAAGGTTGTGAAAAACGCAAAGATCGCACTGCTAAATACTCCTCTCGAAGTAAAGAAGCCGGAGTTCGATGCCAACATCCAGATCAGGGATCCATCGTTGATACACGCTTTCATAGAGGAGGAGGAAAAGATACTCAGAGAAATGGTTGAAAAGATAAAGAAGGTAGGCGCCAATGTGGTATTCTGCCAGAAGGGCATAGACGACATGGCACAGCATTTCCTAGCGAAGGAAGGAATATACGCTGTGCGCAGGGTGAAGAAGAGCGATATGGAGAAACTGGCAAAGGCCACCGGCGGAAGAATAGTGACAAATCTGGATGACCTGAGCGAGGAGGATTTGGGCAAGGCGGAGATGGTCGAGGAGCGCAAGATAGGCGAGGACAACATGACATTCGTTATCGGATGCGAGAATCCCAAGGCTGTGAGCATACTGGTAAGGGGAGGCACAGAGCATGTTGTGGATGAGGTAGAGCGCTCACTCAAAGATGCCTTACATGTAGTGGCAAAAGCCATAGAAGACGGCAAAATAGTTACTGGCGGAGGTTCATCCGCGGTGGAAATCGCCCTTAGACTTAGAGATTACGCGGCTTCCGTCGGAGGCAGGGAGCAGTTGGCCATAGAGAGGTTCGCAGATGCAATGGAGATAATACCTCGCAGCCTTGCCGAGAACGCAGGCTTAGATCCCATAGATATCTTGCTGGAGCTCAGAAAGGCGCACAAAGAAGGTAAGGTACATGCAGGCATAAACCTCTACACAGGAAAAATAGAGGACATGCTGGAACTCGGTGTGATAGAACCAATCCGCGTGGGAAGACAGGCAATAGACAGCGCGACAGAGGCTGCCGTGATGATTCTCAGAATAGATGATGTTATCGCGGCAAAGGGCGAAACCAAGGAAGAGAAGGGAGGTAAGGGCGGAGAGGAAGAGGAAAGCGAGTTTGACTGATTTTTCCTAAACTTTTTTATATTTTAATGTTATTGGGAGGGGTGTGATAGCATGGTTAAGGAAGGTGCAGTTTACGAACTGAAAGATTTAAAGGAGAAGGCACCGAAAATTTTCGGCATACCAACAGGCACCAAACTTGACGAAATGTTTTATACTGTTGAAATTTCCGACGATAAAGCGATAAAAAAACCGCTGGGGGGAATACCCTACCTATCCGTGATAAACATCACAGGAATTCCGGACACTGGCAAATCCCTTTTGGGAGAACAATTTGCGTTAACTCAAGCATCTAGGGGTTACGGCGTGCTTTATGTGACGGTTGAAAGTCCGGCGAATTTTCTTTATACCGCACTTAAAGAAAGGGCAAAAGCTCTCAACTTGGATTTCTCAAAGATTGAGGAAAATATGGTAGTTATAGATGCCTCGCAGGAGGAGGAACTCCGCGAAAATGTGGCCGCTCTTCTGGATACCATGGCTTATGCGATAAAACTCAAAAATACGAAGAATGTTGTTATTGATAGCGTTACAGGACTTTACGAACATATGGAAGTCAAGGCAAGGATAATAGTAAGAAAAATTTTCAACTTTCTAAAAAAGCATTATCAAACCGCCCTTCTCATATCTCAGAAGAGGTCATCTCAAACGGGAGAGAGTGCGGAAGCTGCAGGAGGACTCGCAGTGGCGCATATTGTGGACGGCACTATAGTCATGGACAAGAAAATAATAACAACCCAGTATGAAGAGAGGTTATACAAAATTCCGGTTGGAAGTGTTTTGAGAACGATAAGGATAGATGGATGCAGGTTATCGCCGCACGATTCCAGAATGTGGATATTTGAAATAACAGATATAGGTACGATTGACATTAAAATGCCTCTTACAGATTTCATTAAAAGGAGGTGAGTGTATGGGATTTGAGGTAATAACGAAACCGACAAAAAATGTTGATGAGATCGCCGACAGAATATTCAAAGAATGCATAAATGTTCTCGGTGGGCTTCGCAAGATAGTGGAGTACCGCAATCTAACCTGGCTTCCGAGTTTGGCCGAAGCGTCCTATGTTGTGGCTATGAAATACGAAGGAGTTATGACTGCAAGGGAAATTGCAGAAAAACTGGGTATAACTCAGCAAACGGTGAAAAATATTCTGGAAGCAGATGAAAAGGTTGTGGAACAGTATTTGAAAGGGGAAATAGAAAAGGCAGATGAGCATATTGCTGGCGGTATAGCAAAACTCGCTTACAAAAGAGTAAAAGAAAATGCGGATTCCTCAGAAGATTGGATAGAACATATGAAAACCGGGGCAGAAATTCTCGGCGTGGATTGGGCCGTGCATTTCCTCACAAAGATAAAGGGGACAAAATTCCCAATAACCAGCGAAAGTGAACTCATGGAAAAAGTCGGAAAAATAAAAATAATGGGAAAAGATTTTGAAGAAATTGCCAAGAAACTGGAATACCCAATAAAAAATCCTGCAGAGTTGCTTCACAAAGTAAAAGAGCATCTGAAAGATTAAGAAAGCATTAATTCTATAAAATTTCTCAGATGCTCCACCAATCTTTCGTTGTCTGTATAGCCGCAGGCATCAAGATTCGCCGATGCCAAAAGTGCATACTTTCCATCAACAAGAAGGTCCGTGGCTATCAAACCGTCTTTTCTGTATACTTTGAATCCTTTCGGAACCTTAGTTTTTGGCGGAATTATCAGCAATATTTCCACGCCTCTTTTTAACGCTCGGTCAATACATTTTTGAATATCTTTATATATTTCTTCAAAATGAGGGGTGGAAAGCACAATTTCCTTCTCCGCAATGTCCACAAATTCCCCTATCTTTTTCAGCACCTTATCCTTTCCCCATAGAGTGAAGACAACTTGGGGTTCGCCCATCCTACCGTACTGGTTCTGAAGATCTCTTATTTCCTCTATTATCTCATCAATTTTTTTGATTGCTATCTCCCTGAGTTCTTCAAGGGATATGGATACATAAATCCTTGGTCTTCCGCTCCTCTTTCTTATCAGTCCCTTTTTCAAAAGTTTTTCCAGAGCTTTGTATGCGGAAGTTCTCGGTATTCCAGAAAATTCTGCTATTTGCTCAGCTGTACCCGCCCCTAGAATATAAAGGGCGAGAAAAGATTTTATTTCGTATTCGGAAAAGTTGAAAAAATTCAAAGATTCTTCAAGCATAGTAATCAAGTTTTTCAATCTTTTTCTCTTCTTCCTTCAATTTCAAAGTCATTGAGGTGGTCAGGTCCTCTATTTTCTTGGATTTTTCTCTTAGTTCTTCAAGGTCTATACCGAGATTCAAATATTTATCCACAACTTCCACAACATTTAAGGCAGCCTTTGGGTCGGATATGTATCCCGAGGTTTCCCCCATAATGCACACACCCTCCATACCGAAAAATTCCTTGCCCAAACCAAGCAAAAGGCCTGCAGCACCAACTATACCTCCACCAGGATCCGTGGGGGAAAATATAACGCCCAGTTTTCTGAACTCTTCTATGTACTCTTTGCTAGTAGCAGCTCCGAAAACGCGGGGAGTTTCGTTGAATAGGCCTGTACCGTAACCTCCGAGGGTGAGTATGAATTTGCATCCAAATTCTTTAACTATTTTAAGAACCTCGTAGGATAGCTCATATTGTCCCTCTGAAGATATGCCCTGATAATCTCCAACCAAAAATATAAGATCCCTCCCATTTTTTATTTTTTTGTAATAAAGTTCGTTTCTAACAAGATATATGGTTCCATCGCCCTTGGGAAGTACCTGCGGCGGAAAGTATTTGGAATATATCTCCGCGAACTTCTTTGCTTTGACCTTTCTCATTATGTATTCCGCGGATATCTTCCCTACATTTCCAACGCCCGGAAGTCCCTCTATGAGAATGGGATCTTTCAACCTAGGTTTTTTCAGTATTTTAACAATTACTCCTTCCAACTTTTCACCTCCTTTTTAAGCATCCTTCTGTATTTTCCATATTTATCTTCTGGGGAGTATCTCGGTGGTATCGCCTGTACAGTTCGGTTTCCACAGGCAGGACAAATTTCCTTTAATGTGTATCTTCCACATATTGGGCATTTCCTTATCAAGCTTTTCAATTCAGAGCCTCCTGTGGAACTCGCCCTCTCCTCCTCTCTCCTCCACAAGCTTTATCGCTTTTTCAGCAGCCCTTCTGAGAATTTCCTCCGCCGTTTTATAATCTTCAGCTTTCACTATCAATCTATAACGGGGAGCGCCCACATACTGCACAATAGCACCTTCTTTCTCCGCTAATAGCAAGGCTTCCCTTATATCCTCCACCCCGTTCGGTCTTGTTGAAAACAAATCAAGATAACCGCTAATCTTAACCGATGGGGGAGTTATATTCTCGTGGGCTATCTTTATGAAATGCTCCACCCATTCTCCCTTGAACCCATCCTCTTCAAGAACATCTTCGTTCATTGCAACTTCCTCAAAAGCTCCGTAAAGACTGCCGTACTTTTCTATTAATTCTCTGCCAAATTCTTCGAAGCACTCCTCAACACTCTTACCGAGTTTTTGGGCCAGTAATTCAAAAAGTTTCCAGGCCCTCTGCTCGTTTTTCCATTGCTGTATCTTTTCTCTTCTCTGCTTTTCTGTAACCCTCTTCAGGGAGAGGTCTATTATTCCCTTTTCCTTATCAACTCTAATTACTTTACAAACCACTTTTTGCCCTTCTCTTACATAATCTCTTATGTACTTAACCCACCCTGAAGCTACTTCGGTAACATGTATAAATCCTTCCCTTCCCTGATACTCGTCTAGGGTCACAAACGCTCCGAACTTTTTAACTTTCTTTACGGTACAAACAACGAGTTCACCTTCCTCAGGATAACTTTTTATAGGAATCATTTATTCAAATACCTCCACAACCTCTCCTCTTATAAGCGCTTTTCCGCCTGTCGGTTTGGCCATAGTGGCTCCACAAACCTCACACCTGACCTCTGTAGATGCCCTTATGTATATCATCTGTTCATTTCCACAATCCAAGCATTTAACCTTCAAAAAAACTTTATCATAATTTTTCAGTTTTTGATTTTCAAGTCTTATGGGCTCCTCCAGTTTCATCATTTCACCTCCACAAGCTCAAATCTTTTTGCCCTTATGGTTGGGCGAGTATGTGCCTTTTTACATTCCGTACATCTGAACCTTATGTTAAGGCGCTTTGTTGGTTTTTCTCTGCCTTCATAAGTCGGCCTCGGGAATCCGCCGTATCCTGCGGTTATTCTTCGGAATCTTCTCTGCCCGGCTTTGAGTTCGCTTCTCGGCCTATTTTTAACTTTCTCTATCTCGTGAATGGTATGCCTCTTACAATACGGACAGTATGTTTTTATCTTTCTGGGCATCTTCATCCCGATCACCTTTTTAGTGCCAAAATATGATTGAGTATTTAAACATTGGCTTTATGAACCATTTCATCATAATTTTGTTAAAAGTAGCCCCGGGGAGATTCGAACTCCCGTCCCGGGATCCAGAGTCCCGGATGCTTGACCGCTACACCACGGGGCTATAGCGTGGGTAATAAAAAGTTTTGATATATAAGAAATTCGGTCAAAGCTTATTGAAAAGATTTTAAATATAAAAGGTTATAAGGTCTATAATGGAAAGGGCAGAATATGTGGGAATTATCGCGTATAGCGCTTATGCTATTTTTGTACTTTATTTTATACCAATAGCAGCATATTACAATTTACTGAATGAACAACAAATATGGATATCCCTCGCAATAATAGTAATTGTAGCCATACTAACTTTTGTCCCTCTATATAAGATATCTCAAAAAGAAATTGAGAATATTGCTAGGCAAAAAGTAATATATGAGCCAAAAAATTTTAAATATAGTTTTTTATCAACAACCACTGGTGAAGTAGCATTTTTGATGTTGATTAACATATTACTTATTGTAATTATTCACATCTTTTTTCTATTTATACTTCCGCCACAATCTTCGCGTGGTTTTATAGCTGGTTTATTTATGTACTCATTAATAGTTTTTATGATATTCATTATGTTATCCGCAAAGCCTCCAATATTTTTGATTTTTGAAGATAAAATATTTATTCCTCAATCTATATACGACATTTTGAAAGGAAAATCTGAATTTATAAAATATGACGATATAACGAAAATAGAAAATACGCTTGGTTTTTATACCACGGATACCATAACATATGGACTAAGTATATATACTCATAAGGAAAGGTATTCAATACCTTCATCAGAGGTGGATGAATTACAAAAAGTTAAAAGTATTCTGAGGACTTTATTGGGAGAAAATAAATGGAATAAAGTGTATTTCCCTACAATAGCTGTTGACTGGCGCTCGCTCAAAAGCTTGTTGGAGTTTTATAAATATGATGAAAAATTCTTTAATAATATATGGAAGGGTTACTTCTATTACTTCTTTGGAGTAATTGTTGTTTCAATATTTTCGGTCATCTATTTTAATTTAGATTATCATCTTATAATCATAATTGATTATGTACTTCTGGGCCCACCACCATTGTTTGTTTTTATATTTAAATATAAATCACCTCGGCAAGAATACATTAGAAAATGCATAAAAACAGTTAAGGATAAAATAGATGAAGGTTTGATAGATAAAAATACCGTACCTGATTGGTTTAAAAAGTATATTGAAATATCTTTATAATATCAAACCACAATCATATAATCCACCAACTCAATCGGAATAATTTCAAAATATCTGTTGATCATCTTTATTCCTTTCTTTGCATCAGGCCAAACTTCCTCGGGAGGTTTTTCTTCAATTTCCGGAAGGAAAGTTAAATATTTAAGTTGGGATGTGAGAAGAACCGAAGGCTTTTTGAAATACCTTGCGGTTAGAAGGAGAGGAATGGTACCTACCTTGTTTATGAAGGAATTTGCGGTATATGCATCGCATCCCGTCACGACTACATCAGCGCTTTTCACAAAATCGGCCATTATTGAATCCACGCCGAATATTACCTCTACACCCATATCGCACAGGGATTTTGCGGTTTCTCTTCCTTCCAACGCTGGGCGCGATTCAAGAACGAAAACTCTTTCCATATTTTTCAGCGAGGAAATCACGAGGGAACTCCTGCTTATGGTTACAGCTGATCTCCAGCCCATCTTCTTCCTCAACTTTTCAAATTCTCTGAAAATCAACGAAGATGAATTTCTGGCGATTTCGTAAAATTTTCTTATTTCTTCCTCGGGCGATCTTGATTGTATCGCTTTTACAAGATTTCTGAATATAACCATATTTTCCCCAAGTTTTTCGCTCAGTTTTATAGCGAGGTCCTTTCTTCCGTTATTTATACATTTAATGCAAAATTCGCAAGCCTTTAAAAACAACTCTGTTGAACCGCTCTTATTATCAGATATGAGTTTGTTGAACTCTTCGTTAAGTTCTTCCATAAATGGTGGAGAAAAACTTCAAATAAAAATTTTGAGGCTTGCCTAACGAGAAAAACTTTCATACATAATTATCATAATCATGTGTGAACAAACTGTGGACAGAATGAAGGAGATGGAATTTCCTAGAAAATAAAGAAAGATTAAATTTGCGTTTATATTCCCACGCCGACCTCTTCCGCAATGTCATCCAAATCCAGAGAGATGAGTTTCGCTTTCGTGGGTATTCCTTCGTTGCTCCATCCTCTCGCTTGGTAGTACTCATCGAGCATATGCTCGAGTTCCTTCGGAGATACCCTGGCTCCTGCGGAGGGTCCTTTGGGTATGGGCTCGTGCATAATACGCCACGGCAGAGTATCGTCTTTTCTGGAAAATCCTTCTCGCACATTAAACGCTCTCGCTATATTGTACATTCTTTCTCCAACAGTTATTAGATATGATTTGTCCACATTCAGGCCAGTTACCGCATACACCATCTCCGGGAATCCTTCCAGGAAGAACATATGGCGCGAGAACTTGCAGGCACCCAGTGTATCGTAGAGTTGCATTAGATCCTCATGGAACTTTATTTCAAATCCCTTGTTTTCATGGCTCAGGCGGTCTATGTTTTCAAATTTCCACCACTTCCCAACCAGTTCGGTTCCATAAACCCCTGCAGTTAGGTGGCATGCGCCACGATAAGATACGGCGAGTGCAAGAGCCATTCCTTTTATTCCCCTGACATCGTAGGCAGGGAGCTCCAATCCTTTGATATGTATTGCAAATTTCCACGAATCTTTGCCCAATTTTTCCGATGCTCTCTTAACACCATCCGCAAGCAACTTTCCTATATTTCCTTCGCGATACGCCATTTTTCTTAGGGCTTCGGCGGCGGCCTCAATGTTTCCGAATCTCAAATCCAAGCCGTCAGTATCTTCTTTTGTTAATAATCCTCTCTCATATGCTTCCATGGCCCATCCTATGGTAACGCCCGCAGATATTGTATCCAACCCGTATATATCGCAGAGGTAGTTGAGATAAGCCACGGCTTCAGCATCATCAATTTCTAACTCGCCGCCGAGGGAGTATAGGGTCTCATACTCCGGTCCATCAACCTTCACGCCGGGCTTGTATTTCTTTAATTCAACGACCTGAGAGCAGGGCTTTGTACAGTTGGGGCAGGGATTCCTTCCGACCCTTAATTTTGGCACCCATTTGTATGGGTCTATCTCAGTATAACCCTTCGTGTCATAGGCACTCTGGAAATAGCCCCACTGCCAGTTTCTTGAAGGGAATGTTCCTCTTTCTCTGTTCATCCAGTCCAAAAATTCGCCGCTTCCGTAATCCATATCCGCCTTGGTTGCGGGATGGTCCTTTATAACATTGATCCACTTCTTTATCAATTCCTTGAGTTTTTCCTCATCGTGATATTCAATCTTTCTGTTTCCTTCCACAACAATTGCCTTCAATTTTTTGGAGCCCATTACTGCGCCCACGCCCGCTCTTGCCGCTTGCCTTTCCTCAAAATCCACGCTGGAAATCAACGAGAGATTCTCACCAGCTGGCCCAATTGCTGCGGTTGTTACATTCTTCCCAAATTTTTCCTTGAGTATTTTCTGTGTTTCCAGCGCATCTTTGCCCCACAAATCCTCGGCGTCCAGAATTTCTACCTCATCGTCCTTTATTCTGAGAATCTTGGGCTTGTCCGCCTTGCCCTCAATTATTAGCATGTCATAGCCCGCTTTTTTAAGTGCGACGCCCATCTTTGCCCCCACGACGGAGCGTCCGAAACCTCCTGTGAGCGGGGATTTGAAGACCAGCGAGGATTTTGAAAGGGTTGGCAGTCCAGTACCTACCAAAACGCCCGGGGCGAAAATTAACTTGTTCTCCTCACCTAAAGGATCAGCGCCCTTCGGAACTTCTTTGTATAGATAGTATGATGCCAGAGCCAATCCGCCTAGGAATTTTTTGACCAGTTCCTCGGGCAAATCCTCTTTCGTTGCCTTGCCTTCCGTTAAATTAACCCTAAGTATCTTTCCAGCGTAGCCCTTCATACAATCACCTCGGAAGGATAATGGATATTGAGATTTAATAAATTCGTTATGTTTTTATGAGCATAATGCTCTCTGTCAATAGATTTATAAATGAGTTTGATATCCGCCTTACTGGGGCCGGTAGCTCAGCTAGGTAGAGCAGCGGGCTCTTAACCCGCCGGTCGGGGGTTCGAATCCCTCCCGGCCCGCTCTGTTTGTAGCAGGATTCACCCGGATCCGCATATTCCTCAATATCCGATTTTATTTCATTCCATATCATTTTCAAAATCACCTCCTTTAGGTCTTTTTATACTTGGGCCTAGGTTGGGCCATGGACCGAAGAAATGATCTTTTTTCATTACTTCCTCTATGCTAAATTTAAGTGATAGTGCTCTTAGGTATCGTTGGGTTGTTTTTAGTGATGTATGTCCTAATAGTCTGCGTATGGTTTCTATGTTTATTCCTTGTTCTAGCCATTTTATTGCTCTCCAGTGTCTGGCAGCGTGAGCATGGAACCATGGTATTCCTGCTTTTTTGCCTGCCTCTTTAATGACGTTTCTTGCGTATGAGTATGTAATTCTTCCTTGTATGGTTGTAAATATTGCATTTGGATCACTAGCAATACGGTATTTTTTGTATTCGAGTAATAGCTTTACTACTTTGGGTGGAATTGGGATTACTCTCTGTTTTTCGAATTTTCCTCTTCGTATGATTAGAAGGTAGTCTTTGAGGTCAAGATCGTTCCAGTTTAGGGCTATTAGTTCGCCTATTCTAATTCCTGTGGAAAATAGTACAAATAGCATGGATCGGTTTCTGAGATCTACATCGGGTCTGGCCCATCTTACAGATAATATTTTTTTGACATCTTCATCGGAGGGTATTTTGAGATAATCGTCGCTGTATTCACGGTAATATTTTAGTTTAGGTTCTATACCTCTAAATGTTATGTATCTGTTGATGTATTTGACCCAGTTATTTAATGTTTTAAGGGGAAGTCCTTTTTCTCTGAAGATTATGAATCGTTCTACTATTTCTTCTATGTTCTCTATTTCGTCAAAGTTTATATTTAGTTTGTTTTCTAAGTATTGGATGTATCTTAGTGTTTTGTTTATGGTGATAAGGCTAAATCCTTGTGCTAGTAGCCATTTTCTAAATTCATTATATTGCATTATTTAACCTCCTTAATAGGTCTTGGGTTTGCTGATGCTATTGCTATTTTATTTTCGTCGGTCATTTCTTCTATTCTCTGTTTTATGCCTTCTCTGTGTAGTGCTGTGAATAAGTTTCTTGTGAATTTATTATCTGGTAAGATTAACATTAGTTTTTCTATTGTTCTTTGGTTTTTCCTGAGTGCATGTAACCTGGCTTCTGGGAATTGCTCTCCTAATAGATACGCTAAAATTCCTTCAGCTTCTGTTATGCTTTTCATAGGTTACCCTCCTTTTTCTTAAAAAATTTGTATCCTTCTAGATTGTACTTTAATCTTCTTCGTGATAATTCAAGATGCCATGCTTTATATATAAGGGATTCTATATCGTTTTCGTTGAATTCTCCATTATTTAGTTTCTTGATTAATTCTATGCATATTTCTTTTATTCTATTACAGTGTTTTGCTAAATCTTTAAGGTACAGCTCTATGTTTTTAAGAAATATATCTTTTTCTTTGCTCAAGAGATCACCTCCTTATATTTTGCATATTGCCATAATCTGCTTAATTTGGGCGTAAAAAATGAAGGTGGTTCAAAAATATAGATATGAATTCTTGCGTCTTCTCCGTACATAGCGGTTATTTTATGTTTAGGTAATCCTTGGAACATAGCTCTCTCTATTTTCCATTGTGCCAGTTGTGTAATATTGTAGATATCTTCACGGTCTGTGTATCTGGCTGATGGGCTGAGATATTTATAAATAAGTACATCTGCATATTTGAAAAATGCTTTTTCTAGTTCTCCGAAGTTCTGAATAATAACGAAAGCGTGTTGTCTTCTCTGTTTCATTTGTGATAGCATTAAACCTAGCTTCTCGGCTTCCTTGCCTTTCTTAAAGTTCTTTGCGTTGAAGTAAACGGCTGCCTCATCGTAAATTATTATTGCCTCGTTTTGTAGATTATATGCATATAGTTCGTGTGTAGTGTTGATCCATTCAGGTAATCCGTTTTTGTACAATAATGGAAATTGCTCCGGTAGTGGGTAATAGTAATAAATCTGTCTCTCTGGGTATCTGTATCTTAGGAGTTCTACTAATTTGAATGCGGTAACTGTTTTTCCGGTTTGCATACTGCCCGTAACTAGAAATAGTCCTCCTTTTGGATCTAGGATCTGCTCAAGGGGTTCTTTCATCTTCCTCGCCTCCCGGTTTCTGGTTTTTCAGTTCTTCTTTTAGTTTTTCTATTTCTTCCTGGAGCTTTCTCCACATTATTGGATCCTCTTCAATTTGATATAGTTCCTTATCTGCTAGTTCGGCGAATACTTTTGTTCTGTATGTGTAGCCTTTGGCTATTTCTACCTTTTGCGTGAGTCTAAGAGTATTAAGTTCGTGTAGCCATTGAAGAGCGTCTTTTCTCAGTTGTAAAAATGCGGTTTTGTATCTCTTTAAAAATTCTGTGTTTCTGTGGATAGGGTTTACTTCGTGAATATCAATAAGTGCGGGTTCTCCGTGTGGTCCTAGTGGCTCTCCTTGATAAATTGATTTTTCTACTATGTATGCCGGTCCCTGTCTGGTGGCTAGTGGTGCGTTTAGTGCTGCAGGGTACCCTGCCGCGTCTATGAATAAAGATTTCATAAATCTGGGCATAGGGATTAGGTCTATTCTCAGGCGGTCCAGGTTTCCTGTCTCGTTAAGTTCAAAGTCTATTACTGCGGCGTAGCTCATTAGTTTCTTGCCTATCACTGGAACGATCAACCTGGCGGAGACTGCTCCTAATCCTATTGCAACGAAAATATACCATTCTGCCCAGCCCCATAATATGTATATTGCTATGCATACGACTACTATAATGAGAATAGGTTTAATGTAGCGTTTGATATCCTGATAGATCATAACTCTTAATGGTACATCTTCGTAGATTGGCCTCCTCTCGTATATTTCTATTTTCTCGTCTTTTGGCATTTTATATCATGCCTCCTTATATAACGGGCTGGATCTCAGTTCTTAGTCTTTTTATAACGAATATTGCTATTATTATAAATCCGATAAGAAAGCCAGTAGAAGTTTTGATAAGCATTTCTATTTTAGTTCTGGTTATTGCTTCTATAAGATCTTGCTCAGTATATTTTAAGTTCTTTTTTAGTGTTGATATGTAGCTTTCTAGGTTTACATTATCGTTCATGATTATTACCGGGTATCTGTATGTCTGATTGTTAAGTATTATCAGGATCTCAGTCGTGGTTTCATTGAGAGTATAGTTTCTTATTGTATAATTATCAAAAGTGAAACTATCTAATAGTTTATTGTTTTCGTATATTGCTATTGTTGAGTTTTTTCTGTTTGTCAAAACTTCTATTGTTATTTTTGCATATATGTATGAAGTAATATTCTCTATCGCGGCTGGATGAACTCTATTAGTGTTTTTTGAGTGTGAGATTATCTTTATCATCTGTGTTGATTCTTCTGCTTTTGCCGGTACTAGCGTTATAGCAAATACTAAAAAAATTGTAAAAAGAGTTAAGGTTCTCATCGCCTGTACCTCCAGTTTCTGTTGTATTTTTTCTTTCTGTGTTTTCTACGTTTTTTAAATAGTGCTCTTCTGATGATACTACCTGCGAAGATCGCTATTACGAAGGAGCCTATATATCCGTATGCTGTTCCTGATTGGCTGAGTATCCATGAAAAATATAAGAGAGCAATTGCTATTATTATGTTGGATATCACTAGTATCCCTCCTATGCTATGCTAAAATCATCCGTTCTGTGTATTAAATTCTGTAGTCCTTCCCATACGTTACTGATTATATCTGTTAATGCTCCTACTGTAGCTCCTGCACTGGAGGCTATGGATCCTGCTAAGTTAGATGCTGAGGTTCCTAACGATGATGCTGCTGATTTTATTCCGCTCCATATGGCTGAACCTATTGAAGAAATAAGTTGTCCTATGAAGTTTGCTAGTACTCCGAGAATATCAGATAATAAATGTATTCCAAAGAGTTCCATTCCTACAAAGAATGCTCCTAGTATAATGATAAACGCTAAGCCTGAGGCTATGCTATTCTTAATTAATTCCTTGTTGTTTCTACTTCTGTTATATGTGTAGTCGGTTCCTCTGTGCAATGGATATGAAAATATTCCTAATGTTTTGTTGATTATGCTTCCTCCTTGGTATAATCCGCTATTCACTACGGAGGCTCCTGCTTGTATTCCTGTGGAGGCTACTCTTGCTCCTGCATTAACTGCTTGACCGTAGAATCCCATTTTTGCAGCATATCTTTGTGCTCCTGCATATTGTGCAGCTGTGTATTTCTGTGCTCCTGCATATTGCTCCGCTTCGTATCTTTGTGCTTGTGCATACTGCTGAGCTGAATATCTCTGTGCTTCTGCGTATTCCTTTGCTCCCATATAGCCATATCTTGCTGCTTCTTTGGTTCCTAAGTATCCATATCTTGCTGCTTCTTTTGTTGCCATATAGTCATAACCTGCAGCTACTTTCTGTGCTTCGGCGTACTGATTAGCGGCGTATTCTTCGGCCTTTCTTTTCTGATATGCATCATCGTTCCAGGAGGCAGCTCCAAACAGTGCACTCCATCCCAAATTTACCACCTCCAGGGTCTCTTGGTTCTTTTAGGATATTCTCTAGTGCTTCTGTTCTGCATAATAGAAAAAGAATAGTTATGAGGTTTAGGTGCTTTGGTATATCTTCGTTGTACTTGTATAGGCTTATGCCTATAGTTGACATAGTGCGATGGTGCTCTGTATTCATTAGTTCCTCCTATTCTTTTGGCTCCTCCTAACCAGGTTCCTCGTGCTATTCTCCTGGCTAGGTAAATCCATGCCATTTTCTCCTCCTTCAGTGGATTAACGAGATCGGTCGGTTCTTTGTCAAGTCGCTGAGGGCGTTACTGAGAAACACTAGTCCAAGTAGTATCATACTGAATATTAAGAAATACCCGTTTACTCCGTATATTCCACTTGCACATGCTGATATCACTACTGAACCACGGGTATAACTGTCTACGATCCAGCCCATTATTCCGCCACTTATCCCTGATGCTACCAGACCGGTGAGTGAGGCATTGCTGCTAGTAGCCCAGGAATAGAGTTGCATTCCTAGAAATCCAAACATCATCAGTATTAATAGAAGTCCGATCTCCACTAGTACCACCTCCTGTATCTTCTGCGATAAAAGTTTCTTCTTCCTCTCTTTTTGCGGTAGTATCTGCTGAGGCCTCTTAATGGTGATGTAATCACTTGCTTATATCCTAGTGGATTAAAGTATCCTGTTGCAGCTATAGCGGCGAAGAATGTTATTATTCCTGTGAGGAAGATTCCTATTTCTAGGGCTGAGTACTTAGATATTATAGTAGTTTTTGGCTTGGTTGCGTATATGTCAAAGTATAAAACTGAGCCTTCTTCAAATATTTCATTTGAGGCGTTTGCAGAGTAGATTTTTACTAATAGATAGTATTGTTTATCTTTGTTTGTGTATGCTTTAACTACTGCGGGATCAAATTCTATAGTTTTTTCGAGTGTTCCGTTTCCGTCAATTGTAAATTTGTTATAAACAAAGGTATATATATTATCGTCCGTTGTTGAGTTGAAGGGTATAAAGTATATTGCTAGTTGTGCGTCTGCGTTGGCTTTAAGGCCTTTCCATTTAACTGTAAATTTTTCTAGTTCTTTGTTTAATATCTTTTCAGGGGTTAAGTTTGTGGCTATTGTTAGTAAGTTTTTTTTGCTTGTATTATCGCTTCCGGTGGCTCCGGTTTGTATGTATACACTATCCCAGGTTCCGTTCGCATCCCATGCGGGGCTCTGTTCAGCTTTGAAATTTCCCTCTGTTGTGTATATATAGGCTTTAAAGGTAACTTTTTCTCCTCCTAGATAGTAGTCACAGTATCCTAGTGTTTCGTTGTTTAACTCCCATGCTCTGATATGCTGTTTAGATATCTGTTCGTTGATGTAGCTGGCAGTCCCTACGCTCAGTGGTACTATCATCGTTATAAACAAAATCGCGATGATAGACCACTTCATCGCATACCTATAATTTTTTCCTCTGTTTCGCCTTCCCATAGTCTCACGCTCCTCCGCGGATATTGTTCTCACGCCCTCCGCGGCTCCGGGCGGACACATATTTTTTAAGTGCCTGTGTGGGCACTCTCAGGCCTGAGCTTGATAGATAATTATCTAGTTCTCTGATTTCTCTAGGGCTCCTGCCTTGCGATAGCAAATAAAGTGCTTCCTCCTCTTTGAGTTCTTTTACATAAATGCAGGAACCTAAGCCAAAAAGAAAGAATATAATGAAAAATAGAGAAGCGGCGGCCGTCAGCGTTAGAATTATGATAACTGCGGCGATAGTAAGTTGTTTGATAATTTCTTTATACTTATTGGTGCCGTCTGGAGTAATAGATTTCATCATTTAGTTTCTCCTCCGCAATAATCTCTATATAGTGCCTTATTGCCCTCCCTTTGTACTTGTTCTTTGCTAGTCTCAATAATTTCATCATTAGTAGAGCTCCCTCCGTTTGCGGATCTGCTCTTCTATAAGTTCTGCTTTCCTCTTTTCTCTGATTTCTGTTATTGATATTCCTGAAAGAAAATCCGTGAAATCGTCTAACATCCTCAATATGTCCATCTGTGTAAATAATGGCTGGGTATCGTCTAGCTCCTCCGTCCTGAATGCTTCTCTGATAAACTCTTTCATCTTGTACTTGAGTGCTTTCTTGTCCGTTGCCCGTATCCTAAATAACAAATCTGCGAGTTCCTCCGGGGA
>Ga0190313_1000163_pt1 | contig 42738 bp, 51 predicted proteins | sample 4870071011_MG_FD_169989 | JGI IMG/M metagenome (GOLD analysis project Ga0190313, IMG submission 169989) | Hydrothermal vent sediment bacterial communities from Southern Trench, Guaymas Basin, Mexico - 4870-07-10-11_MG | ecosystem: Environmental > Aquatic > Marine > Hydrothermal vents > Sediment ... | reverse complement strand
CTTATAACACTCGTGTTTATAGGCGCTTTAGGTGCAATAACACTCGTGTTGGCTTACTCTTATAGAGAGGAGAGGTCTGTTGAGTACAGATTGAGGTGGATTACCTTTGCATTGATCGTAGCTATCTTCTTAGCGTTAGTAGCTCCGTTCACAATCCCAAACCACCTGAGCGACTATGTTTCAGTCCTGCTCAACTTCGAACCCATTTATATGCTCATCAGCTTGACCGTACTCGTTATGGTAACCCTAATAGAGGTTTGGAGGTGTAGGTCTTGATAGTCATATCCTTAATGCTACTCATAATAGGGGCGTTGATGCTCGTTTCGAGTAGAGACCTTGTCAGACTACTCATATCGCTTGAATTTCTATTTGCCTCTCTATTTGTGTCAATACTCAACATGATGAACAGTCCAAAAGGCTATGAAACTCTCGTAGCTGTACTATTCACGAGTTGTTCAGAATTGATGATACTTGTAGCAGTAATAACGATATTCAGTAGAATTTTCAAGACGACGAGCTTGGAAGGTGGTAGAAGTGATTGAAACTATCCTACCGCTAATTTCTCTAATAACATCACCCCTGATGAGGAGGAGTGGTGCAGTGATAACATTCTTAGCCTATACAGCCTCAGCTATTCTGATAGCTCTAAACGTTTCAAAGAGTTGGTACTTCAAGCTTTTAGACTTTCCAAGACCTATTGGAGATTTCTACCTATTTTCAGATGGAATTTCAAACGTCTTCGGCTTAACGATAGCTTTCGTCTCAGGAATGGTCGCTCTCTATTCTTACCCGTACATGAAACACAGATTCGATGAGATAGGTTTTGATGAGGCCGAATTCAGAAGGTATTGGTTTTTGTACAACCTCTATACATATTCCATGTTTCTTCTTATTTACTCCGCAAATTTACTCCTTCTGTACGTTTTCCTTGAAATATCACTCATATCTTCTTTCCTCTTAATATACTACTACGGATACGGAAACAGGAGATGGGTTGCTATACTTTACCTTGTTTGGACACATTTAGCTGGTGTTTTAACCCTAATAGGTTTCATAGAGGTTGCACTGAGTAATCATACTCTTCTTCTACCCTACATAAAGACTGTTCCTATGGTAGCTTGGATTATCATATTTTTTGGTATGATTGTGAAGCTACCTGGTTTGGGCTTTCACATCTGGCTTCCATATGCACATGCTGAAGCTCCAACACCTGTTAGCGCCCTACTAAGTCCCTTAGCTGTTGGTCTTGCGGGATACATCCTGTTAAGGATTTACGAGATAGATCCAAGCTTTATAATCAAATACGGGCGAGCTGTATTTATATATGGATTTCTGACAAGTCTAATTGCAGGTTTACTCGTTTTTAAACAGAGAGATTTCAAAAGACTTCTGGCATACTCTACCATTTCCCAAATGGGATACATGTTAATGGCTATCTGCTTGGGAACGTATGGACTATTTGCACTTGTAATTCAGTATGTTTCCCATGCCCTCGGAAAGTCTATACTCTTCATGAGTGCTGGAGCACTCATAGTGTTGTATCATCTCAGAGATATAGAAAAGATGGGTGGTCTCCACGAGCAAGTTCCAGAAATTGCGAATGCTTCCCTTCTAGGTTTCATGAACCTAAGTGGAATAATTACAATCGGTATGATTGGGGAATTCTTCATGTTAAGGGGTGTTACAGAATTTTACGGTTTCAGTAAGGAGGCTCTGATGGTCATAACAGCATTTGTTATATCTGGACTTTACAGCTTTTACACCATGATGAGAATTTACTACGGAAAGCCCAAAGATTATCCAAGAGCAAAAACGAGCATAATGATAACTTTTCCACTCTATGCAATCGGTTTGGTATCGATAATCATGCTTTTCACGTCAAATTATATAGTTGAGGCGCTCATGGGGGTGTTCGTATGATCTGGATTATACTACTATTATCACCGATAATATTCAGTATTCCAACAGCCATAGCTTGGTACCTCTTCAGAAAAAACTTGGCTTTTATTTCAGTAATCGGACTCTTCATCTCAACCCTTTTAGCAATCTATATCTATCAGCTTCCAGATTCAACTTACACTTACAACTGGATTCCTTCCCTAGACATCAGCTTCACGTTTATCGTTGACTATTTAAGCAGAAACATGGGAGTACTTACTACATTTATAGCACTTCTAATCGGTCTCTACAGCCTCGAATACATGAAGCATGATTACAGAATTGGCTGGTATTGGTTTTTCTTTAATACGTTTACTTCTTCAATGCTCCTCGTAGTCTACAGCGACAACCTACTGTCACTACTCATAGGGTGGGAGGGCTTAGGTTTGTCATCATGGGCACTCATAGGACACTGGTTTAGGGATGATGATGAATTGAGCTATGTAGGGGTAATGGGGAGAAAGGTTTGGAAGTTAAGAATGTTCTGGTCACCAAGCTTTGCGGGGTGGAGAGCTATATCAACAATAAGAATTGGAGACATACCGATGTTCTTTGCCATAGCTGTTATATTTGCCCTTACAAACAACTTGAACATTTCAACCTTAGACTGGTATCAAATTTTTAATATCTTGGGTGTTTCAGGTACAACTCTTCTCTTCTTAGCTTTTCTAATGGGTCCATTCACAAAATCTGCCCAATTACCATTCAGTGAATGGCTTATGACTGCAATGACTGGTCCAACGACTGTCAGCGCTTTGCTACACTCAGCTACGATGGTTGCCGCTGGCGCATACTTATTCATGCGTCTCAGCTGGTACGTTGAACCTTGGAACCATCATGAACTTGAAACAGTTTACACAATCGTACTACTCTTGGGATTGATCTCAGCCTTTTACGGCTCATTGGTTGGGTTAGCTTGTAGGGAAAGAAAGGTTCTGCTTGCCTCATCAACACTATCAAGCTTGGGTATCATGTTTGCTGTGACATCTCTAAGCTTCTGGTTTGGAAGGGTTGCAATAGTTTTGGCATTCCTTTATCTAGTAGTTCATGCTCTATCTAAGGCTACGCTTTTCCTAGTTGCTGGTCACTTAATTCATGCAACACATGATAGATTTCACTGCAAGGTTAGAAACATGATTCCAGCTCTAATTGTTACTCTAATTGCAACACTCTGCCTTTCTGGAATTCCCCCATTTACAGCCTACTGGATCAAGTCTGGAATGGAGAAACTTCTACATCATTTGGAAGAATTTTGTACATTACCTCTTATACTCTTCTTATTAACATCCATTGCCTACTCTGCATCCCTTGGAAAGTTCCTAAGCCTGAACTTTCTGAAAGGTGAGGAAAAGGAAATACTCCTTCATAGAGAGATTTTAATGCCATTCTCGTACATGCTGATGTGCCTAACCCTAATACCACTCATAGCATACGTCATTAGACTTGAGGGGCTTGATCTTTCGAGTTTAATTGTCGGAATTGTCTTGGCTCTCTCATACGTTGTGGGAGTCATTAAGCCGACTTGGGAATCTAAGATTGGCAAGGTTCTAAATGACAGACTATACCTCATGGCTCTGAACGACTTGATAGTTCCAGGATTTGGAAAGTTGCTCGTTGCAATTAGTTACTACCTAGACAAGGCTGTAGATCTATTTGCGCACTCCGTTATACCAGAGATGTTTGAAAACATTTCAAATGCCATAAGATCTGTTCAGAGAAGAAGAATAACAAGATACGTTGAGTTTGTCATAGCTTTGATATTCTTCATCTTGCTGTTGGCGGGGTGGTTTGAATGGAGATTCTAGCACTCATACTACTCTCAGTGGGAGCATTGGTACTGTTGAAGAACAGAGTTACTGGAATAATCATCTGTACGATTTCAGCTTTCTTAGTGTTGGAACACAACCCCTTCTTAGCTTTGATTACTGTCTTAGCGATACTAAATATGGCATCACTAACACTACTGAAATGGAAGAGTCATTTGACTTTACCAATTCTGATGTTGATAGCTACAATCCATGCATTTAAATCGAACGATTTAGCTGTTCTCATAGTTTGTTTCATAGCTTCAAGCGTTCCAACATACGTTTTGATATTACTTTCCGATGAACTGAAGCCGGATACAGGCATCAAGTATATAACGTTCATGGTGCTGGCAACTGTTCTATTCATCTTCGGCTTGATAAACATAGATAGTACTTTGGGTAAGGTAGCGTTCATAGTAGGCCTAGCCTTAGAGGTTGGTATAGCCCCATTCCACATCTGGGTTCCAGATGTATTCGAAGAGGGTGACAGTGTTTCTGTTGCGGTTATTGCAAGTTTAGCTAAGTTTGTTCCCTTCTTAATTGCATTCAGGTTTTTAAGTTTGGATAAAATAACTTTCTTATTGATATTTGCCTTTTCAGCAGTTTCAATGCTCGTGGGTAATGTAGGCGCTCTAACATCTAAGAAGCCTGAAAGGATTTTGGCATACTCAACCGTTGCAAACATGGGATACGTTACAACTACATTGGCCGTTCTGAATCCAATCGCATTTGCAGGAGCATTCATACAACTCCTTGCAAACTCAGTTTGTAAGGTTGGATTTTTCACAGCCTTAAAGGATGGTGCAAACAAGGTTCAATCATACATTTTGGCTTTCTCCATGATAGGTGTTCCACCCCTCCTAGGATTTTGGGGTAAGTTCTTCATACTACTATCTCTGATAAATTCAAACCTCCTAATCTTGGCAATCTTGCTTGTTGTAAATTCTGTTATATCCATTCCGTACTATATAAGGCTTGCAAACATGTATGAAAGGGGTGAGAGTTTGGTAGTTTCGGCAATCGTCACAACATGCGTTTTAATATCGCTTATATTTTATCCGACACCTATTTACGAGGGGGTGGTATGTTGGATGCGTTGATACTGATTGGGCTGATAGTGCTCGTTGGAGTTTTGATCGATGTTGTCATACTAATTCTAGCTAAGATACTCCCGCCAAATGTTGAGAGTGAAGTCAAGGAGATGAGGTATGAATCTGGAAACATACCGATTGAAAGACCAAAGTACGTCCTACCATTTCAGTACATTCCATTCCTAATTCTGTTCTTAGCTCTGGAGCCTATTGTGGTAATAATTTTACTGCTAACACCGTTTGATCACTTCCTCAAGTTTTTGGCTGTTACACTTACCCTAACTTTACCGCCACTTGTAGGAGGTGTCAAGCTTGCTAAGGAGGTGGGGCATTAAGTGGAGTCTATGGCCCGTTCATTTTGTTACAGCTTGCTGTGGCGTTGAGTTAGCTCACGCTTACGCATGTGGATACGATGCCGAAAGATTGGGCAGTTTAAACTACGGTATATGCAGACAGACAAACCTGATAATAGTTGAAGGGGCTATAACTAGAAAGATGGCAAGAGTTTTGAAGATAACGTGGGAGCAGATGCCAAATCCAAAGTTTGTAATAGTAATGGGTGCATGTGGAATTAAGGGTGGTATATTTTGGAACAGCTACAACATGGTCAGACCTTGGGAGGTTGTTCCAGTTGACGTGTTTGTTCCAGGTTGTCCTCCAACACCAGAGGCTTTGATAAGAGGTATAGTTTCCCTACAGAAGAAGATTGAAGGTAAGGAGGATTTTGACTCGTTTGAGAAGGTCGAGGTTGAGTTTGGTGAGAGGAAAGTAAGAAAATTACCACCACCGAAGGAGTTTTCAGTTGAAAATCCTGCCGTAGTACCGAACGTTGAAAGGTTTGTTGACGATTACGCAAAGACTCTTGAAAGCGTTTTAGATGTTAAAGTTTATACAGTTGGAAAAGATGTATATTACGCATTTGTGGATAATTTAAAGAAAGCTTCTGAGATTCTAAGACATTTAGGCTTCGACAACGTTAAGAACGTCAATGTAATAGACATTCCCCATGAAGACTCTTTCATAGTTGAGTACACACTTCACAACTACGACAATTACAAACTCGTTACCTTAGCTAAGAGAATTGACAGAAGAAATCCCAAAGTTGAAAGTCTATCGGATATTTTTCCATCCTCGGACTACTTAGAAAGGGAAATGCACGAATTTTTTGGAGTTGTGTTTGAGGGAAATTCATGGATGGGGAAAAAATTCTTACTCGATCCATCTGTCGAAAATCCACTGAGGAAGGATTTCAAGATTGAAGAAGGGAGTATAGAAGAGGAAAGAAAGTTTTTACAAGATTTCAATGGAAAACTTGAACTCACAAAGGTTGAATTTAACGATGATTATATCGTTGTGATTGGCCCGCAACATCCTGGAAGTGGACATATGAGACTAATAGTCAGACTTGAGGGAGATATCATAAAGGAGGTTATTCCAGATCCAGGTTATGTTCACAGAGGTGTTGAGAAGATAGCTGAAACCAGAATATACATAAAGAACCTGCCCCTCGTTGAAAGACCGAGTATAATGGACTTTGCAAATTACGACATATGTTACGTAAATGCCATTGAAAGTGCATTGGGGTTGGAGGTTTCGGAGAGGGCAAGATACATAAGAACTATTTTAGCTGAACTCTGCAGAATTGGTACACATCTCTACGATGCAGGGATATGGGCTGTCTTTTTGGGACACACAACTGGTTTCATGTGGGCTTTTGGCTTGAGAGAGTTTATATGTGAAGCCCTAACTTTAATGACAGGGGCAAGGGTTACAGGCTCATTTATAGTTCCAGGTGGCGTTAGGAGGAATATTGAGGATTCAAAGTTGAGGAAGGTTAGGGAGATAGTACTCTCCATGAAGAGGAGGCTTGAAAAGTTTGAAAAAATATTTGTTAAAAATCCAACAGTCTTTGCAAGACTTGAAGGTGTCGGTGTGCTTGAGAAAAAGGAGGCTAGGGAGATTGGTGTGGTTGGACCATTCTTAAGGGCTTCTGGCATAAGACATGACTGGAGACTAAGGGGTTACGAGGCTTACGAGTGTATCGAGTGGGATGTTGTAACTGCCTATGAAGGAGATGCTTATGCTAGATTACTTGTGAGAATTGAGGAGATAAATCAGAGTATTGGAATGATAGATCAGCTTGTGAGAGATTTGCCAAGTGGAAAGGTTGATGTAAACATGTGGAAGCTGTCAGATCTAATTCTGCCATTGGGTGAACATACGTTTTGTGTTGAAGGGGGAAGAGGCACAATTTACATGTCTATACTAAGTGATGGGGAGTCGAACGTGCCCTACAGATTTAGAATAGTAACCCCGTCATGGTATAACTTACGTGGGTTTGTTGAGGCTTGTAAAGGTGAAAGATTGGCGGATCTGCAAGCGATATACGGTAGCTTTGGATATTTCCCACCAGAAGCTGATAGGTGATGATCATGCTTAACATCCCAATAGCTCAAAGCTTAATCTATAAGATTGGAGAAATACCAGTCGTGGGAATACTTGTTCAAAGGGATGTTTTTGCTGTCTTGATTGCCCCAGGATTCCTGACACTTTTACTTTATCTATATTTTATAATATGGTTTGAGAGGAAGATCACCGCAAGGGTTCAGTGGAGGATAGGACCGAAAGAAGTTTCCCCAAAGTTAGGAGGTATTTTGCAGGTTTTGGCAGACATGCTAAGGTACCTCCATCAGGAGGTTATAGTTCATAAGGATGCGAAAAAGTGGTATTTCCTCCAACTCCCGATACTCTCCATAATTCCAGTTCTTTTATGTCTTACACTTATACCTGCCGGAGATGTGTACGCCTTTAGAAGTCAATTTGCCATTCCTTGCATCTTAGCCCTGATATCCTTACTACCCCTATTCGTTATAGCCATAGGATGGTCTGCAAACAACAGGTTCGCATACATCGGTTTGATCAGAGAGGCGTTCATGTATGTAGCTTACGAGATTCCACTTATACTTTCTGTGATTGCAATGCTCATTCTGTATCAAACTGGCGATATTCATGAGATCGTTAAGAGACAGAGTTTACCAGGAGTAATCTTAAACCCTCTAGCCTTTCTGTCTTTTCTGATTGCAACTGTTATGGCTAGTGGAAGAATACCTTTTGATATATCAGAAGCTGATCAGGAGATAGCCTTTGGACCCTATGTTGAATACAGCGGTATAATGTTCGGTTTTGTCATGGTAATAGCTTATGAGAAACTTTACCTGCTCTCACTTCTCATGGTAATCTTGTTCTTCTCTGGCTGGAAAGGTGTCTATCTGTACGCTTTAGGTGATCTTTCAGACGTAATTTGGCTCATGCTAAAGACTCTGATAGTAATGTGTGTGATAGTTATAACAAGAGCAATCTATGCAAGGTACAGAATAGATCAGGCCTTAAAAATTGGTTGGGGATTCATGATTACTATTTCAATAGCTTCAGTAGCCCTTTCTGGGGTGATAAGATGGTTGTCGTGAAGAGGGATGTTTCGAAGCTTAAAGGACATCTGAATGCCATAGGAGAAGCTCTAAAAGAGATAGTTAAGCCAAGTACTATGACTATTCACTATCCTAAGGAGATGAGGATCTATGAAGACATAAGGGGATATGTTCAGATTGATCTCTCAAAGTGTATTGGTTGTGCAAGATGTGCAAGGATTTGCCCATCAAATGCAATTGTGATGAAGAAGTTTGGAGGCAGGTACTACCCAACGATAGATTACGGTAAGTGTATATTCTGTCACTTCTGTGTAGACGTGTGTCCAACTGGTGTCATAGTCAATTCGAAGATTCACGATCTGTCATTCGACAATCCCAACATAGTTCTAAATCCAAACGAAAGGGTTAAGGAAAGAAAGATCAAAAGCGTCACGTACGAGTTTAAAGGGGATGTAAAGGTGAAAAGATGATGCAAGTAACTCTTAGCAAGGTTGTTGCATATCATTCCAATGCGGAAAACTGTGTTGGATGTAGGATGTGTGTTGACAGCTGTCCAAGTGGAGCTTTGTCATCGAGGTTTAATGGTAACCTTCTGACGATATCGCTCAATGCGGAGATATGCACTGGTTGTGGAGTATGTGTTGACGTATGCCCATTTAACGCCCTCGATTTAATAAGCAGAGATAAGTTAAAAGAGTTCAAGATTGAGGTTGACATACTCAGACCTGAGAAGACTGAAAAGAGGAAGTACTACATGATTGCGAGAAAGGTTGTTGATGTAAGCTACTGTACAGGTTGTGGAGCCTGCACCGTTTGCCCTCCAAAGGGTATAATATGGAAGGATGGAATAGTTGACTTTCCAGACTGGATTAAGAACTGCAGGGACTGTGCCATATGCATAAAGGTCTGTCAGAGATACAAGTCTATTCTCAAAGGTGGGTTAGGGGAAATTTTGGAGGTAAGAGGAGCCAGATCTAAGAGGTTTAAAGGGCAAGATGGTGCAATCGTTTCAGAATTCATAGCTTGTGCCTTGGAGATGGGTGTAATAGATACTGCTCTGATGGTCAGTAGAGATGAATACTGGAAACCAATCGTTGTTCACGTGAAACATCCAGACCAGCTGAAGAATGAAAGAATTGCAGGAACGAAATACAGCCTAGCCCCAGTTTTACCAGAACTGAATAGGATAATAAAGAAAGCTGGCAGACTTGCCATCGTTGGAACACCATGCATAATAACTGGATTGAGGCTGTTACAGAAGGAAATTCCGCTGTATAACAAAGTTGTTTTAGCTATCTCTCTCTTTTGCATGGAAAACTATAGATACTCAAGTTTGGTTGAATTCTTGAATGAGCATAATATAGATATTAAAAAAGTTAAGAGGTTTGATATAAGGAGGGGTAGATTCGTAGTGCATTTGGATAATGGAATCTTTGAATGTTCGGTTAAGGATCTTGAGGAGCACGTTTCAAGTGGATGCAATTACTGTAGGGATTTCACAGGTGTTGATTCGGATGTCAGTGTAGGGAGTGCTGGAACTCCTGACGGATACTCAACTATTCTGATAAGAAGCAAAATAGCTAAGGAGATCTACGATTACATGGTTGAGAATGAATACGTTGAGGAAATTGATGTAGATTTTGATGCCGTTGAGAAATTGTGCAAATTCAAAATTAGGAGAGCTAAGGTTAGGACACAGGAAGAAGTAGAAAAAGATAAAAACGAATTTATTGTCAGAGGCAAGCCATCATGAGGGTTCTAATAGTTTCAGAGGAGTTACCGAAGGATGTGAACTTTGGAGAGGAAAGGATAGTGCTAAGTGTCATTGACTCGAAGAAGTTTAAAGGGAGAGGAATAATCGAAAAGAGGAAGTCTATAAGGCTTAATGGGGATAATCATTTTGTAACGTTAGGAAACCCTGCAGAAGAGGTTGCAAAGTACTCCATCGCTTTAAATGTTGATTTTGTCGTTCTTCAAGATGTAAACTTGGGTTTAAAGGTTGCATTGAATACACCGAAACCCATACTGATATTGAAGGGTAAAGATCCCTTCAAGAGTGGGCTGATATGTTATACACCAGTTCTTTTTAATCCTATGATTAAGAAGAAAATCGAATCACTCCCATTTGAAGAGTTATACCTATTACACGTACTTGAACCCATCGTACCTCACAGAGCCAAGGTGAATAGCAAAGCTCAGGATGTTAAAAAATTTTTGAAGAATGTAGAGATGAAATTGGAGAAGGTTAAGGGTGTTCACATAAGGTTAGGTGATCCTTCGAACGAGATTTTGAAAACAGCTGAAGAGTTAAAGGTAACATGTGTAGTCTTAAGTACGGACATTAAAGGGAAAGGATTGGGAAAAACTACTGAAAAGGTTGCAAAGGAAAGCAAATCTTCCGTTTTAATTTGGAGAGATCTAATAAAGCGGAACGGTTTTATTCAAAACGTTTGAAGTAGCAAGGCATGGTTAGGGTCGTTGCAACTGGAACGTTTGATATAATACATCCAGGACATATAAGATTCTTAGAGGAAGCTAAAAAGCTTGGAGATGAGTTAATTGTAATTGTTGCAAGGGATAAAAACGTTAGACATAAACCTAAGCCGATAATACCTGAGGAACAGAGGGTTAGGGTGGTTTCAGCTTTGAAGCCTGTCGATAAGGCTATTTTAGGTGATGAACACGACATGTTCAAGCCGATAATGGAATTAAAGCCAGATATAATCGTTTTAGGATACGATCAACACTTTGATGAGAAAAAACTTGAAGAAGAACTTAGAAAAAGAGGATTGAACACAAAGGTCATTAGAATTAAGGCTAAGGAAGAGTGCGAATACTGCTCCTCAACGAAGATAATCAAGAGAATAGTAGATGTCGTCAAGAGTAGGTTGAAAGAATATGAGGAGTTTTTCAAGGCAAGAGGAATGATTTAATAAAGCTTATAATTTACATTTGCTAAAAGTTTCATGAAGATTAAACTTTTAGTGTTATTCTTCGTAATCGGTGCTCTCTCATACCTATTTGGTTTTGCAATTGAACATTACTTCGTGAGCTTTGAAGGATTTGAAGAGTTGATAATTCCAGCTATAGCACTTATATTAGCTACATCAATCGGTCTTGCAAGGGTAAAGTCAAAAAATCGATTTATTCACTCTCTTCGTTCGCAGGATTTCTAACAGATTTCTTCATAACCTTTACAGTATGTTACACAATCTTCGAATCAGACGCATATCTTTGTATAGAAAGGGTAGTTCATCCAAACAACTATTTCAACCTAACAGAGAAAGATTTAAAGATGTACCCTGAACTTAGAGAAGTTCTTGAAAAGAATGAGATATGCTGCAGACTACCCAAAGATAGAGCGTATGAAGTATACTTATCATTAATCAGCAGAGGAAAGTTCTTCGAATACAATGGGGGTTTTATGGTGTATATTTGATGGTTCCCTAAGGTTTATATGCTTCCTACAAAGACTAAGGAGGTGTTCGAAGCAAAAAAGCTACCTACGGTATTGACTGCTGAAGAACTCTTAGATAAAGCATTTGGTAGGGCATCAAAGGTAGGTGGTAGAACTCCAAGGGAAAGGGCGCTGAATAAGCTTGCAACAGTATCAAACATCCTGAGAGATTACTTCAACAAGATAATCAAAGCTCATCCAAGTTACGATAACCTTCCAGATTTTTACAGAGAGATGATAGATCTTATCGTTGGAGTGAGAAGGATAAAGAAGGCTCTAGCAGCTCTGAATTGGGCTAACGACATGACACAGAAGATAATAAACAAGGCCGTAAGAGAGATAAAGGGAGGTAAAAATCCTGTCCAAGTGTTAAAATCAGCCTATGGTAGAATCTCCTCAATAATTGAACAGATTGATGAAGAGCTTAGATTTCTGAACGAGCTTAAGAGGACACTGAAGGAGATTCCCTCTTTAACCGATGAGCCAACAGTCGTGGTTGCTGGGTATCCGAATGTAGGAAAATCGAGCTTCGTAGCGAGAGTATCAAGTGTTAAACCTGAGATAGCGAGCTATCCATTCACGACAAAGCAGATACACGTTGGTTACATAGATCTTGGCAGAACTCGGATTCAAATTATAGACACACCTGGTTTGTTGGACAGACCACTTGAAAAGAGAAATGAAATTGAAAAGAAGGCTATACTCTGTTTAAAGCACATTGCGAATTGTATTTTGTTCATAATTGATCCAACTATCGATTTGGAACCCCAAATGAAGCTTCTAGAAGATATAAAAGAAAACTTTGATATTCCAGTTATAGTTGCTTACAGTAAAGCAGATCTACATGATAAGAGGGATATACCAGCCTTCTCAAGCGTTACAGGTGAAGGGATAGATGAAATAATAAAGAGAATAAGAGAGGTTCTAAAGGTTTAAATATCTGTGTCAAACTTCGTGCATGAGTAAGGTAGTTTTATCTTATTCGGGTGGTTTAGACACAACGGTAGCGATATTCCTACTTAAGGAAAAATATGGCTTTGATGAAGTAATAACAGTCACAGTAGACATTGGTCAGCCCGAAGAAGACATAAGGGAGGCCGAGGAAAGGGGTAAGAAGTATGCAGATAAGCATTACACCGTAGATGCAAAGAAGGAGTTCGTTCAAGCTTTAATGCAGTTGATAAAGGCTAACGGAGAATACGAAGGCTACGTTTTGGGAACTGCTTTAGCCAGACCGATAATAGCCCAGAAGATTGTTGAAATTGCTGAAAAAGAAGGAGCAGATGCAATAGCTCACGGTTGTACTGGCAAGGGTAACGATCAGCTTAGATTTGAAAATGTCTTTTATCAATATGGTTTTAGAGTTATAGCTCCAATGAGAGAACTCAACTTGACGAGGGAATGGGAGATTGAATATGCAAAACAGCACGGGATTGATGTGCCAGCTACAAAGGAAAAACCCTACAGTATTGATGAGAATTTATGGAGTAGGAGTGTTGAAGGTGGCAAATTGGAAGACCCGACTTTTATTCCACCAGAGGATATCTGGGAGTGGTCGGCAAATCCCGTTAAAGCGCCAGATGAGCCTGAAATAGTAAAGATAGACTTTGAAAAGGGAGTTCCAGTTGCCTTAAACGATGAAGAGATGGATGGACTTGAGCTAATTAGAAAACTCAACGAAATAGGCGGTAAGCACGGAATAGGCAGGACAGACCTAATCGAAGACAGAGTTCTTGGATTGAAGTCGAGAGAGTGCTATGAGCATCCAGCTGCAACTATTCTAATTACAGCACACAGAGATTTGGAGAAACTTGTCTTAAGTAGGAGGGAGCTAAAGTTTAAGAGGTTTGTTGAGGAGGAGTGGGCTGAATTGGTTTACTACGGTCTGACGAATGACCCACTCTTTGATGCACTTAACGCGTTTATAGACAAGACCCAGGAAAGGGTTACGGGATGGGTTAAGGTCAAGCTCTTCAAAGGAAGTGTAATACCAGTTGCAAGGTATTCAGAATATGCACTTTACAGACCAGAGCTAACATCCTTCGACACCACAGCTATAGATCAACGCTATGCTGAAGGATATTCAAGATTTCACGGCTTACAGGGTAGGATATACAGAGAGTTGTTGAAGGAATCTTAAAGGTTAGCAGATCTCCAACTTATCTACATAATTTTTCAATTTTACACTGCACGTTATGTATAGTAGTTCATCCACAAGTTTCAGAATACTCCGATTTAATTCCTTCTTAAGTGTAGAAATTGCATTGGGATAATTTTTCAACCAAGTTTGAAGATACTCCATCCATCTGACGTATCCTTTACCGCTCATACTAACGTTGCACTTACCCTTCTTCTTTAAGGCGTTTAGAATATTATTGTCGAGTAGTGGGAAGAAATTTGGTGATAAGGTATGCAAAATTTTTATGGTCATTACAGGTTCGCTTTGACCGATGCCAATCTTTCTCAATTTCCTATGTAAAGAAATAAACAAGTTCTCAACATCTTCTTTTGGAATTTCGTGTTTATCCAGCCTCAAATCCTTTAAACTCTTAAATAAATTTTTAAATTTTTCATTATTCTTTAGCTTATTAAGAATGTCTCCCAAGTCTTTGAAGTATTTCTTCACATCAAATTTCTCACTTCGTTTTACGTATTCCTTAAAACGTTGTAAGTTCCAAGTAAAGAGATAAGGTGCCAATCTAACTCCGATATTTTCACATCTTCCCTTCTCCTCTTCCAACAATTCGATTAGTTTATCACGCTGTTACATTAACCTTTCAACGATTTTCTCTCATTTTTTATTATCCTTCTCTATATCGTCTTTAATATTTCGAAAGTTTTTAAAATCTTGTTTCTGTAAATGTTCTTCAAAATGTTCCTCCACTTGTTTAACGTCTATATCCGATATCTCAAAGCTACCTTTACCAAGCCAATCTTTTGCACATCCAATTGCCATCAAATACGGATAATCATCACCGATGAAAATCACGAAAAAGTAGTGACCCGCACGAACTAAATTCTTAAACTCCAATTCATCCGTGATTTTATTTTAGTTAAGGTTAAAATTTAAAAATTTTCCTCAAGCTATCAGTTCAAAGAGAAACTTCGGTATATCATCCTCACCAAGTATCGTCACACCTTTAGGATACCTTCTATGAGGTTTTCCCGCCTTAACCTCAACCTTGAGGTTTCCAGCCAAACAGTCTATTTCGTATCTGTCTCGGTAGTAATAGACTTCTCCAAACTTCCTGAACAGATGCTCTTGAACAATCCATTCGTATAGAAAGTCCTTTTTCACCTCTGACTTTGTCCAAATCGATGTAGCCTTTACCAAGAACGGGTCTCTTATTACGAACTTCTTCTCCTTTCTTGGATATACTCTCCCATCCAAGCCCATGTATTTAACTTCAAGAAGAAGGAATAATTCTCTCAAAATCTCAACGTATTCTCTGACAGTATTCGTTGAAACACCTATATCGTTCGCTATTGCATGGTAACTACAAGCACTTGGAGCTTTCAGCATGATCTCTCTAAGAACATCTCTCGCTATTTCCGTAGTTCTCTCTATTTTTTTTATATCCGCCTTTATGAGAGACACAAGTTCGTAAGCCTCCAACTTTCCATTTAAGGCACACAGAAATCCGCCAGTATCAATGAACCTCTCAAAGACCCTACATCCGATTTCGTTGAAGTATTCATCATAAAACAACCCGTAGTACTCTCTAAAGCTTAGAGGTAAAACCTCCACAACCCTTCCCTTTCCCATCCTCCCTCCAAAGGTTTCGAAATGTTGTGTCAGCATAATTAAAGCCGAACCAAGTAAAACAACGACATCCCTCTCAAATTTGTGCCTGTCAACCATGAACTTTATCGCTCTCCACCAGTCTTCGAGCAACGTTATCTCATCCAAAAATATGTACGATGTCTTTACACCCTTCTTTTCTCTCAACTCGAAGTAATCGTTCAGAACGTCAATCAAATCTCTGTAATCTTCAAGAACTTCACAGCTAAAGTAGAAAATCGCGTAGGGGTTTACGTTTTTTAGCAGGTCTCTTATCAAAAGCTTAATTCCAAGCGTTTTTCCCACCCTTCTAACACCCACAACGAAGTTCAAGCTGAACGGTTCTACGGATACTTTCCTTATCCACGTTGGAATCAACTTGTATTCAAGTTTCTCGAATTCTTCCAAGTCTTTATCTGTTTCACCTATCCACCATGGATTAAACTCAACAATCATTGTTCATTGCTATTGCAAAAGTATTTATAAATCTTGTTCAGTATTATTGAAAAATTCTACCTCCTTGCAATTCCGTAAGCGATTGCAGTCCCTTCAGCTATCAGATCGCTGCCTCTGTAAACTCTCAATAAGCAGAACTTTACCCTCCTTCCACCACCCTCAACTTTTGCTTCTGCTACAAGTTCGTCTCCTTCGAAAGCTGGCTTGATGAAGTTTATGTTGATGTTTATAGCTAATCTCGGTGAGTCATAGTTTACAGCTAAGCCAAAGGCAACGTCTGCCAAGGTAAATATAAATCCACCGTGTGCTGTGCCGTGAACGTTCAAAAACTCATTCTTGACTCTTGCCTTAACTCTCGCAAAGCCCTCTTTTACTTCCAAAACCTCGATTCCAAATAAATCATGAATCTTAACCATGCCACCACCTGAAGGGAATCAAATCGGTCATCTTGATCAAGCCCGGTTCATGTTCTACGACAGCTTCAGCCAAATTTACAAGCACCGCAACAGTTCCCAGATCACCTTTAACACCGCTACTTTTCCAGATAACACTGTTATCCCCCTCGATTTCTATCAACTCATACTCTTCCGCATTTGCGTAGGCGTGGAATTCTATTCTGATGTGCTTTTCACCTTTAACTTCACCGAAACCCTTGATCCCCTGCACGATACCATCTTTAACCACTGGTTCTTGTCTCTCTAACACCTCCTTTGGCTTAACACCCAAAGCCTCTGCTATCAGCAGTGCCGATTCGGCATAACCAACATGCCCGCTCAAATTGGCTTTTTTAAATTCCTCAACGCTCAAGCCAATGCCAACTTTTTTCTGGAACTGCGTTCGCCTTTTCAACGCATCGATACTCCTGATAGCCTTAACAGACTTTACATCAACACATACAGCCGACAGAACTATTGGCAGTGTATCGAGCAGAAATCCGGGATTTATACCGCTACCCAAGACCGTAACATTGTACTCCTTAGCCAATTCGTCGATTTTATTGGCAAGTTCGGGGTATCTGTACTCTGGATAGGTTAAAGTTTCGCAGGTGCTTATGACGTCAAATCCAGCCTTTATACACTCCTCTATTTGTGGAAAAACAGTATCGAGGTAAGAGCCAGTTGTCACAAAGACTAAATCACCTTCAAAATCTAACTTGTCCTTCACAACGGCATCGCTGTTAATTCCAAAATCTGAAAGCCTTTTTCCTACAAGTTCTGGATTTATATCAACCGCTCCAACTATCTCAAATCCCCTCTCGACACAGGCTTTGGCAAGCATTCTGCCGATTTGACCAAAACCGTAGATGACGACTTTCATAACATCACCTAAAATTCGAAGAGTTTTATCCTTAAACCTTTACCTTCTTTCACTGCTTTTTCGTAGACTACACCAGCTACTGCTATATCCTGAATAGCCAAACCCGTTGAGTCAAAGATTGTTATCTCTTTATCATCAGTTCTTCCAACCTTCAAGCCAGCGACAATTTCACCCAGACTTGCGTGTATTTGATCTGGCTTTAGAATGCCCTTTGAAGTTGCAACATTTATCTCTCCTCCATGCATAGCCTGTTTCAAGTCATCTACAACGATTTTAGCCTTCAACAATATCTTTTCATCGAGTTCTTGCTTTCCCGGAGCATCTGCTCCAATAGCATTTATGTGTGTACCCTCTTTGATCCACTCCTCTTTGACAACTGGTTTTCGTGACGGGGTCGTAGTCGTTAAAACATCGCAATTACACACGTCTTCAACCGGTCTGATTTCAGCATCTGTCCAATTTCTGCAGAACTCAACAAACTTTTCAGCATTTTTCTTGTTTACATCGTATGCTTTCACAAGCTCTATGTCAAAAACCTCTTTTAAGGCTAAAAACTGAGTATAAGCTTGCCTACCACATCCAACAAAGCCAAATACCTTGCTGTTCTTTCTTGCCAAGTATTTGCTTGCTACGGCACTTCCAGCTCCGGTTCTGAAGTTTGTTATATGTGTGGCATCCATTATCGCAAGAGGAAAGCCCGTTTCTGGATCATTTAAGATGAGAACTGCCATAACTGTAGGCAACCCTTTTTTCGGGTTTTCTGGATGTGAGTTGACCCATTTTATTCCAGCCTTGCCTTCTAAATATGCAGGCATAGCTCTTAAGTCACCTTTTTCAAAATTCAAATATATTTTCGGAGGCATTTGCGCTAAACCCTTACCATGAAGTTCTAAAGCCCTTTCAACAGCCTTTATGGTTTCTTCCATTGTCAAAAGCTCTTTAACATCATCGTACGTGAGTATTACCGTTTCCATGATGCAAATAAACTCTTGTTTAAAAAGCCTTTTAATTAGTCTCTCTAACTAAAATCTATGAAGTATGCATACAGACTTCTGCATCCGAGACCTGCATTGGTTGTAGTTGCAAGGGATGAAAAAGTAAATGCAATGACCTTAGCTTGGCACATGCCTGTAGAAGAAAGAAAGGTGGCTATAGCTGTTGATAGAGAAAACTACACGTACGAGCTAATAGTAAAGTCGAAGGAGTTTACTTTGAATGTTTTACCAATGGAGATGCTTGATGTCGTTTGGAAGGCTGGGACGATCAGCGGTAGAGATACTGATAAGATGAAGGAGTTAGAAGTTGAGCTTGAAGATGGTATCAATATTGAAACTCCACACATAAAGGGTTGCTTAGGTTATTTGGAGTGTAGGGTCGTTAATGAGATAAAGCTTGAGGAACACTCAATCTTCATAGCAGATATTGTTCACGCATGGGCTGATAAGAAGTACTTTAAGGATGTTTGGCTTGAGAACGCCAAGATACCTATGCATGTTGGAAAGAGGTTCTTCACAACATCATCGAAGTATGTTACACCTTAGGTATCACCACCCTCCAGCCGTTAACTTCGGCAATCTCTAAATCAACATTAAATGCAAACCTTAAAACGTTTGCATCCATTTCATCTGGTGTACAAGCCTTCAAAATCTTTCCTTCCTTCATTACAGCTATTCTATCACAGAAGTTCAATGCTAAATTGAGATCGTGAAACGTTGCAATCACAGTTAAACCTTTCCTTGCAAACTCTCTTAATATTTTAATTATCTCTATCTGATGTTTTAAATCCAAGTGAGAGGTAGGCTCATCCAATAAAAGGAGCTTTGGCTCCTGAGCTAAGGCCTTAGCTATTAGAACTCTCTGCTTTTCGCCACCACTCAAATTGCACACCAACTTACCTTTAGGACAGTTGAGGTAGCTTGTAACTCTTTCAACAACCTCCAAATCTCTCTTAGACTCAAAGAATCTGATGTGTGGTATCCTACCCAAAGCTACAAACTCTTCAGTTTTAAATCGTACACTTAGCTCAAACTCTTGCGGAACAACACCAACAATTTTTGCAAGTTCTCTCAAACTTATCTCATCAAGCTCTCTACCATCCAAATATATTAACCCATCCTTTGGATAGTACTTGGCTATGGCCCTAAGCAGAGAAGTTTTACCAGAGCCGTTTTGACCAACTATACCAAAAAATTCACCCTTTCTGATAGTTAAATTTACACCTTTAAGAATTAGATCACCGTTTAAACTAAGCTTTACACCTTTTAAAACAACCTGAACCATGATGCAGATTAGCGAAAAAGGTAAATCTTTTTGCTCACACTAGTGACATGCAACTCAAGCTTACTGATTTTATAAAAGATGTTGATAAAACTGAAAAAGATAGTTGCTCAATTTTACTTGAAGAACTTCACGAGTATCATGAGAAACTCTTAAATGAGCTTCAGAAAGCTTATGAAATTGCAAGAAAAGCTAGATCAAAATTTCTCGATCCTTATCCAGATGTAGAGATTCCAATTGCCAAAAACATGGCTGAAAGAGTTGAGAAGTTGATGGGAATAAAGGGGTTAGCTAAGAGGATTGTTGAACTTGAAGAACAAGGTTTAAGTAGGGAGGAGATCTGCTTTAAAGTTGCTGAGGAGATTGTGGAAGGAAAGTTTGGGAATTTCAGTAGAGAAGAGGCTTTGGACAAGGCTATAAGGGTTGCAGTTGCTATTCAAACTGAGGGTGTTGTAGCTGCGCCTATAGAGGGAATAGCAAAGGTTAAGATTGATAAAAATGATGATGGTACTGAATTTTTAAAGATTTACTATGCTGGGCCAATAAGAAGTGCTGGAGGAACAGCTCAAGTTGTTTCGGTCCTCGTAGGAGATTACGTTAGGCGTAAGATGGGCTTGGATAGGTATAAGCCCACTAAGGAGGAAGTGCTAAGGTACTGCGAGGAAATACCCCTTTACAAGAAGGTGGCAAACCTCCAATACTTGCCAAGCGACGCTGAAATTAAGCTCATAGTGGAGAACTGTCCAGTTTGCATAGATGGGGAGCCTACTGAGGATGTTGAAGTTTCGGGTTACAGAGATTTACCCAGAGTTGAGACTAATAGGGTTAGGGGTGGAATGTGTCTAGTTATAGCTGAAGGTATAGCGTTAAAAGCTCCAAAACTCAAAAAGATGGTAGATAAATTGGGTATGGACGGATGGGATTGGCTTGACAAACTGATAAACAAGGAGTTTGAGGAAATTAAAGAAGAAGTTGTTAAGTTCACAGATGCAAACTATCAGCCAAAAACTGAAGAAGAAGAGGAAGAAAGCTTTGAGAAAGAGGAGAAGGAAGAAAAGGATATAAAACCGATCGACAAGTATCTTTCGGATATCGTAGCTGGAAGGCCTGTCTTCAGTCATCCCTCAAGAAAGGGTGGATTTAGGCTAAGGTATGGAAGGGCGAGAAATTCGGGATTTGCTACTGTAGGACTGAACCCAGCTACTATGGTAATCTTAGATGGTTTCATAGCGATAGGGACTCAACTTAAGGTTGAAAGGCCAGGAAAAGCTGGCAGTGTTGTACCAGTTACAACGATAGAAGGCCCTACGGTAAAACTGAAGAATGGGGATGTCGTTAAGGTAAACGACTACAAAACTGCTTTGGCTATTAAGGATGAAGTTGAGGAAATAATAGATTTGGGTGAAATTTTGGTAAACTACGGTGATTTCTTAGAAAATAACCATCCCCTCATGCCAGCAAGTTTCTGCTACGAATGGTGGATTCAGGAAGTAAGAAAGAAAGGTTTAAACGGAGATTTTAGGAGGATAAGTGAAGAAGAGGCATTGAACCTCTGCGACGAGTTTAACGTTCCCCTACATCCCGATTACACATACCTATGGCACGACATAAGTCCAGAGGATTATTTCTATCTCCGAGATTTTGTTTCCAAAGGTAAGATAGACGGGAAGATGCTCGTATTGGATTACGATGAGAGGGCTAAGAGGATTTTAGAAGATTTATTGGTCGAGCATAAGGTAAGGGATGGAAAGATCGTATTAGATAAATGGAAAATCCTTGTAAGATGTTTAGGTTTAACGTTCGATTTGAGGAAGGTTGACATAAAGGCTGAAGGAGATACGCTCACCATAGTTAGGAAGTTATCGGGACTGGACGTCAGAGCTAAGGCACTCACGAGGATTGGGGCGAGGATGGGAAGGCCAGAAAAATCTAAGGAGAGAAGGATGAGTCCTCCACCACACATCCTTTTCCCTTTGGGATTGGCTGGAGGTAAGCAGAGGAACATAAAGGAAGCCATAGATTACACTTCAAACTATAACTCGGCTAAGGGGGAGATAGAAGTAGAGATTGCCTTAAGAAGATGTAAGGAGTGTGGAAAAGAGGTATCCTGGCTGAGATGCGATTGCGGAGGTGTTACAGAACAATTATTTTACTGTCCAAGGTGTAAAAAGAAAAGTAGGAGTGAGATTTGCCCGAATTGTAAAGGTGAAACCAAGCCGTACTTGAAGAGGAAGATTAACATTCGAGATGCTTACGAAAAGGCTTTGAAGAACTTGGGAGAACGGGACAGTCTTGAGGTTATCAAAGGAGTTATAGGAATGACTTCAAAGTGGAAGATTCCAGAAAGGCTTGAAAAAGGTATATTGAGATCTAAGCATGGAGTTTTCGTCTTCAAGGATGGAACAATTCGCTATGATATGACAGATCTACCTCTCACTCACTTTAAACCTAAAGAGATAGGTGTCAGCGTAGAGAAGCTTAGAGAATTGGGGTATAAGCACGACTACTTAGGTAACGAGCTTAGAAGTGATGATCAAATAGTTGAGCTTAAACCGCAAGATGTGATCATTTCGAAGAGCTGTGCTGAGTATCTGGTGAAGGTTGCAAAGTTCATAGACGACCTTCTCGTAAAATTCTACGGTTTAGAGCCTTACTACAATGTTGAGAGGCCTGAAGACCTGATAGGTCATTTAGTGATAGGTTTAGCTCCTCATACGTCAGCTGGCGTTTTGGGTAGGATAATAGGTTTTGTGGATGTAAACGCCTGCTACGCGCATCCCTACTTCCATGCGGCGAAGAGGAGAAACTGCTTCAGCGAAGACACTGAAGTTCTCGCAGAAATAAATGGAGAGGTTAAAAGGATTAAGGTAAAAGAACTGTATGAACTATTTGACAACGAAAGGTTTGAGAAGGGAGTATGGATAAGAAATAAACCAAAGGCTGATGTGAAGGTTTACTCCTTCGATCCGAAATCCAAGAAGGTGGTTCTAGCAGAAGTAATAGATGTGATCAAAGCTGAGGCTCCAGAACATCTTATAGAGATAGAGCTTGAAGGTGGAAGAAAGTTTAAAGTTACGCCAGATCACTTTGTAATGGTTTTTGAGGGGGATTTCGTAAAGAAGAGAGCTTTTGAGGTTAAAGAAGGAGACCTAATGGTTCTACCGCTTGTGAAGTTTGAGGAGAAAGATTTTGATGAGATCGATCTACTCAAGGAGTTTGCCAAACGCAGAGAATTTCATGATATCATCGTCATTAGAGGTGTGAAGAAATTCCTAACTACAATCTTAGATGATGATGAAAAGAGAAGATACTACGATAGATTAAGGTATGATTCGATAACGCTTAAAGAGCTAATGGAAATATTAAGCACAAAGTCAATGAGCTTAAACGATATTCCAAGAAATGTTTATTTGGCTGTGAAGAGTGATAAGGTTACAGTAAAAAGGTTTGTAAAGATTGAACCATTGCTGAAGCTCTTAGGTTATTACTTGTCTGAAGGTTATGCAAGATGTAACGGAAGTTGTTATCAAGTCGTTTTCTCTAGCTACGATAAGCTTGTGAAAGAGGATATAAGAAACTGCATTAAGGAAGCTTTCGGTAATCTTAACCTCTACGAGAGAGATCGGAAGATTACTATCTGCTCAAAGATAGTTTATCTGTTTTTCACAGATATACTGAAAGTGGGTAGCAATGCATATGATAAAAGGGTTCCAAGTTTCGTCTTTAAGTTACCTAAAGAGAAGGTTAAAATTTTACTCAGTGCTTACCTTACTGGCAACGGAACTGCAATTAAAACTAAACCAAGGATCAGTGTTTACAGTGTGAATAATGCTCTTCTTAGGGATGTAGAGCTACTACTCATGAAGTTTGGTATTAAAGGATATTTTACAATCGATAAAAATGCAAATAGAGGAAATAGCTTAGCTTTAAGATATTACATAAACAGGGGTTTAAAAGCTCCAATTTCGAAAGTTTATGCTTTTAACATAACTAGAGAATACTACGACAAATTCCTTACGGAAATTGGTTTCACCAATTCAAAGCAGAAGATTTATGAGTTACACAAAAACAAGACACGTCGAAGAGATATCAAAAAGACAGAGTTTGGATGGTTGCTGAGAGTTAGGAAGGTGAGATACATCAAAAACGACAAAGAGTTCGTTTACTGTTTAAACGTTAAAGATTACCACAATGTACTAATAAATGATTATATAGTTTCATTCCAATGTGACGGTGATGAGGATAGTGTTATGCTCCTCTTGGACGGATTGCTGAACTTCTCCCGCTACTTCTTACCAGATAAGAGAGGAGGGCAGATGGATGCACCACTAGTTTTGACTGCCATAGTCGATCCTAAGGAGGTAGATAAGGAAGTGCACAACATGGATATAGTTTCAGAATATCCTTTAGAGTTTTACGAAGCTACGATGAGGTTTGCAGATCCTAAAGAAGTTTCGATTGAAAGAGTTGAGGATAGATTGTCAACTGATCTCAGATTCTGCTGTCTCAAATTTACACACGATACAGACATAGGTTTAGGAGTTAAGGAGAGTGCGTATAAAGCTCTTAAGACAATGCAGGATAAGGTTAGGGCTCAAATGAGCTTGGCTGAGAGGATAAGAGCTGTGGATGAGCATGATGTTGCTGAGAGGATATTAACATGCCATTTCCTTCCAGACATCATCGGAAATCTAAGAGCTTTCTCAAGACAGGAGTTTAGATGTGTAAACTGCAACGCTAAGTATAGAAGACCTCCTCTCAGTGGTAAGTGTGTGAAGTGTGGAGGTAAGCTTACTCTGACAGTTCACAACAGCTCTATAACAAAGTATTTGGGAGTTTCAAAGGAGCTTTGTGAAATGTACAAAGTTTCTGACTATACCAAACAAAGGCTAAGGTTAGTAGAGCTTGAGATTAAATCTCTCTTTGAAAGTGACGTGAGAAAGCAAGTTACGTTGTTCTGAAGATTAATCGTAAATACTCTTTCCCACGACGAGATGTCCTTTTATATCATACCAATCATCGCTTGAAACCCAGATGAAGAAATAATAACTCATTATAGTCTAGCCACCTTGGAACCAGCCTAGCTATTTATCATAAAAGTGAAAGGAGTCTTGTATTGATATTGAATAAAACTACACTAAAAATTATTTAATCAATCAAAAACTGGAGATTAAGGTGTTAAAGCATGATAGTCATTAAAGTAGGTGGATCGGCTGTAACAGACAAGTCGTCGTTCAAAAAGCCCAAGCTTGAAGTTATAGATAAGATTGCAAAGGACATAGCAGATATAAGACCGGGAAGGTTGATCTTAGTTCATGGTGCTGGATCTTTTGGGCACCCCTTTGTTGTTAAGTACAGGCTTAAGGAGGTTGAAGATATCTACGGTGTCGTTCAGGCTCATCTATCCTGTAAGGAGCTAAATCGTATAATTTGTGAATTCCTGCTTAAGTACGGACTTAAACCTTATCCAATCCACCCCTTTCTAACATTTAGAATTGAGAATGGTAAGATAAATTTTGACAGATTTCTGATAGAGAATGCTTTGAAGAAGGGTTTTATCCCAGTTCTGCACGGCGATATGGTATATAACATGGATTTAAATCGCTTTGTAGTTCTATCGGGTGATGACATAACGCTTGAACTCGCAAGGATTTTCAAAGCTGAAAAGGTTGGGTTTGCAACTGATGTTGACGGTGTTTATGTAGACGGTGTTTTAGCTAAAGTCGTGACTTCGAAGGATTTGGAAAAGATTGGATTTTCAAAAGGTATTGATGTGACTGGAGGGATGAGAGGGAAAGTTGAAAAGATACTTAGGAGCAGTGTTAAAGCCAGAATATTCAACGTTTCAAAACTTAGGGATTTCCTCACGTGTAAAGATGTAGGCACACTGATTGCGGAAAAGTTATAAAATGAGGATAAAATTCGGTTGCGTGAAGACTTCGGAAAGAAAATTAGATCACATAGAAATTTGTTTGAATAAAGATGTTGAGTCTTCTTACAGTGGATTTGAAGACGTTATGCTTATACATAAGGCAATACCAGAAGTAGACTTTGACGAAATTGATACGAGTGTCAACTTCCTTGGAAAAAATCTCTCTGCACCGTTTCTAATAGCTTCTATAACTGGTGGACACCCTAAAGCTATAGAGATAAACAGGAACTTAGCTTTAGCAGTTGAAGAGCTTGGTTTGGGTATGGGAGTTGGGAGTCAGAGGGCGGGAATTGAGGGTGGCGATATTGAGAGTTTTCTTGTTGTGAGAGAGTATGCCCCAAAAGCTTTCATATACGCAAACATAGGATTGCCTCAGGTCATAAAGGATGTTGAGTATGCTGAAAAAGCGGTTGAGATGATAGACGCAGATGCTTTGGCTATACATCTAAACTATCTGCAAGAAGCTATACAGCCAGAGGGAGATAAGTTTTCAAAGAACGCTTATAAGGCCATTGAAGAGGCTTGCAGGAGTTTAAAGGTTCCAGTTATCGTTAAGGAAACTGGTGCTGGAATTTCAAGAGGTGTTGCTCTAAAGCTTAAGACAATCGGTGTTTCTGCTTTAGATGTGGGTGGAAAGGGAGGAACTAGTTTCAGTGCTGTGGAATCTTATAGATGTGAAAGTTACAAGGCAGAGATCGGTAAGGTCTTTTGGGACTGGGGAATACCCACAGCATACTCAATTGTAGAATGCTACGATGTTTTACCAGTAATTGCTACAGGTGGTGTTAGAAGTGGCCTGGATTTGGCTAAGGCGTTAGCCTTAGGTGCGGTTGTGGGCAGTTCAGCTCTACCGTTTTTGAAGAGGGCTGTTGAAGGTGTTGATAGTGTTAAGGAGCTTTTGAAATATTACATAGAGGGTTTGAAGGTGGCAATGTTTCTGACGGGTTGTAGGAAAATAGAAGATCTTAGAAGTGTGGAGATATTTATATATGGTAGGTTTAAAGATTGGCTTGAGGTGAGAGGATACGATGTTACAAGGCTCTGTTTCGGGAGATGATATGCTTAATGAGATAAAAAGAAGATCAGAGATTATAAACAAAGCGATTAATGATTTTGTTAAGGTCGGAAATCCTAAGGGGCTTTACGATGCTTCCCTACACCTTATAAAGGCTGGAGGAAAGAGGTTAAGACCCGTCCTAACTCTACTGTGTTGTGAAGCCATTGGAAGGGATTGGAGAAATATTTTGCCATCTGCTGTAGCAATTGAACTTATTCATAATTTCACACTCATCCACGACGATATAATGGATAGAGACGATTACAGAAGGGGTGTTCCAACAGTTCACAGACTGTTTGGAGAACCTACTGCCATTTTGGCAGGAGATACACTCTTTGCTAAGGCATTTGAAGTTTTAGCCAAGTGTAAAGTCTCTCCTGAGAATCTAGTCAAGGCCGTTGAGGTAACTGCAAATGTATGCGTAAAGATATGTGAGGGGCAGTACATGGACATGGAGTTTGAGAAGAGAGAAGATGTTTCTGTTGACGATTACTTGAAGATGGTTGAGAAAAAAACAGCAGTTTTAATAGCATGCTCTTGCTCATTACCAGCCATTCTTTACGGTGAAGAGAAGTATGTTAAACCTCTTTGGAATTTTGGGTTTAACTGTGGCATTGGTTTTCAGATTCACGATGACGTTTTGGATTTGATTGGAGGAGAGAAGATAGGGAAAGATTGGTGTAGTGATTTGGTTGAAGGGAAAAAGACTATCGTTTATCTCAAAGCTAAAGAGATGGGTGTTAAGATAGATATATTTGGAAAGGGTAGGGCAAGTGATAATGAAAAGAGAAGGGCTGTTGAGAAGTTAAAGGAATGTGGAGCGATAGACTTTGCATCCAAGATGGCCAAGGAATATGTTGAAAGGGGAAAGAAGTACTTGGATGCTTTACCAGATTCGAATGCTAAAGAAATTCTCCTATGTTTAGCAGACTATCTGGTTACGAGAGAATACTGATAATCAATCCCAAATTTTAGACATAATCCCATAATAAAGGACAAGGTTTAAATATTGTGAAATTTCAGCTGAAGCATGCGGAAGATTTTGCTGGATGAAAATGAAATGCCGAAGTATTGGTATAACATACTGCCAGATTTACCCGAACCTCTACCACCTCCGTTGCATCCAGTGACGAAGGAACCAGTAAAACCAGAGGATTTGAAACCGATATTTCCGAAAGCGTTGATTGAGCAGGAGATGAGTAGCGAGAGATGGATTAGAATACCTGAAGAAGTTAGAGATGTCTACGCTTTATGGAGACCCACTCCTTTAATTAGGGCTGTAAGGCTTGAGAAGGCTTTGAAGACTCCAGCCCGAATTTACTTCAAATACGAAGGAGTTAGTCCACCGGGCAGTCATAAACCTAATACCGCAGTAGCTCAAGCATATTATAATGCAAAGGAAGGAATCGAAAGGCTTACAACCGAAACTGGTGCGGGACAATGGGGATCTGCATTGTGCTTTGCAACAAAGCTATTCGACTTGAAATGCACTGTTTACATGGTTAAGGTCAGCTATTACCAAAAACCTTACAGAAGGATTTTGATGGAAACTTGGGGCGGAGAGGTAATTCCTTCCCCCTCGGATAGAACTGAGGTCGGCAAAAAGATATTGCAAAAAGACCCCGACAACCCCGGTAGCTTAGGTATAGCGATAAGTGAGGCTATAGAAGATGCCATAAAGCATGAGAACACGAAATACAGCTTGGGAAGTGTCCTAAACCACGTTCTAATACATCAGACGATTATAGGCTTAGAAGCTAAAAAACAGCTTGAATCTATCGGTGAAAAACCGGATGTAATAGTGGGTTGCGTTGGTGGAGGTAGCAATTTTGCAGGATTGTGCTATCCTTTTATCAAGGATGCTCAGAAGGATGGAATTAAGATAATAGCAGTAGAACCCAAGGCTTGTCCAACATTAACTGAGGGTGCCTACAAATACGATTACGGTGACACAGCCGGATTAACTCCTCTCTTAAAGATGTTCACATTGGGTCACGACTTCATACCACCGCCCATCCATGCAGGTGGTTTGAGGTATCATGGAGATGCTCCGACTCTTTGTCTCCTCGTAAAGCACGGAATAATCGAACCAAGGGCGGTTAGACAGATCCCAACGTTCGAAGCTGGTGTGATGTTTGCGAGGAGTGAAGGAATCGTCCCAGCACCAGAGACTAATCATGCAATAAGAGTTGTCATCGACGAGGCTATTAAGGCGAGAGAGGAGGGAGAGGAGAAGGTTATCCTGTTCAACTTCAGCGGTCACGGTTTGTTGGATTTGAAAGCTTATGACGACTTCTTGTATGGCAGATTGCAGGACACCTAACTTTAATTTTTTAAGGGTAACCTTTAAATTCACATTGATATTAGCAACAATCGGTGCCGCCGTAGCTTAGCTGGTAGAGCGTCGGCCTGTTAAGCCGATGGTCCCAGGTTCGAATCCTGGCGGCGGCGCTATTCTCTCTCCAGCTCTTTCAACAGTAACTTCAAGTTCTCTAAGCCTCTCTTCATACACACCAAAGTGAATACTTGGCATGTCCTCAACTTTTTTAGCATCACTAAATTAATGTCATTACACATTCCATGTATATACCCCATTTCTCAGCAAAATCCTTCAGCTCAACTGGCAATCTCATAACAGCTAAAACAGTGCTTAGGTTTGTTTTTACCTTCCTGACCTTTATCTCTCCAACATATTTTATAAAAATTTAAAATATTAAGCTTTACCTACTTTTGAACGCTAAAAGACCACCAACTAACAGCAGTATGAATGAAATACTCCAAAACAACCCCAATGCAAATAATCCACCTACAGCGCTTAGAAGCATTAGTCCTCCTGCAACTTTGTTATTCCTGTTGACAATTGTCGCACCAATTATCCCAATACATCCTAACAGTAATCCTACACCCCCTCGACTATACATAGCGCTTGCCTCTGAACTTTCTGCAACTCCAAAACTTTCAAAAAATCCAGTAGCTCCAATCACAAACATCGCTGCTAAGATTCCAAATATTCCACCAATTATTCCTAAAACGATTTCTGCTGTTCTGCTCATATGGAACCCTCAGCAATTGTCTTATCTCCATCAACAATTCTTACTCTTACAGAGGTGGGCTTAGTGTCCAAGTACTTAAATTCTTCAGCTTCTATTGTCTTTTCAGCGCCTGGATTTAGTTTACTGCCTACGTAGGTAAGCATTTCCCAACTTTCGTCTCCGTATTTTATGTCAACTTCTCCAATGTATATTGGTAACGTTCCAATATTCTTTATGACGACTGTCACTTTCTCTACACGATATCCCCCTACAACCGATGGTTCATATTTAACTTCTCCACTCAATATCTTTACTTTAGGCTCTTTAGCTGGCACATTAGCCATGTCAATTTCCCACGTCGCCAGTTTTACTTTAAAGAGTCCTCATTTTTATTACTCCTATATTTTCTGGAACCTCAAACACAATTAAACCATCCCTATATTCGCCAGGATACAAATCCCCTCCATCAAAATAGCCATCAATATCCATGAATACTACATCATATCTCCGTCCTTTCTCATCGCTGGCAGCAAAAGATAATGGGCCCACGTACCATGTCCTTTGTTCTGTGTCAATATTCTTTCCACTAACTTTCGCGACCACGAATACTTTGCCATCGTCTGCCCAATAATTTCCATATTCCCCTCCAATTACTTTTGTTTTAAATACTTCTTCAACAGTGACTTCCAATTTAGATGTTTTAGCAGTTTCACCAATCTTTAACTTTAATTCAGTGGTTGTTGGTGACTGTGTTACCGAAGCGGTGGGACTTTTTTCTACTTTTGTTGGTTTTTCCTCTACACAACCTGCCAAGGCTACAGCCAATATGACCAAAATTACAAGAGGAATTGTTTTCTTCATGAATATCTAAATTTTCCAATATATCTGATTTTTCTGTTATATAGCTTTTACGAAATATACTACTCCCAACTTTCGATGTCCATTATCAGCAAGACAAAACTTGCAATCCTTCAAGAACTATCAAAACAACCTCTTCACGGTTATGCTCTTGCCAAAAAGCTTAATATCACTATTTCATCAATCTATGCCCATTTATCCGAACTCGAACAGTATGGCTTTGTAACTCACACAATCTCTGAACGCCGCAAAGTCTACTCTCTTACCGAAAAAGGAAAAATTCTCTTAGACCTATTCTCAAATTAACGCTATTCTTTCTTTTTGGCAATCATCGTCTAAACCATACTTAAATGGTCTAACTAATCTAAATTTTCCCGGCTCAACTAGCTCAAATAATTCGGTGTTTCCATCTAGATTACCTACTCTATGCTTCCACAAAAAGGCATTATATGTTCCTTCTCCAAATCCAAGACAAGCTCTTCTAAAGTCCTCTTTGGTGAATGGTTCTTTCAATCTACCCTCCTTCACTGCCTTAACTATTGCACGGTACACTTCATGCTTTCTCATAATCTCACCCCCTGTTTACGCTAAAATTTGCCAATATATAAATAGACACAATCACTCACTTAAAAGCTACCCCATACTTTCCCCTCTTCTTCACTCTCACTTTCACACCTTTTGCTCCTAAATCCAAAGCCACTTTATAATCTAACAGCCATCTCTCAATTAAGTACTTATCTGCTGTTTCTACAGTGTTCTCTTGTCCATCAACCTCAAACGTCACGATAGCATTATTACTATCAAATTCGATTTTTCTTATTATTATTCCTTAATTAATGTAATCTCTGAAACTCTTTTTCGCTCTCGGTTTTTTTCCTAGTAAGCTCTTTGATTTTCTTACCTTCTATTATTTTTCCTGCTATCTTATCTTTTTCAGCCTCTAAAGCCCTCTTTTTCTCCTTTATCAACTCTTCTCATGTCATTTCTTTCTTCTCAGCCATTACAGTACCCCATCCTATTTTTCTCCAACATTCTCGATAATTCTTCCACAAGTCTCCAGTTAATGTCACTTGGATAAACATTCTCGCTCTCAGCCGTTAACTTTATCCTGTCAGCAATGAACGCAGCATTAAATACATTTCCTTTCTCATACTCCTCAATCATCTTTCATCTTTCTGTTCATCTCTCTCAGCCCATCTTCAACGCTTCTCCGCTCCTTATTTACTTCCTTTACCTCATTTTGATCTTCATTTCTAATCTTATTTACAATATCGCTTATACGAACCATAAACCTGCACCTTCACTCACAATCGAAAAATGGTCATCCAAATCCACAAATTCTGCCACGTAAACTTTTGCTCCACTTCCAAATCCATAAACAGCCAGAACCAACGCTTCAACGATATCTGATTCAACATCTCTCCTCTTTTCAACGTCTCTACTTCCATCACTTCTGTATTTAACTTTAAAAGCGTTGAAATTCTCCCTTAATCTATTATCATTGAGCAGCAATATCTTCCTCTCCTCAATTAAGTACCTCAATCTCTCGTACAGCTCAATCCTTTCTTTTTTCTTGCTGTAATCAAAGCCAAAAACAGCTATCTCTTCTCCGACTTTCTCCCTAAGAATATCATGAACAGCTTTCAGCATGCTCGTTCTGTCAACGACAATCTTTTTTGCTCCTAATCTTTTTGCAATATCCTGCATCCATCCAATTTGCCAATCAAAACCTTTTTTACTCACAATCCAGTAATCCAGCATGTAAAGCATATCGTCTTCAGAGTCTTGCAGTCGCCCAACTGCCACAATACAGCTCTTCGATTTTTCCGTCTGCTGCTGGGTCAAAACCTAGAACAATTTCAAACTCCTTCAAATCTTCCTTGCTGTAGCTCTTTCTTTCAATAACACAAACTTCTCGCACAGCTTCCATATCAAAAAACAGATCCCCATCTAGCCGTCTCCATTCAGCTTATACCAAACGGCAAATTCATCCTCGCTTAACGTTTTCCTTGCAAACTCCACTTCTTCCTTACTCATTATTCCCGCTTTTACCGCATCTTTCCAAGTAATTCGGTATTTTACAAAGTCATCGCTATTCCAAGCCTCAAACAGATAGCTTTTCATGTTATGCGGTGTTCCAATCAAGAACAGTAGATTCTTCTTGCCTCTCTCCGTTGCAAGCATTCTTAAAACTCTCTCTTTTATCACTCTCGGCTCAAAGCTCCCAGCCTCATCCACTATTACTACCGAAGCACCGTAACTCAAAAGTTCCTCCTCGTTCTGTGCCGTCAAACAGTAAATCCTGCTTCCGTTTTTGAACTTAACTCTCCCTTGTACAATTCTTCTGACAAGGCTCTTTAGCTTTCCATTCCTCGTTAAATGTTCTTTGATTCTTTCAAAAATCCCTTCCATAGCCTGCTTCCAAACGGAACTATAATCACAGTTTCCTCGCCTTCGTTCAATATTGCAAGCAAAACTGCAAGTATACTCACTGCTTCACTTTTTCCCGCTCTTGAACAAGCAACTATGCAAAACTTCCCTTTTCCCTTTTTAAAGCCTTACGTATTATCTCTGCCTGATATTTTGCCAATCTGAGCTTTCTACCGTCTTTTGTGTAAAAATTCCTATAAACGAAGTATTCCAAATTCTCAATAACCTTACTTCTGAGCTCGTTCACATCAGTTACTTTCAATCATCTCCGCAAGCGTATCAAACCAGTTATGCCTTCCTCCTTAATCCTTAAATCCTCTCTTTGTAAATCTAATATAACACCACTAAACTTTCCACATAAACTGATTAATTAATTTTCTAAAGAAGGTAACCACAGTCAAAGATTTCCGTTAAATCTAGTTCAAATGCAACAACTGGGTTTGGAATATCGAACTTCTCAAGAACTTCTGGATGAATCTCACCAAAGACACCAACAATCTTACCATCAACAATCACATGAGCCCTTCTACCTTCTATGAAGGCCGGATCATCACTTTCTTCAACATCCCAATCAACGTTAAGCTCCCTCATTACAGCTTGAACAACACTTCTTATTTCAGCAAAGTTTGCCTTAGAATGCGTTGAGCAACATGCCAACCTCAACCTATTCTCCAATCCCACCACAACATCTCCAATCTCAAATATTCTTTGAGGCATGGGGTGATGCTTATTAACTGACAGAACCTCTAACAGTTTTGGTAGTAGATCTGTTCTAATTATGGTATGCTCTTCGGTGAGAGGATGCATCAAAGGTACATAATCCTTCCAAGGTTCAGCTTTTCTGCCCAAATACTCATACTGAACCCTCTCATTTGTAAGCGTAAAAGTAATAACTTCCAGGAACCCCAAACCGATCATTATCTCCTTTACAACATCCCTCAAATCGTTCCACCTGTGGCTCAAACCTATACCCATAGTTTTTGGATATTCTGGCTCAATCCTATCGTATCTGTATCCTATTGCTATATCCTCTATCACATCCCACTCATGCATAATATCCGCTCTGTATGGAGGAATCAAAACTACTACATTTTTCTCATCGATTGCCTCAACACCAAACCTCATCCTCTCTAAAGCAACTTTAATTTCTTCATCGCTAAGCTTAAACCCTAAAAGTCCATAAATCTCGTCTTTGCTTACATTCATCTTTCTTGGACTTAAATCTGGAGAGACAAACGTCTTATCAGGATAAACAACCTCGACAGATTCGATTACACCTCCTCTATCAGCCAACATCGTCGCTAGGATGTTTAAAGCTTTGTCAACGTATTCGTCAAAACCAGTAACATCGATGAATAGATCCGTAGTTTTTTCTGTAACCCTCGTCTTCTCAGCATTTATTATCGGTGGGAAGGATATGGCATCTCCATCAGCATCAACTATCATCGGGTATCTATCCTTACCTTCTAAGATGAAGGCAAACTTCTTTCCTTTAGGATGATCTATCAAAATCTCCTTGACTGTAATCTCTTTATCAAAATCCAAGGGAACAAAGCTGAAGTTACTATCAACGGCTTTGTATGTTAACGGAAACTTTATCTTGCTAAGATCGTGAACACCTATTGCCATTCTCCTTCTATTCCTTCCTATCGTCCAGTGCAAATCTTCTTGCACTTCCATTAACGATCTGATCACCTCATCAGTCATCTTCAACCCTCTAACGACACAACCCCTTATGTACGGTCTAACAGCCAAAACACTCTCATCTACGAATATCTTCCAATTCCCCTCTCTAACCTCGTAGTGCTTGTAACCTCTCTCTATATCCAAAAATCCCCTTAAAGCCCTTGCAACACCCTCAACACTATATAAGTCGGGTCTGTTCGGAAAGAATTCAACGTCAACATGATCCTCATAAACTCTCTCGATATCACAACCGATCATAGGAAGGTTTTCAAGGATAGTCTTCCTATCGACACCCACCAGTTTCTCAAGCTCTTCCCAGTAGAGCGTTACGACTGGCATGCCAAACCAAAACTCAAAGGTTAAATAAGTGTTATTGATAGCTTTAAATGTGAAGGGAGTAATATTCAGGTGTCTAAGAGAACTAGTTTTGGAGAAGTTTGGTGAGGATGTTTGGAAGAAAACCTTAAAAGAATCAAACTTAGACGAGAACTTCAACGTTCCACCAGTTGGGTTCGTTGAAGATGAAGTAATTTTGAAAATTGTTCAAAACCTCTGTAAAATCCTGAACGTTTCCCTCGAAGAGGTTGCCGACCTCTTCGAGGATTAATTATTGGGTAAACATTTACTCTCAAAGAGTATAAAGGTATTTTACGATGAGGCAAAGAACGCAAAAGATTTCATTCTGAAACTTGATAGGATTCACTGGCTCATGACCAGAAATATCCCATATGCAAATCCACCAAGATTCGACTATGAGTGGGTTGATGACAATACCCTCCTGATGAAATACAAGTCACACAGAAATCTCATAGATTTTGCAATTAGACTTTTAAAGGGCGTCAGAAAGTATTACAGAGAAAACTTTGATGTCCTAAAGGTCGATGAAAACAAATAAAGATTAAATTCCGCTAAATATTTCATCTAATTTTATCAATTTAATTCTAATTTTTAAACCTTAATGAATAATGAAAATAATCAGTTCTATCAGCTAAATTTTTAAAGGATCTCAGCTTCTTCATAGACGACAATGCCGTTTTCAGTTATAACATAGGGTCTAACTTTCCTCGAATGCTTAACCCTACGCATCTTGACGATCTCAATACCCAGCGTTGTTTCCTCGTATTCACCTCTTCTAACGAACTTCAAGCAGATAACTCCGTCTGATATATATTCGAGTATACCGTATTTACTTGCGGTTGGTATGCTCTTGTCCGCTTCAGAAGTTATGAGTGCTGTCACACCAGCCTTCTTTAGAATGTCCCTTAGAGTAGCTAAGGCCCTCCATCTCTCCGCTTCATCGAACAACGTTTCAAACACACTTATCGAGTCAAACACAATTCTCTGTGCATTTAGACTTTGGATCATTATCGGAAGATCGCTCTTTATCTTTCTTAGCGATTCCTTCACCTCAACTGCTTCAAGTCTTAACACTTCAAGGTTCTTCCCCAAATGCTCTCTGAAGTTCATTCCGAAGCTCTCAGCATCTTGCAAAATGCTTTCCTCATCTTCATCAAAGCTTATGTATATGCAGTTCTCCCCATTCTTCAATCCAGCGTAGATGAATTGTAAAGCTAAGGTAGTCTTTCCCGTCCCATACGCACCTACAACCGTAACTATATGACCCTTGGGAATCCCACCATCGAGCATCCTATCCAAACCCTCAATTCCAGTGGAAAGTCTCTCCATTCATATCACCCTCATTACGCTTGAGATCATAAACCCCCTCTCGGGATCGATACGAGTTTCGTAAGCGATAACACCTTCTTTCTCAAGCAGAGGTAAAACTCCGAGCAGTTTTCTAATGAACATCGTCCTAACCATCCTATCTCCCTTCTCCTTCCATCTGAACACGATTATACCGTCTGCAAGGCTTAAAACGTCCTCTTGCAGTCTATAATCAACTATATCCTTTGTTAAAACTGTGTAAACGACTACATCCTTCTTCTGTATCAAAGCTTTTAATCCCATGAGAAAGTCGATTAGATCGTTCCAGCTCAGCCTACTCCTTGCAATTCTAACCAAATCTGATAGAGAATCGATTACACATATTGAATTACTCTCAACCGAGTCAAAGAACTCTATCAGTTCCTCAAGAACATTCTTCTCACCTTTAAGCGAAAGCAAAGTAGTTCTCTCCTCAAACCAGTAAAGTGGGATAATTGATCTCATAAAGTAAGTCTTTGCAAAGCTTCGAAACGCAATCTTTTCAATCAAACCTTTAACATCTTTCTTTGGAAAAACAAGCCCAAATTCCCTCTTGAATATTTCCTCGGTCTTCGTTAAAGAGGCATAGAAGACTTTACCATCTTTTAAGAGGTTGTTCTGAACAACGGTCATCAAAAATTCATAACCACCCGCTCCAACTTCTTCAAGCAGAACGTTAAATGTTCCTGTATATATACCCTTTATTCTTGCATCCAAGAAATCTATTCCTGTAGGTATCCTCATTCTTCCACCTCTATTACCCCATCGCACATAAGAGAAAGCTGGGAGTAGTAATTTTCATCTATCTCCTTCTCAAGTGTAAACATAGTTCCTATAAATCCTCTAACCCTAATCTTACCCGTAATTAACCTTATGAACTTGATTAGGCTTTCATAAGACTTATAGAGGGAGATAGTTGATAGAGAATCGAGGTAAATAAATCTGTTATCTGCGGTTATCATGTCCATCATCCTATCTATAGCAACCTGAAGCTGCGTCGGATCAGGTGAGTTTAAGTAGAAGCATCTGTCAGGATCGACTTCCTCACCGCCAAACTGCCTCGTTATGCAGTCTATAAAGTAAATGTTCTCTATCTTAACACCCTCCTTTGTAAGCATCTTTTTGAGTGAGGAGTAAGGTTTGTTGAGAGTGACTACTATCCCCTGAGCTATCTGAGAGAAGTATTTCAGAATCTCAATGCTAACTCTGACATAATTTTTTGCACTGACCTTTATTAGCAAAATCTCAGCACCTTTATCCAAAGCCTCCTTTATACTTTCTACAACCTTTTCAGCCACTTCTGTGCCCATACTCCTCCCCTATCAGAATGTAGTTATGATCCTTAGGAATACAAAGACTGCTCTTTATGCGTATGCCATTTTCAGTAATCTCGTATGGAATCCAGTTTAAAGGATGAGTTTTGCGGTACCTCTTAACGATCTTCATAGCTCTCGTCTCTCCGATCTGAGTGTATATGTAACCTAAGTAGAGTGCACAGCTTGAAGCTCCAATCGTTATCGAAGCATCCCTTATTGTATCTGCCTCCTCAACGAATATCGTCGTTATGTCGTTCTTATACAGAACTGTCTCCAAGTTTTTCAAAGCTCTTCTGTAGAGTACTACATCTCCTAAAGCTCTGTAAATACTAGTAACAACATCGAAAACTAGTCTATCAACTTTCTCGAGCTCAAATCCTATCAGTCCTTCTAACCATTCAATGATCTTTTCACGTGTTAACGGCATTATCTGTCTTGCATCAACCTCAACGACTCTCCAGTAAATCCTGTCAAAGACATCGAGCATGAAGCTTAGATTTCCCAAATAATTCTCTATGGTGGTTATGGGCATCCTTGTTGACACATAAACGCATACCTCTCCCTTCTTAGCACCTTCTGCAATCCAGTGCGAAGAGAGAATTGTCTTTCCAGTTCCTAATGTTCCAGCAATTGTCGTTAAAGTGTTTCTGTCCAAACCACCGCCCAAATGTTCATCAAGCAGAGGAATTCCAAACTCCTTAGTTGAAACCATGGTATAAATTCAAAAATAACATTTAAAAGCTTATCTAAAAAATCTGATCGCATGAGGCTGTTTGTAGCTGTGGATCTGAGTAAAGATGTTAGGGAGAAGATGGAGAATGTTCTTAAGATCTTTAAAGACTTTGAAGGGGTTAAAGCTGTTGAGAAGGAGAACCTACACATTACTCTGATGTTTTTAGGTGAAGTTCCAGATAGAAGAGTTGAAGTCGTTAAGGAAAAGCTCAGAAATGTTAGAGCAGAGCCGTTTAAGATAAGACTGAAGGGAATAGGTTATTTTCCATCCCAAAGCAGTGTGAGGGTTGTGTGGGTGGGAGTTGAAGAGGGAGGAGAGAATTTAAGAGAACTTTCAGATATGGTTGCAAGTTCGCTCAAAAGCCTGGGATTCAAGAGGGACAAGGAGTTTGTGGCTCATGCTACTGTTGCAAGGGTTAAGAGGATGAGCTTAGCGGATAAGGAGAGGTTAGTAAGGGTTATAGAGGGATACAAAGACTTTGACTTTGGAGAGATGGTTGTTGATTGCTTCAAGCTCAAAAAGAGTACCTTAACTCCAAAGGGTCCAATATATGAGGATGTTGAGGTGTATAGGCTTGGATAACGTTTTTTTATTTTAACAATTTTAAGACAATTTTAACACACGTAGAAATTTTTATTTTTGTATTAAAAATTTATAATTTAATAAGAAGTAATTAAGTAAAATCAAATGAACGGTAAAAGTGCAAACACTTTCGCATCCTCAACCATGTTATCAATTAAACAGAACTCGTTAGGCTTGTGCGCGTTTCCAACAAAAGTTGCCCACACCGCAGTATGTATTCCGTATTGTCTGAAGAAGGATGCGCACGTGTTTCCACCAATTCCAATTGCTTTAGCTTCAACTCCACGTATCTCCTTTATAGCCATCTTTAGCCTTCTAACAACTTCGCTATCTTCAGGTGTTGGTGGAGATGAGTTGGCTTGCAAAACCTCAACATCTATTGGCACTCCATCCCTCTTAACGAACCTAGACTTAATTTCTTCAACAACCTTCAAAACTTCCTTCAGGTCATACCCCGGCAGTACTCTACAGTCCATGTAACTCACATCCAAACCAGGAATCGTGTTCACGTTGTCCACATTCTTCTCTCTCTTTGTAGGCTCGAACGTCGAGTACGGAGGGTTGAAAATATCGTTTATTGCGTTAAATTTCTCGTGCAAAGTCCTGTCGAGTTCGAGCAAAAACTCCATTGCTCTCCTATTTGCATTGAGCTTTGGTGTGCTTGCATGACTCTGAATTCCATGAACAACAAACTTAAGCCAGAGTATACTCTTTTCTGCTATTTCTATTTCATCCCCTCTTTCGTTTCCAGCATCTGGAACAACTACAAGGTCTCTCCTATCAAATATACCAAGCTTTAGGAGGTGCTTTATACCGTATTCACTCCCAGTCTCTTCATCCGAAACAAAGACCAATCCGAAGCCTACGTTAGGCTCATACTCTTTAATAAGCTCTGAAACTGCCTTTCCAGCATATATCGACGAAACTATAGCTTGGTTATTGTCTTCAGCTCCCCTCCCATAGATCCTCCCATCCTTCACGACCGCTTTAAATGGAGGGGTTTCCCAGAGCTTTAAATCTCCCTCAGGAACAACATCTAAATGGGAGACTATCCATAGCATCCTGTCTCCATCACAGACCTTTGCTACAATATTAGGTCTAATACCACCCTTAGCCCTCTCGTCTTTCGCATCAAACCGCTCAACTTCAAAACCCTTCAAAAGGTTTTCAACGAACTCAGCCTTTTCAAGCTCTCCCTCTCCACCGTAATCAGGACTTACAGCCTTAAGTTCGATCAGCTTGCATGCTGTTCTTATCATATCTTCCCTAAACCCTTCACATAACTTTTCTATTTTCTCTTTCATTTGAAATCACCGTCTTTATCTGCTTTTCGAGTTCTTCTACCTCTCTCAATACTTCCAAATCCTTACTACCCTTTAGCCTCTCCACTTCAGCTAAGATGCCAGCAAGAGATCTAAAATCCTTTGAGGAGTTTTCGTATATCTCTTTGAGCTTTGAAACTCTATTTCTTGAAACAAAATCGCATTCAAGAAGATTTACAAGTTCTTTAAGCGTTTTTGCAAGTTTTCTTCCATCCCTTGTAAGTCTCAACACCTTAGTTCTTCCTTCAAATTCTGATTCTATTACAGCAAATCTCTCAAGCTCACCCAGAATCTTTGAAACGTAACTGTATGGAGAATTTACTTCTTTGGCTATTAGCATAGGGTAAGCTTTTTTCCCGTTTTCCTCAGCTTCAAGTATCTTGAGTATTATTTCAACAGTTTTCTCGTGAACTAAGAGTTTTTTCAGCATCGGTTGAAGTTGTGATAAGGGTAAAATAACACTTCCCATATCTTACAACATGAAGATTTTTATAAAGGATGATCAAGCTTACATTCCGTTCTCAAAAAAGATAGAAAAGGATGGAATTGGTATAAAGAGAGATGGAAAATTGATATTACATCCAATAGAAGTCCTTTACCTAGTTCTGAACAGGAATGCCATTGTGGTTGGAGATGGAGAGATGAGTTTAACTGACGTTTTTGAATGGTGCATGAGTAGAGTTGAGAACTTCATGCCAATATACTGTGTTTACGAAGATTTGAGGAGGAGAGGGCAAAAGGTAAATGTGTTTGAGGATATTCTAGTTGGAAAGTTCGTTTTTTATCCGATTGAGGAGGTTGAAAGGGTTAAGATAAAGGATTTAGCTAAGCGGAAATTTGAAAGGTTAGTTTTAGCTGTTGTTGATGAAGAGAACGAGCTAACATACTACAAGGTTGAGGAGGTAAACCCCGTTGGGAAGCATGAAGAGGAGGAGTTCAAGGCGAGAGGTGTTTTGGTCGAAAACAGGATATTCACAGAAGATTTTCTGCATAAACGTTACTTCTACGGTAGTCTTAAGGGAGACAAGACTATACTTTCAATACTTGAAGGAGCATACCTCGTTGAAAAGGGTTGGCTTAAAGTTTACAGCAGTGGAAAAATGTTGACTTTCGAAGATCTTGTTGAGATTGGGAGAAGAAAGGACACTGAATTCGAAAGGAGGTTTGAAGTTTACAGGGACTTGAAGGAAAGGAAGTTCGTTGTTAAAACGGGATTGAAGTTTGGTAGTGATTTTAGGCTGTATGAATACATCGAAGAGAAGATCCCTCACTCAACGTACCTTGCCACAATAGTGGACGATAAGTCTCTCTACGCATTCGAGATCGTCAGAGCCGTTAGGTTAGCACAGAATGTTAGAAAAAAACTATTATTTGTATATAAAGAAGGAGGAGAAAACAGATATATAGCAGTTGAAAGGGTTAAGGTCTGAAGATTTTTCAAGTTATAGAGCTTTGATTAGAAATTTTTATTTTATTAAAATTTTGTTAATAATATAGCACGACATGTTATTTTTCATTCAATTAGTAATATCTAAAATCCGCAAAGTTTTTATTTTTACAAGCTTAAAGATTGTTGACATAAGCTTAGAGAGTTAGAGTTGTTCTGAGGTGATAAGATGGCTGAAGAAGAGCCCAAAATTGGAGTATACATTTGTCATTGTGGAGAGAACATAGCTGGTGCAGTGAACATAGAAGAGGTAAAGAAGTTTGCGGAGAAGTTGCCAAATGTTGTTGTCGTTAGAGACTATCTCTTTATGTGTTCAGATCCTGGGCAAGAGTTGATCAAGCAAGATATCAGGGAGGGGAGGGTTAACAGGGTTGTGGTAGCTGCATGTACACCCAGGACGCATGAACCGATTTTCAGGAGGGCGTGTGAGGATGCTGGGTTGAACAAGTACTACTTCGAGATGGCGAACATAAGAGATCAGTGCTCATGGGCTCACTGGCATGAGAAGGAGAAGGCTACTGAAAAGGCTAAGATGTTAATAGCTTCAGCTGTTGCCAAGGCAAGATTGCTTGAACCCCTTGAAGATAGATATGTTGAGCTTAATCAAAATGTACTGGTCATTGGAGGAGGTATTGCTGGAATCTTTGCAGCACTTGATATTGCCAATGCTGGTTATAAAGTTTACTTAGTTGAGAAGAACCCATCGATTGGAGGTAATATGGCTAAATTGGATAAGACATTTCCAACGAACGACTGTTCAGCTTGTATTCTTACTCCATTGATGGTAGAAGTTGCTAATCATCCAAACATCGAATTGATTACCTATGCAGAAGTTGAGTCTGTAGAGGGAACGGTAGGTAACTTTAAGGTTAAAGTGAGGAAGAAGCAGACCTGGGTTGACTGGGAGAAGTGTACGGGCTGTGGCGCTTGTACGAATGTCTGTCCACCAAAGGCAAGAGTTCCAGATGAGTTCAACGAGGGATTAAGTAAGAGAGGTGCAATATACATCCAGTTCCCACAGGCCGTACCAAAGAAGGCCGTCATAGATGCAGATGCTTGCATAAATTGCAGTGGAAGGTGGTTCGGTGA
>Ga0190313_1000162_pt1 | contig 42754 bp, 37 predicted proteins | sample 4870071011_MG_FD_169989 | JGI IMG/M metagenome (GOLD analysis project Ga0190313, IMG submission 169989) | Hydrothermal vent sediment bacterial communities from Southern Trench, Guaymas Basin, Mexico - 4870-07-10-11_MG | ecosystem: Environmental > Aquatic > Marine > Hydrothermal vents > Sediment ... | reverse complement strand
ACACTTTTGTAATCTCTTTTTATGATAACAAGCAATAAAGCAAGAACATATAATACATTCCATTTCTTAATTGAATAAAGAAAGGCGCTAAAAGGATTAAATGTTTTCTTAACACTCCATTCAATATTCCCACTTAATTCTGCAAGATTCGGGATTAAAGGTAAATGATTTACATATAAATAACATTCCCAAAGGAATTGTCCTAAAGAAAGAATAACTCCTGACAAAAAAATTAGTTTCAATTTTTTTGGATTATTAAGATTATTGAAAAACGCATGAAAATAAATTGGCAGATAAACAAATAAGAAAGAACTTTTTGTTAAGAATGAAAAAGCCCCAACCATCCCGAAGATAATCGAATTTTTTAATGTTGGTTTTTTGTTAAAATTATTATATGTTATTAATGCAAGAATTGTTAACAAGCATATTATTCCCACATAATCAATGTTATGCAAGTGTATTACTGCAACATCTGTAAGAAACAAGAAAAAAGCAAAAAACGAAAGTGTTTTTTTTATTTTATTTTTTGAAAGAAATAAATAAACGAGCAAACCAGCAATAAAGTAAAGAGTTAATTCCATGATTTTGAAAACAATTTGTTTCTCTCCAAAAAGTTTAATAATAAACCCGCCTAAAATAAAGTATATTGGAGGGTTATTCACGTAAGGAAAAGCGTAAAGAGTTAATGTATTGTGTTCTGCAAATTCAATCATCACATTCTCATTTCTTGCACCATCATAATAAAACTCGTAATGCGTTATCAACAAATTCAGGAAAACAAAAACAATATAAGAAAACGCAAAAACCAAAAGTTCTTTTTCCTTGTTCATTTAATGTTTTCAAAGTATTTTTATGTTTTAAATTTTGTTTTTTATTAATTTTTAAACAAATTCACAAAAACTTATAAACAATACAAACAATTATTAAATTAGAGCAAATATAAATATTAGGTGGTTATTTTTTGAAAGAGAGGATTTCATTAACTATTGATGAAGATATAATTAGAAAGATTGACTTAAAAATAGATGGCGACAAATTCAGAAGTAGAAGTCACATAGTAGAATTCCTGCTTAAAAAAGCTCTTGGAATTAAAAGACTTAAAAAAGCATTTATTCTTGCAGGAGGCAAAGGAACGAGACTGCGTCCAATCACTTATGAAGTTCCAAAACCAATGATTCCAGTTAAAGGAAAACCTATACTTCAATATCATATCGAACAATTAAGAAAGTATGGCATAAAGGATATTGTAATCAGCATAGGATATTTAGGTAATAAAATAAGAGAATACTTTGGAGATGGGAAAAGATTTGGTGTAAACATAACTTATGTTGAAGAACAAGAACCTCTTGGGACAGGTGGTGCATTAGGAAATGCAAAACATTTGTTTAATGATGTTTTTATAATGATTAATGGAGATAATTTAATAGACCTTGACTTGGATGAAATGTATGAGAGTCATAAAAAAAATAATAGGCTTATTACTATAGCACTCACAGCTGTTGAAGACCCTTACTCTTATGGCGTTGTTTTGCTTAAAGGAAGCAAGATAATTGATTTTGTTGAAAAACCAAAAAAAGGTACTGCACCAAGCAATTTAATTAATGCAGGGGTTTACATAATCGAACCAGAGATTCTTGAGAGAATTCCAGAAAATAAAAGCAGTATTGAGAAGGATGTTTTTCCAAAATTAGTGAAAGAAGGAAAAGTTAGTGGTTATGTCTTTGCAGGACAATGGTTTAGTACAGATTCTCAAGAAAGATATGAAAAAGCAATTAAAGAATGGAAAGGATTAAGTGAATGATTTTTTAGGTGTTTTAAATGAAAGCAATAATAATGGTTGGGGGTTATGCTACAAGATTGCAGCCAATTAGTTTGAGAACCCCAAAGTGTCTTTTACCTATTGGAGGGAAAAGTAATTTAGAAAGAATAATTGAGAGTTTAGTTAAAGCAGGAATTAAAGACATTATTATTTCTTTGAATTCCACGCAAAAAAAAGTAAAGGACTTTTTTAAAGATGGAAATAATCATGGTGCAAAGATAACTTATATAGAAGAAATAACTACAGAGGATTCAAACAAACTTGGTGCTGTTGGTGGATTAAAATATGTGGTTGACAAAATTGGTGTTGATGACTATTTAGTGATTGGAGGGGATAATTTTTTTGATGGACTTAATGTTAAAGAATTCATGGAAGCGCATAAGAAATCCGGGAAACTTGTTACTCTTGCATTATATGCTTTGCCAAATAAGGAGATGATAATTCACACAGGAGTTGCTCTTGTAAAAAATGGAAGAATTGTTGAATTTCAAGAAAAACCTTCAATGAAAGAAGCAAAATCACAATTGTCAAGCGTAATGTTTTATGCTATTAATAAGGAATTTTTTAGTAAATACTTGGAGGAATACTTAAGTTATAAGAAAGGAAAAGGAGAAAAACCAGATAATCTTGGGGAAATGTGGCAGTATTTTGCAGATAAAATTTATTTAAATGCTTTTGAATTTAAAGGACGATGGTGGGATATTGGAACTCATAAAAATTATATAAAAGTGAATGAACATGCTTTAAAAATTTTCAACCAACTCCCTTTTTACCCAAATATTACTTTGATACCACCAGTATTAATTGATAAAAACGTTGTAATTAAAAAAGGAAGCGTTATTGGACCGAATGTGCAAGTAATGAAAGGAGCGGTTATTGGGAATAATAGTATTATTAAAAATTCAATAATTTTTGAGAATGTTGAGATTGGAAATAATAGTGAAATTTCGGATTCTGTAATAGATGCTAATGTTTTAGTTAAAAAACATAGCACAATTGAAAATAGTATAATTGGTTATAAGAGTGAAGTTAATAATAGATTAGTTAAAAATTCAAAAATATGGCCTTTTGTAAAAACAAGGGATAACATTATTGAGGACTTAATTCTTAGAAATGACTTGTTAGGTATTGAACAAGAAGAATTAATGAATAGTAAGTATTGGGAGTGAAAAAATGAAAATCTTAGTTACTGGTGGAAGCGGGTTTATTGGTTCTCATTTAGTTAATGCATTAGTTGATAAAAATCATAGAGTAAGTGTTATTGATTTAAAAAAAGGGGAGAATAAAAAAGTAAAATACTTTGTGGGAGACTTATTAGATAAAAAATTTTTAGAAGAAGTTTTTAAAAAAGAAAAATTCAAAGCAGTTTTTCATTTAGCAGCAAAAACAAGTGTGTTTGAAAGTGTTAAAAATCCTTATGATAATTTTGAAAGTAATGTAGTAGGGAGTTTGAACATTCTCGAAGAATGCAGGAAAAATAAGATTAAGTATGTATTGTTTGCAAGTTCAAGCACTGTTTATGGAAATCGCGGGTACTGCAGGGAAAAGGACAAACTATTTCCTGTAAGCCCTTATGGTGCAAGCAAAGGTTCTGTTGACTTGTATTTGAATTCCTATGCTAACATGTATAACATGAATATTTCCTCGCTTATTTTAGCAAATATTTATGGTCCAGGAAATGAAAAAGGAGTTATTTATGATTTTTATAATAAATTGAAAAAAAACCAAAAAGAACTTGAGATTTTAGGAGATGGGAATCAATCAAAATCTTATGTTTACATTGATGATTGCGTAAAAGCATTTATTCTTGTTTTTTATAAAATGGTTGAAGGAGAAGTAAGTGGGTGCAATTATTTTAATGTTGGTAGTGATGAACAAATGAGTGTGAAGGGAATAGCAAAAACAATAAGCAAAATTTTAGGTGTAAACCCTGTTTACAAGTTTACAGAAACATGGAAGGGGGATGTAACTAATTTTCTTCTTGATAATTCAAAACTCAAGAGGCTTGGATGGAGGATTGAGAACAATACTGAAAAAGGAATTGAAAAATATTTGATGTATTTAATTAAAAATTAATTAAAACTTTTCAAAAATTTTGATTTTATCATTTTTGTAAATAAGTTCGTAGGGCAACCAATTTTGCGAGTTTTCAAAGAAGAATAGTTTCACATAGTTTGAATCGCATACTTCTGGACTTAAAAATAAAGCGCCATTATCAAGTAAGACAAAACATCCGGGAATTGGATTCGCTTCTTTTGGCAACACGAATTCTGAATAATTCCCGTTTTGATAAATAATTGTTTTATTAATGTATTCAGCATTTTCATAAAAAAATATTGCTAACAAGGGTTTCGTTTGCATCATTATGACCTTGCCAGAATCCCCGTTATATTCTATTGCAGGAAAATTGTTAAAAACAGTTTCTTTTGGTTCTTTAAGCACTTGAAACCCTGGAAAAGTTTTATTTAACATAAGGTAATAATTCGGGAATTGATAAAAATCATCAATTGTTAAGAGTAAGTAATCAAAATCAATTTTTTTAAGCGTGTTCGTATTGCTTATGGAAAAATTTGCAAAGGATTTAATTGCTTTTACATTTTGTCCAAGAACACTGTCTGTAATTGTTTGTCTTTGAGAAACGGCTTGTATTTTACTTCCATAAGACCAATCGCAAAAAAAAGTAGAGTTTTTAGGGGTATTTTCTTTTATCCAATTTAATGCATTCAACCATTCATTATTAAGTCCTTTATGGAGAAGCAGGTCAGGGAGTATAGCACTTGTTTGAAATGTTAGAATTAAAAATAAAACATATTCTTTTTTAATATCTACTTTGCTTAGTGTTAAGCCTGCAAGATAGCAAAAAGGTATGCTTGTTAAAAACAAAAACCTGTTTCCTGCGAATAAAAGAAAAAAAGAGGCAAGCACCCATGAAAACAAATTTTCTTTTTTAATATTTTTAAAATAGAAGAAAAGACCTATTAACGCTAATGGAAAAATCAAATAATAATTTTGCCACAAAGTTAGGAGTGTGATTTCTTTAAGCTCGCCTATTATCTTATAAAATTCTTGGTTTGCATAAATAATTGAGAGTAAATCTTCTAATTTTGTTTTTAAAATAAAAAAGCCAAGAACAACTGCACTAACACTTATTGTTATTATAATTTTTTTCTTTTTCAAGAGTTTTTCATTTTTTAATAAAACTAAAAAAAGCGGGAGTGTGAATGCAAAATAAAAAAATGGTTGGTTTAGTTCAAAGAGTATTGATTTTAAATAAATTATTTTTGTTTTTCTTAAAATCAAGTAAAGTGCTTCAAAAGAGAATATTGATAAAATTAAATGTTTAATATCTTGGGAGAAATCTTTTTTTTCAAAAAACTTGATTATTGAAATAATAAAAATGTTTAAGAGGAAAACAAGGTAAACGAAAACATAGCCATTCCAAAAAAGCATGGAGAGTAAGGAAACAAGTAAGGAAGTTTTTGGCATTTTTTTATAAATTAACAAGGAGTAAAGAAGTAAGACAATAACATACATTTCTCCTCTGTAATTCCCGCTTATTGTTCTATGAATGAAAGGAAGGCAAACAGCAAGCAAAGAAGAAAAATAAACCGCTACTTTCTTATTTTCAGGCAATTTGTACGCAAGATAAACTGTTAAAACACCAAGCAGTATTGGGATTAATTTAAATGCGAAAAGCAAGGAGATTCCTGGAATGAAACTCAGAATTATTGGAATCCAATACATTCCAAGCAATTGAGTAATTGGTCTGTTACCATCTAATGAGTAAATCAAGTTATGGTCTTTAAGGTATTCTTTAGCAAACGCGTAATGAAAGAAGGGGTCGCTGCTTGCATTCAAGAACCATGGCTGAAAAAGAGTGAAGGAGCGTAATGCAAAAGCAATTAAGAGGATAATCAAAAATAAGTAGTTAAACTCTTTTTTATTTTTTGAATTTTCAGACATACATAATTTAAACTAATTATTAATTAAAAAAGTTAGTAATTTTTTTTTAACTGCGTAGAATAATTTTCGTTTTTGAAAAATCTAATTCGTATAATCTTTCTTTTATTGTTAAACCAATTGAAGATAAGTTAGTGCATCCTTCTATCATTGTTATGTTAAAAACAGGGTTCATTGTTTTATTTTCAATTAATCTTATTTTTAAAGGAACTTTAAATGAAGTCTCATTTGTTTTGTAGAAAGTGAAATCAGCACTGCAAGAACTCATTGCATTTGCAACACATTTTTTAGAAACACTTTCAAGAGTGATATTAAAAAGAACTGAAGTATTCTTATTATTAATAAGGGTTATGCTTACTGTGTTCTTTGTTAAATTAGTTAAAATAATTCCATTAAAAACAGTTTCTGGCATGTTCGTCCTTCCTAATTTAATTAATGCAAAATAATTTTCAGGCATTAAGACTTTGTCAACCAAGTTATCATTATTATAGAGTTCAACTGAGAAGTTATTGTAAGAATCTAAAGGAACTAAAATTGTTTTTTTGAAATTAATGGTGAGTTCATTTTTTGAAGTAAGATTGTTCTTAATCAAGTTTTCTTTAAAAATTTCATAATCCTCATTTAAGACTTTGTAATAATAATTACTTACTTCATTGTCCGCGATTTCAATATTAAAACTAATCTCTGAATTAATAAATTTAATTTCATCAATAATAAGCTTTTCTTTTGGTTTTATAATAAAATCATTGATTTTACTAATTTTGTTGAACAAGTTTATCCATAATGATTTATTCTCAACACCATTGTTTATGTTCAAATAAATTCTTGAATTTTTTGGAAGAGAGTTTATCTCAAGAAAAGGCGTGTCAGTGAATGTGGTATTATTATTTAATTCAATTTCTTTTTCATAAAAAGTTTCATTGTTAAAAACTGCTTTTATGTTATAATCCATTTTTTTTCCTTCATGATTTTTAATTACATACTCAAAAGAATAATTTTGAGGTGTATTCACATAATTATTGTAGGAGCTTGGCACAATGTAATATTCAGAATAAGAAACAGGTGTTTTTGTATGCAATAAAAGAGCTATTGCAGATAATGATAGAATAATAGTTAGTGTTAAAACGAATTCGTGTTTTTCCATTATAAAATATACTAAAACCTTTCTTTTTAAATTTAAGCAAAATAATTTAATTACTTAAATTATTGATTTATTTAATGATTAAAGTTTTAATGATAACACCTTTTGTTAACTTAAATGTGAATGCTGGGAACACAATTCATCAAACAAATATTGTTAAAAATTTAAGCAAAAAAATATGGCTTGAATGGATTGTTCAGGGAAGTTTTAAAAAAGAAAATGTTAGAATCATTCGCGTTAAGCGAGAGAAATATGGTATTCTATCAGGAATCAGATTGCTTAAAGATTGTTTTAAAAAAATTAATGAAAATTATGAAACATGCGATATAATACATGATAGGGGTGATTTGTTCTGCGTTGGAACTTTGCATAAACTCATTAAAAAACACAAGAAGCCTGTTATTCTTCAAATAGACGGGGATTGGGTTGAAGCGTTCGTGCGTTCAAGAAACTTTTTTACAATTTTCAAACCTTTTCTTAAATTATGGGTTAAAAAAATGTTTCAAACAGCGGATGTGTTAGTGCCTGTTAGCAGAACACTTGCTGAAAAAATTGAAAAAGAGTATAAGATAAACAAAAACAAGATAATTGTTAATCCTAACGGGGTTGATATTAAATTGTTTTCAAAAATAAAATCGCGTTCTTTTAATAAAAAAAACCCGGAAATCTTGTTTATGGGCGCGATGGGTGCTTGGTATGATATAAATACTATTTTGGAAGCAATGAAACTACTGAAAAAAGATGGTGTTAGTGTTTCATGCACTTTAATTTTATCAGGATTGGATTTTTGGCCTGAACTTTATGAAAACCTAAAAGAATTCATTAAGAAAAATAAATTAGATGTTAGAATAAAAAAAGAGGTATTGCATGAGAAAGTGCCTCTTGAATTAAGCAAAGCAGATATTTTAATTGCTCCTTATTTTAGACAAGCTTATGGGTTCAGTCCGTTGAAAATTTTTGAATATATGGCTGTTAAAAAACCAATAATAAGTAATAATCTTCCTGAAATCAAAGAAGTGCTGAAAAATGAAGAAAACGCTTTGCTTGTTTCTTGCGAAAACGCTGAAGAAATGAAAGAAGCAATAAAGAGAATTATTAATGAAAAAAAATTAAGGAAAAAAATATCTGAAAATGCTTATAAAACAGTAGCAAAAAATTATTCTTGGAAGAAACATGCTAAAACATATGAAAATATTTATGAAATGCTCAAAACAAAATTTAGTAAATCGTCTTAGCTTCATTTCCTTGTTTTTACTTAGCATTATTTATTTACTAATTTCAAGAAGAATAGGTTGGGTGCAGTATTTTTCTTTTTTAAGCATGTTTTTCATGTTCATTCCTTTGATTAATTTAATCATTAAAAAAGATAGGTTGTCTCTTTTTTTTATAATTCTAACAAGCTTCTTAATCAGGAGTTATCCTTTGCTTAGAACTCCTTATCTTTACACTAATAATGTGTGGAGTAATGCTTACATAATAGACATTGTTTTAAAAACAGGAAAAGTGCCTTTGCAAGTAATGCAACATCCTGAGAACGCGCACGTGAGTTGGCCTTTCCATTATTATGTTGAAGCAATTATTTGCAGATTAACAGGATTAAGTGCTTTTTTTGTTGAAAAATGGATTGGAAATATTTTATTCGGGCCTTTAATTCTTGTGTTATTTTATTTTATTGGAAAGGAATTCAAATTAAATGAGGAAGAACGTCTTAAAACAGTTTTATTCATTGGAATTATAGCAAGTTTTTACAATAATATTTATTCTCATTCAACAAACATTCCAGAATTTTTAATGGTTTCAATGTTTTATTTTGCTTTGAAAAAAAATCTCTTAAGCAAACTCCTTGTTTTATTGTTCGGAGTATTATTAATGAATACTCATCCTTTAACATTTATTTTTAGTTTTTTCTTTATAATCCCTGTTATTTATTCTGATGTTAAGAAAAAAAACTTTCTTTTTTTGTCTTACTTAATTCCGTTGCTGTTCGCGCTTGACTTTTTTTGGTTTCACACAATTTATCCTTTCATGTTTAAAAACATTAAAGCAATGTTAGAAGCATTGAATTTAGAAAATCTAATTCCATTTTATGAAATCATTTTTTTTATGTGTTTAATTTTTGGATTATTACTTCTTTATTTATTGTGCGAGGTTATAAATAGGATAAATATAAAGTTTAAAAAGAACATTAAAAAAAGTGTGTTTATTTTCTCTATTTTAATTTTAATAATCTTATACTTATTCAACTTCAAAGTAATTCCAAATTATTATTTTAAAGAAATTCCTTTAAAATACTTTTTTTCTTTATACTTTTCTTTTTTTTATTTTTTAAAGGAATTAGAAAAAATTCAGAAAAAAACTCTTTTTCAAATTTTTACTTTTTTTATACTCTTTGCATTCTTTTCAGTATTAGTTCCTTTTGGTGATAGATTGGATGCAATAAGAACCATTGCTTACGCAATGTTGCCTCTTAGTTTTTTAATAGGGCCTTTCGTTAAACTAAAAAATAAAAAAGTAATGGCATTGATTTTGTTTTTGTGTTTTTTTTCAACACACCCAAATTTTGTGTTTGGTTTTAATACTAAAAATACTGAAGCATATGGTTTTGTGAATTTTTATGATGTGTTATCATCAGAGTGGGTTGGAATGAATTCAAATCCAAGAGATAGGATTATTACTGACACAACATTAAGTGGGCTTGTTTTGTTTTATGGTAATAGGAGTGCGAGTTGGGATAAGAGTTATAAGATATTAGTAAATGGGAACACTTCTTATTTTGAAGAGAAGATGATGACTTTTATTAATTCTCCTGCAATTTTTAGCAATACTATAATTGGTGATGATTATCATCATGTTGGTGGAAAGTTTTTGTTGATTAGTGATAGGATGAAAGAATTTGGTGTTGTGCATGGTTATGGTCTGCCAACAAAACCATTAAGTATTGATTTAAATCAAGATTTCTTAGATAAAATATACGTGAATAATAAAGACGAAATTTATCAAAATAATAAAATTTAATTAGGGATTAGCAGAAATATAAAGGTAAAGACTAAATTCCTTAAGAATAATTATTTGCAACAATTGAACTAAAAGTAAGATAAAAAACCATTCTTTTTTTCCTTCAAAAGACTTCTTTAATTCCTTTAAAGATGATAATTGAAGTAAGGGCATTAAAAAAATAAATACCCTATCTACTTCTCCTTTAATAATCCCCATGAAAATCACAAGAAGAATAGAAAAAAATAAAGAAAAAGAAATTACTCCTTGTTTATCTAACTTTCTAAGATTTAAGTTAGTAAATAAAATCCCTTTAATAAAAAAATATGAGGATAAAATACCTGAAAAGAAAAAAAGTTCGTGCAAATTATAAAATAAATAAATTAAGTGAGATCTTTGGCTTGCCTTGCACTTATTGTTTGCTAATTTAGCAATAAAAAAATCTTGAATAACATTAAAATCAGAAAGTAAGTATATAAACGCAAAAAAAGATAAAATAGCAAAAAAATAAGGAAGAATTCTAGAAAAATTTTTCATTTTGTGTTTATAAAGAAAGAATAGAAATTGAAAAAAATTGATTAAAACAACGGTTAATCCAATGTACGTGAAATATATAAATAATGCAGAAATAAAACCTGATACGATTAAGTGTTTTTTATTATTCTCAAATAATCCTTGATTAAAAAGGACAACAGATAAAAAAGAAAATAAAGGATAAATTGAATCAACACTTGGCACAAAAAGAAATAGGGATGGTGTAGATAACCATAAAAAATTAAGAAAAATATTATTTTTTTTATAAAATCTTTTCTGAAAACTAATAAGAAAACTTGGCAATATCATTATAATAAATGATAAAAGGATTAAAGAAAAAATTTCATAATTTTGCAGAGCAGGAAGATAAATTCTTAATTTTTCTGGAATTAAAAAGCTTAAAGAAATGAAATCAAAAATTTTTTTTGATAATAATAAAAAAATTTTAAAAAATAGTAAGCAACCAGGAGGTTTTGTTATTGAGTGCGGGTTCAATCCTTTTTTTCGAGCAAGATTATAATTAAAAATTTCATTAAGAGTTAATCGCTTAGCATCTGTAAAATAACTTGTAGTTCCTATATCTTCTAAAATCCTTGGAAGTTTTAAGATTCCTCCTTTATTATTAAGTGCTTGAATACTTAAGTTTAAAATTAAAAAAGAAAGAATCAAATAAATGGAACTATTTTTTTATTTAATACATTAAAATAAATAAAAAAAGTAGTAATGAATAATAAGGAAAAAAAAGGAAGATATAATTTATTAAGAGTTCCTTTAAAAATATACCTATACCCTTCTTCTTTCTGATAATTTAAGAAATTAGGAGTTTTAATTAATACAAGCAAAATGGATAATAAAAAAAGAAATAACAAAAAAGTGAATTCTTTCTTAGGTCTTGAAATTTTTAATTTAATTTTCTTTTTTGAAAATAATGTTAAAATTATTAAAAAAAATAAGTATGAAGTAATTAATAAAAAGATATTGTTTAAATCCCGCTTGTAATCTAATATTTTTTGTTGTTCAATTTTGTCTGAATAAAGAAAATATTTATTAAATAATAAAATCATGGATTTTAGTAAAAAATTTAATATTTTTGGAGTCAAAATTAGGTTTAATAAAAAAAGGATAATTAAGATTTTTAAAAACTGTTTATGTTTCATTATTTACCTCTTATAATCCTTTAAATTAAATTCTTTTTAATTCATAAGCACCAATTCTAATATTTTTGTATTCGTTATTTGAGATTTTTAAACTCTTATAACAATCTATTATATAATCGTTCTAATTTCTTAACAATCACTTGAATAGTATAGTTTTCTTCAACAATCTTTCTCGCGTTATCCCCTAATTTTCTTATTTTATTTTTATCTTTTAACAATAATGCTATTTTTTCAGCCCATTCTTTCTCATCAAAAGGTTTGCAAACGTATCCATTAATTCCATCTTTAACTAATTCTGGTAATGGCATGACATTGCTTGAAATAACAGGGGTTTTGCAAGCAAAGGATTCAATAATTGTGATTCCAAATCCTTCAACAAGAGATGGTTGGACCATAATATCGCTTTCTTTCAAATACTTAATTTTTTGTTCATCACTCACTCTTCCTGTGAAAATTATGTTTTTTTCAAGACCTTCTTGTTTAACTATTTCTTTTAATTTATCTTCATACGGTCCTTTTCCACTGATAATGAATTTTGTATTTGGAACTTTTTTTAATATTAACTTCATTGACTTAATCACTGTATCTATGTTTTTATAAAAAATTAGTCTGCCTACAAAATAAATTTGATTTTTTTTATTTTTAGGCGATTTAATTTTATCATATTCTGTTAGATTTAACCCATTAGGTATGACAACTATTCTTTGTTTCTTAACTCCTGTTTTTATAATGTCTTCTTCACTTGTTTTGCTTACTGTGTGAATCATTGTTCTTGGAAGTTTTAATATTATTTTTTCAAGCAAACCACCTACAAGACTCACGATTTTCGGAACTTCTTTTTGTTTAGCCCATTGTTTCCAAAAATCTTTTCTATCCTGCAAGTAAACATCATGAACTGTGAATAATAAGGGTTTTCTTAAAAAAAAATTTGCCATCCACGCAGAAAGTGCGGGTATGTAAGTGTTTGCATGAATAATATCAAATTTCTTTCTTATAAGTATTATTTTTTTCATTGCACTTAATAAAAATCCAAAATTTTGGAAAGTGTTTATTGCATACAAACTCCCTTTATATTCTATTTTTGGGCCTACTCTAAGAACATTCACTCCATTTATTTTCTCATTCTTTGGACTTCCTTTAAGATTTTGAGTTATTACAGTTACTTTATGCCCTTTTTTAACTAATTCCTCAGCCCATTTACTAAAAATGTATTCTCCACCACCATAAACTAATGGAGGGTACAATTGTGATACAAATAAAATTTTCATATGAAATAATTAAAATCTATTGTTTTTTATTAATTACTATCATTAATAAAAATCTTTATTACTAACCATATTTCTTCATGATAATTATATTCCCTCCATCACTTGCTATTACTTGTTTTATAACTTTGAAATCATCAAAAAAATGAGTTTCCTGTAAAAATTTTGTTTGAGGATAACAGGAACAATTCCTTCTTCTAAAGGCGTCCTACTTAAAATTTGCAAATATGTGAATACATTATCAACTGTGAAATCAAGAAAAAAATGTTACAAGCATTATGTAAAGAAAAAAAGAAACTACAAGTATTTTGTTCATTTTAACGAAATTTGCAATTTTCTTAATTTTTTAGCACCTTAACATGAGTGTTTGTCTGTAAATAGATTAAATCTTTTGAAATAATCAAATTTTGTTTTTCTTCAGATAATTTCTCAAGTTTTGGTGTAAGAACAATGTATAAAACATTTGAATCATTTAAATAATTCTTAAAATCATTTAAAGAAGAGTATGTTGCTAAATAGTAATTCCTATCAGAGTAATATGATATTACTGGCCCTGATTGTGCTAGTATTATTGAATTTTCATGTGAATAATTTTTTACAAAAAAAGACGGGCTTAATAAGTAATCATAATTTGTTTCATAATCCTGAACCATGACTGAAAGAGCAATTAAGAAAGTAAAAAGGAATAAGAGAGTGCTCTTATTATGTTTTTTTTCAAGAAAAACGTCTAAAGAATAAAATGATAATAAAATAATTAAAGGAGTAACATACACGATTCTTCTTATAGTGTCTGTTATTAAAAAAGCGAATAACATAAAAGGCAGAATAACAAAAATCAGTTTTTTTATTTCTGTCTTTTTTCTGTGTTTGATTATTGTTATTATAAATAAAATGAAGATTAATGGGTTTATTGCGTAAAAATAATTCCATGAAAAGTTAAAAGTGTTTTTCATAAAAGAATTAATGATTAATGAAGAGTAATAGGTTATACTATGAATCAAGGAATTTAAAAATATGATTATGAAAAATGATAGGAACATAATAAAAAATAGTAATGTGATTAAGAGTTGTTTGGTGTTAATTCTAATTTTTTTATCAAAAGATATTAATGTGGGTATGAAAAGGAATATTCCTTCATAACGAATAAATAAGGAAATAAAAGCTAGTGCTTGCAGTATTAATGGATTCTTGTTCATTAAGTAAAGTAAGGCGTAAATCATTACTATTAAAGTGAATAAACCGTCGGACATTACTATTGAAGTATAATATCTTATGTATGCTGAAAAAGTGATTATTATTGTTGGCAAAAAAGGATTTTTCATACCTATTTTCTTTGATATTAAGTATGAGATAGGAATAATTATTATAGATGAAATTAATGGTAGAATTCTTAAAGCACAATCATTAAAACCGAATAGGAAATAAAAAATTGCTTGTAAGTAATAAAAGAGAATTCGGTGTATGCTAATAGTTCTTGTTGCAATATTTCTTGTAGGTAATAATGTTTGATAATGAAAAAAGTTTTTTACTATGCTCGCATAATTTGCTTCATCATAATACAATGTATTGTATTTTGGTAGTCTAACAAATAAACCAATCAAAAGCAAACATGAAAATAAGAATACTTTTCTTTTATTAATAAACATAATAAAAACAAAATAAATATTTTTTTTAAAGTTAATTATTAGTAATTAAGATTAGTTCTCTCCATTTTTTAACATGAATAAACTCACAAAGATTGAGGAAAACAAAATTTGAAACCCTAATGAAATAAAAGTGAAGGAAAGTATTGCAGTACCTATTTGGGAAAGTTGATTAAATCCTGTTCTCGCCCAAACATAAATCACTTTAAACCCGAGCAAAAATCCTGCAAAAATTAATAAAATAGATAATAATATTTCTTTTTCTAATGAATGATAATCCATTACTTTCTTTATAAACCCGTTCTTCTCGCTGTTGCCTATAATAACAGAATATATTTTCAAATTTACACCCGTTAACATGAATTGAACACCAATAATTAAGAAAAGTGAACCAAAGATTAAGGAGTGGAAAGCAAAATTATTGCTTCCTGTTGACCTAATATAAAATAAGAAGTAAGTTAAAAGTGCTAATAAAAAAGAAGAGATTCCTGGGAATAATAAAAACTTTGTTGGCCTGTAAAGAAGCATGAATCTTAAATGCCTCCAACCATCTCCAAAACTGCTTAATTTTGATGGTTCTCCTCTTCTTGGATAATATGTTATTGGAACTTCTGCTATTCGCAGTCCTTTTCTTACTGCTTCAATAAATAATTCGCTTGCGAATTCCATGCCTGTTGTTCTTAATTCAAGTTTATTGTATGCTTTTTTAGTAAAAGCTCTGAACCCTGAATGCGTGTCTGAAATATTTGTGTTGAAGACTTTGTTAAAAATAAAAGTTAGAACAGGGTTGCCAATATATTTATGATGCCATGGCATCGCGCCTTTTTTTATTTCACCTCTTAACCTGCTTCCAAAAACAAAATCTGCTTTTCCTTCTTGAATTGGTTTTATTAATTTAGGTATTTCTAAAAAATCATAAGTATTATCAGCATCTCCCATTACAATTATTTTTCCTTTAGCGTGCTTAAAACCTTCAATATATGCTCTTCCATAACCTTTTTTTTTAGGGTACACTACTTTTGCCCCTTTTTGTTTTGCAATAATTGGTGTTTTATCAGTTGAAGAATCACTAACAATGATTTCTCCATTTAGTTTCTGCTCTTTAAACACTTTTTTTATTTTTTCAATGCACGTGCTTATTGTTTTCTCTTCATTAAGTGTTGGAAGAACAACTGATATATCAATTTCTTTATTCATTATAACTTATGAAATAATGAGTATTATTTAAATAACTTACTAAACTTTAAAAAAAGGAATGATTTAATTATTAATTGTGATAATTTGAGATCAAAAATAGGTTTAATAAAGAAAGTGATTGCTTTTAATTCGCATAAGTATCTTGGTTTTCCAAAAACCTTGCCAACAAATTTAACTTTGGGAATCACTTATCGTTGTAATAGCAAATGCAAAACGTGTAATGTTTGGAATTTTCCTGATGAACTGAAGAAAAATGAATTAACAATTGAGGAGTATGAAAAAATCTTTAAGAGTATTGGGAAAAATCATGTAATGTGGGTTACGATTAGTGGTGGGGAGCCTTTCTTAAGAAAGGATATTGTAGAATTATGTCAAGTAATTGATGAAGAACTTTGTCCAGGAATAATTAACATTCCTACTAATTCTTTATTATATCCAGTAATTAAAAATAAGGTTAAAGAAATCTTAAATGCTGTTTCTCAAAAAACTCAATTAGTTATTAATTTATCAATGGATGGGATTAAAGAAGATGATAACTTCATCAGGGGCGTCCCTCATGCTTGGAATTTTTTTGTTAAGAATTATAGGAATTTAAAAAAGTTACAGAAAAAATATGAAAATCTTGAATTAGGGATTCATTCAGTTATTAGTGTTTATAATTATGATAAGATTCCTGAAATCTATGAGTACGTGATTAAGCATTTTAATCCTGATAGTTTTATTACTGAAGTTGCTGAGAATAGGGTTGAATTAAGGACAATGAAGGATAAAATCACACCAAAAGCTGATGATTATGATAAAGCAATTCAATTTTTAAGAAAGAAAACCAAGGATTTAATGAGGAAGAGGAAGGGGCTTGCGAGAATAACACAAGCATTTAGGTTTGAGTATTATAGTATTGCTTCAAGGGTTCTTAAGGAGAAGCGTCAAGTGATTCCTTGTTTTGCTGGTTGGGCGAGTGCTCAGATTGATCCTTTTGGGAATGTTTGGCCTTGTTGTATTAGGGCAATAAATTATGGGAATTTAAGAGAGAATAATTATGATTTTAGGAGGGTATGGTATTCAAGGAAAGCAAGTAATGACAGAAAAAAAATAAAGAATAAAGAGTGTTATTGTCCTTTAGCGAACGCGCATTACACGAACATGCTTTGCAACCCAAAAATAATGCTGAAAATAATTTACAGGATGATTAAGTGATTAAATTGATAACTCCAAACAATTGGAAAGCATATCACGTAAATTCTAATGAGGGAATTGGAACTTTGTATGATAGGTTATTTCTTGAAAAAGTATTTGACAAAGTAATAAAAGAATACAAAATAAAATCCGTTGTTGAACTTCCTGTTGTAGGTATGAATGGATTCTGTGGATTAAATTGCGTTCATTTAGCAAAAAAAGGGATTAAAGTCACTATTGTGGATAATGATAAAAAAAGACTTGAAATTATTGCAAAAATGTGGAAAAAAATAAAATTAAATGCAGAGTTTATTTACACTAAAGAATTTAGTAAATTTAAAACAAGGAAAAAATATGATTTAGTATTTAGTCTTGGGTCTCTTTGGTTTTATAATGAAAAAATAATTCTAAAAAAATATAACAATTTATCAAATAGATTAATCTTAATCTTAACTCATAATCCAAACCAAGCAATTTATGGATTATGGAAAAAACTTGAGCCTTCTTTTTTTCTTAAAGTTAATGAATCACTCATAAAAGAAAAAAATTTTGAAAAAGTGTTAAGAGAAGAATTAACAAATTTTGAATTAATAAAAAAAGAATATGTTGTTAATCCTCCTTGGCCAGGTATAATCCTTACAAAAAAAGATATAATTAATTTGTTTAGGAAAAAACAAGAAAAAAAAATAAATAAAATAAAAAAAATAGTTTTACCGGACTACATTAATTCATATCTAAGTAATCCTGAATTAAAGAAAAAATTTAACAAATTTATGTTATTGGAAAAAATGCCTGTTTTTTTAAAAAAGAAGTGGAGTCATTTAACTTTATGGCTTTTAATAAAAAAACAAAATTAAAACAAAGTTTAAAAGCATGTTTCTTAATAAAAATAATTAATGAGTTATTCATATCATAATCAAAAATGGATTCAAAAAAAAATTCAAGAGAGAATAAATGTTCTTGTTAAACAAATATTAATAGACTTGCCTGAAACAAAATCAATTATTCTTGCTGGCGGATTCGGTAAAGGCGAAGGAGGAATTAGAATACGACCTAATAAAAAAATAGAATTAATTAACGATTTTGATGTTTATATAATAACAAATAATGTTATTAGTGAAAAAAGATTAAATGAAACTGCAAACAAAGTAACAAAGGAATATGGATATAATGCTGTAGATTTCAAAAGATTTAATAGGAAAAAATTTTCTAACATGTTCTATGTTGATTTAAAATGCATTCCTTTAAAAAAATTAAATAAATTACCTCCAATGTTAAGGTATTATGACATAAGAAATAATTCAAAAGTAATATGGGGTAAGGATTACAGAAACTTAATCCCGAATTATAAGGTAAGTGATCTTCCATTAGGAGAAGGTCTTAGATTACTTCTTAACAGAGCAACACACTTATTGCAATATTTCAGTATTGATTTTCTTGATGAGATTAATTTAAAGGAAAAAGAATGGCTTGAAGTTTTTTTTTCAAAAGCAATACTTGATTCTGCTGAAGCAATAGAAATACTCAGAGAAGACTTAAGCCCTAACATTATTGTGAGAAATAAAAAATTTCAAGAAAAAATGAGGAATGAAAGCATAATCAAGAATTGCCCCGAATTCCTAAAGTTATTAGATAAATACACTAAATTTAGGATTACTTCAAAAATAAGAATTAAGAGTCATGTTCAGGAATGGTTCTTAATAAAAAATGTAATACTGAAAATAATCAAAAATTATGTTTCAGAAATGACTGGAAAAAAAATAAAGAATTATGAGGAATTATCGTGGATACTTAGAAAAAAAATATGGAAAAAATATTTAAGACCATACGTTAGCTTCAAAAGAAGATTAATCATTAAAACAAGCATGTTTGATGACTTCTTAACTTTTTTCGGACAATATTATCTAAATTTCCTCTATTATGTTAGGATAATCCAAGCATACAAAAAATTTAATCTTAACGCGCTTATTATTCCTCGTTCACCAGATCAAAGATTTTTTTCATCAATGATCTTATTATTATCTTGTTTAAAAAAAGAGGGGATTGATGAAAAAACGTTAAAACTTGCTGAAAAAAGATTAAAAGAAGTTTATCCTGTTAAAAAGATTAAGATAAAAAACCCGAAAAAGTATTGGGAAAAAATAAAAAATGAGTTTTGTAATGCTTATTTATTATATTCTTTTTTGAAAATAGGATGAATATGAAAACATTGGTTATCTGTATTGATGCGTTTAGAAAAGACTACATTAATAGTGAGTACACTCCTTTTTTGAATAATTTTAATGAAAAAAGAACTTTAATACCTTCTTTTGAGTATGGTGTTTCATCAAATTTCCTGACTGGAAAACTTCCTGTTGATAATGATTTGTGGGTTAATTTTCGTAAAAGTGATGATTCAATTTACAGAAAATTGTGTTTCATGAAAAACAAGAAACTAATAGAATTAAGTGCTAATATGCTAAGATTTTTAAGAAAAGAGTATTTTCTCTCAGGAGTTTATGAGATTCCTTTTACAATGTTAAAATTTTTTGATGTGCAATTAAAAAGAAACCCTTATCAAGTAAACTCATTAAAGAATAAAACTTTTTTTGATATCCTTAATAATAAAAAAAAGAAGTATCTCGTAATTGATTATCCATACATTGTAACAAATAAATCCTTAAGGATTTGCCCTTTTCTTAAGAAAGACGAAAAAATCAGTAAAAAAATGATAAAAAGTTTTTCTGATGAAATTAATTTTTATTATTGTCATCTTCAGTCAATTGATTACTTAGGACACAAGTACGGCCCTTTAAGTAAGATTACATTAAAAAGAGTTCAAGAAATTGATGCAATAATTAAAGAACTCGTGTCTTCTTTCCTAAAAAAGTTTCCGGACGGCAATATATTCTTGTTTTCTGATCATGGAATGGTAGAAGTAAAGGGTTATGTTAATTTAGAAAAAACAAAAAAGTATTGTGAATATTATTTCTTTGATTCAACAATTGCTCGTTTTTGGCCTAAAAATAAGAAAGAACGAGAAAAATTAATTATGCACTTAAAAAAAATAAAATGTGGAAGGATATTAAATGAAAATGACGAAAAAAAATTAGGTATTAATTTTTCTCATAATGAATTCGGGGAATTGTTTTTCGTTCTTAATCCTGGTTTTGTGATTCACCCAGATTTCTTTCATAAGAATAAAGTCAAGGGAATGCATACTTATTATAAGAATTGTAAAGAGAATAATGGGTTTCTCATAACAAATAAAGAGAAAAAACTCAAAAGAAATGTGAACATGATAAATCTGCATGAATTAATCATAAGGAGGTGTTAAAAAATAGTAATACTTATTACAGGAAGCACAGGATTTGTAGGAAGAGAATTGTGTAAAGAATTGCAAAAAAGAAAAATTCATTTTAAAGTATTAATTAGAAAAAAGGAGAAAGAGGGTATATTTGTCAAAAATCCTTCTGAAAAAAGTCCTGATTTTTATAAAAAATTATTTGAAAAATATAGAATAAATAAAATAATTCATCTTGCTGCTATTTCAAGAGAAACAAAAAAACCTTGGAAAGAATATTATAGGATTAATGTTGAATGGACTAAAAACTTATATGAGGGTCTTAAAAAAACAGAACTTCAAAACAAAAGTTTTACTTTTATAAGCACTGTTGGGGTTTATGGAATGCCTCCAAAAAAAATTCCTTGTAGTATCAATGATAAATTAAACCCAAATGGAAAATATCATATATCAAAGGCACTTGCAGAAAAAGAATTAATAAAAATAAAAGAAAAAAACACGAGATTAGTTATTCTTCGTTCTTCAATTATATATTCTAAAAATGATCCAGGAAGTAGTTTAAAAAAATTGTATGATTTATTTTTATCAAAAAAATTTCCTTTGATTAAAAAAACAGTGTATCATTATACTGGTATGGAAAATGTAATTAATTACTGTATTAAATCAATTAACAAAGGAAAAGGAATATTTAATGCTGTTGACGCTGAACCAATAACTTCTAAAGAATTAGTTACTTTTTTTTATAAAAAAAGAAAAGGAGGTAGTATACACCTTCCAAAAACCTTAGTTAAATTATTAATTTATTTAATACCTATTGAAAAATATAAAATAAAATTAGGAATATTGTGTGATTGGTGTTATACCATGAGTAAAACAAATAAAATTTTTAAACCAAGAAAAACATTTGATTTATTAGAAGAATATTTTAAAAATGGAAGTGCATGGCAATAAATTAATTTAAAGATTAAAATGATAAAATTTACAGAAGTAGGACATAATAGCAAATCAAGAGTAAGAGCAAACAAAAGAAGATACGAACTTATTAATGATTACTTTACTCAAGGGAACTTCTTAGATATAGGTTGTGGTGATTGTAAAGGGTGGGATTATCTTGATTTAAAAAAATTCAAGCAAATAATGGGTATAGATATTAATAAAGAATTAATTAAGAAAAACAAAAAAAAATTTAAGAAAGCCAAGTTTTATGAAATGGATGTAACGAAAAAATTAAAGTTTAAAGATAATTCTTTTGACAATATTTGTTGTGTTGAGTTAATTGAACATCTTAAAAAACCAGAAATACTTATTAAAGAATTATTCAAAATAATAAAACCAGAAGGTAAATTAATAATAACTACTCCAAATAAAAGTGTAAGTATAAAAAAATTTTTTAAAATAAAAAATCCTTATCATGTTAGAGAATTCTCAATTAAAGAATTTAAAGAATTAGTTTCAAAATATTTTGACTTAATTAAAATAAAACATGTTTTTTGTACTGCTTGGGATTTGCCATTTATTAATACAATTTCTTATCTTTATGAAAAAATAATGCCTTCCTTCTTAGGAACAGGAATGGTTTATTATTTAAAACCAAAAAAGTAAAAGTTGTTTGTTAAAATTGTTATCAGAGTGAGTTATTTTTTATCACTTAAATCTTTTGTTGATTCAACTAATGTCCAGCATTTATGTTGTTTAGAACCTCTAATCTTATCATAAGTTGCAAGCAATCTTGCATAACCCTCACAAAACATTGCGAAAAATATTTTTGGAATATTTTTAGGGTCATTAACCATCATGTCAATTAATTCTGGAATAATCCACCTCTTATGATAAGTAGAAATATTGATTCCTCCCTTAATGTTCATGTAACCAAACGCAATCCTTCTTCTTTGTTTTATTAAGTCTTTAAAATTAGTAGGGCCTTTCATGTAAGTGATAGCAGAAGGACAATATTCTCTTTTAAGTCCTGAATTACTTATTTTCACTTCAATATCAGCATCATCAACAGCAGAATCTTCAGGTATTTTTTTAACAATACCATTTCGAATAGCAAACATTTCACCTGAAAGCTTAGGATTTTTAAGAGATATTAAATGATGTAATCTCCAAATAGTATGAACAGCATAACCAATCCAGGATTTCTTGCTGTTAATAGGAATAGGCCTTCCACCAACAGCACCTACTTTTTCATCAATAAAAGGCAATAATAATCTTAATAAAGCTCCTTTCTCAGGCAAATTATCTGCTGAAATAAAAACAATTATCTCTCCTTTTGCTTCTTTTAAACAAATATTAACTGCTCCTGACTTGCCTGTTCGCTTTTTTTGTTCAATAAGCCTTACAAATTTATGCTTTTTCATAAACTCTTTCACTAATTCATTTGTTTTATCAGTGCTTGAAGAAACAACAAGAATTTCTTTTATCTTAAAAACATTTTTTGTTGGTTGTTGAACTAAATTTTTCAATAATTTCAAAATATTTTTTTCCTCATTATGAGCACAAATAGCAATACTTACATCCATAATTGAAAAAAACAATAATAACATAACTTATAAGTTTATCTTTTCAATAACTATAATCATATGAAAAAAGAAAACAAAATATTAATACTAATATTAGTTTTAGGTTTAAGTCTTCGATTAATTGATATTAATGAACACTATGTCGGGCATCATAATTGGAAAGAAAGTGAAAGTGGATTAATTGCAAGATATTTTTATGAAAACCATAATTACAATATTTTTTACCCGCATTTTGATGATGTTCCCACAGAAGAACCTAATTACGCTTTTCAAATAGGGCCTTGGCTTGCAGCATTATTATACAATGTTTTTGGTGTTAAGGAGTGGGTGGGAAGAAGTATTTCAATTATTTTTTCAATAGGATGTATTTACTTAACGTATTTAATTAGTAAGAAATGGTTTAATGAAAGAATTGCTTTGCTTTCAAGTTATTTAATGGCAATAATGCCTGCTCAAGCATTCTTCGGCAGGAATTTTCAGCCTGAAAGCATAAGCTTGTTCTTCGCAATGTTAAGCATATATTTTTTGATTAAAAATTATGATAAAAATAAGAGAAAAGCAATATTACTTTCAAGCACAAGTTTAATGATTGGAGCATTAGCTAAAATAGTAATGCTAACAACATTACTCCCAATATTTGTTTTTATTTTAATTAAAGAGAAAAAGGTAATAAAAACAATTTTTCCTGTTTTTTTAATTTCAGTAATAAGCATTACCCCTGCATTAAGTTATATGATTTGGAAGTACGATACAGCAACAAAGTACAACCCTGAGTGGAGGAAGTACTTACTCATGCCTTCTTTTTATTTTGAGCACGTGAAAAGAGCTGGAAGCGAGATTCTAGGACCTGCTATTGCATTATTATTCTTGTTAAGCTTACTTGACCTAAAACTAAGAAAAGAAAAAGATTTAATCTTAATTTCATGGGTAATAGCGTATATCTTAATTATTTTCATAACTGGCAGAGGAGCTCTCGCTAATTCATATTACTTATTCCCTGTGTGCGCGCCAATCAGTATTTTAGTAAGCAAGACACTTAATAAGTTCTTATTCTCGCATAAAGAAAACAAATACATTAGTTTATTATTTTTAATGATTATTACTTTGTTCACGCTTAAATTTACTATTTACTTATTTATGATGAAAGACATGGCATTATATGAAGGGGGAATTGCTATTAATAGAATAACAGAACCTAATGACTTATGGATTTTCTCTCAAATAGAGAAAGGCAGGGATTTCTTTGTTCCCACTGTTGTTTATTACGCTGATCGCGAAGCTCTTTACTGGCATCATAATAATGAAGAAGAATTAAGAGAATTCCTAAATAATTCACAAGTAAAAGCAGTTCTCCTCTTAAGAGATTATAGTTATATAAAACCAGAATTAATGATATTAATAATGAATGAATACCAATTAATTAATGAAACAAAAGATTTTTTAGTATTCAAGAAATAAGCAATCATTCTTTTTTTAATAACATGACCAAACTTAATGCCCTTGTTTTAGGCAAAAAACTATCTAAAATGTAAGTTAATAAGATTAAAGGAGTTATTAAAGCATAAGCAATTTTTGTTTTAAGAGAGTAATCTAAAGAATAACTCTTGTTTAAATTAAATATTTTAAAAAAATGAAATATTCCAGCTAACTGTGTGAAAGTCCCCACTACTCTTTTTATTTTTATTACTTTAAATCCTGTTTTCTCTGCCTTTTTAATAAGAAATTCTTCATTATACACTTGGTAATGACAATACTTTTTATCAAATTTTTTCTTAAAATCCTCAGCGGATTCAGATTCTATCATTAATTTACTTCCTATTTTTTTCTTTATTTTTTTAGGTAATTTAACCAAAAAATTTGTAAAAAAAGGAACATCTTCTCCTGCCACAGATAAAGAAAAAAAACCTCCTTTTTTAAGAACTCTAAAACTTTCTTTAAATGCTTTATCATCATTTTGTATGTGCTCAAAAACAGATGTTGAAAAAATTTTGTCAAAAGAATTGCTTTTAAATTTCATTTTTCTTGCATCACCAAAAAAACAAACATTGTTTATTCCCATTAATTTCGCTCTTTTCTTAGCAATACCTAATGCTTGTTTTGAAGGATCAATACCTATAATGTTATATCCTTTCATTTTCAAAAAATTAGTCCACAAACCATCACCACAACCAATATCTAATATTTTATCACTTTTTTTTATTTTAAGCAATTTCAATGTTTTTTGAGCTTCCATTCTTTTTGGCAAGTAAGGATAACCAATGATTCTAAACAAAAAATCAAGTAATTTATTTTTATTCTTATAATCTGGAATATAACCAAAGCCAATCATTTTTTCTCACTCTTTAATCTCCACAGTGTTTTCAAATAACTTTTAATCACATCTCCTGATAACTTGCTCTCGCCTTTCGTTCTGTCTTTGAAAACAAAAGGAACTTCTTTGAACTTCTTTGGTTTTCCTTTCACATACATTTCAAGCAATATCTTATAACTCATGCCTTCAGCATTTAAATTATTCTTAACTTTGTTGTAAAACTTTCTTGTAAAAACAAAATACCCGCTCATCGGGTCTTTGAGTTTAACTCCTAAAAATATTTTTGCAAGCATTGTTGCCACAAAACTTGTTATTCTTCGTTTTAATGGCCAATTCTCAACACCGCCTCCCTTAATTTTCCTTGAACCAACAACAAGCTCATAAGCCTCTAATTCCTTAATCATTCGTGGAAGAATATTGTAATCATGACTGAAGTCAGCATCGCAAACACCAATGAAATCCCCTCTTGCTTTCTCAAAACCCCTTAGTACTGCACTGCTTAAACCCCTTTCATTTTTTCTATGTATTAATTTTACATTCTTGTTTTTTATTGAAAACTTCTTAACAATTCTCCAGGTTTTGTCAGGAGAATCATCATCAACAACAATTATTTCATAATTAATTTTGTTTTGTTTAAAAATTTTAGTTAAAACATCCAATAAAGTTTCTATATTCTCTGCTTCATTATAAGTTGGAATGATTAATGAAAATTTTGTTTTCATATATTTAATAAATCTTAAAAATGTTAAAAAGTTTTTTATCATGAATGAGGATTGGAATTATTGGCGCAGGATTAACAGGATTATGTTCTGCTTATCATCTTAGTAAGGATCATGAAGTAATTGTTTTTGAGAAAACTAATGAATTAGGCGGTTTAGCAAGTAGTTTCAAACAAGGAAGTGAATTCATTCCAAAGCATTATCATCACATTATTAAAAGCAATACTAAAACTCTTGAGTACTTCAAGAACTTTGGATTATTAGGTAATAATAAGTGGCGAAGAATTAAGATGCGCATAGCAGTTAATAATAAGAAATATGATTTCACAGACCCATTGTCATTGCTTCGTTTTAATTACTTAAGTTTTAAAGAAAGAATTCATTACGGGTTATTCGGATTATACACTTTATTCTTCTTAAACCCTAAAAAAATTAATCCTGAACTCAACGCGTATGATTGGTTAGTTAATAAGATTGGTAAAAGTGTTACTGAAAAAATATTTGTTCCATTATACGCTGAGAACAAGTTCGGCATTCCATTAAATAACATTAATGCTAAGCAATTCGCTACTCGAATTAAAAGTGCTGAATTCAAAACAAAATTCACTTACCCAACAAAAGGTTTTCAAAGCCTTATTAATGAATTTAAAAAAGAAATATTAAGGAATGAAGGAAAAATCATTAAGAAATCAGTTATTAAGTTAAACGCTAAGAATAAAGTAATCACTAATAAGAAGAAAACTCATAAATTTGATGTAATAATTAATACAGCACCAATACCTGAATTCCTTGAATTCACTAAAGGATTGCCTAAGGATTATAGCAATCAATTAAGGAGGATTAAGTATTGTTCAGCGATTAGTGTGTGTTTTGGAACAGAAGACTTCATTGATGATCATTACTGGACTAATTTCTTTAAAGAAAGAATTCATGTTTTAATTCAACACTCATTATTGCATGACGCTTATGACACTAAGATTAATTGGGTTTTACGTTATGGCGGGAGTGAACAAGACTTAAAATTAAGTGATAAGGAAATCAGTGAAAAATATTTAGGGGTTATTAAGAAGTACTTTCCTAATACTAAAATAAAATGGGTTAGGGTTTTCCGCGAGAAATACGCTTCCCCAATTTATGACATGAATTACGTGAAGAACAAGCCTGAATACTTAACCCCAGTAAAAGGATTATTTCACGCTGGTGTTGCTGTTACTTACCCTGAAGTCAGGAATTGTAATTCAGCTCTAAAATCCGGAGAAGAAATAAGCAAACTAATTAAAGATAATTATTATTGATATGTTAATTAATATGTTAAAGTAAGTTTCAGTTTTGTTTTATTTAAATTACAAATCAAATTATTATTTGATAAATCACAATTTGTTTGTATATTTAATCTTCCAGGAAATTCATGATTATAAATAATTTGTTCAGTAGCATTACAAAAATTTATTTGTTCCGAAGAAAGCAGGATGTAGTCAATAAATTTATTTTTTATAGATACAGCATATATGTTTGCAGGTAAAACAAAATTCTTGTCAAAAGAGGAATAAGTCTTAAGCAAAATTGTGTTATTACTCAAGATTAAGTTAAGATAAGTGTTGTCAAAATTTAAGATTAAACTGTTTGATTCAATATATACTTTTTTTAAATAAAAATCATTTAGGTTTTCTAATTGTTTTAAATCAATATCAAACTGTTTTATCCATGGTGATTGTTTTGTAATACTCCTTGTAAATGGTTGCCATGTGTACACTTCAAGTTTATTATTTTTCATAAAAATTTTGAAATAATTATTCCATAATGTAATATATTCATCATTTTCAGTAAAATCAAAATCTTTTGATTTATTTGTTTTATAAATATGTAACCAAGGAACTTGCTCCTCTTCTCCTGCATAAAAAGTAGTGTAATTATAAGCCATTAATTTATTATTTTGCCCATATTTATTGAGATAGTAATTGTACATAATATCTCTTGTTACACTCCTTATGACCCAATAAACATCTCTGACTTTATTCTCCTCTAAAAATTTATTCAATTTTTCTGAATCTTCTGAACCAAAAATAACTCTATCTTTAATTACAAAAGAAATTTCAGCAGGAATATCTGTAATAATCGCATCTGTTTTATCTGAAATATTTTGAACAAAAATTCCTGCCTTAAATTTATCATTAGAATAAAGAGGATGATTTCCATATTTTGAATAATACGAAAGCGCACTAACAATACCAAAAAAATATTGAGTTAAGATAAAAAACAAGCAAAAAATCCCAAAAATTTTTAATCTCTTAAAACTCAAAATTTTGTTTAACCCAATAGAGAAAAGAAGTGTTATAGAAAACATTATTTCTGGAAAATATCTAAAATCATAAGTTGGAACAAATTTAACAAAAACAATAGAATAAATTATTAACAATATAATAAAAAACCCCTTAAACTTGTTTTTTTCAAAAAAGGAAAAAAATAATGCAATTATCCAAAAAAAGTAAATATAATCATAACCCATTTTAGAATAAAAATAATTAAATGGAAATTGTAATTTGAAGTATTTTGATATTACAAAAAAATTTAGTTTACTAAATGGTGCTTGTGCAAAGAAAGCTCTAAAAAAGAAAAGCTCGCTTAAAAATGAACGAATTGATTTAATGAATCGCAAAAAATTTTCCCAAATATTTGGAGAAATAGGGTGCGTTAGTGAATGTATACCAGAGGATTTAAAATTCAAAAACTGATTAATTAATGTAAAAAAAACAACATTTGAAGATAAAAAAAATGCGATTATTGTAAAGAATATTTTTTTATCAAAGAAAATTGAAGTTTTTTTGATATTTATGATAAAAAGAATTGCAGGAATAATTACAAATAAAGAAATTGGTTGTGTTTGCATTATTAGACCATAACTTAATCCAAATAAAAAGTAATTAATTGAATGCTTATGTTGGATAAGATAATATAAAGAAAATATAAAAAAAGAAAAAGTGAATCTCGCAAAATTACATTGTGAAGGCAATCTTGACGAAGTAACAAAATAAGGTGTTAACATTAACATTGCAGAAAATATTAAAACTGTCCTTTTCCCAAATTCTTTCATAATAATCTTATAAACAAACATTAAAGCAAGGATATCAAAAAATAAAGCAGTAAATTTTAATGCAAAAAAATTTGTACCAAGAATTTTCATAACAAGAGCAGATAAATAAAAAGTGAATATTGAATGAAGAATTCTTTGAAAAGATTTTAATGGAAATATATATCCCTTACTAATTAGTTGAATTGTTCGCCCTCCAATCACATCATCCATTCTCACACCTGGGATTTCTGTTACTTTGTAAATTCTAAGAAAAAATCCTAAAAAAATTAAAAAAACTAAAACCAAGTTGGGTTTTTTATGCATAAGTATAATTTGCAAAAAAGAATATATATAAGCTGCGATTAAATTTTTAAAATAAAAATGAATACTTAACAAAATGGAAAATATAGAAAAAGTAAGCATTTTTATCATGATTCTAAGTTTTATTGTAATTTTATGTGCTGCAATTTTTTCTGGAATCCAACATCCTATGGAAGGAATCTTTATTCTAGAATGCATTGATATTTTAAAACATGATTTAATAAGAATTTTTATTTATGGTAAAACACCTTTAACTTATTTTTTTTCAGTAATTTCATTCAAACTTTTTGGTATTTCAATTTTTACTGCAAGATTGCCTATTATATTTTTTTCAATTTCAACAATTATTTCAGCATACTTTATTTCAAAAGAAGTATTTGATAAAAAAACAGCTCTATGGTCTTTAATAATGTCAGGATTTAATCCCTTCTTATTATTTTAAAACACGTTCACCCTGAAAGAGACTTGCTTGTTTATAAAGCAATTAAATAAATTAGAATAAATTAATAACTAAAAATTAAAGATAATTATTAATTAATTGTTTTTCTTATTTAGTTAGTATGAGTGATAAGAAACTTGTTTTATTATTAGTTTTGATTGCATTATTAATTAGGATTCCTTACTTGAATAAAACAAGTATTTTCCCGGACGCGTATTTTGACGTAACAACAGGGAATAACATATTATTAAAGTACTTCACGCATGAAGAAGGATTCAGTGATAACCCACCACTCGGAATGTACGTTGTTAGCATACCATCAAAAATATTAAGATACTTGCTTGATGAGAACGACAAGAATCTCGTGCTAGGCGGGAGAATAGGCTCCCTAATCACTTCATTACTAATAATAATCATCGCATACTACCTCACGAGAAAAGTTTTTAACAAGAAAACAGCATTACTATTCACTACTTCCTTAATCATTAGTCCATTACTAATTTATTACTCAACAATAATTTGCGTTGATAATGCATTAGTATTAACGAGCACTGCTTACTGCTTAATAACATTCCTAACAAAAAAAGAAAAAAAATATATATGGTATTCAGGAATCACGTTCCCATTATTATACTTAAGTAAAACAACAAGCGTGTTCATATTAATCGCAATGCTTACCTTCATCTTATTATACAGGAGAGAAGTACTGAAAAAAGAATTCAAAACCTTTGTTTACGCTTACTCCCTTGGAATCATAATACTATTATTTCTTTGGCCTTACTTGAGAACAAACCCTTACAATTTAATAAATAATTTCTTAGAAAGAGCTGAGTACTCATCAAAAGGGCATACAACATATCACTTCGGAAGAATTCATGAAAAAGCAGTGTACTGGGTTGGGCCTGCATTAGTTCTCGCTAAAATACCAGAAGCAATAACGATTCTAATAATATTATTCATCTTAAACACGATTAAAGAATTAAGAATAAAGAAAAGAATAAGTGAGGAAAGAGCTTTTCTCTCATTATGGTTCTTCACTCCATTACTCTTAATTGGTTTTGTTAATATTATAGCAAATCATTATATTTTATTCTTAATCCCTCCGGCTTACTTAATCGCTGCGTACGAATTCCACAATGCTTTCAACAAAAAAAAGAATTACAAGATAATAGCAAGCATTTTCATTACCTTAATCTTAATCAAACTACTTTACTGGTATGAATTACCAGGACTTAATACTGTCTTCTTCTTAAAACCTGAATTCGTATCACTAATACCTGAAACAGGGTATTCTCAAACACTAAATTATTTAATAAAAAATAATATTACAGGAACAATAAGTGACTCATACAATATGGGAAGCATACTCGGAAAAGAAATACTTAGAAAACAATACCCTAATTTAATATTCTACAAACTAAACACGAATGTTGATTACTTCATTGTTCCAAGCATTCACTCGCAAAGATATAATGATATTAAAAATTTCAATTTAACAGAGCCGAAATGGAGTTTGTTCTACGAATACAAAGTAAGAGGAACAATAATTAACAGAGTTTATAAAAAGAATTATTAATTAAAAAGAATATATGAAGTTTCTTAAAATCCAAAAAAAGAATGCAGAAAAAAAGATTAAAGAATTAAAAGAAAAAAAAATAATTGACAAACAATACAAAGTCGAATCTTTAGAAAAACACGTTTTAATCCCAATTAAAAAAAATAAGATTAAAGAAGTTAAAGGAAAAATCATAGAAAAAAAAGGAAAAAAAGTGAAAAAAATACCAAGACTAAAAGAAGAATTATTAAAAGTTTTAACAAAAAAAGAAATGAAAATTTTTCATTACAAGAGTTTTGATGTTATTGGAAACATAATCCAAATAATGATTCCAAAAGAATTAAAGAAAAAAGAAAAAATGATTGGAGAAGCATTCTTGAAATGCATACCTAATTCAAGAGTTATTGTTAAGAAAGTAAGTGAAACCACAGGAGTGGAAAGAGTTAGGAGAGTGAAAGTCATTGCAGGAGAGAAACGAACACAAACAATTCACGTTGAGAATGATTGTAAATACAAACTAAATTTGAACAAGGTTTTCTTCACAGGAAGACTAAGTAATGAAAGATTAAGAATAATCAAGCAAGTAAAAAAGAATGAAATAGTTTATGACTTATTCTGCGGTGTAGGTCCTTACGCAATACCAATAGCGAAGAAATGCAAAAAAGTCGTTGCTAATGACATTAACGAGCACGCAATTCATTACTTAAAAGAAAACCTAAAATTAAACAAAATCAAGAACATTAGTGTTTATAATGAGAACGCAAATGAATTCACAAAAGAATTAGTGAAAAAGGAAGGAAAGCCATCAAGAATAATAATGAACCTCCCGAAAACAAGTGAATTATTCCTGAACGCAATGATTAAGTTAAGCGAGAAGAACACCATCATTCACTATTACACTTTCTGGGGTAAGGATAAGAAAAACAAGTTAGAAGGAATAAGAATTGCTTTCAAAAAAAATAATAAGAAATATAAAATATTAGGAATTCATAAGTGCGGTGATTACGCTCCAGGCGTTGGAAGATACTGCGTTGACATTAAAGTTTTAAATTAACCTCTGTGATTTTAGTTATTGCTTCTTCCTCAACAAAATCAAGTTTTGCAGGAATAATTAAAGATTGTGGATTCTGAAAATCATGCTTTAATAACTCTTTTATTGGTAAAAACAAAATTTTCTGATTCCTCCCCCCAAGATTCGTAACAGCAACTAATTCATCATCCTCATTAAAACCCTGCTCTAACAAAATCCTTAACGCATCATTCACGCTCATAGGCGGTTGCGTATCCAACAACAACAAAGTATGAAGATTCAATTTTTTGTTTTCTTGAATCACATCCAAATAACTCGTGGGTTTAAAATTCTCCCTAGGCCAAGGCAAACTCGTAACACGCCCAAACTTATAATTGCTTAAACCCGTTTCAGCAATAGCACTAAAAATACTTGAAGAATGAATGATTTCATATGCAATACCATTATCAATACAATCAATAATAATGCTTATATGAGTAGTAGCACTTAATGGATCCCCTGGAATAAGCAATGCCACATCCTTTGTTTTTGCTTCTTTAACAAAAAAATTAGATTCAAACTCCTCCCTACCAAGAAGTTCCACCTTCCTTCCAATCAACTCCTCAATCTTTTGAACACTCGTGTTCAAAGAACTCGTGTAAAATTCTACATAAATCCTGTCACACTTCCTTAACACTTCCAACGCTTTAATACTTAAATCCTTCTCATCATTCAAGCCAATACCAATCAAATACAACATATAAACAATTTTTTCAGAATGTTTTAATAAATGTAACTATTCATTTATTCTAATGATTATAGAACCACTAACTATTTTCATAATAATTTATTTAGCAATCGCAAGTTATTTTGACTTAAAAACGCGTGAAATACCTGATTATGTGAATTACAGTGCTTTTGCAATAGGATTTCTTTACAAAAGTTATTCAGCAATAATCAATCAAAATCATTACTTCCTAACATTTCCTTTAATCTTAAGCCTAATCATATTCGGATTTGGGTATTTAATGTATTTAATTGGTGGATGGGGTGGTGGAGACACAAAATTATTAACTTCTTGCGCAATGCTCTTTGGATGGAATAAAAATAATCCAAGCATTTTCATTAGTTTTCTTGTTGCATTATTCATTTTTGTTTTTCTATGGAGCATTAGTTATGCCCTCACTATTGGAATAATAAAGTATGATAAAATAAAAGAGAAAATCAATAAAATAAAATTCTTCACTCTTCTAATTTCAGGGATTGCATTCCATCTCATAATGCATAACACAATAATGCTCTTGTTATTCCTGCTCTTAAGTTTGCTTGAACCCATAAAAGTAATTCAAGACAATTGCTTTGTTAAAGAAATAAAAGCAAAAGAATTAACGCTCGGGGATTGGGTTGTTAAAAAAGTAAAAATTGGCAAATATGAATTAAAACCAAAAAAAACAGGAGCGGACAAAGAAGATTTAAAAAATGCAAAAAACAGTAATAAAAAAATCTTGATTAAAGAAGGAGTTCCATTAAGTCCTGCTTTTCTTTTTGCATATTTAACTATCATTTTCAAACAAAAAATTATTACAACAATACTTCAAATGTTAATAACTATTTGAGGCATTAAAATGCTCAAACGCTCAAAATATTATGAAAAAAAATTGAATGAATTATTTGATAAAGAAACATTAAAGAAATTCAAAGAATTTGAAGAGAAACCCCTTCCAAAATACATTAGAGTTAATACATTAAAAACAAGTATTGAAGAACTGCAAGAATTAATGAAGAAAAGAGTTGAATTTGAAAGAATTAAAAGTTTTCCTGAAATTCTCAGAATAAAAAAATCTTCAATAAACATTGGTTCAAGCATTGAATACTTAAATGGTTATTATTACCTACAAGACCTAACATCCTTAATAGCAGTAAAACAATTAAACCCTAAAGAGAGTGAGATTATTCTTGATTGTTGTGCTGCACCAGGTGGAAAAACAACTTTTATGGCTCAAGAAATGAAGAATAAAGGCGTTATCATAGCAATGGACATAAACAAGCAGAAAGTAAGAAGTTTAAGAAGCAATATTGAAAGAATGGGTGTTAAAAACACAATTATTATTAGAGGTGATGTTTTAAAATCAAAAGAATATTTCCCAATAAAATTTGATAAAATATTAATTGATGCTCCTTGCACAGGAATTGGAGTAGTGAGGAAAGATAAGAAAAGAGCGGAGACACTCACAGAAAAAGAAGTAAAATATTTTTCAGAAAAACAAAAAAAAATCATAGATGCTGTTACACCCTTAATTAAAAAAAAAGGGGTTCTTGTTTACAGCACGTGCAGTATTCTTCCTGAAGAAAACGAAGAACAAGTAAAGCATATTTTAAGTAAAGGATTCAAACTAAAAGAAAAAAAATTATTCCTAAATTATGAACTTAATACAAATTGTTTTTTCACAGCAGGGATGATTAAAAAATGAAATGGTATACTAATTCAGAAAAAGAAAAAAAATTAAAAGAAATAATTAAAAAAAAATTCAATTTTGATTTAAAAGAAAAAATAATATTCAGGGATGAACAAGCATTCTTAGTTAGCAAAGAAATTGAAGAGTTTTATAAAAAAATCTTAAGAAAACCATACTCACTTGGCATGTATTTAGGCACATTCAAAAAAGAATTCAAGCCCTCGCTTCAATTCATATTCTTGTTATCAAAAAAAATAAAAAATAAAATAAGAGTTTCAGAAAAAAATGCAATAAAATTTTCATATGGTAACAATATTTTTGTAAAACAAGAAATTACTGGAGAAATTATTATCTTAAACAAAAACAAACTCTTAATCGGGTATGGAAAAGCAGGAAAAGAAAAAAGAGGAACAAAAATAAAGAATATACAAGACGTGGGATGGTATTTAAGAAAAGGAGGTTAAAAAATAATTAATCAATAATCTCAAAATCAAGAAGAACTTTTTTCACGTCCTTCATCGCTTTCATCAAAGGTCCTAATTTTTCATCGCTTCCACTAAAAAAATCATTAAAACATGGAAGAACAATTAATTTATTCAATTTAAATTCATTCAATTTCATTGCTTTTGTTAAAAAAGATTTATTTACTCCTCCAATAAACCATGCACTCATAGTATTAATCTGCCCTAAATGGTTTTTAAAAACATAACTTGGATGAGAATGACCAATAACAATAATCTCGCATTCCTTAATTAATTTTTTGCTTGGCCATGAATGACCATGAATAAACCCTATTTTCTTATCTTTAAATTCAAAAACAAGTTCTTTAACAATAACAACATTTTTAAAAACATTTAATCTCTCAAGCATGCTGTCATGATTCCCTTTTGTGATTATGACCTTCTCAAAATTATTACTGCAATATCTTAAAAAAATCGGCACGTTCCTCCATTCATTTTTATTAATCCTATTATAACTATCTTTTAAATCACCAAGTACTAAAAGATTTTTTCTTTTCGTCTTTACTCTCATTTGACTTAATTTTTTAATCAAATCATTTGTTCTGTCCGGAACGAATATGCCTTTTTTCGAAAGATTTTCTTCAAAGCCTAAGTGTATGTCTGAAATAACTAAAAAATCACCTACGATTAAACAAGGACTTCCTTTAACTAAACGCAAATCAAAGTTTTCATTAAATTTTTGCACAATTTGTTTTGATTTCATTATAAAATTTTCTTGACTGCACCTTTAATAATATTTTTAATCCATTTAACATCTTTAGTTTTCACTTCTTTTCTGTTTATAATGTTATTAAATAATTTCTTCATTTTTTTGAAATCATTATTGTCAAAACCTAAAAACTTTTTTTCAGCAACAAGAGATATTGCTTCATTTTCAGACATTCCCTCAATATCCCCTAATTTTTTTTTAAGAAATAATAAAGACATTTTCTTTAATGCTCTAAAATACTGGAAGAATCCAAGAGAATAATTTGTTGCTTTACAAAATTCATTCCCCATTTTAATTAATGCTCTTGCTTCAAAATCTAAAGATTTCTCTATTTGCATATTCTTTATTTTTGACTCAGCACTTCTCAATATATTCTCCCTAATATTGTCTAAACCCATAAGAAATAAGATTTAATTCCATAATATAAAACTTATTAATGAGTAATCTTTTCTATCAAAACATGGAAGAATGCCCTTTTTGTGGAATTGCAAACAAGAAAATACCAAGTTTAGTTGTTTATGAGGATGATAATTTTATGGCTATCCTAGATATTCGTCCTGCAAACAAGGGTCATACAATTCTTTTTCCAAAAAAACATAAAACAAGTATTTTTGATTTAAATAATTCTGAAACTAATAAGATTTTTTATATTGCCAAGCAATTAATCAAGAATATTAAGGCAACAACAAATTGCGATGGTGTTAATTTAGTTTATTCAATTGGAGAAGCTGCAGGACAAAGAGTGCCTCATATGATAATCCACATAATCCCACGAAATAAGGGTGATAAAGTTGCGATAACCTGGGAGCCTCAAAAAATTTCAGAAGAAGAATTTAAAAAAATTGCTGAAGAATTATTAAAAGCAAACAAAAACATTTCTGAAAAAGTCATAGAAGAAAAAAAAGAAAAAATAATAACAGAAGAAGAATTAAAAAAAATTAAACCTGCTGAAATAATTGAAATAGAACCAAGAGAACCAAAGTATTGGTAATGAAAAATGTTTCAAACAACATTTGCACTCAAAACAAATGATAAAATAGAAGTTATTGACATAACAAAAAAAATAGAGGAGATTGTAAGAAAATCTAAGATTGAAGATGGTTGTTGTCACATATTTTTACCTCATGCAACAGCAGGAATAATTCTTAATGAGAATGAAAAAGGACTTATGGAAGATTACGTGAAATGGTTGAAAGAATTCTTTCCAAAAAAAGAATGGAAGCATAATTTAATAGATAATAATGCAGAAGCACATTTAATGAGTGCTTTTATAGGACAAAGCATTTTAATTCCAATTAAAAAAAACAAGCTTGTTAGAGGAACATGGCAGGACATATTATTCATAGAATTTGATGGTCCAAGAAGTACAAGAAAAGTGTTTGTTCAAATTCATGCAATTATTTAATTTCTAAAATTCCATTCAACTTGTTTTTTAATACCCTCTCTTATATTTGTTTTGGGAGAATACCCTAACAATTTCTTTGCTTTTTCTATATCCGCGTACGTTCTTAAAACATCTCCTTTCTGTAATGGCTCGCGTTTTATTCTTGCTTTCTTATCTAAGATTTCCTCTATTATCTTAATTAAATCTTCAAGTTTAATAGGATTCCCGCTTCCAAGATTAAAAACCTCATATGGAATTTTGTTATTCAATGCGTGTTTTGTTGCTTTAATTATTCCATCAACAATATCTGAAACATAAGTATAATCTCTTTCAGTTCCCTCTCCATAAAGAGTTACCTCCTCATTATTCAGGATTTTTTTAATAAACTTCTGAATCGCCATTTCAGGTCTTTGTCTTGGACCATAAACAGTAAAAAATCTTAAGGCAATAAACGGGATTTTATATAAGAATGCATAAGTATACCCAAATTTTTCGCAACTTGCTTTTGTGCTTGCATAAGGACTTACAGGAAGTGTTTCAAGAGTTTCAGAAAATTTTTCAACTATTTTATCATTGTTTCCATACACACTACTTGAACTTGCAAATACAAATTTCTTAACACCATATTTAACACTTAATTCTAACAACTTAACTGTTGCTTTCACATTATAATCAACATAACTTAATGGGTTTCTCAATGAAGGTCTCACGCCCGCTCTTGCTGCTAAATGAATTACTTGCGTAATCTTATGTTTAATAAAAACATCTTCAAAATCCTTATCAAGAATATTTTTTTGATAAAAAATTAAATTCGGGTTCTTTATTTCTTCAATATTTTTTTGTTTTAATTCCTTTGAATAAAGAAAAGTGTCAAAACAATCAATCCCAACAACTTTTTCTTTTTTGCTTAATTCCTCAATCAAATGACTTCCTATAAAACCAGCAGCACCTGTAATTAATTTCATAAAAAAAAGTAGGATTCTTGTTTTTAAAAATATTGTTTAAACAAAGAATTAATTAAAACATTCAAATCCTTCCTTTTTATATCAACACATAAACGATTTTCACAAACATAAACATTTTTTTCCCCCCATTTTTTAATAAATTCCTCAAAATGTTTTAAGTCAACACTAACAGGAGGCCCATAATGTTTTTTCATTTTAGAAAGCTTCAATGCCTCTATCTCAAAATAAATTATAACCTCATTTTTGTTTAAAAAATAAGCATGATTATAAACTGAATAACCTTCCTTATTCAAGGAGGATTTAATACTCTTTAATTTCTTGTTTAATTTTGACAAAAATTTTTCACTATCCCCTTCTATTTTTATTTTTTTTACAAACAATTTTGTTCCTCTTCTCTTACTTAAAGACTGCAATTTCTTAATTGTCATTTTTTTTAATTTAAAATACTTCATTATACTCCTATTATTCTTCACATCTAACAAAAATTTCTTAGCAAGGAATTGAAACTTTGAAAATTTTTCTCCTGAAACAGACTTGCTTGCGTTTCGCCTTGGTTGAACTGGATCAAGAAGAGTAATAACTGAAATATTAATAGGCTTGGATTTATCAAATGAAATAATTAAAGGAGGTTTGGATTTGCTAACCAATTTTAAAACATTTAAAAAAGAACCACAATAAGCAATTAAAAGTTCAAGCACATAACCACTAAATCCATGAATGCTTGTTTCAGCACCGTAAAGATTGTTTGCTTTACAAAATGCTTTTAGCAACCTTACTTCATTCTTCTCATACTTGCTTAATTTTTTATTAATAAATTCAACATGAAATGGGGAAACATCTGTTATATTCTTAAAATCCTTTGGCTTCCTTATTTTAAGAATAGGCACAATTTCAAAAATTAAGCCATTAAATTTCACCCTATAATATATTCTACTTCCATGCACGATTTCTAAATTCCTAAAAACTTTTAACTTCTCTCTCAAATCATTCATTCTATCTTCATTACTAAACCTTACAAAAATATCAACATCATTTTTTCCCTTCAAATAAGTATCTTTTGCATAACTACCTCCTATAAATACTTCTTCCTCAAGCACATTCTCTAACTTTTTTTTAAAATTATTAACAATTGCTTCCAATTCTTTTCTCTCTTTTTTAGAAGGCAGTAAGTAATGTTTTAAAATATAATTTAATTCTTTCTTGTATGAATAATAATCTGCTTCAGATTTCATAACATTATTTAAGAAAAGTGAATTAATATGGTTTTTGAGTTACTTGATAAAAAAATCCAAAAATGGTTAAAAGAAACAAAAGGGTTTTTAGAACCAACTTCTCCGCAACTAAAGTCAATACCAAGCATACTTAAAGGAAAAAATATTTTGCTAAGAGCACCAACAGGATATGGGAAAACATTAGCTGTTATGCTTCCTATAATACATTTAATTAAACAAAAAAATAAAGAAAATGAAGGACCTACTGAAAGAGGAATAAAAGCAGTTTACATAACACCTCTTCGCTCTTTAAATAGGGATGTATTTCAAAGAATTGTTCAATTAGGTGCAAGCGTGTGGATTGACGTAGATATACGTCATGGGGATACAAGTCAAAAAGAAAGAAGAGCACAACTAAAACACCCTCCTCATATTTTAATAACAACACCAGAAACAATGCAAATTTTACTTACAAGTGCAAATTTTAAAAAATACTTCTCTCATCTCAATCATGTTATAATTGATGAAATTCACGAATTATTTGAAAGCAAAAGAGGTTCGCAATTAAGCGTTCTTTTAGAAAGACTTGAAGAAATAAGCCCAAAATATCAAAGAATTGGATTATCAGCAACAATCGGAGATATAAATGAAATAAAAAAATTTTTGTGCCCATATCAAGAATGCGAAGTTTTAATAACTGATGAGAAAAAGGATTATGAAATAATAATTGAATACCCAGAACCAAATGAAAAAGACATGGAAATAGCAGATAAACTCCTTATTAGTAAAAAAAGTGCTTCCCTTCTCAGAAGAATGGATTTTTATTTAAATAATTGCAAAAATGCACTAATTTTTACTAATACAAGACAAGGAGCAGAAATACTTGGGAGCAGATTAAAAAAATATTTAGGAAATAAACACGTGATTGAAGTTCATCATTCTTCACTCAGCAAACAAGCACGCATTGAAACAGAAAACAAATTTAAAAAAGGAGAGATAAAAGCAATAGTTGCTACAAGTTCTCTTGAACTTGGAATAGATATTGGAAGCGTTGATCTTGTATTACAGTCAATGAGTCCAAGACAAGTTAGTAAATTAACACAAAGAATAGGAAGGGGAGGGCATAAAGCAGGATTAAAAAGCAAGGGAGTTATTTTTCCAATTAATATTGAAGACCTTATTGAAAGCAAAGCAATAGTTAAAAAAATGGAAGAAAAATGGCTTGAAACCCCAATCCCTTACAACAAACCATATGATGTTCTTATAAATCAAATAATTGGCATGCTTATTTCAACAAAAAAAGAAGAAAATAAAAATTATACAGAAAAAAAAATTTACAATATAATCAAAAAATCTTATGCATTCAAAGACTTAACAGAAGAAGAATTCAAAAACATAATTGATTTCATGCAAGAAATCAAATTAATTTACAGAAAATTTATAGACAATAAAACAATTTTAATAAGAACAAAAAAAGCATTCAATTACTTCTACAATAACTTAAGCATGATCCCAGATGAAAAATCATATGTTGTAATTAATGAAGAATTAAATCAAAAAATAGGGGTTCTACACCAAGGATTTGTTATCCAATATTGCGCTCCTGGAAATAGTTTTATGATGAAAGGCACTGCATGGACAATTACTGAAATAGAAGACGAAAAAATAAAAGTTGTAAGAGCAAAAAACGAAGAAGGCGCTGTTCCAAGTTGGGAGGGCGAACTCATACCTGTAAGTAAAACAATTGCTCAAACAGTTGGTATTTTAAGAAAAAAAACTAATGCTTTCAAAAAATTAAAACAAGAAGTTATTCCAGATAATAAAACACTCTTATTTGAGAATTTCAAAAACATTGGTGTCCTGCATTCTTGTTTTGGTTCCAAGATTAATACCACATTAGCAAACATTCTTTCAGCAATGATTAGTGCGAAAATAGGCGCGAATATTGGTTTAAAAATAAGTCCTTATAAAATAATTTTTTCCCTGCCAGAAGGAGAAAGTGCTGAAATCATTAATGAAGTATTAATTCAATTAAAGCCTGAATGGATTGAAACAATAATAAGCAAATACTTAAAAAATTCATCCGTATACTTATTTAGATTTTTTAATATTGCAAAAAAGATGGGAGTAATAAACAAATACGCTGATTTTAGTAAAGCAAGAATAAAAAAACTTGCAGAAATTTATGAACATACACCGCTTGATGAAGAAGTAATGAAAACGATTTTCAAAGAAAAAATGGATGTTAAAGGCACAAAAAAATTAATTAATGATTTAAGTTCTAAAAAGATTAAATTAATTTCAAGAACAGATTTAAGCCCATTAAGTGTGATGAGTTTAGAAAGTGACAGAATTAACTCATTCATGGCTTCTGACAAACAAGATTTAGAAATTTTAAACATTATTGATAAGAGATTAAAAAATAAACAATGGTTTCTTGTTTGCACTCATTGCGGGAAAGAACTCGGCAAAAGGAGTTATGAGAACATACCTGAAAAGATGAAATGCCCTGTTTGTGAAAGTGAATTCATAGGTTTTATTCAACCAAAATTAAAAGAAAAATTTGTAAAAGAATTAAAAAATGAAATAAAAGGTAAAAAATATGGTAAAAAAGAAGTTGAAAACTTGCGCAAAACAGCACTTTTATACCATACATACGGAAAAAAAGCAATGTATGTAATGGGTGCGTATGGAATTGGACCTGAGACTGCGAGAAGAATACTTCTTGAGTTTTATACAAATAAAAAAGAGCTTATAAAAAGAATAATAGAATCAGAACGAAATTTCCTTAGAACTAAAAGATTCTGGGAATTATAAAAAAAGAAAAATTAAAAACAAATTAATATATAGTATTACAAAGTATGATAAAGTATTTAAATTGTTTTTGTTTTATTAGGAATTATGTTTCTAAAAGAGGTGAATGCTTTTGACTTATAATATTGGTGTTGTAGGTCCTGGAACTATTGGCAGAAGAATTATTGAATCTCTTGACAAGCACCCGAATTATAAAGTGATTGGTGTTGCTAAAACAAGCAAAAATAATTGGCCTAAGGACTTGTTTTCAAAATACAAGTTTTACGTGAGTGACAAAATTGACATGGAGAAGTATAGTTTTGGTGATACGCAAATTCGTTTGGATGCTAAATTAAAGGAATTCAGTGAATTTAATCCAGCGGGCACACTAATTGATTTAATTTTAAGAGCAGACCTTATTGTTGATACAACGCCAAAAAAAGTTGGAATAAAGAATAAGGGATTATATGAGAACGAAGTAATTAAGAAAACAAGGGAAGAATTAGGATTGAATCCTTTGAAAGTAATTTATCAAGGTGGAGAGAAAAGCAGTGTTGCTGAAATGAGTTTCATTGCTAATCCTTGTTATAACAAGGTTGG
>Ga0190313_1000161_pt1 | contig 43076 bp, 39 predicted proteins | sample 4870071011_MG_FD_169989 | JGI IMG/M metagenome (GOLD analysis project Ga0190313, IMG submission 169989) | Hydrothermal vent sediment bacterial communities from Southern Trench, Guaymas Basin, Mexico - 4870-07-10-11_MG | ecosystem: Environmental > Aquatic > Marine > Hydrothermal vents > Sediment ... | reverse complement strand
GAGTTCATCATACTCCTTAGATGTAATTACGGGACCCCATGTTGAGGCTGTTTGCGTGGCTAAGAGTATTGTTGGTGATATTATGAGAAGAGCTAGAATTATTGCCCTGTACTTAGCAGCGTACTCACTAACTAAATACCCTATTGCATACGATAATGGAAGTATTGATGCAAGTAAAAATCTAAAGAAAACACCTGATGGACTAAGAGGGTTTAGTAGTATTAGTAATATGATGTACGAGGAAAGAGCTAAAGGCTTTACACTCCTTCTTAAAAACCAGTATATCATAAGGACTGTTAAAGACGCAATACTCATAAACGGTGTTAGAAGGTAAGTTAGTATCGGCCATGCAAACAAGCCGATAGGACTTGATCCCACGGTCGGCCTAGTTGAGGATTCACGTAAATGCATAATTCCTCGAATATAGCTGATTATTCTATTTAAGTCACTAAAGTAAAAGGGAGATAAAATATATGATACTACTGAAAGTATAATCATTGAAAATATAAACAGCATTGCTACGTAGATTGTTCTTCTATTTCTGCCAATCTTAAGCACAAGTAATGTAGTAGGGTAAAGTATAGTATACAACATTAAAATACCGAAAGCAAGAATATGGCTTGTAAATGTAAGCACCATGAAAAATAGAGCTAATACAACGTATAAACGATTGCTCCTACTACCATACGCTTTGGTGAAAAAGTAAATGTAGCAGGTTAAGAAAAAGAGTCCAAAAGTGTTTTTTACAAAATCGCCCATAAGCCTTATAACGTGTGGTGAAAAAAGGTAAGCTATTGATGCGAAAAATCCTACTTCAGCCCTGCCTGTAGTGTTGTAAAAGTATAAGTAAAGTGGAATAGCAGTTAAGGAAGTAAACAACATTATACCTATCTTTACTGCTAATGTGGGATCACCTAGTAATTTGTAGAAGGCATAAAGTATGTAAAATGTGAGAGGAGGATCTCCATAATACATAGTCCCATATTTCTCAATATACAGTATTTGTACTAGGTAATATGGTCCATCAATACCGTATACTAAGGGTTCTCTAAATATGTAAAAACAGTAGAAAATTAATGATATAAGAAATAGTATTAATAGAACTACGTATCTTCGAAAAGCTTCATGCATTTTGCCAAAACCCATGTTATCGTAATTTATCTATGGTGAAGGCATGTAGTTGTGTCTGAAGGGTTCCATATAAAGTTCAGGCATTTTAAACTTAGCTTTTTCTCTTCTCGATTCTCTTAATTATTTTTTCAAAGTCTAAGGTTTTGCTTGGTTTCTCAGGTAAAAGCCCTTTGGGTTTAAACATTAGCATTAGTATTAGTATTGCTCCAAACACTATGTAGCTTACGTAGTTTACATCGAATGGAACAACAATATAGTGCTTATATTGCATAATAAGTCTCTCGGTTAGTACGTAAATAAAGGAGCCCACCGCTGCTCCAGCATTATTTCCGGCACCTCCTAGGATTACCATTACCCAAACTATAAATGTTCTTAGAGGCATGAAATCGTCTGCATGCACTGATCTAACATATAGTGCGTAAAGTACTCCAGCAATACCAGCTATAGCCGAGCCTATTACTAGTATTTTCATCCTCACCTTAACTACGTCTTTACCATAGGTTTCTGCTGCAATCTCGTTATCCCTAACAGCTCTAATTAACCTACCGAAAGGTGACCTGGCCAGTCTTTCAACAAAAACCCATATTAGCAAAGCTATAGCTAACATTATAGCTACTTGAACTGCTTCTTTAATACTTACTGGAATCCAGGCGAAAACATCTGGAACAGAAACACCTAAAGTACCGCATATTAGTGGATCATAGTTTCTAGCAACAATTCTTAACAATTCTCCAGAAGCTAGGAGTGTTATTCCGAGATATGTTTCTCTAAGCCTTATTGCGGGATATGAAGCTACATAGCCTAGGAGACCTCCCACAGCAGCACCGGCTAATAGCATTACAATAAACATGGTTATCGAAAGAACAGGGTTTGAAGCAAGCTGATTAGTTACTTCTGAAGCGTAAAGAACGTTAAAGTTACAATAGTTTTTCGAAGATAAGCCCATGAGGAAAAGTAATAATCTTGTAGTTGTTGCACCAACTATGAAAGCTCCTCCGGCAAAAAATAGTACTTTACCGAAGTTAGGTATTCCAGTATATCCATATTCTAAGTTTAAACTTATAGATAACATTAAATATATTGAGAAGAAAGCTAATAAGTCTAAGATGAAACGTAAAGGATCAGCTATTCCTATTATCATCTTTTACCCTCCGATGGGGATTCTTAGAGAACATTACAATTTTCCTTAACCTTATCTTTGAAGCCAACCCTTCGGGGATTAAGAGGAGTGTAACGATTAGAATTATAAAGGATAGAGCAGGTCTGAAAGCTGTTGGAACGTTAAATGGAGGTTTAGCTAAGAAGTACATTCCTATAACCTCAGCAAAGCCGACAATGTATCCTCCAAGCATAGCACCATATATGCTCGTGAAACCCCCTAGAATAGAGGATGCGAATGTTCTTAGAAGCATAAACCACCCTATTTCGGGACCTGCAGTCATTCTAAACGGTAGAAAAACTCCAGCAATACCTGCAAGCCCTCCTGCAAGAAACCAGGATACAGCATATACTTTGTTAACGTCAACACCTAGTGTTTCAGCTAAACTCGGGTTTTCAATAGCAGCCCTCATAGCTATGCCGAACTTTGTCTTGGTTAGCAGCATATAGAAGGAAATTATCAGACATATTGAAAGCACCGTAGAGATTACGAATAAACAGGGTATGTCAAATACACCTATAGTAATCGTAGAATCTCTAAATATGAAACCCCTTGAAATAACCTTGTATGTTTCAGATAATATATCAGCATAGATATGAAGTACTGATCTTAAAACCACATCTAAAGCTATAGATGCTATCATTAACCCAACAATACTTGTACCTCTACTTGAAAGAGGCTTAAAGATAATAAGGTAGGACAGTAAAGCTACAGACCCCGATATTAGAAAGGCCATTGGAACACTAAGGTAGGGACTTAGTTTTAAACCAACGTACATGAAGTAGGCTACATAAGCTCCTATAGTTGCTAAATCTCCATGAGCAAAATTAGGTATTCTCAAAGTAGTATAGGTTAGCGTTAATCCAACAGCTAATAGGACTAGCAGATTCCCAAATATTATAGCATCAATTATTACTGTTGGTCCCACTGTTGATTACCGCCGTTAGTTTGTGTATTGTTGGAAATTTTCTAATTTTGTACACTTAAATATGTTTCCTATAGATTTACTAAGAAAACCTATATATAGCTCCTTGTTTACTTCCTATAAAAAATATAAAATATACGATGATGGGTGAATAGCGAAATGCAAAAATATCTAATTTACGTAGTAGTCTCACTAATAATTGGTTTAATATCAGGGTCTGCTGCAACCTATGCATTTGCTGGAGCTACAGCACCAACGCTAACAGGGCTACCGTCTGAAGTACCGATAGGTGCACTACTGCCACTTACAGGGAAACTTTCATCGTTTGGGGAAAAGTGGAAACATGCTTTAGAATTAGCTGAAGAAGACATTAATGCGTATGTTTCTAAACTCGGTCTTAACGTTAAGTTCAAAATATATGTTGAAGATACTAAAACATCTCCTGAAGGTGCTTTAGCAGCGTTACAAACGCTTTCAGCTAAAGGCATAAAGCTTGTTGTAGGTCCAGCAGCAAGCTCCGAAGTTGCCGCTATAAAATCCCATGCTGACGCTAACAAAATAGTTATATTTAGTCCCTCATCTACAGCACCGCAACTAGCCATAAAGGATGACTATATTTTCAGGGCAGTTATATCTGACGTATATCAGGGCATGGCTTTAGCTAGGTTAATGTGGGATAAGGGAGTTAGGAAAGTAGTTGTCATATATAGAGGTGATGATTGGGGTGTAGGATTATTTAATGTTGTTAAAGAGCGTTTTGAAGAACTTGGAGGGCAAGTAAAGGAGGTTAAGTATGACCCCGAAGCTCCTGAACTGTCTACGGAGGTTAGAACTCTTTCTGATCTTGTTAAAGAATTTGGAGCTGATGAGGAAACAGGCGTATTGATGATATCCTTTGAAGACGATGGTATAAACATATTGTCTCTTGCTAAAGAAGATCCCGTGTTGACCAAGGTTAAGTGGTTTGGAACAGATGGGATAGCTTATTCAACTAAAATAGCTAAGCAAGTAGGTGATATTGTAGAGAGTTTAGGCGTACTTGCAACAGTGTATTTACCTGAAGAATCGCCGAAGAAAGAGCAATTTAAGGAGAGATACAAAGCAAGGTATGGTATTGAACCTGATCCATACACCTGTAACATATATGATGCAACATGGATTTTAGCGTTAGCTGTTCTTGAAGCAGGTAAGTATGATAGCAAAGTTATTGCTAAAGTTATTCCAGAAATATCTTCAAGGTACTTCGGAGTTTCAGGCTGGGTTCTCCTAGATGAAGCAGGAGATAGGGTTGGAGAGAAATATGTAATAACAACCGTGGTCAGCGAAAATGGAAAGTACGTTTGGAAAGATGTAGGAGTCTACATAGAACCGTTAGATAAGATAGAGTGGTCTACATAAAAATAAATTCAAGTTCAGCATTTTTCTAACAACGAATAACGAGGACAGATTACCATTGACACTACTTAGAACAGAGAACATTAAGAAAAGGTTTGGAGGAATAGTAGCTCTTAATGGTGTTTCAGTTAGTGTAAATAAGCGTAGCTTGACAATGATCATAGGACCTAATGGCAGCGGTAAAACTACTCTCATAAATGTTATTTCAGGGATCTACAAGCCCGATGAAGGCAAAGTAAAGTATAATGGACTAGATATTACGGGTAAGCCTCCACATGAAATATATAAGATAGGTATTGTGAGGACGTTTCAAATACCCTTACTATTCACAAATTTAACAGTTCTTGAAAACTTACTTGTAGCTGCTAGAGTAAATGAAGGTGAAAGTTTTCTAAAGTCAATATTTAAGAGTAAGTGGCTTAAATGCGAGGAACAGCTTGTAGAGAAAGCTTATAGAATCCTAGAACTTCTTAACCTAGACCATTTATGGAACTATCCTGTTTCAAAACTTAGTGGTGGTCAGATGAAACTCGTTGAAATAGGGAGAGCTCTTATGAGCGACCCTCAACTAGTTCTAATGGATGAACCTATTGCTGGTGTTAACCCTAAACTTGCACATGAAATATTTGACCACATAATCTATTTGAAGAACAAAATGAACCTATCGTTCCTAATTGTTGAGCATAGACTTGACGTAGCTTTACAATACGTTAACTATGTTTATGCTATGCATAGAGGAAAAGTAATAGCCGAAGGTAAACCTGAAGAGGTTCTTGAAGACCCTGAAGTTGCAAAAGCATACCTTGGTGAATAATTAATGCCTAACAGCATACTTTCATTGAATAATGTGAATGCAGGTTACGGTAAATTTCAAGTACTATTTAATATATCAATGGAAGCTAATAACAATGAAATAACAGTTATTGTAGGACCTAATGGTAGTGGAAAATCGACGCTACTAAAAACAATATTCGGCTTTACATCAATATATAGCGGTAAAGTAGCATTTAAAGGCATAGATATAACGTCTAAGAAACCGCATGAAATAGCTAAACTAGGCATAGCCTATTTACCCCAATTAGAAAACACATTCCTAAACTTAACGGTTAGAGAAAACATATTACTTGCAACATACATCCATGAAGGAGAAACAATGGATATCGAAGATGCTCTATCCTTATTCCCACAGCTCAAAAGCTTACTTGAAAGAAAAGCTTCAACACTAAGCGGAGGTGAAAGACAAATGCTGGCAATGACCATGGCATTTCTAAGAAAACCTTCATTAATGCTTCTTGACGAACCAACAGCAAATATGGCACCCAAAATAGCAAAGCTAATATTTGAAAAAATTATCGAGCTAAGAGATAATTACAATATAGCTGTTATTCTTGTCGAACAGAACGCTAAGAAGGCTCTGGAAATAGGTGATAAAGCTTACCTTCTCGTAGCAGGGAAAAAGATTTTTGAAGGACACCCCCAAGATCTTCTTAAAAAACCTGATTTAACTAGAGTTTACCTAGGTATAAGCTAGAAGCTTTAAATTACCTTCACTCTGTTTAAGATATTGGAAACCAAGCATGAAATATTGGAAATTAAAAGAGAAGGTTAAAGAGCTTTACGATAAAATAGCTCCAGAATATGATTTATCAAGTAAACTACATATTACTAGAATTATAGAGAAATGTGAAGAAGCAGTTATATATGATCTTTTAAGGAATAGGAAGCTTCAAAGGAGCCTAGATTTAGGTGCTGGAACCGGGAGATACATTAAACTACTAGTTCACATGTCGAAGCACACTATAGCTTTAGACTTCAGTTTAAACATGCTTAAAGTACTTAAGAGAAAACATGGACAATATCCGAATTTGGACTTAATATGTGCTGACATAGAAAACCTGCCCTTCAGAAACCATGTTTTTAACTTTGCCATTTCAACACTAACATTAGATCACATACCTAACATTACTTCAGCGCTTCATGAAATATTCAGAGCTTTAAATAGTAATAGCGAATTGATCATATCTTCTTTCAATGAAAAAATATTGAAAAGATATCGTGAAGAATACCATATCCCAGAAGATATGGTGGATTTCGAAACAGAAAACGTTCCAAAAACATATGTTTTCGAAAAAGGGCATACGCCTAATGAACTCACTAAACTATTGAGGAATGTAGGTTTTAAAGAAGTAAGGTATATTGGTTGTTGCTTATGGCCTCCTATAACCCTTATCATACCAAAAAATATAAGAGGTATGATTGTAAAACACTACAAACCGCTGCTTGATAGGTTTCTTAGAGCGTTTAATGTTTTAAAAAGAAACGCTTTTCTTTACGTATACCTAGCTAAAACTTAAAGAAACAGGAGACTATAAAATATCAGAGGTTATGGTTTAAGGTTGTAGAACTTGAAAACGAATTATAGAAGAATAGCTATCGTAGGCGCGGGTTCTGCTGGTTCTTTTTTAGCTTCCCTACTTTCTCAAGAAGGAATATATGTTGATTTATATGAGAGATCCAGGAAACTTGGATGCTACTGCGCTTGGGGTACGGTAGAATCTGAACTTAGGGAACTCCTTAGAAAAGTAGGCTTAAACGTTAAAGACTATGTTCTATCTAAGGTTAGGAGAATTATAGTTAACAGTATAGAAGTTAAAGTTTCGGACCTTATAACATTCAATAAGCCGAAGCTCATATCTGACCTAGTTAAAAACGTGAAAATAATATGGGCCGAGGCCTCTAAAGAAATTACGGAAAAATACGATTTAGTGGTAGATGCTACAGGTTGGCGAAGAAGCTTTCTACCGAAATTAGAAAATGATTTTCTTATGCCTACGATAGAGTATGTTGTTAAAACAAAAGATCTCGATGAAGACACTATATACATTAGATTTGGAAAAGTAGGGTATGCCTGGCTTTTCCCGATAGGCGACAATTATTGGCATCTCGGAGCAGGAGATGCCATATTAAATCCCATATCTCTCGTAAAGAAGCTTCTTAAAGAAATGAGCTTAAAGACTAAAATACTATGCTTCTGTAAGAGCGCTATAAGATTAAAACCTCCCATGTTCTCTAAACCAATAAGGTACGGTAATGTTGTTGGATGCGGTGAAAGCATAGGAACAGTATTTCCCGTTACAGGTGAGGGAATTATTCCCTCAATGAAATCCGCCTTAATACTGTCTAACATTCTAGTCAATAATAGAAGCTTGGATTACTATGAACAAACTATAGTAAGGAAATTTAGATGGCTGAACCAATTATTTGAAATAGCCTATTCTCTGACAGGATCCGGGCTTAAACTAGTTTGCACGCTTGTAAAGAACTATAAGTCCATATTTAAATACGCCAAGAGGCTTGGAGCAGCTTCACTAGTAAACGTAGTTAAAGTTTTGTCTAAGCTATTTTAATTAAGAGGAAAAAGTAGGGTCTATAGCTGAACTGTCGGTAATTCCTTAATAGCCCTCATAACTAACGACGTACTTGTCGAAAGCACTCCCTCTATTTGCCCTAAAGTATCTAGAATTCTTGCTAAACCTTCATTATCTGTGGCGTAAACCTTAGCTATAGCTGAATACTCGCCTGTAATATCATAGAGTTCTACGACCTCCTTTATCTTAGCTATTTTCTCTAGAGCTTCATTATGCTTCTTTGGATCAGTTTTAATAAATACGTAAGCCCTGATATTAAGCCCCAACTTTCCCGGATCAACAACTGCGATAATAGACTTAATATACCCAAGTTCCTTTAATCTCTTAACTCTTAAATGCACGGTCGACGGACTAACATTAACTTCCTTAGCTATTTCTGCATACGTTAAATCAGCATTTTTCTGTAATATGTTTAAAATTTTCTTGTCAAGATCATCAATAATATATTTTGACAAATCTAACCACCAAGTAGAAAATTTGTAATACTGATAAATATAATTTCTCAAAACTATTGAAAGTAGGAATTTAAATTGTTGCGAAGTTTTAGCCTATTACTTTTTAAAATGGAAAACAATGTTAAGGAAAACAGTTTAAATACGTTTTTAACATAAATGAAACAGCGTTCAAATAAGGTGAATACTTTGACACTACCTATCTTAAGGAAAAAGCTTCCATTTATAGTAATATTCTTAGCCATAGGGATAGCCATAGGTGTGTTAGTAGGTTACATTATGGTAGCTCAATGCTATAGCACATTAAATGAAGTGCTGGATAGTTTAAAAAGAACAACAGCTGGATTCGAAAAACTAAGCTATAGTTATAGATTATCGCTCATATTAGATACTGTAGAGCTTACCCAATGGAATTCTCTATCAACAGTTCAAGCTCTTAGTTTAAAATATGTAATACATGAAGTTAACGTAACTTATGAAGTAAAACCTGAAATCTACACTTTAAGAGTTAAAGAAGTGTTAAACGATAGGATAAAGGTTTTCAGCCAAACAAAACCCATTGAAGGTCTCGAAGAAAATCACAATCGAATACTATCTTTACTGTCGCGATTAAGTGATGAAGTAGATGAAATGCATGAAATAGCCATAAAAGAGAATGTTACAAGTAGCGATCTCGTTAAAGCTAGAATAATACTGGACAGAATCTTAGATATAACAGATGAAATAAGAGAGGAAATAAAATTAGTAACTTCTAAGCTTTAAGTAGCGATAGATGTGGGAAACAAAAAATAAGTGGGAGCTTATTTTTCAGGCTCGCCCATGGTCATTGCCATAACTGCTTTCTGTACGTGTAATCTGTTTTCTGCTTCCTCAAAGTATAGCGATTTCTCATATGTGTCTAATACTTCATCCGTTACTTCCTGACCTCTATCGGCTGGCCCGCAGTGCATGTAATATGGTTTACCTACTTCTTCAAGCAACTCTAAGGTTACAATCCAGTTCTTGAACTTGTTCTGATAAGCTTTGGCTCCCTCCTTATCTACTATCTTATTGTATGGTGGGAAGAACCCTCTAGGACTCCATGCTTTAGGATATACGAATGCTGCTCCTTCAAAAGCTTCTTTCATGTCGTGACTTATCGTTATGCTTCCGCCGTACTGGTCTGCTAGCTCCTTAGCCTTCTTCATTATATCGTCCATAAGTTCAAATCCTGGTGGATGAGCTACTACAACTTCTGCTCCAAACATAGCAGCAATTAATGTTACGCTTTGAGGTACAGCTAATGGTTTAAGTCCTCCAGAGTATGCGTAGCTTACAACGAACTTTTTACCGCTTAAATCTTTAGGCCAACCTAGAGCCTCCATAGCAGCCATTATGTCTGCCAATGCTTGGAATGGATGATATACGTCGTCCTCCATGTTGAGTACAGGTATTGTAGCCCACTTAGCAAACTCACTAATTACTCTGTGTCCTCTACCAATAATCCACTTTGCAGCATCCCCGTAAATTCTAATGGCTATTGCATTGCCGTATCTGCTAAGAACCCTTGCAACATCGCTTATTGCCTCTGTCCTATATGGTATCATGTCCTCGGGTAAGGTTGGCGTATATACGTCTTGTGGGCTTAAGAAGTGCGCATGTCCACCTAGCTGAAACATTCCTGCTTCGAAACTATTTCTTGTTCTTAGAGATCTATTGTAGAATAGCATGAACAACGTTTTCCCTTGCAAGTAGGGTGTTGGTACACCTTTATGGAACTTCTCTTTGAGATCTTTCGCAGCTTCAAGAACCTTCTTTATTTCCTCTTGAGTATAGTCAATGTTTTTAAGCCAGTCTTTACCTTTAAAATACCCTACATACCATGGTTTACTCAAGAAACTCCTCACCTCGAGAGGTACATTATGGAAATAGTGCTTTAGAGTATTAAAATCCTACCATAAATCTAGGAAATAAAACTTGAAGAGAGAAAAAGCGTTAAGCTTTAATTGTCTGTAGTAAATTCAATAGTGCCGCATGTAAAGGCTTTTACATTTCATGTTCATAGAAGGTTTGAGGTGTAAATCACGGACTACAAGGACATAATTGAGTTCACTGCATTACTGTTCGATAAATTACTCTCATTAATAGACAAAGTTTTCAACATGCTCGGTTATGCTACAGTTTTCTTTGCGTTAGGCATGATACTTGGTACCATAAGCACCATACTAACTTGGTTTATGTATAAGAAAACTAAGGAGACATCAACGTTGTCGGTATACAATGTTAAGACTAAAAAACACTCAGCGACGTTCCTAATACCCCTAGTAATACTCATACTCTTTATAGCGTATTTTGTCTTTATCCTATATTTTATGATAATAAGGTAAAGAAATTTATGCATTATTAATCTGTTTAAACTAAGCCACCCATTGTTAGTACTAACACTGCTGCTTTAGCGAAAAGATTGTTTTCTGCTTGCTCGTAAATCACCGATTTAGGAGAATCCATTACTACGTCATCTGCTTCGAAATCTCTTAGAACAGGTAGGACATGAGTTATTATTCCCTGTTTGTCCATTAAGTCTAGGTCTTCAACTTTAAGCCTCCAATCGCGATATTTCTTATACATTTCAAGTTCTTCTTTACCGAAAGCTGTAGCTCCAAGTTCCGCTAGTTTCCTAGAACACCAATTTCTTGGAAATACTACGTGAGCTCCATGGAGTGCTTCTCTATAGTCATTAACGAACTCTATTGATCCTCCACTTTCTTTAGCGTTTTGCTTAGCCCATTCAACATATTTTTCTGGGAGCTCGAATCCTGGTGGATGAGCTACTATAACATCCATACCGAACCTTGTAGCTATGAGCATTTCGGCATTAATACTGCAATATCCTCTAATTATTGGCGCATAAGCCCACATTATAACGTACTTCTTACCCTTAACATTACCTAGTTTTTCCTCTATAGTCATGATGTCTCCAAGTGCTTGGGTTGGGTGCTCCTGGTCGTCGGCCATGTTAATGACTGGAACTCTTGCATACTTAGCAAATTCTCTAATAACCTTGTGTCCTTCACCATACTTATAATCTATTGCTTTATCTAAAATTCTAATACCTACACCGTTGCCGAAAATTTCATACATTTTAGCGAGATCTTTCAGCGCTTCACCTTCCTTAACTCTAGTCATTCTAGCTTCAACATACTGTGCATGGCCTCCAAGCAGTGTCATTGCTGTTTCAAAAGCAGCTCTAGTTCTAGTTGATGGTGCATAGAACAACATTATGAACGTTTTCTTCTCGAGATAATTAGGTATCCCCTTAGGTCCCTTATAGTAATATAGTCTTTTAAGTTCTCTAGCTAGCTCAATAGCAGCTCTTAGCTCTTCTATAGTCCACTCTTGCGTAGTTATTAGGTCTTTACCAGCAAGATCTGAAATTGTGGATTTAAGGAAAACCATTTTTCGGAAACACCTCTAATAAATAGACAGTATTAAAAACTTTATAGGTATCGTAAGTTACCTCGTTTACCTTGGTATACGAGAATTCGCTGAGATATTTCAATGGCTAAGCAAAGGAGAGAAGCACATAGAAAAATGGTTTTTCATGAAGTAATGTAATCCTTAAGCATAACGCTCACTTAAAGCTCTTTCGAAATCTTCAAGTTTAGGCTCTATTTTCGGCGCATCACCACTTACTTTCTTAACTATATCGGGATCCTTTAGACCATGCCCAGTTATCAGTACCACTACAGTATCCCCTCTATCTATAATTCCTTCTTCTAGCAACCTCATGTACCCTGCTAAACTAGCTACACCCGAGGGCTCGGCAAATATTCCTTCGTACTTTGCAAGCATTTTCATAGCCTTAAGTATTAGTTCATCACTTACCTCTTCGGCTACACCATTTGTTTCTTGTAGCGCCTTTAAACCTCCATCATGATCCCAAGGATACGGGTCTTCAAGACCTGTAGCTATTGTTTCAGGTTTAGGCCATGGCTTTATCTTAAATGGTTCAGCTTTCTCCTTCCACGCTCTAACGAAAGGCGGATTTCCCGTAGATTGAATCGCAGCTAATCTAGGTAAATTATCGATAAAACCTAGTTCCTTAAAGTCTCTAAACCCTTTCCAAACACTTGTAAGTAATGCAGCAGCACCTACAGGCACCATGACCCAGTCGGGAATATTCCAATTTAGTTGCTCAACTACCTCATACGATATTGTTTTCGGCCCCTCAATTTGATACGGATTGAAAGGTCCGAAGCTTGGACTAGGATACCATCCATACTTTTCATAAGTTAGCTTCATCATTTTCACCGTGGGATCTTCTTTGCCAAGTCCTTTAACTCTAAAGACTTTAGCACCGTAGAATAATAACTGTGCAACCTTACCGTAGCCTGCTTCTTCAATTACAAAAGCATATGTTTCTAGTCCCGCTTTAGCACTGTAAGCAGCTAATGCTGCTGCAGCATTACCGCTTGAAGCAGTAACTGTAACTTTATAGCCGAACTCAACAGCCATACTAACTGCAACAGACATACCACGGTCTTTAAAGCTTCCAGTAGGATTTCTCGTTTCATCCTTCAAGTACAGGTTTTTAACCTTAAGTTCTTCGGCAAGCCTTTTCGCCTTAATTAGAGGCGTTCCTCCTTCGCCTAAAGTTACTATGTTCTTATCTTCTCTCACAGGCATTAACTCCCTATACCGCCACATGTAAAATCTTCTTCCCTTAAGAATATGCTTTGAAAACACTTCCTTTACTTTCTCATAATCATAATATATGTCTAACCTACCTAAGTCCTTGTTTTCGCAAACAATAGGTTTCTGATCTAAGTAGTAAACTTTACCACATCTGCTGCATTTCAAGTATTTAACGTAGGAAACCATATTTTACCCCAATATAGTAAACAAGTTAATGCTTATTATAATTGCTTTTAAAGGAATAATTAAACATAGAGTGAGAGAAACTTAGTTGGATATTTTGCTGCATATTTAAATGAACACTTATATACATCTTTATTGAAACTATTTATACAAATTCTTAGAGGATGTAAAAACATGAGTGAGAATAGGGGTTTAGTTACAATAGCTTTAGGAGGTAATGCCTTCCTTCAGAAAGGCCAGAAAGGAACTGTTGAGGAACAGTGGGATAATGTTGTTAAAGCTATGAAGCAAGTAGCTGACATTATAGAAAAAGGTTATAGGGTAATTTTAACCCATGGTAATGGACCTCAAGTAGGTAATATTTTGGAGTGGATGGATGCTTTAAGGGAGAAAATACCGCCGCTAACAATGGATTTTGCTAATGCAATGACTCAGGGATGGATAGGTTATATGATTCAGCAAGCACTAACAAATGAGCTTAGGAGAAGAGGTGTAAATAAACATGTAGTTACCGTAGTAAACCGTGTTCTCGTAAGAAAGGATGACCCGGCATTCCAAAATCCAACAAAATATGTTGGACCATATTACGATGAAGAAACTGCTAAGAGAATTGCTAAGGAGAAAGGATGGGCTATGAAACCTGATCCTAGAGGTGGATGGAGAAGAGTAGTTCCATCACCTGACCCCGTAGGTAATGTGGAAATAGAAGCAATAAGAACTTTGCTTAGAAATGGATTCATAGTAGTAGCTTCAGGTGGCGGTGGGATACCGGTAATTAAGGAGAACGAAGAAATTAAGGGTGTTGAAGCAGTTATTGACAAAGATCTTGCAGGTGAAAGACTAGCTTCACTTGTTGGAGCAGACTATTTCGTAATAGTAACTGATGTTGAAGGAGTTTATCTGCACTTTAGAACCCCACAGCAAAAACTTTTGAGAAAATTAACTGTTAGTGAAGCAGAAAAACTATACAAAGAAGGTCACTTTCCACCTGGAAGCATGGGTCCCAAAGTGTTAGCAGCAATAAGGTTCATAAAGAATGGAGGAAAGAGAGCAGCAATAGGCCACCTATACAAAGCATTAGATACTTTAGAGGGAAGAGCAGGAACAACCATTGTCCCTGATTAGTTATTCTTTTTAACTATTTTAAAATAAAAATGTTTAAACAAATTTTAACTTTAAATACTCAATTACAAAAACTACTAGGAAATCAAAATACTGCATTTTAATGAGATTGTTGGAAAGATTTTTATAGACGCATATGAGACTTTTCTATAGTCCTACTGCGTTTTGACTAGTGTCTTGGGTGTTTTTATTGAGTAAAGAGAAACCACTGGCCGTGTTGATGAAGGGAATTACTAAGAGGTTTCCCGGTGTTGTTGCTTTAGATAACGTAACCTTCGAGGTAAAGCAAGGCGAAATTCATGGTCTTCTTGGAGAAAATGGTGCTGGAAAAACAACGCTAATGAACATACTTTACGGCGTATATAGAGCTGATGAAGGAGAAATATACATTAATGGTAAAAAAGTTTCCATAAAATCGCCTAAAGACGCTATAAAGCTCGGAATAGGTATGGTTCCTCAGCATTTTAAACTTGTTATGGCACATTCTGTTGTTGAGAATGTTATTTTAGGGTTAAAGGAGTTCGGATTAGTACTTAATCTTAAGGAGGCTTCTAAGAAAATTAAGGAATTAGCTGAACGATACGGTTTCAGAATAGATCCAAAAGCTAAAATATGGCAGCTATCTATGGGTGAAAGACAGTATGTTGAGCTTCTCAAAGCGCTGATAAGAAACGCGAATATACTTATTCTCGACGAACCTACAACAGTTCTTACACCTCAAGAAACAAGAGAACTATTTAAAACGCTCAAGAGAATGAAGGAAGAAGGGAAATCAATAATATTCATAACCCATAAACTCGAAGAAGCATTAACAGTTTGCGATAGAATAACCGTTCTTAGAAGAGGCCATGTTATAGGAACAGTTACTCCACAGGAAGTTACAGAAGCAGACCTAGCTAAGATGATGGTTGGTAGAGAAGTTCTTTTCAGAATTAAGAAGGAACCCCGAAAAGTTATTGTTGAAACCCCAATACTTAAAGTTGAAAACCTAAACGTTTTAAGTGATAAAGGAGTATTAGCTGTTAAAAACGTTTCATTCGAAGTTTTCCCAGGTGAAATCTTTGGCATAGCTGGTATTGCAGGTAGTGGTCAGGAAGAATTAGCGGAAGCAATAGCAGGCTTGAGAAGGCCCTTAAGTGGTAGGATAATAATTGAAAGCCAAGATGTTACGGGAGCATCACCAAGAAAGATTTTCGAACTAGGTGTAGCATATATTCCAGAGGATAGAATAGGTGTTGGAATACTACCTAATCTAACAGTTTGGGAAAATATCATTTTAAGACACCATAGATACGCACCCATAGCTAAGAATAGGTTTCTCCTAAACTTTAAGAGCATCTATGATTTTGTTAATAAGAGAATTAAAGAACTCAACGTAATGACTTCAAGCATTTTCGCACCAGCGAGAACACTTTCAGGAGGTAATATTCAAAGACTTATTTTAGCAAGAGAGCTTGCTGAAAACCCGCAGAGGAAAACGAAGCTCATAGTTGCGGTTTATCCAACAAGAGGTCTTGACGTTGGAGCAACAGAGTATGTTAGAAAAGTACTTCTACAGCAAAGAGATAAAGGTGTAGCAGTCCTCCTTATTTCCGAAGATCTTGAAGAAATACTTATGCTCAGCGATAGAATAGCAGTAATTCACAATGGGGAAATTATGGGTATAGTTTCAGCTGAAGAAGCAAATATTGAAGAAATAGGGTTAATGATGGGCGGTGCCTTAAGAAAAACACATCAGAAGATTAAGGAAGAAAAGTCTAAGTCTTAAGGTGAAAGAGTTATGGCATTTAGAATTCCAGGTACAAGATATGCTATAAAAGTTGAAAAAAGACTTTTTGTCAGAAGAGAAATACCAGCAATAGTTTCCATAATTTCAGCCATGGCAGGCATACTTCTAGGAGGATTGTTATTCATGGCTGTAGGTATATCTCCTACAGAAGTGTATTCTAGAATAGCCAGGGTAGCTGTAAGTCCAACAGCCCTTATGGGAGCCGTTGAAATAGCTTTACCAATAATGTTTACCTCAATGGCTTTGGTTCTACCTTTCAGAATGGCTTTCTATAACATCGGTGGAGAAGGACAGTTTGAAGTAGGGGCTATTGCAGCGATGATACCAATAATATTATATTGGAGCGGAGTAGATATGCCAGTACCCTTATATTTGCCAGTAATGTTTCTCTTAGCATTCATAGCTGGAGGATTGTGGGGTCTCCTACCAGCATTTTTAAGAGCTAAGTGGAAGGTTAACGAAATACTGGTAACCTTAATGATGAACACTATTTCACTACAAATAATATGGTGGCTAACAACACCTGGTGGACCATGGAACGAAGCAAACCCTGTGTTCAAAGAAAGATACTTAGCCTACTTAAAAAAGCTTGGAGTTCATCTAATACCAGGGTTTAAAGGAACACCAGTAGTCCCCGAGTTTGCGAGGCTTCCTAGAATACCAGGCACTTTAGTTAATGTAGGAGTGTTAATCGCGATAGTTATAGCTATAATACTTTACTTCGTATCTACAAAAACTCTTCTAGGCTATGAAGTTAGGGTTGTTGGAGATAGCGAGCGTGGAGCAATGTATGGAGGAATAAACTATCTTAAACTAGTTCTAATAGTCATGTTTATAAGCGGCGGTTTAGCTGGTCTTGGAGGTTTCATAGGGATTACAGCGTTCCTACCTAAATTATCACCAGAAATTGGTATTGCAGGGTACGGATATTCCGGAATTATTGTGGCTTGGCTTGCAAGACTAAACCCCATAGCCTGCCTTTTGGTCTCATTCTTCTTCGGTATATTAACTAAGTCCGCTGATCTTTTACAGCAGGAGCTGAAAATTTCAAGGTTCATAGCTGTAGGCTTTGAGGGATTAATATTCATACTTTTAGTTTTAGGTGATTTCTTTGTTCATTACAGGGTGAGAATAATTAAGCTTAGAAGGTGAAGGTCGTGGCCGAACTTACTATGATAAACCAGTTTTTGATAGGAGCATTAACAGTTGGAACAATATATCTTATAGCAACATTAGGTGAAATATTAGCTGAGCGCTCAGGAGTAGTTAATTTAGGCTTAGAAGGGCTAATGGAGGTTGGTGCAACAGCAGGAATTATTGTAGCAATTTTTACTGAGAACCCATGGCTAGGGTTCATTACGGCATTTGTCATTGCTGCAGCACTCTCAGCCATACATGCCTTTGCTTGTGTAACGTTAAAGTTGAATCAATTCGCCAGTGGACTAGCCCTCTACATTTTCGGGTTAGGTATAGGAATTACATTTAGAGGATACGCTAGAGACGTAATGTTAAGTCCTAAGGAGTTAATGAAGATACCTAGGATAAGACTCTATCCAATAAAAATACCTGTGATAAGTAACATACCAATACTTGGTGCTTTATTTAGCTTAAACATAATGGCCTACGTAGCATTTGTCCTGGGAATACTGCTTTGGTTTATACTTTTCAGAACAAGAATAGGATTAAACATTAGATCCGTAGGTGAGAATCCAGCAGCAGCAGATGCAGCTGGAATTAATGTTTTTAGAGTAAGATATTTAGCTGTAGTTATTGGTGGAGGTTTAGCTGGAGTTTCAGGAGCATATCTTATGCTCGCACACACGCCTCAGATCATGGGTGCTCCAATAATACTTGGAAGAGGGTGGATAGCTATAGCACTTGTTATTTTTGCTTTCTGGAATCCTCTAAGAGCGCTTTTAGGAGCATATTTGTTCGGAGGTCTTGAGGTTGCATATTTCTGGCTTCAGGGAATTGAAGTATTTAAGGGCGTAATACCGTTACTTAGAGCAATACCGCATATTACAGCCATAATATTGTTAACAATAATGTCTATTGAAGCTCTTAGGAGAAGAATAGGTGCACCGGAAGCCCTAGGTAAACCGTATTCAAGAGAGTAAGTTATTTTTATACAGCTAATTTAAAAGTCATTGGTAGCTATAAGGTGTTGCTGCCCAGAAATTTACAATAAACTTTTTTGTAAAGATTTATAAGCTTAAATGCGTAGTTTATGTTAGAAACATTAGCTTCTAAATTGGGTGTTCTACCCATGGGTGAGGTAACCAGAAGAGATTTCCTCAAAGGACTTATTGGAGGATTAGTTGTAGGAGCGGCTATAGGCCTTGGAGGAGGCTACGCAGCAGCACCTAAAGGAGTAACCACAGTTACTGAAACGACGACGGAAACGGTAACTAAGACAGTAACTGCTTCGCCTTCGCCTGCACCAACACCTGCTAAGAAAATTAAAGCAGGTTGGATTTACGTAGGACCTATAGGAGACTATGGATGGACTTACGCTCACAATGCTGGAAGAGAATATGTTGAAAAACGGTTTGCAGGTACCGTAGAAACAGTCTATATTGAAAGCGTTCCAGAAGCAGAATGTTTACCTAAAATAGAGTCTCTCATAGCTGAAGGATGTGAGATAATATTCACTACAAGCTTCGGCTTCATGGATCCAACACTTGAAGCTGCTAAGAAATACCCTGACATATGGTTCTGGCACTGTTCAGGATATAAGCGATGGGACAACATGGGAACATACTTCGCGGAACTTTATCAGCCATACTACCTATGTGGTTTAGTTGCTGGAGCTATTTCACAAACACTTAAGTTCGGCTATGTTGCAGCCTACCCGATACCTGAAGTTGTAAGACATATTAACAGCTGGGTTTTAGGAATATGGGAAGGATTATGGCATAGATATAAGCGTGGAGACTTAAGTCTGGACGACCTAAAGAAGGCTGAAGTACACGTTAAATGGCTGTACTCATGGTATGACCCGCCAGCTGCAACTGATGCTGCAAGAAGCCTAGTTGAAATGTACGATGCTGACGTACTAGCTTTTACCGAAGACTCGCCAGCAACATTGCAGGTTGCTGAAGAATATCAGAAGGCAGGAAGGAAGGTATGGAGCTACAGTCATTACAGCAGCATGATAGACTACGGTCCAACCGCTCACTTAATGGGTCAGCTAGTTGATTGGGGTCTAATGTATGAATATATTTTAGCATACTATCTTGCAGGTGTACCTAGAAGCATGGATCTATGGTGGTTAATGGGTGATGGAGGAGATACTAGGGAAGGATGGAGAAAAGGTAAGGGAGCTGCATACATATGGGAGGACCAATGGGGAGATATAAGAACAGAGCTTGCAGCTAAAGGAGTACCGGACTGGGCAATAGACCTAATACTTAAGAGAGAAAAATTAATGAAAGAAAGATATTGGGATCCATGGAGCGGAAGCTTCTGGGCACCAATATTCAAAGAACTAACAGGCAAGGAGGGTATAGTAGATAGAGAAGGAAATGTAAGAATACCTCCAGGAGAAGTTGCAGATCACGATCTTCTCTGGAGCATAGATTGGTTCGTATGGGGTCTTGCAGAACCAGTACCTAAAGGCTAAATTCTAAACAAACTTTTTTACAAACACCATCTCAATGTTTTTCTATAAACTAAAACTAAAGTTTATATAACCTATTTTAAACATTAAGCACTAGAGTAGGAGGAGGTATTTGGTAATGGTTATTACCAGTTGGGAATGGTTGGTAATCCTAATATTTTTAGCAATATTAATTCTATGGGGTCCTCAGAAATTACCGCAGCTAGCTAAAGCATTAGGTCAAGCTAAAAGAGAATTCGAAAAAGCATCCAAGGGTTTAGAAGACGAATTAAAGCCTAAAAGTAGGGAGGAAGAGGTAGACGAAAAAATAATTGACTTAGCTAAAAGCCTGGGAATATCAACTGAAGGTAAAACTAGGGAGCAAATACTTAAGGAAATAATGGAGAAAACTAAGAAGAAATAATAACAATAAGTTTAAACATATTTCTAAAACATTTTCGGCTAATGAAGTTAGTGGTTAACAATGTCCTCTCGTGATGAAGAGTATGTACTAGCTAGAATGAGTCTTGAAGAACACCTTAAAGAGTTAAGGTATAGGGTAAAAATATCTCTGATAACAGTAGGTGTAATAACGCTAATTCTCATGGTAGCTCCGGCAGACTTAAGCTTCCTGGAAAACCCACTTATTTTTTACAAACCGTTCATTTCGGTAATTCTAGAATACATTAGAGCATACACTTTACCTGAAGAAGTAGAACTCATAGGTATGAGATTTCTCGCGCCAATAGAACTCTACCTTTTTTCATCTCTAATACTTGGATTCATAATTTCAATGCCTGTAATAGCTTATGAAGCATATAAGTTCATAGACCCCGCTTTATACCCTCACGAGAAGAAACTAATATATCCATTTACACTAGCATTCTCGGCACTATTTACCGTGGGAGCTCTTTTCGGACTTTTCCTGGTAATACCGTTTCTTCTAAAAGCATCCCTACTATTTTATGGAATAGTTGGAGCAGCACCGCTAGTTTACGTAACAGACTTCTACAGCTTAGTACTATACACAACACTACTTTCAGGATTAGCTTTCACATTGCCAGTAGTATTCGTACTCCTAGTAAGACTGGGATTCATAAGTACATCAATTATTGAGGGTAAAAGGCCACTATTCTACTTCATAATATTCCTACTAACAGCAATAATAACACCAGACGGAGGGCCAATAGCAGACTTCATCCTATTCCTACCAATAGTCATACTAATGGAAGTAGCGGTGAAAATAGCCAAAAAATACGAGAAAGAAAGGCAAATACAGAGAAGAAGCATATTCACAAAAGTAATAGAACCAATAAAATGTCCATACTGTGGACAAACAATACCTGGAAACTCAATATTCTGTCCAAAATGCGGAAAATCAATAAGGTAATCTGAAGGAAATTAAACTTTGTTTTATTGTAGAACATGTAAGCTATAATTACCTCATAGGATGTTGCCAAATTTTAGGAGTTAAGGTGGTTTGTTGTTTTAAGTAGCATGCTATTTCATATTAAGAGCGATAGAGTAGGGGAATGCTAGGGTAGCTTTGGGCAAAGTAGAGTTGAAACAGTATAGAAAGCTAAGGAATACGGTAACGCTATACTTCCTGCTAAACAACGTGAAACCTATTTAAGCGCCTTGAAGAGTCATGTTTTAAAACTTAAAAGTATGTTAAGGGGGCAGAAAATAACTTGGTAATTGAAGGGGGGTTTATATAAGTTCCTTATTCTATAAGTTTATTGGTGACCGCCAATTTCCGAGATCCACCGTAGAACAGTGGTGTGGGGATCGGCGAAGACCGCGATGAACCCGGGGGTGAACATAAAAGAAAATTAAAAACAATTTTCTAAAACATTACTGTTAGCTAAAAAGTTATAGATTACAGGGGTGTAACTAGGTTACAGGGGTGTAACTTATGCTTTTCGATCCTAGACCTAAAGAGTGTAGAGCTGAACTATTTAATAGAGAGGAGGAGCTTAAGTTCCTTTCAAGATATGTTGTTTCTGGTTCTCCTATTATTTTATGCTTAGGTATAAGGAGAGTAGGGAAAACGTCAGTTTTAAAAGTTTTTCTTAATGAAAGCAATTGTCCTTACATATATGTTGATGCTAGGAGACTGTCTGAGTTTGGATTTTCTAAGCAGGGTTTTTACAGGTTACTTTCAGAGGAGTTTACTAGGGTTAGAGGTAAATTCGCTTTAATTACCGAGTATTTGAAGAGTATAAAAGGAGTTAGCATAGCTGGCTGTAGGGTAGAATTTAATTGGAGAAATAAGGATCTATCTTTTTCATCTATCCTTGCAAAAATGAATGACTATGCTGAGGACTGTAAAACAACATTTATTGTTGCTATAGATGAAGCTCAGGATCTTAGATTCCTGAGAGGATATAGAAGAATAGACTTGGTACAAATTTTAGCATATAGTTATGACAATTTAAAGAGAGTAAAGTTTATCCTGGCAGGTTCTGAAGTTGGTTTACTATATAAATTTCTTGGATTTAATAATCCTGCAAGCTCACTTTATGGTAGAATAAGAGATGAGGTTGTAATTGAAAGATTTAGTAAAGAAAAGTCAGTTGAGTTTTTAGAGGCAGGATTCGAGGAAGCTAACGTAAAAGTACCGAAGAGCTTAATTGAAAACGTTGTTGAAATTCTTGATGGTATTCCCGGCTGGTTAACGTATTTCGGATATAAATTTGTACAGTTAGGTCAGTTGAACATACTTGATCAGATAATTAGAGAAGCAGAAAATATAGCCTTAAATGAGCTTAGAAAACTCAAAACATTCTCTCCTTTTTACACTCATATATTAAGAGCAGTATCACTGGGTTTCAATCACTGGAGTACTATTAGAAAAGCTGTTGAAGCATGGACAGGAAGACATGTTTCATCAAAAACACTGTATAGTCTTCTAAACAACCTAGTGGACATGAGCATATTAGCTAAAGTAAATGACGAATACGTCTTTCTTGACCCAATATATAGGAAAGCATCTAAAAACCTTTAATAAAACAGGAAAACATGTAGCCGATTTAATATTCCCTGGTTTCCATAGCAGAAATACCCTTAAAATATCTACTCTTTTCCAAAGAAGAGGATATTTTGGTGAAGACTTCTAAATAGCATAACGGCACCGATCCTTTGATAATAAGCTTACACCTGTAATGGTCGCTGACATTCTTTGTACCTGAGAAAATTATGAAGAATTCAAGTATTGTGTCCCCGTATATTTAAGTTGGTATATGTGATTTATGTGAATTCAACCATCCGAGTAAGTAAGAAACTTTATGAGCGTATGGAAAAGCATCCTGAAGTTAAGTGGTGGTTGCCCGTGCATGTTGTTTTAGGTATTTTCGTTATTTTGGTAACTATGCACGGGTTCATCCCACCTTTTGCTTCCCATGACCCGCCTACGGCTCTAGCTCCGTAGCTTAGGAGCCAGAACCGTCGGCGAATCATGGGACTGCCTCGTCCCTCTCCTACGGATCATCGGCTCATCGGCACCCAGCATTTAATGTGTAAAAGTTATAAAAGTTATAATTCAGCAGAAGTCTTCAAAATATTGAAAAGTATTATTTAGTTTTCAAAATAACTCAAATACTTAAACAAGTGAATATTCTGTAATTATTAGGGGAGCTATTGAAGAATATTTAGGTAAGATTGAGGGTGAAATATCTAAGGAATCTGCTGAAGAAATTGAAGAAGTTTAATATTTCTACTAGCAATATTAAACCATTGTTTTTCGATGAAGAAATGAAAATTTACAGGAGGATGGTTGAGGAGAAGCGGAAGAGAATACTATTTACGACGCAGAAGCCTCTAAGATACACATTATAAGAAACGTACATGCCGATAATAGTGCTTATTAATATGTTTGGTATGAATGGTGTAAAGAGTATGAGTAATACTTTACGCTTACTTAGCACGCTTACTTAGCTCCATGACGTTTCACCAACACTTACTCTACGGTCCAATGTATTATTGGTTTTATTCCCGTCCTTCTCACTACTTCATGCCCTCTCTTCTCCGCTTCCTCAAGGATTTTCTCCTCATTTACCGTTAGTATTCTCCTGTTCTCCATTACGATTTTTCCGTCTATTATTACTGTTTCTACGTCTTGTCCTTGGGCCGCATAGACTAAATGTGTTACCGGGTTTAACATTGGTATTAGGTGTGGTTTCCAGTAGTCTATGATTATTATGTCTGCTTTCTTACCTACTTCTATTGATCCTATTTCCTTATCTAGTCCTAGAGCTTTTGCACCGTTTATTGTTGCCATTTCTATTACTTGTTCGGCTGTTATTGCTTTAGGATCTTCATTTATTAGTGCTTGGCCTAGTGCTGCTATTTTCATTTCCTCAATCATATCGTAGTTGTCGTTGCTAGGGCCTCCATCACATCCTAAACCTACGTTTACTCCTTCTTTAAGCATTTTAGCTACCGGTGTTAATCCTGAACCTAGCTTCATATTGCATGATGGATTGTGAGCCACGTGGGTTCCTGTTTTAGCGAGTAACTTTATTTCTTCATCAGTAACCCAAACTACATGGATTAGAACAACATTTGTTCCCAACATTCCAACGTATTTGCAGAACTCAACAGGTCTCATCCCAAACTCCTTCTTAAAATACTCTACATCCTCCTTAACCTCAGCTAAGTGCATTGTTATTCCTATTCCAAGTTCCTTAGCCTTAGCAACTATTTCACGATAGGTTTCCACGGTCACAGCTCCTGGTGTTCTAGGTGCAAACCATATGAAAATTCTACCATGCTTACCATGCCATTTCTGGTACATGTGCAAAACTTCTTTCATACCGTACTCCTTAGTTTCGACAAGACCCGGATGGATAATGCTTTTCTCTAAAGCATACCCTGGCATATCCATTACATGCCTTCCAAGAACACCTCTCATACCTATTTGCTCAAGAGCTTCAGCAATACCTTCCATACCGTATCTTCCAGAAAGTCCTGCTTCTAGAAATGTTGTTGTTCCCGATTTCAGCATTTCAATCATGCATAGTAGTGCGCTTGTTTTACCATCTTCCTTACTGTAATGTCCTTGAAGAGGCCAAACGTAGTCTCTAAGCCAGGGGATTAATCTAACGTATTGAGCCATACCCCTAATCATTGCTTGAGCCATATGTACGTGTAAATCTATTAGCCCTGGCATAACTATTTTCCTTGAAGCATCAATTACGATGTCAGAGTACTCTTTATAGTCTTTGTCAAGTTTCTCTCTTTTACCTACAGCAACAATACGATTACCCTCTACCGCTACTGCGCCATCCTTGATAACCCTTCTATCCTTATCAACGGTGATAACCCAACCTCCTCTAATGTAAATATCCGTCATAGTTTAGAATCACCCAGAAGAAAAATTTAGAGGAACATGCGTAAAAATATGATTTCAAATTGTTCTATTACGGGAAACCTACTTATCTTGATTTTGTAACCATATCAATTATTTCATTAGGGTCTACAATTTCTAAGCCATATTCTTTTAATCTTTTGAAATGTTTAATATTAAACGTTGATAATGGTATTTCTTCAATAATACATGAGGCAGCAATTAATATGTCAGGGTCTGGTATTAAAACTCCTTTACGATGCAGACTGGCATATATTTCAGCGGCTTTGATAATAGTTTTCTCTGTCAAGGGGATTATGGTGAAAAGTGTTTTTAGTATTCTCTCCGCATAGACTATATCTCTTCCTAAAACAGCTAATCCTCTTAAATACTCGTACACTGATATTATTGATAAATATAAGTTCATGTAGGGTTTTATATGCTTTAGTAGGTTTCTTCTAGATAGTTCAATTAAAACATCCGTATCTATACATGTCTTCTCCAACTTTCCCTACCCTTTCTGAGAAGATCTAACATTATTTCCGCTTCCTCATCTGATAATTCAAGAACTTCGAAATCTACCCTCTCTCTTTCTTTCTCCAAAAGTTTTTCGAAAAACTCATCCCAGCTAAGAGACTTACCTAATTTAGCTTCATAAATTTTCTTCAATAAGTTAAGCTTCTCCTTGGTCTCTTTTTTCACACTAATACTGGTTATACTCATTGCTATCTGTAATTATATAATTTTCATAATTATTTTAAATTTTAGTAACCTTTTTCCATCAAAGTAAGGTTTAAGTAGTATCTTTTAATAATACCTGATGTTCATGATGCTGAAGTTTAAATAATCTATTAAAAACTTCATCTGTTTCTCTATGTGTAATGGACGTTTTAGGAATAAGTATAAAGCTAATATAGTTTCGTATATTACTTATTACAAAAAGATAGAGCTCCAATGTTAACTTCTAATCAAGGTGTCTACGTAATGTATATTAGTAACCTTAATGCTGAAATTTTGCGTAACCTTGTTCTAACAGCTTTAGGTAAGCTTAAAGCTGACTCCGTTTTAAAGAATGCTTCACTGGTTAATGTCTATACCTCGGAAGTTATAGAAGGTGTAAGTGTTGCCATAAAGAACGGTAGGGTTGCTTATGTAGGTAAAAATGTAGACCATTTAATAGGTTCTTCAACTAAAGTTTTTGACGTTAAAGGTATGTATATTACTCCTGGCTTTATGGATGCCCATATTCACATTGAAAGTAGCATGTTAACTCCTCTTAGGTTTTCTGAAGCAGTACTGCCTCATGGAACTACAGGTGTTTTCATAGATCCTCATGAAATCGCTAATGTCCTCGGTGTTAAGGGTGTTGAGTTCTTCATTAAGGAAGCATTAGAAGCACCAATTAGGATTTTCGTAAATGTCCCTTCTTGCGTCCCCGCAACACCTGAGGATACTACTGGAGCTAAATTGGGACCTAAGGAAGTTGAGTATTTGCTTAGAAACCCATATACTATCGGCTTAGCTGAAATGATGGACTTTCACGGTGTTTTATCATTAAGGGAAGATGTGGTAAGTAAAATTCTTGCAGCACATAAGCTAGGCAAAATTATTGACGGTCATGCTCCAGGGCTTTCAAATAATCTTTTACAAGCATATGTTTCTACAGGCATATATTCTGATCATGAAAGTGTTAGAGCGGATGAGGTTGTTGAAAAGACTAGGTTAGGAATGTATGTTATGCTTAGAGAAGGTAGCGCCTGGAGAGATCTTGCTGAAACATTGAAAGCAGTTGCCGAGAAAGGTATTGATACTAGAATGCTTCTCCTAGCTAGTGACGATAGGAATCCATATGACATAGTTCACGAAGGCCATATGGACTACATTGTGAGGAAAACAATTGAACTCGGTGTTGACCCTGTTAAAGCTATTCAAATGGCTACATTAAATGTCGCTATGAGGTTCAAAGTGGAGAAGCATCTTGGAGGTGTTGCTCCCGGCAAATTAGCTGACATAGTAGTATTGGATGATTTAGAGAAAGTTAATGTTAAAATGGTGTTTGTTGATGGAAAGCTATTAGCGAAAAATGGTAGATCCTTATGGCACCCGCCAGAAAACTATAAAGCACCCAGCTACCTTTACGGCACCATTAACATTAAGAGGAAAATAACATCTGGAGATTTTAAAATAAAAGCACCCATAGAGGAGGGCATAGTTAAAGCAAAGGTTATAGGCGTTATTCCTGAAGAAGCTATAACCAAGAAGTTAATCATGGACGTTAGAGTTGTTAATGGTTATGTGGTTTCAGATGTTGAAAGAGATGTTTTGAAAATTGCCATGGTTGAACGCTATACGGGAAAAGGACGTACAGGGCTAGGTTTAGTTCACGGTTTCGGTTTCAAATATGGTGCTTTATCTTCATCAATAGCTCATGATAACCATAATATACTTGTTGTCGGTGCAGACGAAGAAGACATGGCTTTAGCTGTTAACAAAGTAGTTGAAATGGGTGGTGGAATAGTTTTTGCGGCTAAAGGAGAAATAAGGGCAGCTGTTAAGCTTCCCGTTGGAGGGATAATAACGGATAAGCCAGCTGAGGAAGTTGCTGCACAACTTGAAAAACTGACCTTAGAAACTAGAAAAGCTGGGTCTAAGCTTAGAGAACCCTATATGACCTTATCTATTCTAGGCTTAATAGTAATACCAGAATTAAGGATTACTGATAAAGGATTATTCGACGTATTAGATAATAAGTTTGTGAGCTTATTTGCATAAACGGTGATAAATTATGTTCTATGATTTAAAAATAGTTAATGCTAAAATAGCTACCATTAGCGGTGTTTATGAAGGAGCTATAGGTATTTCTAAAGGAAAAATAAAGGCTATAGTTAAAAACGGGGACGTGTTGAAGGCTGAGAAGACATTAGATGTTGAAGGAAAACTTGTCCTACCAGGGGTAATAGATGTTCATGCACACATATATGATCCAAGATTTGTTCATAGAGAAGATTTCGAACACGGAACATTAGCTGCAGCTTTCGGAGGTGTAACAACAGTCATAGTTATGCCCTTAGATACCCATATAGATAACGTTGAGATTCTTAAGCACTATATTGAAGTAGGTGAGAAAGAATCATACGTGGATTTCTCGATTCAAGGAGGATTCATAAAATCTAACAATATTGCTAGTGTTGAAGAATTAGCTAAGTGGGGTATTAAAGCATTTAAAATGTTTACGTGTAAGCCATACATGGCATCCGATGATGTTTTCATTAAAATGCTTGAGTTAACGAAAAAACTAGACATCATAATTACTGTTCACGCCGAAGATGATTACATTCTAGATCACGGTGTAAAAGAGGCCCTAAAAACAGGACGTAAAGACCCAGTAATACATCATCTATCTAGATCACCATTAGCTGAGAAAGCTGCTATGGAGAAACTCTTATCATACCTCGAATATGTAGGTGGAAACTTGCACTTATGCCATATAACGACAAGCTATGCAGTAGATATTATCAAAGAGGGTAAAGAGAAAGGATTGAACATTACAGGTGAAGTATGTACTCACCATCTACTTTTCACATACGATGATGCTAAAAAGTGGGGTCCATATTTGAAAATGAATCCCCCACTTAGATCCAAGGAGCATGTCGAAGCTTTATGGAAAGGGTTACAGCAAGGAATAGTAGACGTAGTTACTACAGATCACGCTCCCGGAAGTAGAGATGAAAAGGAGGTTGGCTGGGAAGATATTTGGAAAGCATGGGGTGGAGTGGCCGGGGTAGAAACATTATTACCAATAACGTTCACCTACGGCTTTAAGAAAGGTGTTCTAAGCTTAGAAAGGATCATTGAAGTTCTCTCATTTAACCCTGCTAAAATATTTGGTCTCAAATTTAAAGGTGATATTAAACCAGGCTTAGATGCAGACCTCATAATTCTAGATCCTAACTATGTTAAGAAAGTTAAAGCTGAAGATCTACACTATAAGAACCCATGGACACCCTATGAGGGGCTGGAACTTTACGGATGGCCGGAAACAGTCATCTTAAGAGGAAGCATTATTGTAGAAAACCAAGAACTAGTGGGAGCTAAAGGGCAGGGTAAATTCATTAGAGCATTGAACGTATTCCGGTAGGTTATAGAAAACCCTCATTAATTCATTGAAAATATATTTTATACTCTGTTTACAATAACTTATCATTTGGGTGTATTTTCAATGTTCTCCATAAGATTTAATTTACCAACAAAAATCGTTTTCGAAAGAGGAGCCATAACCAAAATAGGGTGTGAGGCTGAAGAGCTAGGTAAGAAAGCACTTATCGTAATAACTAGAGGAGGGTCAATGATAAAATTTGGCTATCTAGGCAATGTGAGGTTAAGTCTTGAAGCTAGAGGTATAAAATATGTTGTTTACAATAATGTCTCATCTAATCCTAGAGTTGAAGAAGTAGAGAAAGGAGTTGAAGTTGCTGAGAAAGAAGGATGCGATTTCGTAATAGGTCTAGGTGGAGGTAGCGCTATAGATGCAGCTAAAGCTATTGCAGCAACGCTTGGCTCAGGAAAACCCTTCATAAAATATCTTAGGAAGGAAAAGGAGGTTTCAACAGCATACCCTATAGTAGCAATACCTACGACCCATGGAACAGGAAGTGAAGTAGATAAGTATGCAGTAATAACGGATGTTGAAAGGAAAGCTAAGTTAACGCTAATTAGCCGCCACATATACCCTAAAGTAGCTATACTGGACCCTGAAACCACTGTTACACTGCCTCCACAGTTAACTGCTGCAACAGCTTTCGACGCTCTTTCCCACGCTTTCGAAGCTTATGTAAATAGGAGTACTAATAGGTTAGCTAGAGTTTTTGCTGCGGAATCTATGAAAAACATTGTAGAAAACATAGAACATGCGGTAAAACATGGACTCAATATCGCTGTTAGAACAAGACTACTATGGGCAAGCATGTTAGCCGGCTTAGCAATAGACCTTGTAAGAACAGCGCTATGCCATGCTATGGAGCATCCTCTAAGTGCTTACTACCCCCACGTACATCATGGTCTAGGATTATCTATACTAATGCCTGCATGGATAAAATTCACTTTAGAATCAGCTAAAGAAGACTTTGCAGAAATAGCCAAAATACTAGGGTTAAAAACTGAAGAATTAACCATAGACCAAGCAGCAAAAGCGGTCTACGATTTTGTTGTAGATTTACGTAAGAAAGTAGGTTTAAACTTTAAACTCAGAGACTTAGGCGTAAAAGTAGAAGACATTGACGCTATGGTTGAAAACGCATTTACGTATATGAAGGCGTTAATAGAGAATAATCCAAGAGTACCAACGAAAGACGAGCTAAAGAAAATATATTTAGAAAGCTATTAGTAACCAACGCTACTTCAGCAATCACGAAGCGATTTAAATGTATGAGCAAAAACTTTTCACAACAAAAGCCACTAAGTGGATAGCGTTAGCTGGAAATCTAATTTCATCTTTTGAAAACATCCACGGAATTTTAGGCTTAAATGAAATATACATAGATAATTCATTTTATAATTATGTTGAATGGGTTCCAGGAAGTAGCTTAATAGTTAGCGTAGGTGAAACATGTAAGAAGGACATACTGAATAGTGTCAAGGAGCTTCTCAGAGTAGATAACGATCTGGCGAACTTAGTTATAGCTGAAGGCCGTACATCTGAAGCATTATATCATTGGAGAACACTGTATAGTAGGGTTTTAGAAGTATTCTTGGATAATATGGTGGGTTTTCTAAAGTCTAAAACTGTAGTAACCAATAGTAAACGCATAGAATATATGTTATTGGTTTCTAGAAAAGGTGAAGGAGTAGTCCTTCAAGGTGACGTTGATAGGATAAGAATACCTAGAGTAAGAGCATGGCTCATAGCACATACTCACCCAAGCCCTCATAGTTTTTTCTCACCTAAAGACATGGAAACCTCTAGGGATTTATTTGTAAACCAAGGACTCCTGAGCGCCGTTGTCACTTCAACTACCATATGTGTTCTTTATAGATGCGGAGACATGGACGTTGACGATTACGAGAAACTCATTCTTATAGAGCGTAAGCTAGCTAAAGGTAAAGTTAGAGAAGCTCTGAAGTTAATGAGCAGGCTAAAGAGCGTTAGGCTTGTACTTAAAGGAGTACACTTAAATTTACGGTAATGTGTTTAAAGGTACAATTATTAAACCTGCTTTCCTGTGCTTAATTACCTCAACTTCAACACCATATGTTTTAGCAATATTCTCCTTCGTTAAAACCTCATGCGGAGCACCGGTAGCCACAATTTTACCGCAATGTAGTAGTACTAATTTGTCTGAAAATATTGATGCTAATCTCAAGTCATGTAGTGTCATTATGGTTAATGTATTGTTTATTTTACTAATACGTCTAAGCATACTGAGAATTTCTAGTTGATATTTTAAGTCCAAATGTACCGTAGGTTCATCTACAAGCAACACCTTTGCTTGATGAGCAATAAGTTTCGCCATAACTATTCTTTGCAACTCACCATCACTTAGTTCTTCAAGTCTTCTCTCAGCTAAATGCTTAGCATTAACCATGGTTAAAGCTTCTTCAACCACATCTAAATCCTTTCTTGTTTCCCAAAAACCTCTAAAGTGAGGATATCTACTTGTAAGTAAGAAGTCTAATACTGTTAAGTTAAAGCCTTTAGGTACCTCAAATAATGAATGTGTAAGTATTTTAGCTAAATCCTTATTGCTTATACTCCATACGTCACGGCCATCTAGGTATATGACGCCTTTCTTAGGTTTCAAGAGCTTAGCGATACATTTTAGGAGAGTTGTTTTCCCAGCCCCATTAGGCCCAATAATGCTAACTACTTCTCCCTCCTTGAACTCTATCGAGACATTCTTCAGCGCTTCTATGGAATCGTAGCTAAAACTTAGGTTCAAGATTTTAATTTTAACCATGTTTTCAACCTCTCATTTTCTTTAGGAGAAGATATATGAAAAATGGAGCACCAATAATGCTCATTAAGGCACCTACAGGTAATTCTCCTAAACCAAGATTTGAAGAAAGACATCTGACAATTACATCTGAGAAACATAAAAGAGATCCTCCTAGAAGAGCTGATGAAGGTATAAGAACCCTATGATCATTACCTACGATAAGCCTTGAAATATGGGGGACAACTAAACCTATAAACCCTATGAGGCCTGAGACAGAAACAGCTACACCTGTGAGAAACGAAGTGGTTAATATTGCTATATATCTTAGTACTTTAGGATTATAACCTAATTGAAAAGCATGTTCATCACCAAAAATTAGAGCATTCAGCCTTTTAGAAATAGTTAATGCAATGATAAAACCTATAGTAAATGATATTGAAACTATGAAAACGTGTGTTAGAACAATATTCGAAAAACTTCCAAGTAATAGCATGAGGAATGGTATGTTAAGTTTAAACTGAACAATAAAAGCAAGTAGCTGCGAAACACCGGCAAACATAGCGGAAACAGCTATCCCGGCAAGAATTAAGCTTAAAGGTGTTCCTCCAAGAAGCTCGGAAATAGTCATAGTTACGAATAATGCTGTTAAGGCTCCAGCAAATGATATTAACATTATGGCTACAGAAGACATGCAAATTTTAGGATAAATTATCAAAGAAATGCAGAGGAACATTAAAGCACCTGAAGATAAGCCTAGAAGGTAAGGTTCTGCTAAAGGATTTCTAGTTGTTGACTGTATAAGTACACCCGAGACCGCTAAGGAGGAACCAACTAAAATAGTAGCCATAGTCCTTGAAAAACGTATGCCTAGAACAACTTTCCCTAAAGAACCAGGATTGTAATTTACAATACCTAGTTTAGATAGAAGAACCAGTAGAACGTCGGCAAAACTTATATGCACGGATCCTACGGATAATGATAAGATAAAGACTAAAAAAGTAACTGCTGTAAGTAAAGCTATTTTAATCACTATACGTTTTAGTTTTAACTTGTACTTTACATGAAGCTTATTAACGCTGTCATTTGTCATTAAGTGTCTTAGCCTCCCATAGAGATAACATCGGGTCTTTCTGGTTCACCAAATATGTCTGGGTGAATAATTTTAGCAAGCAAGAGGGTAGCCTTAGCTACTCTAGGTCCAGGTCTACTTACGATGTCATCTGCTTCTCCAATTAGTACGTAAACTCTACCGTTCTTAACAGCCGATGTTTCTGAAAGTTCAGAGTTAACTATTTCGTTAATTACCGCTTTAGCGTCTTCAGCGGTACCCATAACTAGAACAATGATTACTTCAGGGTCAGCGCTGATTACTTCTTCTAAGCTAAGCTGTATCCATCCATAATATTTTTCAGCAATATTTATGCCGCCAGCTCTATATATGATGTCATTAAGGAACTTACCGGAGCCTACAGTCCATAAGCCTAGTGAAGGAGGACCTAAAAGTATAAGAGTTTTCACCTTATTCGCTTTTTTCACTTTTTCCTCTACGGTAAGTAGTTGCTCACTTATATTTTGAATAAGTTTTGCACCATTATCTTCAACGTTAAACACCTTAGCTACTAACATAATGTCTAGCAGAATATCTTCTACAGTTACTGCTGCCCCCCCTCTAATGAAAACCACGTTTAAACCTAACTCCTCAAATTTGTCCTTGAACTTCATATGAGCACCGGAATCAGCTATGATAACGTCTGGAGCGAGTGCAACTATTTTTTCTAAATCAGGCGACCAGAAACCACCTATATCCTGTATAACACCTTTATCTTTAAGCTCAATAACTTCTGGCGGATAGTTAGAAAACGAGTCAACAGCAATAACCCTGCTTCCTAAGTTAAGTGAGAAAAGTATTTCAGTTATAGACGGCGAGAGCGATATCACTCTTAGAGGTTCACTACTTATTACTACTTGTCTACCTAGAGCGTCAACGATCGTTAGAGGATAGATTTTTGGTGAAATTGTTTGAGTTACAGTCTCGGTGACCGTGGTTGTATAGGTTATAGTAACCGTAGCTGGGGTTAAAGCATGCCAATATAAGGTTAAGCCTCCTCCTAAGAGCAGCACTATAAGTATTGCAATAATTACAGATACGTTTTTAACTCTCATATTTGGATACCCTATCCAAATATAGCAGTACAAGTATTTAAGATGTACTGTTGATAATACTAAAAGAGGTATAGTTAAGAAGTCTATGGCTTTCTTTAACTAATATGAAACTATGAGTAAGTAATACTATCTGCGCACTATTTTTCCATTAAATTCCTTAATTACGTCCTTTATACTATTGTCAAGGTATGTTTTCTTATCAACTATAAGTAATGGCCTTAAACCTATATCGCTAACGATAATTAAGAATTTAAATATTTCAAGTTTATTATTTCTCTTAACTTCCTTCACAGCATACTTCATACCATTTAAAATTACCGTAACAACTTTATGTTCTATACCAGAAATACCTATTACCTTCTCCTCTCTTATTCTAGGAAATCTCTTCTCTTTTTCACTTTCCCTAGCTAGCATAGAAGCTAGTTTAATGTATATTTTCAGATACATTAATCCCTTCTTTGAAATTCTAAAAACTCCTTTAACTCTCCTATCATACTTTACATTCTCTATAACTATTAGCTTATTTTCAATAAGTTCTTTAAGGTACTTACTTAGTCTTGGAGTATTTGTTCCTAAAATATTTAGTAATCGTGTCTTAGTTACGCCTTTAACTGAAGATTTAAGTATTTTCGCATAAATATCGTATTTGCATATCTGATTTCCATCTATACTATAAGGCAGCGTAGTATTGAAATTGAATTTCACATCGTCTATTTTCAGAATTTTCTCCTTAAGCAGATAATCTAAGTCCTTAAACGTTTCTAATATTTCACAGCCATATCTTGTTGTTTGAAATACTTTCTTATTATTAACAGTATGTTGAGTCAACATACCCTTATCTATCATTGAATTTATGTATCTATGTGCTTGCGTATAATTTAGGTTTGATTCACGCATAATTTTAGTTATTGACGCCCCTTTTAAACAAACATTTAAAATACAAGTAATTATTTCTAAGCTACTTCTTCTCTTGCCGTTATATGAGACCATGAAAATAACAGCTCTCTAGACAATATTTTACTAGAACGTTATTAAATATTCCTAAACTATAGCAGTAAACCATAGCTCTAAGATATAAACTTTAAATGGGTTTTTAATAAGCGCTAAGCTTTCGGCGATTACGTTATAAGTTTAAATTCTCCAAGTAAGACTTTTCGAATAGATGATAGTAATGTTCAAGAAAATATTAACAAGCCATGTAGGGAGTTTTCCCCTAGAACATAGCAGTGAAAACGTTATTAAAGCATTTAAGGACATGGTCAATATCGGCGTAGATATGCCTCCTTTTCCGCAAATGAGAAGTTTCATAGAAATGTATCTTAAGCCATTAGAGGAAGTAGGATTAATTAGAGTACATAAGCAAAAGTATTTTGCCCGTGAAGAAGTCCTTGCAGAGGCTAAGGTGCCTGAAATTGAAGTTGAGGAGGCTGTTATAATTTCCCAGATAGCTAAGAAAATGAAAATTCAAAAACTCAGAGCACCTATAACAGGACCTTTCACTTTAGCTTCTAGAATATACCTAACCGAGGGAGGGTTATCGGCTACAGCGATGGCTAAAAAGGAGCTAGTACTTTCGTTCTTTAAAAACTATGTGAAATCAGCTGTTAAGAAAATGGTTGGCTTAGGCTACGATTTCATAGTGATCGATGATCCTATGTTAGCTAATGTTATTGGGAAAAGAATCATACTTTATGGTTACAAAGTCGATGATATTATTGGCTTATATGATGAGATATTCGATGAAGCTAAAGATAAACTTACAGGAATACATGTTTGTGGAAGACTTTCTCCTAAACTTGTGGAAATCCTATGTGAAATTGAAAAACTTAAGGTATTAAATCATGAATTCAAGGATACTAAGGAAAACATGAACGTATTTACTAAGGAGTTACTTGAAAAGCACGATAAAATACTAAGTCCGGGAATAGTTAGCTCTAGGAATTTAAGAGTAGAAAGTTTCAAGGAGACATATGACCTATTAAAGAACATTTTAAACATATTCGGTAACAGAGTAGGTATTGTCACAGCAGATTGCGGATTTAAAGCTCTAAAAACCCCGGGAACAACCTGCGAGAAAGCATATAATGTTGCTTTAAGGAAGCTTAGAACAATAGTTGAGGTTGTACGCAGGGTCAACAAGGAATTGGAACAACAATAGTATGGTGAATAAATTGGAGAAATATAGAAAGTTAAGACCTTTCATGTTTAAGAACGAACAGAAGACTTTTAAAATAGGTAACGTTATTTTCGGAGGCTTACCTGGCGAAAGACCTGTGGTTCTTGTTGGAAGTATTTTCTTCTTAGGAGAAAAAATGGTTGTAAATCATAAGGAAGGGATATTTGATAAAGAAAAAGCTAAAGAGAAAATAGAATTCGCTAAGAAAGTTGCAGAGGAATACAACTTACAGTTTGCAATAGACTTAGTAGCTTACACAAGCAAAGCCGCGGAAAAATATTTAGAATTTATAAGTGAAGTTACTGAAGCACCAATATTTCTCGATGGTATAGAGGAAAGCGTTAGGGTAAGAATGTACCAAGTATCACACGAACTAGGATTAACAAGTAGAGTTATTGGTAATGCGATATACGTGCATAGTAGTGATGAAGAGTTAGAGAGTTTAAAGGAAAATAAGATAGAAGCAGCAGTACTTATGGCGTTTGACATGGCAAATCCTGTTAGAAGCTTAACTCCCGAAGACAAGTTAAAAATACTTAGTAGAGAACTTCTACCAAAAGTGAGGAAAATAGGTTTAGCAAAACCTTTAGTAGATGTTGTAGTTTTAGATCCAGCATCAATTGCTGTTAGTGGCCCGGCTGTTTTTAAAATAAAATCTGAAACAGGATTACCAACAGGTTGCGCACCTGCAAATGCCTTAGGGAATATTTCTAAGAAAAGCTTCGGTGTCGAAGAAGCAATCGGTATACATGCTGGTTCTGCAACATACTTGCAACTATTTGCGGCAGATTTCATATTCTACGGCCCCTTAAGGAGGATTAAAGATGTTGCACCAGCTGTCTCAATGGTTGATTCTTATCTAGGCTACTTAGCCAGGCTTGAAGGTGGAAAAATACCTAAAAAACATCCGTTCTACAGCATTCTTAAGAAAGTTCAGAAAGCATTTACGGGGATTAGTATTTGGCAGCCCTTGGCATAGAAGTAATTATTAATGAGAATAGAGTGGTTGATATAGCGAATATTCTACGTAATATAGGCTTAGAGAATATTTATGTTATTGAAGATCGTGATCCGCAGCTTGAAGCAGTAAAAATGATATTTGAAGAAACGGAGCATGTAGGCTATACTTGCCTCTTAGCTATAGCTAATGGTTTGATAAGCTATAAATTAGCGGTAAAGGGTGAAAAATACTGGTTAGAATTCGGCCTATTCATGTCAAAAACTAGACCATCACTTGAAAAAGTACTTGAAAACTTCATGAAATTTCTAAAGGAGAAAAAGCTCAATGTCTTCAATATGGATGCTAAAGTTAAAAGATTAGAAACCTTTCTAAAATCCCCACTAGCAGCTAGAATTTACAGTAACCCGCAATTATATGTACATGATCTTGAAAAACTCAGGAAAGCTATAGCAGTAATTCTCAAAGCAAACCCCGATTCCAAAACTGTAGTTTTCTCCGTAAAGATGTTCTACTATGCATACTATGTTTCGACGGGGAAAAGAATAGCAATACCTTTCACCATACCACTACCTGTTGATGTTAGGATATCTGCCTTAACACTATCATCTGGAGTAATAGAAATACCAAGCATTAGGGACTTTAGGAGTAAAACATACTATTTATTAGGAAAGAGGCCAAGTGAGGTTAGGAAAACATGGTTAAAAATTTCAATGTTATGCAAAATACCTTCACTAAATATTGACTCTCTACTATGGCCGTTAGGGGTATTTGTGCTGGATAATTTACCGCGTAATGTCTTAGTTTCTAAAACATTAAAATATTTAAAGAGTATGTTCAGTGAATATGGGGAATGGGGTAAGGTAAAGAAATTAGTACATGAAATACTTAAGTACTATTAGTTTAAGGTGCGTAGCTTATGAAGCAAAACATAAGCGTAGAAATTACTGCTTTCATAACCCTTTGGATCGTAGGTACAGCTCTATATTTGAACATATTAGCTATAGTTCTTCATAGGCCTAGCGGCTTTCTTGCTGTACCCTATTGGATATTGTTAATTATCCTGTTTTCGAAGTTATACAATGTTCGGCTAGATGAAGTAGGTTTTAAAATAAAAGTACCTGATGTCGGTTTTTCAATACTTTACCCTTTAGTCTTAGGTTTAACCTTGCCAATGATTATTGGAGTACTCGGCTTAATCACAAATACTGTGAAGTACAGTTTTGTAGAAGAGTTAAACCTGTTAGCGATTATAGTAACACTTATCACGTATCTGATATGGGCTTTCGGGGAAGAAGCAGTTTTTAGAGGATACGTGTTCCATAGACTTCTCATGGAGAAACGTAAGTTAGGAAATGCTGTTCTAATTAACTCCGCTCTATTCGCCATGGTTCATGTTTTCAACGTAGGTTTTAATGTGATTGCCTTCTTCCAACTAATTATAGGCGGAATTATTCTCTCATTACTTATCTACTATTCTAAATCACTTATCTCGCCAACACTATTCCATTGCGGATGGAATTTCATGCTAACGCTTCTTGGCTTTCCAGTAAGCGGTAACGTAAAGTATTTACTCCTAAAAGCACATGTTAAGAACTTTGAAATAATTTTTGGAGGAGAATTCGGACCTGAAGGAGGTCTTGCCGGCCTTGCTGCTATACTTTTAGGGCTATGTTTAACTATGATACTGATTAAGCGCGTGATTGAATTAAAATTTTAGTTTCTACTAGCTCCTTTGTATCCTTTCTAAATACCCATAAATGTGCTTCACCATTGTGAAATACGTGTGCATTGCTTAGTTCTTCTTTTAGGTAGAAGTCTATTATCGTGGAAGAAGCTATAATTTTTGTATTCTCCTTGTTAACACTATATAGTTTATAGTAGTCTTTAAAGTGTTTTATCTTTGGCGTGAAGTAGTTCAAGGTAAAGAGTTTTGCTCCATTATTGTTTAATATCATAACGCCTACATTGAAGGCTGTTCTCACATAGTCTAAAACGCCTATTACAGCTTTAACAAGGTCTTGTTTAGCAATAACGTTTTTGGCTACAAGTAGGGATGCAAAGTAGGAGTCTGAATGTGTTTTAAGAAATTCTTCTTTGTTTAGTATTTTAGCTAAGCTTTCTTTATCTACGGATCCATTGTGTATAAACCATAGGTGTCCATACTTTCCAAGGTTATGGTGAAATGGCTGCGTAGAGTAAATGTTTATTGGTTCTTTTTCACTAGCAAGTCTTGAATGGACCATACCTAAGCATACTTCGTATTTTCCTAAATACTCAGCAATTTTACCAGCTAGGTCATCGTTATATATTGGTTTAAGGGTTTTGCCGAAAAATATGGTGCTAAAGTCTTCTTCAAAACATGCAATAGCATAGCCCCAGCCATGTTCATGCCTATAACGCTTACTGAACATGTGTAAGTAGGGGTCGTTTTGACTAGACTCAACTAGTGCTCTTATAAACCTATTTAGGGTATTATATTGTTCACATTCACAGTAGAATGTGATGAACCTGCACATCGACTACTGTGTTCTTCCTCACTACTTAAGTATGTTACGGTGGTTTGGCTTAACTAGGTCTCCGTTATGTTTCTCTATAGTCTCTATTAGTCTTGAAATTGTGAAGTAAGCATGTCTAACACTGCATAGGTTACACCATCTTTCATCGAAGCCCGGTTTCCTCATACATCTAGAGCATTCTTCAAAAAGCTGATTTTTGAACGTTTTGAGCATTTCCAAGGTAAGATACGTCATAGAAACTAAACACCTCTAAGCATTTATAGTTTACTTAGAAGATATTTTAACCCTAAGGCTTATTACTCCGCGTAGTCGAAAACACGTAAAACCGGGTTATGTAGCAATTTTACACTACGTTTTAGATTAATAGCAGGGTGAAGATGAAATAAAGATACTCATAAGGCTAAAGTGTTACGGGTTTGGTTGAAAGTAGGGTAGAAATTGAGTCAAGGAAAAAATGTTATTTTACTTAATAAATTCTCCTACCCATCATGTTTTCTTTGATCAGAACATATGTTGGTGTGAACATAGATCTTAGGAAGTCCTTAGCATAGTATCTTAGTACTTGCGTAGCTGAGATTGATGCTGGCGGTTTGCCTTTAGCTTCACCAGTTATGTACACGTGTCTAGTGTAGAAGTCTTTGATTAGCTTAGCAGCTACTGGTGATAGGTATATCACAGCAATGATGTTAGGTATGGTCATTAGGCCGTTCATACAGTCTGAGAATGTCCAGAATGCTTCGAAGTACTGTGGGCTTACAGCAGCGAAGACTATTGGTGGTAGCCAGATGAATCTCCAGAACCATCTAGCAACCTTCTCAGGTATTAGCTTCAACTTATAGGAGAAGAAGTACCAGAAGTTCTGTTCACCATAGAACTCCCATGTTAATATTGTCGTGTAAGCGAATAGCGCTAACGCTACACCTAGTAGTACAGGCGCGTATGCACCGTATGCTCTGTAGTAGGATTCAGCAGCTAGAGCTGCACCTGAAAGGTCTGGTCTCTCCCATAGAGCTCCTGTGAGCTGGTCGTGTATGACCGTCATGGTGCAGAGGACTATGGTGTCCATGAAAACTTCGAATACACCATAGAATCCTTGTCTAGCTGGGTGGTCTGATTCAGCGAAGGCATAAGCGTTTGGTGCGCTACCTAGACCAGCTTCGTTTGAGAACTGGCCTCTAGCGAAACCATATCTAATAGCTGAATACACTGTCCAACCTGCTAAACCACCGGCAGCAGCTGCAGGTGTGAATGCATATGCGAATATGTCATGGATTACTTTCGGGAAGTTGTATCCGTACATGATCCATATTCCGAGGCTGAATATGATGTACCATGCACTCATGAATGGTATCATGTAGTAGGCAGCTTCAGCAATTCTTCTAACACCGCCAATAACTACTAGGGCCGTGAAGAGCGCCATAAGTAGGCCTGCAGCTAATCTACCGTAGAATACTTCGGTGTCTCCTCCACCATAGTGTCTAATAACGTATTCTACAGCATAGGCAACGTTGTTTGCCTGAATCATGTTACCTATACCGTAGGCTGAAATAACTAGGAATATAGCGAATAATAACGCTAATATTGTACCTATGTATGGTACCTTTTCAATGTAGAAGGGTGTACCGCCCTGAATCCTACCGTCTGGTAGAACTTTTCTAGACCATAAGCCTAGTGTAACTTCGAAGGACTTAGTAGCCATACCTACGAGAGCACAGATCCACATCCAGAACACTGCACCAGGTCCGCCCAGGTGGATAGCGGTGCTAGCGCCAGCAATGTTACCAACGCCAATGGTAGCGCCCATAACCATACACCAGATCTTGAATGGGTGGACTTCACCTCTAGCTCCACCTCTCCACAGCATAGTCTTCCATGCTGTACCGAACTTCCTAATCTGGTGGAAACGACCCATAATGCTGAACAATATACCGCCAGCGAATAACATGATTAGTACTGGAGCGCCCCATACAAGACCGTCAATATAGCTTATTATGTCCATTATTGTTTGCATAACATCACCACATAAGTACTTATGACATTACCATAATAAATAGTTTTTGCAAGTAGGTAATAAAGCTTTCCTATTCAGCATCCAATACCAAATACAATAAACGTCACCCATTTTTAATTAAATATTGAAAAATCTTAGAAGAGTCCACATAATCTTAGAAAATAAAATACAATGGCTAATACCCCAATAATGGCTGTTGTAATATGTGGAAGTAATGGTTGAACTTAATTTAAAGCTTATATATTATTTTAAGCATAATTACTTAATCGGTGAAGTGTATTGTCAGAAGCAAAACCAACAGGCGAATTTAAAGTAGAATATAGTGAAATTAGAAACGCCGTAATTATCTGGGTGGTCTTAGCAATTATCGTTGGAGCTGTCATGATTGGAATACAAGTGGCTGAAGGATATACTGTTGATCCTGGTGTACCAGCACTAGTTATTCTAATAATTGTAATACTACTAGGTCTTTTGGCAGCTAAAGGCGTGTCTTACAGTTGGTCATCGGCTACTTGGAAGTAAAAATAAAATACCAATATACTTTTTAAACTTTAAATCAACCTAAACACAAGTATTATAGAACATTATAAAAGGTAATTCTGCATAGTTTTTCCGAAACTTAAATACTTAAAGCAAAAACATATATATAGAAATACCAAAACATAACTAGTATGTTCTGAGGTGAAAGCTGTGGCAAAAAAGGCAGGCCCTATAGTTGCGGTGGTTATTATAGTTGTAATCGCTCTTGCTGCGCTCTACTATTTCTACTATGCTCCAGGAAAGGGCATCCTAGTAGAGAAAAGTTCATGGGTAGAACCAGGAGAGAACGAAGCATCAGTTGTAGTGGTTTTAGGAAATACCGATAGCAAAGCAACAGCGAAAATAACGAGGATAGAGTACGTAATATTCACTAGAGGAGTATATGCTGAAAGAGGACACTACACTGAAGAAATAACTATAGCACCAGGTTCCGAAGGAACAGTCACCATAAAAGTTCCATGGAAAAAGGAATATACTGAATGGATGAAGACAGGAAATGCTGAAGTAAGGTTAACGTTCATTTATACCTATGATGGGAAATCAGCGTCGTTAAAATTAGCTGTAAAAACGTTAA
>Ga0190313_1000160_pt1 | contig 43239 bp, 55 predicted proteins | sample 4870071011_MG_FD_169989 | JGI IMG/M metagenome (GOLD analysis project Ga0190313, IMG submission 169989) | Hydrothermal vent sediment bacterial communities from Southern Trench, Guaymas Basin, Mexico - 4870-07-10-11_MG | ecosystem: Environmental > Aquatic > Marine > Hydrothermal vents > Sediment ... | reverse complement strand
CTTGGACAAATCCACTTCAACACTGTGATGAGGTTCCATTAGGGTTTAAAACAGAGTTTTGGAATCCCTCGGAAATGGATACTACGAATAAAAAAGATTTGGAATTACCTGGGAGGTAAAAAAAAAAAATGAAAGATAAATCAAAGTATTACGACGCAGGTGGAATAGAAACTATTGACATCATTAAGGCAAAACTAACTCCAGAACAATACCTTGGATATTGCCTAGGTAATGTCATTAAGTATGTAAGCAGATTTAATTTCAAATCTCGTAGAATTGAAGGTAAGAAACGTGACTTGGAAAAAGCAATGGCTTATATCCACTGGGCATTGCTTTATATAGATAATGAAAAGATAAAAAAGGAGAACTAAAATGGCTTATGATAGTAAAAAAGAACTACAGAATGTAATTAACTATTACAAAAACGACCCTTTGCAAAAACGCTTTAGCGCCTTGATTACTGGAGAAACTAATGCTGGAAAAACTTACTTACTCCGAACTGCTCGTAAACCTATTCACATAGACTCCTTCGACCCTGGCGGAACAAAGTGTTTAAGAGATTTGATTGAAAAAGGTGATGTAATCGCAGATACTCAATGGGAAGCTGATGACCCTATGAATCCAGATAAGTTCGCAAAATGGATGAAGGCAACTGACTTGCGTCTGCAGATAGGTTACTTTGAACAGTTTGGAACTTATTGCATTGACAGTGCTACAACATTTGGAGATGCAATAATGAATTATCAACTCAACTCACGTGGTCAGGCAGGTGAAGCACCTAATTGGGGCAAAGACTATATGCCACAGAAAACTATGATGGTTAATTATATTAAGAAGTTAATGTCCCTACCTTGTGACTTCATCCTTACTGGCCATCTTAGGGCAATAGAAGATGTTATAAGCATAGATACAAAAACAGGCATTACGAGGAAAAACGTAAAATACCGCTTTTACACTACTGGTCAAGCAGTTGTGACAATACCTCTTTTGTTTGATGAAATCTATGTTTTAATAGCAGAAGAAGCCCCTGGAGGGGTTAGAAGGAAAATGCTAATAGATGCCTCTGGAACTTATGTTGCCCGTTCTAGGTTAAAAGCTAATAGCAACTTATCTTCTGTCGAAGAGCCTGATATTAAAGCTCTTCTGAAAAAAGCAGGTTTGAAATGGGAAGATAAGCCAAAACTTGATTTGAAAGGGGGGGTGAGGAAAAAGAAGGAAATAAATGATAGTTGTTTCAACTAATTAAAATTAAGAAAGGAAAATGAGATGGAAAAGAGCATTATAAAAGAAGCCGTTCCAGAAAGAGAATTTCAAATACCTGTTCAATTAAGTAACTTAAGAGATGTAGCAATAGAATTAAATACCGCAGTTGATGAACTAATGGAAAAGTTAGCTCCTGTATGTAATGACTTTGCTGTTGACTCTAAAAGCCCTAGAGATCCTGAAACCCCTCTTGTTCCATTAGCTTATGAAATAAATGTTTGTTACAATAGTATTCTTAACAGCCATTTAAAAATCACTAAAATCTTGGACAATTTAGAACTTTAACCTTATCATATTTAATGAAAGGAGGTGATAAATGATTAAGAAAAAGTAGTCAAAAGCAGCTGTAGAGTCAACTAACTAACCAACCAAAAACAATTTAAAAGGAGAAAAACAAATGCTTACCGATTACAGTGACCTTGAAAAAGACATCGAAACCGCAGAAGCACCTAAAATCCTTCCTCGTGGGTCTGAGGTAAAGGCGAGGATAGTTGCCGTAAATGAGGGAACAAGTGACAAAAACGGAGCTAAATGGTACATGCCTGTTTTCGATGTACCTGATGACCCTATGGTCATTGAGTTCACAGACTTCTTCTGGGACCTCGCAGACCGTGACAAGCTTGACCCAAAGGCTGCCCAGCGGGCTATTTATAGATTCAAGACCTTTGCAGAGGCATTTGGTCTTGATTATTCAAAGCCCTTCAGTTGGACAGATGACCTTGTTGGTCTCGAGGGATGGGTAATAGTCGGTGTTCGCAAGAGCAATGACTATGGGGAACAGAACACAGTTTCCAAATATGTAACTGGTAATTAGTCTTTGAAACTAAATTAGACCCTGCCTCTTTTTATGAGGTGGGGTCTAATTAGTTCGTTCAAAAATTGAACAATCTAAGAAAAGGAAAACTTGATATGACAGCAAGTAAAAAATGGGACAGGTATTTTTTAAATCTTTGTGTAACAATAAGTGAAGAGTCACCTTGCCTGAGTCGCAAAATAGGTGTTGTGATAGCTAGGGATAACATAGTTATTTCAACCGGCTACAATGGCCCTCCTAGGAAAGTACCTCATTGTGGAAAAGAAAGAGCTTTAAAAGACAAAGTTTTGAAAAAAGTATTTGACACAGAAGTTTTTAAATCTACTTATGATGACCTAGATGTTAAAATAACTTGTCCAAGAAAACTTCTTGAATATAAAAGTAACGAAGGACTATCACTTTGTCCAGCTCAACATGCAGAGATGAATGCAATAACTAATGCCGCAAGAATTGGTGTATCAGTTGAAAGAGCAACTTTGTATATCAACTCTTGCATCCCCTGCAAAAATTGTCTTGGAGCAGTTATTAACTCAGGCATTAAAATGATAGTGGTAAAAGAACTTATTTTTTATGACTCTTTATCTGAATATATTGTAGATAACTCAGACTTAATTATCAGAGAATTTTTCAAAGAGGAGGAAACTAAAAATGCTTGAAGATTACCGACCAAGATTTACCTTTGAAATTACCGAAGAGCAAAAACGAAAAGCTGATTTACTACTATCAACTCATGGAATAAGGAAGGCCTTATTTTCAATTATTTTAGATGATGTCTTGGATTTATTAGAAGAATACGGAGGCATGGCTATTGGTTTAATTCTTGAAAAGAAAATAAAGCCAAAAGAAGCTTTACCTTCATTAAGAATTAAAAAGGAGAACAAAAATGAAGCTTGAAGACCTTGATATTAAATCTATCTTGGATTTATCCGAAGATGAAAATCTTGAACTTTTAAGACAAATAAGGTTATCGAGAAGAGTGCCTGTGAAAAAAAGGCGGAGTCCTTCTACGAAGAAAAAAGCTATTTCAAATCTTGACAGTAACCAAGTTAATGAAATCTTAAAAATCTTAGGAGTTTAAAAATGAGCAAAATTGAAGTTGGCAAAGTAGGGATGATTCCTATTGAGAAAATAATAGTTGGAGAAAGGGCTAGGGAGGAACTAGGTGACATAAAAAGTCTTGAAGAAAATATGAAAGAAAGTGGTTTGATAACTCCCTTAGCTGTAAAAGATAACAAAGATGGAACTTACACACTTCTCGCCGGAGGCAGACGTTTCACTGTTTTAAAAAAGAATAATGTAAAAGAAATTCCTGTAAGATTTTACAACCACGACTTGTCAGAACTCGAAATGAAAGTAATTGAGAAGTCTGAAAACTTCCATCGAAAAGACATGGAATATTGGGAGTTGGATAAACTAACTCTTGAAATCCACAGAATGCAACAAAAACTTAAAGGCGAAAAATCTGCAGGCCCTACTGACAAAGGATGGGGGATTAAAGATACTGGGGAACTAATTGGTGGCCTATCTAAAGCCAGTGTCTCTATGGCAATTAAAAGAGCTGAGGCAAGGGAAAAGTTTCCAGAACTCTTTGAGGATTGTAAGACTCAGAAAGATGCAACTAAATTATTAAAACAAATTGATGAAGCGGTAGTTAAAGAATCTATTGCTAAAAAACTTAAAGAAAAATCTTCCGTTGAATTAAAGAAGTTGTCCAACTCTTTTATTATAAAAGATTTCTTTGAAGGAGTTAAAGAAATCCCTAATGAGGTTTTTCATCTCGTAGAAATCGACCCTCCTTATGCAATAGACTTGAAAGAAATCAAGCGTTCGAATAGTAATATAAAAGACAAACACTTAATCACTGACTACAATGAAATTCCCAAGGAAAAATATCAAGATTTTCTCTCCAATCTTTTCAAAGAATGTTATCGAGTTATGGCACAACATAGTTGGCTCATCTGCTGGTTTGCACCTGAGCCTTGGTTTGAAACGATTTACCAAGAGTTAACAAAAGCAGGTTTTGAAACCTCTAGAATCTGCGGGGTTTGGAACAAAGGGAGTGGTCAAACTAATAATCCAAACTTTAAACTCGCAAATAGTTATGAACTATTTTTCTATGCAAGGAAAGGAAAACCAGTTATTAACAAAGCTGGAAGGTCTAATGTTTTTTCTTTTAATCCTCTCCCTGCGATGAAAAAGGTTCATCCAACAGAAAGGCCTGTCGAGTTAACTACTGAAATCTATGAAACCTTTGCTTTTAAAGGCTCAAGGGTTTTAATCCCCTTCCTCGGCTCAGGCAATGGTTTGATAAGTGCTCATCAACTAGGAATGTCAGCTGTTGGTTTTGAACTGACTAAAGCATATAAAGATTCTTTTCTTGTTAAGGTGAATAACTTATTCAACAATTAGTCTGTTCAACGATTGAACAATCTCATTAAAAGGAGCTAATAAATGAAAAAGACATATGTCCCACCTTCTGGGAACCTCAATGCAAAAATAGCAGTAGTAGGTGAACAGCCTGGAATACAGGAAATTAGGGCAAGAAAACCTTTCATTGGCCCTGCTGGGAAGGCCTTTGATGAATGTTTGAAACTTGTAAAAATTCCAAGGAATGAACTATACATAACAAATGTTATTAAAGACCTTGATAAACCTTTAAAACATTACATTAACTTAGATTCAAGAGGAAAATATTCTATTTCCTCTGAAGGCTATGAATATATAAAAGAATTAGGAGAAGAACTTTCCAGAGTAAAACCTAATGTAGTAATAGCTCTTGGAAATGTGGCTTTAATAGCTTTAACCAACAGAGTTGGGATAACCAAGTGGAGAGGTTCAATTCTTGAATCGACATTAGTTCCTTACCTTAAAGTTATCCCTACTTTTCATCCAGCGACTTTTATTCCTCCAAAGTTTAATTACTTGAACAAACCTTTGATTTGCAATGATTTAATGAAAGCTAAAGAAGAAAGTGAATTTCCAGAAATAAGAAGGAGGGAAAGAAAGATTTGTATAAAACCTTCTTTTGACCAAGCTATTTATCACCTTGATTATTGTTACAAAGTTGGTCTCTCAGGCCAGATAATCTCAATGGATATAGAAGTTATAAATGGAGAACTTGATTGCATATCCTTTGCATGGTCTGACTGTGAATCAATAAGTATCCCTTTCAGGCATCAACAAGGTGATTACTTCACTGTTGAACAAGAACTTGAAATAATGAAAAAAGTTGCAAAGATTATTGAGTCAGAAAAGATTGAAAAAGTTGGAGCTAACTTTATTTTTGACCTTCAGTTTTTATTCAGGAAATATGGAATAGTTCCAAGAGGCTCTATTCATTGTACTCAAATAGCACAAAAGATTGCATTTCCAGATTTCAAAGCAGGTCTGGATTTTGTAACTACAATGCACACTGATATTCCATATTATAAGCAAGACGGAAAACAATGGATGAAACTTGGTGCAGGTTCTTGGGAAGAATGGTGGAACTACAATGGTATGGATGCAATAGTGCCTGTCGAGGCTATTGGTAAACAACTGAAAATCCTTGAAAAACAAGGGAATATTGAAACTTACAATCGCCAAAGAAGGTTAATCAAACCTTTAATGTATATGGCTGAGAGAGGGATAAAAGTAGATGTAACCTCTATGGCTGAATACAAGGAGAAACAACAGGCAGAGCTCGACAAACTTGCAGAAGAACTAAATCGTGAAGTAGGTTATGAAATAAACTACAACTCCCCAGCGCAGTTAAAAGACTATTTTTACGACCAATTAGGTTTAAAACCTTACAAAAACCGAAGCACTGGAAAAGTAACTACTGACGTAGATGCCTTAAAAAGAATTTATAGACAAAAAGGCCCTGGGAGTAAAGTTGCAAGACTCATGCTTGATATTCGTTCACTCTCAAAAAGAATTTCTACTTACCTCAACATTGGAAAAATAGACCCTGATGGTCGAATGAGGAGTAGTTACAAACCAGTAGGTGCTGAAACTGGGAGAATATCAAGTGGAACAACTATATTTGGAACTGGCTGTATGCCTCCTGATGCTGAAGCATTAACAAAAAATGGGTGGAAGTCTTTGTATGAACTATATCAAAAACCTGAGAAAATTCTTCAGTGGGATATTTCAGGTAATTTATCTTGGTGTATGCCTGAAATGAACGAGTATGATTTTGCAGGCAGCATGATTGTAGCTAACTCAAATATACACAAAGCACTTTACACTCCAGACCATAGGATTCCTACTATATCCAAAAGAGGTTTTTTAACAGTCAAAAAAGCCTTAGAAGTCAAAGATAAAAGCAACTGGTTTCTGCCTCTGTCTGGCATATATACTGGAGGGATACTTGATTTACCAACAGTTAGGCTTTTTGCAGTTATCCAAGCTGATGGTTCAATAGAAGGTAATGGTATAAGATTTTCTTTCTCAAAGCAAAGAAAGATAGACAGATTCCTAGCGTTAATGGAAGCATATGAAATTGACTTCACAGAACAATCTGACAAAAAAGGGTTTAGGAGATTTTACATAAAACCTAAATATGCAAAACCTTACATAAACATATTGCAGGTAGATAATAAAAAACTATTCGGCCCTTGGATACTTCTCCTTAATCAAAAAAGTCTGTTTGAACTTCTAGACGAAATAAAACATTGGGATTCTTATATTAGAGGTGAAAGTTTTATATTTTACACAGCTATTAAAGAAAATGCTGAATGGGTAGCTACTTTAGCCCATCTTTGTGGTAAGTCAGCTACTATTACAAAAATAGAAAATAACAAATATAAGGATTCATATAGTGACAATGTCACTACATTATACAACGTTAATATAAAACCTAGATGTAAAGCTTATCAACATAAAGATATGTATAGTGAAAAACAGTATAATCAAAAAGTATATTGCCCTACTGTTGAAACATCTTATTTTCTTTGTAGATATAAAAACACTATATTTGTTACAGGCAACTCAAATCAACAAAACTGGCCTCATGATTTACTGAGGTTTTTCACCTTCGATGAAGGCTATATAGGTTATTCTTTTGATTTGTCTCAGATAGAAAACAGAATAGTAGCCTATGTAGGCGGAGTAATATCTCAAATAAAAGCCTTTGAAGAAGGCATAGATTTACACCGTCTGACTGCTTCAATAATCTTTGACAAACCTTATGACCAAATATCTGACAAAGATGGTTCATCAGAACTTGGTGACGGCAGGCAGAGTGAACGCTATTGGGGCAAAAAAGGCAATCATGCTATTAACTATGACGTAGGCTACAAAACCTTTGCTTTGAAAAATGAGATGACAGAAACTGAAGCTAAACGAGTTATCGAAACTATTCACAAAGGCTATCCACAAATAAGAAACGGTTACCACCAGACAATAATAAAAATGCTTATGAAAGACAGAACTGTCACAAACCTCTTCGGACGCAAAAGACTTTTTCTTGGGCCTATAGTTCCTTCACCTCCGAGTGTTTCTAAAAGTGCCTGTTTAAACACCTATCGTGAAGCCTTTGCTCATCTACCTCAAAGCACGACTGCTGACAAGATAAATGAACAAGGAGTTGAATACATCTATTATAATCAAGAAAAGTTTAAACCTCTCGAATTATTAACCCAAATACATGATTCAGTAGTTTTCCAAATTCCCTTAACAATCCCTTGGCATGAACATGCTAGGATGTTATTAGACATTAAAAAATCTCTTGAACAACCTCTTTATTGGAACGAAAGGGAAATCAAGACTCCTGCTGACCTATGCATTGGCTTTAACATGTGCAAGGAAGAAATGGTTGAGATTAAAAGTAAGGACTTTCCAACTAATCAAGAAACCTTAGCAAAAAAACTTAAGGAAGTTTATGATAAATTAGTGAAAAAATCTAATCAGGAATAGTGAAAGGAGGAACTTCCAATGACCGATGAGCGCAATCTGCCTGATTGGATAGATGGTTTCATGCAACTTACAGAAAACTCTGAACCTCCGATATTGTTTAGAAAATGGGCAGCTGTTTCAGCAGTCGCTTCAGCTTTGCAGAGGAAAGTAAAAACCAACCTTGGGATATCACTTACTTTCTATCCCAATTTTTATATAGTTCTCGTAGGGCCATCTGCAACTGGAAAAGGGACAGCTATGAAATACGCTTATGACATAATAGAACAAGTCCCTGGGATAAGACTTAGTTCTCAAGCTACTTCCCTTCAAGCATTGATAAAAAGGATGAAGGAAACTAACTTAACCGACATAGATATGGAAACAGGCAAGCAATATTATCATTCATCACTTACAATATTCTCTAATGAATTTACAGTTTTTCTCGGCTATCATAATAGAGAACTTATCTCTGCCCTATGCGACTGGTACGACTGTCACAACAGATGGTCTTATGATACTATTAAACGAGACAGAGAAGAAATAGTTGGTGTCTGGGTAAATATTTTAGCTGGTACAACTCCTGATAGTATTCAAAGTTCATTACCTCTAGAAGCAATCGGAGGTGGTTTAACTTCTCGAATAATCTTCGTTTATGAAGAGAAGAAAAATAAATTAGTCATCTTTCCCACAATAACAGAGGAAGAAATAAAACTCCAACAAATGCTTATTAAAGATTTAGAACAAATCTCTTTAATGAGTGGAGAGTTTAAAATGTCAAAAGGTTTTATAGAACTCTATGCCCAATGGTGTTATGAGGCAGAGAAAAACCCACCTTTCCATGACAAGCGCTTTGATGGTTATCTTGGAAGGCGCAGAAATCATCTTATTTCTCTCTCAATGGTTTGTAGTGCTAGTAGGAATAATGAACTAATTTTGACAAAGGAAGATATTGAAAGAGCTATAGGTCTTCTAGATGAAGTGGAAGTAAAAATGGGACTTGTTTTCAGAGGCATTGGAAAGAGTGATATTTCAAGCTTAATAAACGACGCTATTATTTTCCTCGAAAGCTCAGAAACTCCAGACATACCTATGTGGCAGTTCGCTAGGGCATTTGAAGGTAATATGGACAAGATGTTGCTCGACAGAGTTCTCTATACTTTAGAAGCATCTAAACACATAAGGATTATAAAAAAGCCTGGGGCGGATACTATTATCCATATATTAACAAAACAGTCCGTTTAATCATTGAACAGACTATTTACCTTTTCCTTTCGCTCCCTCTCTTTTTCCCTCCTAACAAGTTTACCATATTCTTCTATAAAATCTCCTCCAAAAAATTTATTCTTAGTGCCATAAATCCCACTGTTCATATAATTAGCTTCCCTCCAAATCTCTTTCCTCTCTTCTTCATCAACAGCTTGTTTAAGCCTATTATAGACAACAAAAGCTCTTTCCTCAGCAGGTTTGTTCAAAGCTCTTATCCACATAGATTTATGTTTCAAAGGTTTAATGCTTCTTATAAACAAAGCCCTGTTACGTAATCTTTCAATCTCATCTGGGTCTTTAACTTCTTTAAACAACTCTTTTATTTCCCCTTTAGCTTCCTTAACATTTCTCCAATAAAGCTGTTTAGCTAAAAAGTCCATAGCCTTAGTGCGTTGGAATCTTTCAGCCATTATCTCATCATGCTTTTTATCTTCCTCATCTCTATAACCAGTTCCTGGTCTAGCTATTCTAATCCACCTTCCAGCCCCAGGGAGTTTAGATAATTTATAAAGCATATAAACAATACCTTCCATCATCTCTTCTTTTTCATCTTCAGAACCGCCACCGAAGAGTTGTTCATAACCTTCTGTAAAACCATAAGTCCAAACTGTGTTATGTCCAAAGATGTCCCTCATAGATTGAGTAAGTCTATCTGGAGAAAGGCCTGTTTTTTCACCTACATCAATAGCTACTTGTGGAGTTCTTCCTGGAGTGTATTCAGCAGCACTATAGGGATATCTGAATTTCTGAGCACTTGGAGACTTACCTGACCAAGTGTTTATGTTTAAAGTATATTCAATAAAAGCTCTAAATCCAGGAGGCAAAGACATCACATCAGGCATTGATGCCTTTAATGAACCAACTATCGCCTCATAATTAGGAGGCTCTTTAGTAATTCCATTGTCATAAGCAAATTTTTCTGTGAGTGCCTGAAATAAATTCTTAAGAAATGCAGGACCTGAGCCTATTGGAACACTGATATAAAAACCTATTTCCTCCCCTGTCTCAGGGTCTATTGTTCTGAGCTTGTCAGACAGTGGTACATTAAGATAGTTATAATCCTGATACTTAGGAATATCTCTATGTGTTTTAGGAGCGTAAAGTAATCCTGCCATAGTACTTAAAACAACTGGTACTCCAAAAGTTGTTATTATCTTAGCTGTTTCTCCAGGATTGTTTTCGGCTAAAGACCTGAAAAAAGTTCTCGTCGCCTGAGCTCCTGAATTAAGATATATCATACCTCCTTTATCAGCAGCTTTTATAAACCAGCCTCCTTGACTAAAGTCCATTCTATCTCTTGCTGAAAAAACTGCTTCATCAAGTATCTCAGGGTCATTCCAAGCTTCTTCCACACTAATACCTTTTTCTTTAGCTCTTAATTTAACAACTCTGTTTACATTAGCCATTCTTGTCCAAAGTTCTACACTTTCACTTATATAACCTGCTGTGTTTTCAAAATTTTCATAAGCCTTTGACAAATTTTCATAGGTATTACTTAGCTTTCCTTGAGTAGCAAAGAAAGGCATAAGCAATCCTCTTTCAGCAGACTTTTTATATTTAGGGCTTTTATCTAATCCAACACCTCTAACCAAAACATCAGCAGTGTCTATATAGTCTTTCAAAATCTGTCCTGCGAATTTTACTGGAAACCAACTATAAACCCTCTCAAACCTACCATTTCTATAAATCCCTTGGGAAAAATAAGTCCCCATTATGTCCAAAGGTAAATTTACACATAAGTTCCAAAATGGAGTTATTCCAGTATGGAAAACTTTTGCGACATTAGTTAACAACAAATACTTATTAACATTTATCATTCTAGGAGAAACATCAGTGCCTGCGATGTCCAAACTTCTCATATAATCATCTGAAATATAAATAGTTCTTTTCTTCCCTCCTTCCCTAAAATAAAACTTACTATAACCTCTTGTGTCACCAACTTTTATAACCTTCCCTGTTTTGGGGTCTCTAAGCCCAGGAAGTTTAACTATTCCATTATCTGGAAATTCCTTACCTAAATCAGCTAATGCTTTAAAAACTCTGTTTCTAAAAATCCTTCCATAAGCCCTACTAAATATTTCAGAAGCAACTTTTATTTGGTCAGGGTCTAGAATGTCTGAGGATTTACCAGTTTTTAAACTTTCAATTCCAGATGATGCGACAGGCCTTAGTCTGTTTCCTACCTTTACATATTCCTTTTCATCAAACAAATCTTCAACTGTTATACCTTCCCCTTCTTTTTCAATCCTTTGTCCAATACCTTTTAATTTAGCATAATCATGAGACCTTAAACCTTCAGCCATTTCTTTAGTTATAATTTCATCTTTTTCCAAATCATCTACTATTCTCTTCATCCAGTCGAAAAAGAGGTCTCTTCTTCTGATTAAATCAGCTGCTTCTTCCTCAGTTAATCCTTCAAGGTCTTTAAAGACAGCTTCGTATGAAATAGCTCTTTTATAATCTTGATGCTTAGGGAACTTCATACTTTTATATTTAGAAATATCATAAAACCTTTGGCCTCTAATAAGTTGATTCAATATCCTTGTTTTATTTTTGTCAAGGCCTCTTGCTACTTCTTTTTTCATCTGTTTATATAAAACTCCTCCATAACCATGTCCACCAGCTGAATTAACATGTATTTGTAGGACTTTATAAGCCCTATCTTTTCCCTTTCCAGATAGTTCAATCTTCTTTAAATCTTTCCTTAATTGATAAGCAGTGTTGAAAGTAGCTTCTGTAAAGCCTCTTATTATATCACCTTTTGTCAACTTACCTTGTTCCTTAGCTGCTTTCCAATCTTTTAAAAAAGCCTCTGTGTATTCCTTTCCATATTTATAGATTAAATCAACAGGAAGTCCTGAATAAAGCCTTGTTCCATACTTTTTACCTAAACCTTCTTCCTCCAACATATCATCAAGAAACTTCCAAGGCGGAACACTGCCATACTTACCTTTTGGATATTCTTGAGGAATATAAGAAGCAAACAACCTAGACTCCATCTCACCTTGGTCAGTAAGATATCTTTCCTCAGCTTCTTTTTTAGAAATGTCTGAAAGCCCTCTTAATTTTTTAGCTGCCTCTTGGTCTCCTGCTTTACTTAACTCATGAGCATATTTTCTCTTTGCTCTTTCGACTAGGTCTATTCTAGAAATTTTTCCGTTATAAGTTTCTTCATAAGTTTCGTTAATAAAATCTAGTATCTTACTTCTTACTTCCTTAGTTTTTGCCTCAGGCAGAATTTTAAATAACAAATGTCTAACAGCATCAGCTCGAAGTTTACCTCTTTGCCATTCTGGAGAAGTGCCAAGGAATGATGAACCTCTTAAATCATTTATGGCATGACCTATTTCATGGTCTAATACTTCAAAGTCTTTCAATTCTGAAAGAACAATAGTCTTTTTAACATCATTGTAATATCCAGTTCCAGGCTTTAATCTTTTATCTATTTTTACATTAAGGTCTTTCAACTCAGGCACTGCCTTAAGTATCTCAGCATCTTCATTTACAAGGTCTTTGAGCTTACCTTCAGTTTTCTTAAACTCTTCTAAATTTTTTACTTTAATAAACAAATCGTCAGTAGGTACTGCATACCTCCACTTTCCATCCTTTCCAAGCCAGAAACCAGTTTCTTTCCATATCTTATAATTCCTATAAAGACTCTTTCCAGACTTCTTAATACTCTTTGCAAGTTTCTTAACCTCCTTTGGAACTTCGTCTATTGGGACTCCAAGGTTTAACCTAACCCCTTTACTTTCCCCACTCTTTTTACCTTCAGTTTGTTTAATGATTAAACGGTCTGTCCGGTTAGCCCAGATGGATGCCTCTTTAGCTGTATGTTTCCACATATAATAAGCATCTTCTGTATTAAAATCTTTTTTAAACTCATCAGCATAAGCAGATAACATACTCAGAGATTTTCTAACTTCACCAACATCTATGCTTTTATCACCTTTGACCCATCTATTAAACTTTGTTATAAGACTGTGTAAATAAAGATTTGGGTCAGTTCTTATTTCATGCTCTGATTTTCCTTCTATTATTTTCTTAGACCTTTCAAGTCTTTCAGAAGTAAAATAAAAAGGACTCTGTGCTCCAGAAGGTGCTTCTGCAGGAGGGTCTATGTCTTTTTTTAAAACATTTATGAGTTCTTCAGTTGCAGAAACTATGTCAGGTTCTTGTTTGGTTTCCTTAGGTTCTTCAATCCTTTCACTTTCTTTAACTTCTTTAACCTCTTTAGGTTTTTCAACAGGTTCAACAACCTCTTCTGTTGTTTCTTTAGGTTCTTCAATAGAAGATTTTTCCACTTCTTGGACTTTAACTTTCTTTGCCTCAGCTGCTTTAATAATAAAGCTGTTTCTAACTACTTTCCCTTCACTGTCATACCATACATTTCCTTTCTTTACATATTTATTACCTTTTTTGCTTGTAAAAGAATATTCTGGTTTAAGTTTCTTAATATCTGTTTTTTCAACTCTTTTGCCAGGCTTTTTTAATCCACTTTTAGCAACAGGCCTTAGTTGTTCCTTCACAACATCTTCGTATTGTCTAAATAAATCAAAAGCTACTTCAATATCATCTCCAACATTCTTCATAAGTTTATCATAAGCATTTTCAATTTTAGCTTTTTCAACTTCTAAAATTTTCTCTTGTGCCTGTTTAATCCTTTCATCAGGAATATCTTTAACAGCTTCTTTCCTCTTAACATATTCCCTAGCATTTTCAGAAATCTCTAACAAACTTCTAGATACTTTATCAAACTTACCTTTAGGCAGTCCATTCCACAACATCCATGTGTCAAGAAAAGTATCAAAGGCTAATTCACTAACTGGCCTATTAAAGTATTTGTCAAGTCCATATTCATAAGCTCTAAAGGCATTGATGCCTATTAAACCAGTAGCTAATCTTTTTACTCTGTCTAAATCTTTAACTGGAAATACTCCTTTTGTCGCACCAATGATACCACCTAATACAGCACTAGTACCTGACTCTTCTGCTATATGTTTAGCTGCCTCTGCCATAGTAGGCTCCCGCACAGCATCTCCAATACTTATTACACCACCTACTGCTCCCCAATCTATTCCAGATTTAATCATTGAAGTCACAATTCTAACTGCTTTTGGAGTCTCAGCTGTAACTTTAGGTAAAAAACCAGTAGCAAAACCCAAAGGTTTTCCTAAAATATTCATCCATAAGGCAGCTCCACCTATAGAGCCAGCACCTCTCATTACTCCCTCTAAAGGAGTAGATGGTTCTATAGGTCTCTCACCTGTTAATTCTCTATGAATAGCCATTATAGGGCTTAAAGCAGTACCTACAAAGCCTTCAGATAATTGTCCAAAAGGGTTAGGTCCTATATATTCACTAAGAGTCATTCCTTCTTGCTTGGCCATATACTCTAAAAAAGCCATAGTTCTTGCTTCATCAGATAATTTAGGTTCGATGTTAGTACCTAACAAATCATTTATTTTATATATAGCTTTACGGATAATGTTTGAGCTTCTATAATCCTCTTCTTTCGAAACAGGTTCTAATCTAAACTCTCTTTCAGTTATGGGTTTTTTAAGTTCCTCTTCCCTCTTCTTTTCATGAGGAGTTTTTTCAGCAAGAGTTTTCCCAATACCTATTGGCCTACCTTCTTCATCCACAGGGCGCATAGTCTCATCAACAGTAGTAGGTGCAATAGCAGAATAGTAAATTCCACCTAAAAAACTTTTAGCAAGTTCAGTTGGAGGATTTTTTACTGTTTCTTTTTCTTCAATCTCAGTCTCAGAAACTTCAGGCTCTTCAGGTTTTTTAAGATTTTCTAAAACATCTATTGCTGAACTTCCTGAAATAACAGAAGTATCCAAAGGCACTTCTTCTTCTTCAAAAGGTTTAGTTGTTTTAGGTGTCTTAACTTCCTCATCTTCACCTTTTAAACCTTCAAGAATTTTAATAGCAGAATTTCCACTAAATTCATTCATTATTTAACCTCACTATTTTTTATTTCCTGTCCATCTTTTAATAGCCTCAAGTTCTTTTGGAGTAAGTCTATAAACAACTGTGGATTTTCCAACTCCTTCTGGCCAAGTAACTTTCCATTTGATAACCCCTTCTTTGGTATCCACAACTACTGGCTCTTTATCTTTTTCTTTAAGAAGTCTCCCACGACCAGCTCTGATTTTTTGCTCTACATACTGAATAGCTTTCTTAACCCTCTCAAAATCTTCATCATCAGATTCATAGATATCAAAAGCAGCTTCGGAAGACTCTAAATAATTTTTAACATCATCTATCCAATGCGGGTCATCAAAGTATTTTTTGCCAGCTAGTTCACTCAACTTTGCCTTTCCACCTATGTTTACCTCAAACCCTCCAGGACCAAAAAGTTCTTTAAACATATCTTTGAACTTTGAGTTCTTCATCGCTTTCAAAGTAAGCTGATACCTTTCATTATCATCAAGGATTTTAAATTCATGCTCATCAAGAACATTTTTATTCCCTTTAAGAATTTCAGAGGTGTAATACATAGCATATTGCTTAGTATCATTCGGCAGCTCTTTCCAAATACTCATTGTAATAGGCCCATAACCAGGTAATGTAGCAACTACTGGGTCTTTCTTTGGAACCATAGAAGCTTTCAACTTTGCTGCTTCCAAAGCATTTTGATAAGCTGCTGAAACACTCTGCGGAGTCATGCCGACAAAACTACTGTAAGAATTTTCTTCAGACAATGAAGGGGTTTGTAATTGTGTCGAGGTAGTTTGCCGGCTTGGTACGAAAGGGCGGGTGGGTTCTCCTACTGTATCGAGCTTTAATTTATTATTAGTAGTGTCACCAAGCAGTGACCCAGCCATTAGATTTACATCTTGGTCGGCTAAATTAGTACTGCGTTTTCCTACTTTTACTTTAGATATTCCACCTTTATCATTATAATGTACTTCACCACCTTCACCAACCCCACCTAACAATTTAGCAAGATATTCATTTTGTTTCTGTTCCATAGCTTTGGAAGCTAATGTGTTCATAGCTGCCTGTCCAGCACCAGCTCCAAAATTTCCACCTTTCAAAAGATTTTGTCCTTCCGAAGCAAGAAGATAGGCCAACATATCTCCTTTACCCTTAAAAGCCTCAGACAGTTTTGGCCCTAAAGCACTTAAAAAATCAAGCATTTTATTCCTCCTAATATTTAAAAAATTCCTCCCCCAATAGCTCCAACAATTGCACCTATGCCTGCGCCTATTGGATTTCCTCCTGACAATGCCCATCCGGCAGCTGCCCCACTCATAGCGCTTCCAAGAACTTTTTGTCCTGTACTTGGGCCACCTTCAGGTCCTTTAGAAGCACTCATTTTAGCACCTTGCAAAGTACCTACTGCAACCCTTTCATATTCTAAAACTGTGAATGGCCAGAGAATGTTTTTAGTAATATTTTCATAATTGAAGTTTTCAACATCCATCTTTGACATGAAATAGAATTTTATCAACTCTGCATAAATAGTTACAACATTCTTGTTCCATTCAAGATGGGTCTTCCACTTATCAACTGCATAAGGTATCATTTGAGTTTTAAGTTGTGCACTGAATTTTGATAAAGATTTAATCCTTGCATCTTCAATCAAAGCCTTTCCAATTACAAAAGAGCTTGTCATTACTGCATTTGCATCTCTCATTCCAGTCTGAAATCTTGGAAGTGTGTTACTCTCTATATCATCATCCATTAAGGCAGCTTCTGCTAAAATAAGTTCATTCACAACAGGAGCGTTAACTACTTCTTCGAAAGTCTGGTCATAAAGAGTTTCAATATCAAGCCCTGCCATGAACTTCCCAAACATATCGAAGAGGGATGGGAAAGAACTTATTATATAACCAGAGCCAAAAAAAGCATCTTCTACAGGAACTTTTGTAAAATCCTCAAAGGGCGACTCGCCTATTTTTTCAGCTCTGTAAAGGGCATAGTTGCTTAAAAGTGCTTGATGTCTACTTTCAATATATGGAGCGTATCTTACATAATTAACACTAATTGGACTTCCGCCACCACCGCCTCCCATGAGAGACCTCCTTTTCAATATTAGTTCGTTTAATCATTAAACGGTCTAATTAACATCATATCTGTAAACCCTAAAACTTTCCTTAGCACCAAATTTTTCAGACAGTTCCCAAATTCTTTTATTTCCAGATTCGAAATAGATATATTCACAGCCTTGATTTTTAGCGAATTTTTCAACTGTCCTCCAATGCCTGTGCCAAACATCTTCTTTTGTAAACTTCCATGAATAAAGATTTTTAACCACTAGGTATTTCTTTTCTGAAAACTCATTTATTTTAATTTCAGTAATTGCCAAAGCATACATTTCATAGTTTTCATCAACAGCTATGAAACATTGACTCTTGTTACTCAAAAGGTCGCATAAGAGTTGAGTAAAATAACTTCTCCTATCATATTCTCCAAACCCACTGCTTCTGTCAACTACAAACTTAATAGCTTCCCAAAACTGCGGTATTTGAAAAGATAAAACTCTAATAACCATTATTCTTCCCCTTCAAGTAAAGAGTCTCTGAATGAAAACTTATGAATAAATCCTTTTATTTTAATATAGTCAATCTTAAACTTTACGAAAGTTTCAACCATTATGTTTATTTTAAACTCAAGTCCATAACATGGGTGGTAAATAGAACCATCTGGGTTTAAAGGTTTCCAAGGGGTAGTTTGAAACTCACCATCTTTTCTCAACCTATAATCGATTGAAACTAACATTGGAACATCAAGGTCTGTTCCTATTTCTATGTCTGTGATAGTTTTATATTTTCTGGTTTTCATATCTATTATGTCAGTAGCTATTCCAACTCCAGGCAGTAACAAGTCTCCAGAAGCAACTACATATCTTTGTCCATTATAGTAAGCTATTCCAGTGATGTTAGAGTATCCTTGGCCTAGACTTTTATCCACTGGATTATAAACATAGCCGATATTACCATCACAGAGATAGAGCAATAAATCTTTTTCATCCCAAGTTAGAATTGGGTCACTTAAGGCATTAAGAAATTCAGAATAATCTAAAAGTTCTAATTCATTACTTAATGACCAAAGTCTGTCTTGGGAATCTATGAAGAAATGAATAGTTTCATCCCCGGCTACTGCATTCTTTCCTTTGATGCCTAGATTGTAAACAGTATGAGTTCCAAAAGTGTTCCCAGCAGGCACTAGTCCAACTATCTTACTCTCCCCATAAGCAATTACTTTGTCACCTAATTTCTTAACACAATAAACCCAACCTTTCTGGTCAATAGGCCGATTACCAGCTATGTTATCTCTACCTATTGTAAAATCTACACTTCCAATATTAGACCAGGCAACAAAGTTTTTCTTGGAAGAATCTATGTAAATATCGCCTTTGATTTCAATAACAAGGTTATTACCCTGTGACTGGATGTTTTCGCCAGTGATAAATTTTCCAATAGTAACACCAGTCGCAATTTGGACTGTTGAGTCAGTTATTAACTTTGAAAAATTGGAAGTTATGTTAATAGAAGTTTTTGCATCACCTTCGATGTAAATAGTCTTCGATGTATCTACTGGTGCAGGTGGATAATGGCTGATAACACCAACTGCTTTTGTAATCATTCTAGCCATTTTAATAGAATCTATTTCACATAAAATGGTAGTGCCTGTTTTAGCAGAGTTGTTATCAAAGCCTGGGTAATTAGATATAATTCTAGAGCCTAACTCAATTTTTGTAACATCGAGTTTTCTTAAAGCTCTATTTATATCACCTGAATAAAACCTTGACATTGAAAGGCCTCTTTATATTTCAACTACCACATAAACATCTACTACACTACTTGCATCAATGTTCCATAAAACAAGTGAAGAACTAGGCTGAATAATAAGATTTTCAAAAGTAAAAATAACCCCTGTTCCGACCGTAGCTGGTAATGAAACCCTTCTTAAAAACTGTGAAGGAGCAGTAGGAGCTGAAGTTGTCCAAGCAGTAGCTGCCTGAATTGTTCCTGAAGCAGGTGATAAAACATCTTCATCATGAACTAAAAAATCAACTGGTGAATCAGGGTCAACGCCAGCTGCTGCCGGTCTACCTATTCCAATTGTACTTGCGTTTGCAGTAGATTGAAAAATTCCTATTTCTTTAACACTCACACGGCTAGATGAACCAGTTATAATTTCCAAAGAAGGCGCACCTGATGTTCCATCAGTTGTTTTTATTCCAAGAGAAAGTAACATTTCTTTTCCTCCATTTTAGATTGTTTAATGGTTAAACGAACTATACATCTTCAATAGTTATCATAATGGAACTTATTATAATCGGAGTTCCGTCGGTGGCAGTTATTGTCCCACCTGCATCAATAAATGCAACTATTGCATCATCATAATCGTAACCATCTGCTATTGCGGCAGAGTCGTTGTAAATAATAGCTCCACAGGTAGACAATGAACCTCCTGAAGCATTCCACTGGACATTGTTCCAAGTTATTTCACACCTATCTTCAACATCGTCAGTTGTTCTTGCAATGCCTGTTAAGGTTTCACCTCCTGTAGTATAGCCATTTCCATTAGGCAATTCAAAAGCTGAGACATCTGAATAAGATTTATGACTGTCTTTATCAAATGTAAACCCAGGCTGCATTAAAATAATTTTAAAAGTATCAGAAAGATAACCTTTCCACAACTGACTTTTCCATGCATTAGGTACTTGATTACTCATAACAAAATCTCCTTTTAATCTATTCTGTTTCCCAAACTATTGGTATTGAAGGTTTGTCAACTGAAATTGTTTCAACAGTGTGAGTTCCAGAGGTTTTCCAGTTATTTCCCATATCAAAAGAACGATGAACTTTATTTACAACATCATTTATTACAAACATTATATTTCCAGTTTCATCCATACCTCCATAGTAACCTACTTTTGAAATAGGCCCAAGCACACAATTCCAAGAACCTTCTTTTCCATAATTCTTAGATAAATAAATCCTACTCCATCCAGAAACCATTTGATACTTTCCTTCATCAGACATACCTATGAAATATCCTGGATAGTTAATATGCGGATAGTCAAGTCTAAACTTTTCCCAAGAACCTGCTACTCCATAGTTTTCAGACCTAACAATCCATCCACCTTTTGCAATTAAAGTTATGTATTTCCCGCTTGTATAATCTACCCCTTTAGACATTTTGACTATTGTATTCTTGAGAAGTTCTGTTGTCTCATAGACTTTTATCACATTAAAATCTATGCCATATGCATAGCTATTATATATATAAGCTTTGGAACTTGTAGTTTTACCATAAGTTACTAATTGTCCAGTGTATGAGATTTCTTTTATTTGTAGGTCACTATATATACACTCTTCTACAACCCAATCTTTTCCATAATTATCTGACCTTAGCTGATATCTGTTAAATCCTCCAACCATAATAGGAGATACAATTATATACTTTCCATTTCCAGAAATTGCAACCCTTAACGAAATTGCGACTACTGAACTATAGACAACTTCCCATGTTTGACCATAATCTCTTGAAACAGTTATTGAATAATTACTAGAACCACAATCCACTAATGCTACCATATAATGGCCATCGTAAGACATATCAAAGCCAACTACTTGAGAACTTGAACAGCCTCCTGAAACAATTACATCTTTCCAATTTTGTCCATAATCTCTTGATATCCAAAGAGTTGTTGTATTATAATCATTTGGATAATCTTTAACAACATGAATTTGTCCATTGTCAGATATCCAGTAACCGTTTCCATCACTCCAAGGAAATTCATCTTTATAAGAATATGTAGTTTTATAAGGCTTTACCTTATACCAATAACCATCTGGAAAATGCCTTTCATTAACAGTAGTTGTCCACCTTGGATTATTGACATAGCCAAATTTATCTCTTTGCTCTGTAAAATTCCAAGGGCCTAAATTCTTATTGTCTTTCCAACTCATTATTCGTAAAGCCCTCCAACTATCATTTGCCCCTTGAAGTCGCAGGCAGATTTCGCAACAGGTAGTGAATCAACTACTGAATATTCCTTGTTCAAAGCATCTCGTGTTACAACTATTTTTCCATTACTTAAATATACAAAATCAAAGTAATCAACGCAGGTCCAAGTATCACCTTCGGTAAGATTGTCTATTTTAAGTTCCAACGAACTTCCATCAAATTCGTAGATAGAGGTTTTTCCACAGACTATGCATAAATTAGTTAAAGCAAAAATCTGTGGATAAGGAAAACTGTCTGTTATTTCATCAGTGGTTAACCTACTTAATGTATCAAGAGATTGCAAAACTCCATCTTTTCCAACAGTGCCAAAAGATGTTGTTAAGAAGTTACTATTCCTAACATTGTCATTTCTATGTCTCAACCCAGATGCTAATCTCTTAGCATTGAAAGAAGCTGTGAATTTTCCACCTCTTAAAACATAAAGGTTCATTTAAATCTCTCCATTCAAACTAGGCCTTTTTGCATCTTCTATTTTCAAACTTGAAACATCCCTATTTATGTTTGAAGAAACATTTTCTAAATTGAGTGAATTAGAAGTTTTAATTCTTTCTTTTATTATCGGAATAGATTTTTTCAAAATATCTTCATACTTAAGGCCTGGATTTTCACTATCGATTTGTTCAACTACAGACCTTACAACTTGTTCATTCCCTTTGAAATCAGGATTTTTGGAATAAAGTTCTTTATTCAACTTTGCAACCTCTGCCTGTTCGGCCATTAAGTTACCAACAACTTTAGGTAACATTAAAAGTGCTTTTTCAACTGCCTTGTCAATTATTTCAGTTTTTTCTTCCTCAGTTAACATAATGCGCTCCATTAGATTGTTTAATCATTGAACGAACTTGTTTATTCTACTTTCAAGAAACCTTCCATCTTCAGCTGAATGATGTCTTTTCTTTCTCTTTTTGGAAGGTTTCCAACCATGGTCTATGGCATTTAAAAGCCTTTTCTGAGCCATTGCTTTTTTCTTTGTTGTTCCTTTAGATTTAACTCCATGAGGAGTCGAAACACGATATTTTCCAGATTTTAATTTAGTTATTTTAACAGGCATTTTTTTAACCTTCCATTCTCAAAGCTGTTGCACTTTCTTCTTCAATCCAATCTTGGCCAATCCCCTTAATTTCATTCATTATAGATTCTGTCCAAGTTCTTATTCCTTCAATGTTTCTGTTTAAAACCTCAGTTTGTCTAATAGCAGCCATGACCAGAAGCATTGGATGAACGTCTGACCAATAGTTAACATCTTCATCATTGATGAGAAGTGGTGAATAGAATAATCCTTTTATAGCTACAGTCAAATCACCTTCAGCCGGAACATTGAATATTATAGTATTAAACTCTCTTCCATCAGCTGAATGAATAGAGCTTATTGCAGTCAATAAAGTCTCTGTGTTATACCCAGTAAAGTCGCCCATAGTTGGATGAACTAATGAAATAGCATAATAAGAAGGCTTTCCATTTTCATAACTTGATTGAATAGGAAAATAATATCCTAAAACATACTCAAGTGATTTTCTCTCTACCTCCCATTCATTCTCGTCTGAAGAAACTATAACTTTACTAATTGCCCTACAATAAGGAATACTTATTACATACTCACCTTCTGCAAGAGGCTGGAAATTGTAAGTCCAGGAATTTTTACTTTTATGAAGTCTATCTAAATACTTAGAACCTTCATTTATGAAAAAATTAGCTCCATTATCTGAATTATCATCATTGACTAAATCATAGCGGCCTGAAAGTTCCTTGAATTTTTCTCTTATTTCAATCAAGTTCATTCTTTAACCTCTTTAGTTTTTAGAGCAGGCCCAAGGTTTCTGATGTTTCCCTAGGCCTGCTCAGGGACTTTCAAAAGGAGGAGATTTTAAGTAAGATTATTATCAAGTCCCACGCCATTAAGAACAGCGCACTTCTGTGGGAGACCAAACTCAAGACCAGCTTCGGTCAAGAACTCCTCGTAAGTCCCATCAATACGTTTGTTACCGTAACCCTCAGGATGTTCTTTAGACTTACTTTCGCCATAGAAAGTAGTGTCATCTATGTAACGATAAGTAAGTTCCTTCGGCTCAAGAATAACCATCATGTTACGAGTTGTTGCATCATAACTGAACAATGGATGAGTTTTTATATGGAGAGTTCCAAAAGGAGTAATCCATGTCCTAATGTCCATTCCATAAGTTTTCTGCGCCGGCTGGAGATTTATCTGAGCATTATTAGATGCAAGAGCATCTACGCCAAGCAAAGCTCCACTTCCAGAAAGACAGAGTTTCTCATCTGCCCCATGACGAAAGACTTGTTCAAGCCTATACTTAAACCAGTCCTCACCAGCGGCAACCCATGTCTGGCCTGAATAGTCAGTATTAAGAGTGAAGTCATCACAGTTGTTTGGAGCATACTGACGAATAAAGTTGATAGAACCCATAGTGGTTCGCTCAGGCTTGCCATTGTCACCTATGTTCTCAGTCCTAATACCAAACAGAAAAGCAAGCTCCATCTCCCAAGAGTGCATTTCAAGAGCTTCTGCCTTCGCTTTCTGATATTGTTCACCAGTGCGAAGTTTAGTCTTTCTGGCAGTTCGAGTGATTGAAAGTGGAGTTCTAAATATCTGGGTATAGTTATAAACCTTAACAGGATTAAGGGCTATCGCCTCAGGCATTTCTCCACCTTCAGGATTTATATTACCAATGATTTTGAAGTTATCACAATCACTCAGGTCATTGTCTGGAGAATTATCATCGTCCTCAAGGAGCTTGACTGCCAAAACAGAGTTTGTTGAACCCCTTGTTACATTGGTAACTTTTCCAACAACATCTACTCGATAATCAGAAGCATCACGAAGGAGTATCTGATGTCCAGCCCTTACCCGCTTTGCAAGCTCAGTAGTTATCTGGACATAAACAATGTCACCAGCTACCCCGCCACTTGTGTAAGCAGTAGAAAGACTTGGGTCAGTGTAAACTCCACTAACAGCACCACTGACAGCAGTTTGTTCCTGAGTCCACCAAGAAAACTCGGGGTCATCAGTTTTTTCACTACTCATCATTGAAAGCATAGCAGTAAGAGGCGCCATCCCATTAGGATAAAGATAAAGTATCTGCTGCCTCCAATTTTTAGGCCTTTGGCCATCTACCCAATCACCAGTTCCACGCATACCTAGAAACATAACTATTTCCTCCTAATTTCAGTTCATTAGTTTAAATTAAACAGTGATGACACTACTAATTACATGCCAGTACATGCCATCTGAGTAGAGTGCTACTCGGTCTCCACTAGTACTCATAGTCAAGTCAGACCAATCTTCACTATCACCTTTATCAGTTATAGTGATGTTATTAGAAGCATCTGCCGCTGAGATAGAATAGATTCTACCTCTTGTTTCTGAAACACTTGGAAGTGTGACAGTTACAGCCGCAGAACTTGCATCTACCCTTACTACGTAATCCCTCGTAGTCATTTGATAATCTTCACTTGGGTCAGCGTATTTATCAACGACTATTTTATCATGGTTATCGTAACCTCTTTCAAGACTCATAACTAATTCCTCCCTAAAAGTTTGTTCATTTCATCTAGTTCATCCTCAACAGGGCTAGACTTTTCCTTTGTGGTTTTAGATTTTTTACTAGACTTCTTTCCTGGAAGTCTAGGGCCTCTTTTTTCTTTTTTCTTTTTATTTTTTATGTTTAGTTTTTTCCTAGCTCGTTTTGCCACTTTTTCCAATAACTCCTGATAACTCTCATCAGGATATTCAGAGGAAAGTTCTTTAAAAACCTCAGCAACGACATTCTTGAAAGGCTTAAGGTCTTCATTTTCCTCATAGAATTTTTTACTTGCCTCACGCAAATTTATGATAGTTTCTACATTACTCCTTATTGTCCCAGGAAGAGTTTTTAAAAGTTTGTCCACAACAATTTTTGAGGCATCTTCTATGCCCTTTGAATAAACTTTGTTTAAAACTTTGTTAAACTCCTCTTTCGACTCAGCAGCTTCTTCAAAATCTATGTCGTCGAAGAAGTCTTGTTCTTCGATATTTACTTCCTCTTCTTCATCCTCGATTTCATCTTCAGATTCTCCTTTCTCTAATTTATCAATTTTCTTAGTTAACTCTTCTATTTTAGAAGTAAGTTTCTCTATAACTTCATCTTTGTCATCTTCCTCATCATCCTCTTGTTCTTCATCTTCCGAAGTTTCATCCTCATCATCTTCATCATTGTCATCACTGACATCGTCAGTTTCATCATCCTCAGTCTCATCAGTTTCATCATCTCCGGTTTCATCATCAGATGTTTCTGCGCCTTTTTTCTCATCTTTCTCTTCAACATCTTCAGTCTCTTTAGCTTCCTTACCTTCATCTTCCGAAGACTCTTCCCCAATAGCGCTTAAAAAAGAGTTCATAATGTCTACCTGATTTTCACTGTTTCCCATTTTAATCTCCTCCTTAAATAGATTGTTCAACCGTTAAACGAACTTTCATTGTCCAAACTTTTATCTTCCTTTTCTTTGTTCTGTTCATCTATTATTATCATAAAAAGGTCTAATATCCCAATCATGTATTCGACAGCTTTTAACCTTCCATTAAGGTCTCCCATGTGAAGGAGGACAGAAGCAGTTGAAGGATTATTAGCAGCTGCGTCATCAACTATTGACTTAAGTTCTATTTCAAAACCTTTTTTCCAAGCAGATAGTTCATTAACTATATCTTGCCATAAGATAGATTCTTTAAATCTTTCAATCTGCTCTTTTGTAGCATTTACTTTTATTTCTTTCATTATTGTACTCCTACCGGAATTATGTTTCCTTTTTCTTGTTCCCTCAACACTTGCTCATCAGGCATTGTTGTAGTCTGAATATTCTGAACATTTTTTCTAAAATCTTCTATATTCCTAGCACCCATTTCCTGAGCTATGAAACTGAAAATCTTAAAAACATCAAATGTTTGCATTAGTTCAGGTGACTGAGTTATTACTTTGAACATCTCTATCCATGCAGAAGTGAAGTCATTACCTGGAATTGAACCATCTCTGACAATAACATCGTAGTCTATAGCCAGGTCATTGATAGATACTTTCGCAGTCTTTGAGCCGAAAAACTTTGTTAATTGTTCAGCTCTAGGCCCTGCAAGACGTACAAAAGTATCTTTTGACATAAACTGCTGTGTATGAGCTGCGAACATAGTCCCTATGTCCTGCATGAATTGAACACTTATTACCATCGCTAGTCTTTTCAATCTTGAAATCGCAGAACTTCTTGTACTTTGAAACTCAGCACTTGTTAACCTCTCAGGGCCTGAAAGTCTTAATGCACCTTGCATTGACTGGTCTGCACCACTTATTCTATCCATCCATTGAGTTATGTAGGCAGAATCTGAAATGTTTAATCTTGTTATATCATTTACTTGAAGTTGTTCAATAGCATTACTAACTCCCCTTCCCCAAGCAGGCCTTCTTAACCTTATTAACCTCCCAGCTCTTTTTGGGTCTTTTACATCAAGGATGTTTATTAAATAAGGGTCAACAACGAACATGTCGTTTACTGCTTTTCTTACATTTTCAATGTGACTATTGAATAGAAAATCTAATGTATGCTGCAAACCATAGAGAATCTCCATTCTACTTATAGGTGTAATCGAATAGCCGTCGAACTCAGGTGAATTTACAGCTATCGGATACATTCCATGATAGAAATCTGCCTTTTCACAAGAGATGATTACATCATCTGCTGCAAGCTCAAAGTACCATTTTTCAGGATATTCACTATCTCCAAGCTCCCATTCTTTTGGAATAAGGTTTACATACATCTTTATAATGTCCACAGGGGAAGTTACACCTAGCCCAGCTATGGAGTCTCTACTTGAGCCACCAAACTTTTCCTCTCTCCTACTTTGGTCTTTTGCAAGAGTTGACCTTTTGTCTTTTTTAAATTTCAGATATTTTACATTAAAAATACTTCCATCACCATTAGATTCTTCTTCGAGAAGGTTCATATAATTATCTCTGTCAATCCAGCCTATGAACTCCCCATCTTGGATATTATTACTTGAAACCGAAGGGTCTGGAAGCCATGAATAAGGGTCTATGTTGTTTAGTCCATTGCCTTCAAAGATTACATCTTGAACAGGAACTCTTTTGTAATGAACAGAGTTTCCAAAGATATTTTCTACGTTTATTGCAGATTTTATTAACCTCTTGCCATAAACAGTTTTCCAAACAGGCACTGCTATCCCTACTCCATACCCAAGACCGTCACGTAAGGCAGTGTGAATAGCTAATGGGACTTTAGTCTTAATACAATGAAGTCTTATCACCATTTCAAGAAGCATTGCCCCTACAGTGTCTTCATCATCTACTGCTTCATATTGAAAGATAGGGTCTTGAAAAAATGCTAGGGATAAATAAGTTAACAATGCCTCAATCATTGAATAGCTGTAAGGAAAAATGATTGAAACAGGTTTCCTTGGGTCTTTGTCTTTTATATCTTCTTCATCATTATCTAAGGTTATGTAAGTAGTTAAAACCTTATCTATTTCATTCCATGAGTCGAAACGTTTCGAGATTTCATTCCTTGAAACGATAGCTCTTTCATAGATTTTATCTCTTATTTTATTATGTAGTTCACTCCCAGGTTTGAGGTCTAAACCTTCAGGATATTTGTAGTTGAAATCTTTATTTTTGTAAAGACTCCAATTTACATTTTTGTTCTGTTCTCCATGCACAATGTAAGGCATTTAGAGTCTCCTAGTCTGTTTAATCGTTAAACGAACTTAAAGTTCAAAGATAACAAATGCCTGATTTGCATTAGTTATCGTACACTCACTTGCATCAATGAAAGGAGTTACCAATTTCCCTCTGTCAATTTTCCCATCTTCACGATAATCATCTTTTAAAATATCATAAGTCCCAAGCACATCTGTTGCATAAAACATTATAGGCCCGTTTTGAGTATCTCTTATCACAACCTTGTCACCAGCGGCACTTGGAATAAAAATAACTTTCCTAACCCTAATGCCATTGGAAGCGTTGAAATTTAATCCTAAATTTTCAAGGTCAGTAGTTACATCAAAATCAGTTAAACCATCTAATGAAAGTTCTATGAAATTATTAGTAGCTTTTATTGTATTAGCCATTTTAAATTCTCCAATCAGCGCTTAGGGAAAATCCAAAGTTTCTTATGCCTCTTCTTTTGTTAGTGGTAGTTTCTATATATTCATAAGCTCCTATGTCCCATGCTGAACCTTGTGGCCTTTGGACTCCAAGTAGGTCATCGTCAAAAGCATATACACTGTCTGCTGATAAATCTGTACCCTGGTCTTTTGCTACTGTATCATCTGCGCTTAGTCTATAATCATCGTTTGCTGGGTCTCTAAAAAGAACACCATCACCATCAGTGCAAGTAATTCTATGGAGATTACCAAGTGCACCTCCCCAATTTGCTGTAGTGTTCTGCTCTGAAATACAATTTTTAGCATATAGAAATAAATCACCTCCACCACTATTTTCTAAATAAAAGCCATAATCACATTTTACAGCCGTACAATTATAAGCCCATTGATAATATGTAGATGAAGTTGTGTTTTTAAAATAAAAACCGACATTACAGCCGTAAGCTAAACAGTTGATTAAATATCCATCATCTTTACTCATACCAACTGTAAATCCGTTGCCTTCAAAATTATCTGCAATACAATTAACAAAAGCATTAAACCGAGAGCCAGTAGCTACTGAAAGCGAAAAAGCATGATTACCATCACCAGTTACAATAATATTTTGTATCTGTGAATAGTTTTCCCAGATATTAAAACAGTAATTTACACCACTCACAGAAAATTTAAATGCTCCTTCATGTCCTTCTGCTGGCCTTATAAATCTAAAATAATCAGCGTTTGTCGTTGCACCATTTAATCGTACTGTATCGTTATAAGTAGGGGCATCAGCATAAATTTCTAACCCTTCGCCCATACCTGCACCAGCAAGGCCATAATCGGTGTCGGCTTCCCAATTTGAAAGTTCACCTTCTATATAATCTCTTCCAAAACCAGAAGCACCATAAGTGCTTACATTATAATCTGTTGGAAGTCTGATTGCACTACTCATTTAATCACCGTGGTTAAAAAGTTTGCTATTGCGCTTTTGCTTTTATCGTAGACATACTTTTTCAAAATGTTCCAATCCACTGCAAGCTCATATATTTTAAAAGGTTGATATTTCACCTTTTCATCCCTCAGCATTTGCAGGTCTATTGTTGGATAAAAATTTTTCAGTTTATCAAACGGAATTTTGTATCTCCGCTTTTTTAAAATTGAAGGCATGGGATACTGTGCAAGCAGTTCCTGCGCTTCCTTTTTATAATCCTCCTGCCGTTCAGGGGGGATAAACCCGACCATCTCCCCGTCAAACTCTTTTTCAACAGCGTACGCTTCCCACAGCTTGTGCATCTCATCATCAATAAGCTCAGTCAGTGCGTCTATGTCAGCCTGTGTTTTGCCGTCACTGTAGAGCGGTTCAAGCAACTGTGTTGCTATTTCCAGAGGGATATTTTTCACAGGCAGAATAAGGCAGTTTTTGGAAACTATCCGTCCCCAAGGCCGGGGATTGTGTTTGTAAGAGAGAAAATCACCTTCCTCTACCCTGTTCCTGTTATTACAAGCAATAGAGAACTCAAAGACAGCATCATAGTCAGATACTGACAAATCCCTGCCCGCAATAGTTTCTTCTCCTGTTACTTTGTAAACAGTCATTTGACGTTTTTCCCTTTCCAAACTTTTGATATCTGATGAGGTGCAAAGTATGTTACTACTACACAACTAATTATCCAGCCGAAACCAAGTGCACTTAATGCATCAATATATACTCTAAGTCCTTGCATATTTCCTGTTAAAACAAGGCCGGTTATTACCCCTAAAATTCCAACGAATGTAAAAGTAAGTATTAAAGCTATCTCCCGCCGTGCCTTGCTTTGCTGACTATTTTCGTTTGCAAAAGTTTTCCAAAATTCCAGCGTTGTTTCGACTGCCTTTTGACTTACTTCGGCTTTTTCCTCGTCTGTGTAGACAAGTTTATCAAGCCCGTTGATTATACCGTCTGTAGCTTTCTCAGCTATCCTTGCACCGGTTTCAATAGTTTTATTGCTTGTTCCGAAAAAGCCTGTTACTGCATTTAAAAGTCCCATTTATCACCTCTTTTAAAAGTAGCCTGCGCCCATGCTTCAAAAAACGAACAGCTGATGCACCGCACTTTATAGTTAATATTATTGAGCGCAGGCTATTTCTTAAAAACCTTTATCCTTTTACAGTTCCTTGAGTCAAAATGAAACCAAGGAACATCTGCCTCGACTGCATTTATAAATTTAAACGTTAAGTCATTTGGGTTATCAAAAAGGTCTTTCCTGACCTGTTCTGCAGATACTTCTTTAAATATACAGTCAAAAGCCCTTCCAAAAGTGTGTTGTGAACCAGGGCTATAGTAAGGACTTTCAGGAGTCCTAAGCCCTGACCATAATCTATCACCGTCCCAAAGCCAATTATTTATTATAGTTGTCCCATACCTATCTTGTAACCTATCAAGTGTAATAAGTGCCCGGTCATCAAAAAAGTGCCATGCGAACTCACCATAAATCTTATAAATTGATGGCGGGACAAGTTCTTGAATTTTGAAGTGTTCACACTTATACATTTCAAACAATTCCCATAAGCCAGAATAAAAATCTCATAAACAACGAGATAGGTAAAAGAATTATGAATTTCAACAACTCACGACAAAAAATTATTGTTTTATAGATGATTTTATCCATAGTCTGTTCAACCATTAAACGAACTAAAAATTAAATGAAAGTTTAAAACTAAAAATTGCCAAAACTGTAACTACTCCACCAACAAAACCGCCAGAAAATGCGTAGAATTTTACTGATTTCATAATGTCATTAGTCCTGTTATCAAGTGCTACAAGCACTCTATGGATTTCAAACTGTTTTTGGTCTTCTGATAAATTTTTCCAGTCATTCCAATTACAAATGCCTGTTCCGTTCACCTTATATAATCCTCCAGTTTTCAATAGGCTTTTCATAATCCAATTCAGCATATTCTGCCTCTATATCATAAGGGTCTTCTTTTGGAGCAAAGTAACGTTCACCTAATTCGAGCATCTCGATTATGTAAGCTTCTGCGTCCATCAAGTCCCACAGGGCAGACCTAGGGAACATTAAAAGTTGCTGTTCCAACTTTTTAGTATTTGAACAAGACGCATTATGGTAAATATAGCCGCCTCTATAATATGGAACAAGTTCCTTCACTCTATGTTCTTTCTTCATTCCTCCTCTGGCTTTTAGCCAGACAAGTTCGAAAAAAGTGCCTCTGCGGAACATCTCGTTTTTTATAGGTTGTTTGATAAATTCGTTTAAAGAAGTTTCTTCAATACCTAATACTTTTGCACCTAACTTAATACCCATTCCAAATAAAACATCGTAGATTTCATCTGGATAAAGTTTTTCTGAGACTATGTCTCTTATATAAAGTCTTGCACTTGTTAAATCGATTCCAATGCCTATTATTGCAGACTCTGCAGAATGCATCTTGACAGTCTTAGCAGGGTCTAGAATAACTACTGTTTCAACCTTGTTGTCATGCTGAAGGTCGATATCGAGTAAGTTGAGGTCTTCTTCTCTTTTTAGCTTGTCAGGAGGTAGGTTGTAATATCTGAAATATTCTTGCTTAAATGTTGAGTCTTTAGTTGAAATAGGAAGGTTTCGCAACTCCCTGAAAAATACATCTGTTTGACCTGCCTCAACATGCTGCTTCCATTCTTTTTCTATCATTTCCTTAGACATGAAATTAGGAGCTGTTGGATTAAAGTCATCATCGCAGGCTTCGAGCCTTATTGAATGCCATTCAGGAGAGTCAAGAAGTTTTTGCAGAACTGAATCTTCATGCTTTAGAGTGTCTATATAGACAATCTTCCAGTTGTTATGAGTTCTTGGAACAGCTTTTATAACATCTGCATAAAGCCACTCGTACCAACTTTTTCTTATTTCTTCATTCTCAATTTTTTGAGGGTCTTCGAGGTCATCTATTACAATTAAACCTGGTCGGTCATTTTTGAATAAGACACCTCGAACTTGCTGACCTGCACCACGAGGCCAGACTAATGTATCATAAGCAACCCAAGATTTTTTACTAAAGACTTCATCAAAATCATTTTCAGCACTTCTTGAATTAACTTTTCCAAATAGCCCTTTTATTGTTCGATTAGTTACTAACTCACGTCTTAAGTTTTCAGTTTGGAGAGAAGCTGCGTCGTGGCTTTTGTTAATGTAAACTACAAAATTTGTAAGTCTAAAAAGAATGTAGCGGGCAACTAATGCTAACGCAACTATGCTTGTCTTACCATAGCCACGAGGGGCTGCGATTGCTACTTTGTTCTTCGTAGGGTCGTCGATTAGTTTAAATATCTCTCCATGGATATTTTCTGCAAAAGGTAGATGAAACCGCTCAGGAAAGAAGGTCTTCGCAGTCATGCGAGTGCTCATTGCACAAGCAGTTAGTAATTCCTGAAATTGTTTATCTACCATTGCCATTAAGAGTTTTCTCCAACAGGTGTTATGTCAACTATCATTCCACTTTCCTTTGCTGCCTGCAAAGCACGCTTTTTAATGTCATCTAGTTCTTCCTTAGATAAAGTGTAAGAAGCTGACAAATTATGAATTTTCGTAGGAGCTCTCAAACCACTGAGTTCAAGAACTACTGTGTCTGCAACTTTTCTTTTTTCACTTATTGAAACATCATCACGGGAAAAGATTTCATTATAAACCTCAAGTGCTTTTGAAGTTAGTTCATTAACTCTGTGGTTAAAGTTTATTGCCTCAGCATCTCGTTTAGCCCTAAGAGCTGAAATCTTTCTCATTCCCAATTCGGAGTTTGCAGTATTAGATACTGTCTGAGGAGTTACTCCAAGCAGTTTTGCAATATCTTTTTGTTTCAGGCCTCTTGATAACAAGTTAATAATCTCATGATTTCGTTGCCAAAGATGTTTGATGTCAAAGCTTCTTTTCCCAGTCCTTCTTCTATCTGGTCTGGAAAACTCAAAGCCATACAAGCCTTTATACTTTCCAACTCCTTCAATTTCAAGAGGTTCTTTTAAGTTTTCTTTTTCCATTTTTTCCCAGTTTTTCTTCAAAAAATTTTTTATTATTATTTTAACTAAACCATAACAAATAATTTTGCAGGAGTCAAGGAATAAATTTTCCCAAATGGAATGAACTTTTTTTTCACCGAAAAATTTTTTCAAAAAAGTCTGTTCAATCGTTGAACAAACTGGGTTTTTCACAAATTTATTTGTAACATTTGTCACATTTAATAATTTTCCAGACAAAATTTGAGAGTGCTAACCGCCCATTGTGGAACGGACTTTTCCCCCATTGACCTTTTTTTGTCAGACGTTGACAAAAAATGTTGGTTTTTAATTATTGTGAAAAAAACATGGTTTGTAAAATGTTGAGATTATTACATAAAAAATTTTAAACTGTTGGCATGGTTTTTGGATATATAAATATTGAAAATGCCGGACGTGTCCGGTATGTTCTTTGACAATCAATATCCGGCTAAAAAATGAAGGGAGAAAACAATGGAAACTTTAGGGAAACAGATTGGCATCATTGAAACAAACTTTAGAACTACCCTTGATACAGGGGAAAAGGTTCAGTTAAATGTCAAGTTCGACTTCACAAACGCTTTAGATGAGGAGATTATTTCCTGGGTTGTAGCTAATAGACGAATAGCCTTCCAAACACCACTCCGGGCACTTACCCTTGGAGAGGCAAAGTCATTGAACGGTCGAACAATTCTCGCAACATCTTGCGGTAAAAAGATTGAGTCCAAAGAGCAACAGGTTAAAAAACTTGTCGCTCTTGGAGTACCAAAAAATGTTGCAAGACTTGTGGTAGAAAACCCAAGCAAAGCCGCAGAACTTTTGAACGGATAATTTTTTTAATCAAAGCCGGATATTGAAAATCAAAAGGGATTGTAGGAAATATTTTGCAATCCCTTTTTTTATTGTTAATTTTTCAACTTTCAACTCCCAATTTTTCTGTAAATCTTTTAATTAAAAGAATGAAGTTCTTTTAATTTGTAACAAATTGTTAATTGACAAGTTATTATTGTTATTTTAAAATGTTAAATTGATATGCCGTTAATGTCGTTAATATGGTTAATGTCGTTAATGTCGTTAATGCTGTCATGCTAATGGCCGTATGGGGTTCGTTTAATCGTTGAACGAACTAATATATATTACCTTGTTAATGTAATTAATGTCGTTAATGTAATTAATGTTAGTATATATAATTTTTAAATGTAACAATTGTTACAAAAAAAATTTTAAAATATAGGTTTTAAATATATAAAAAATAGTTATTAAACAACACTTAAAAGATATATATTGTTAGATTGTTCAATGGAATTTGCTACCGTGACGGTCATTGACATGACGACATTAATTACATTAATGGCATTAATGACATTAATGACATGAACGGAATGCCGCTTTTGACAACTAATAAACAAAACCTGGTGAGTAAAAAGTTGAGGGAAAAAAGGTTATTTGTAAAGCTCGTAGGTAATTAGGTAAATAGTCTGTTCAATGGTTGAACGAACTTGGAATGTTCACTTTGAGGTAAAAAACTGTTAATTTTTTAAAGGAGGAAAAAGATGAAAGATTATGTTAGAAACAGTACGAAAGGCTCAGCTATGGTTGACCCAGTTGATTATAAAGGAGATGCCTTTGTTCAATGCTGGGTTGATAGTAGGGTTTTAGCAACTATTAGTAACTGGCTTGACATGGAAGGGAGAGTTACGAGGTTTTTAAGTGAGGTTGTAAAAGATGGATTGCAAATCCTTTGTGATAATTTAGTTGAAAAACAACTTGTAGAGTTAGTAGATGATACAAAAGATGCTAGGAATTTATTAAGTTTGAAATATAGAGTTAATCTAAATCCTAAAGGAAGAGGTATGAGGAACTTGAGGCATAATTTAGTTTTAAGTGAGAGGAGGAAAAAACTAGGTCTGATTAAAAGTGATTTTAGAGGAGTTTCGAAAGTTGATGTTAATTCTCCAATGAGAGTTAGGAGTGGTTCATTAGATGATGAAGAAAGGAGGAGGAAAGTAGATGAAGCTTTAGAGATTTATAGAAAAATTGAGGAAGAAGAGATGAAGAAAAGTTTGGAAAAACAGGTTGAGGATTTTAAGAGGTCAAGTTTTGTTATTAAAGATGAGATTGAAAGTTTGAAACCACCTATTGAGAATTTTGAAAATTCCAAAGGTTTTGAAAAAGATGTTGTTCCAACTGTTAAAGAAAACATGAGTGATGAAGAGTGGGAAAGGAAAAAGATGGAAATCGAAAAGAGGGATAAAGAAAGGTTTGAGATGGAAAAGAGGGTTGATTTAGAGTTTTTGAAAACTTTGATGGTTGAACCTAGGGATAAAGAATAGTTCGTTCAATCATTGAACGAACTATTTAACGAAATGCCTGCGGAATCATAGTTTTGAACCAACTTTTTGGTTCAAAAGATTGGTTCAAAAACTGTAAATGAAAATTTTTGGTCACAAGGTGTTGACACGCATCATTTTATATGGCATGGTGGGGTCATGGTACGGTCATGGTGACCATTTATCAATGTGGTCACCAACTTTGAACCAACTTTTTAACAAAAAAATTGGAGGAAAAATGAAAGTTAAAACATTAAAAGGCATAAAATACAAAGATGCTATGGGAAAACTATGGACTTTCACTGCAAGAGTTAATACAGTTCATGGGCTTACTTTTATCTTCCCAGATGAAAACAGCGAAGGTTTCAAATTTGTTGTTGAAAAGACCGGCGATGAATACTATGCACACTTAGCAGGGGCAACTTTGGCTAATATGGAAGAAGTTAAGGAATTAGTTAGGAAAAAGTTAGATGAAATAATAACTAAAAGAAACGGAGATGATGACTAAAAAATAGGAGAAAAAGCTAATGTTTGAACTTAGCGAATTTTATGAAATAGAAGAGGATTTTAAAGAAGTTGAAAAAAACTTCATAAAAGTCCTGAACAAAGGAAAGATGGAACTGCGGGAAGAGATTATAGAGTTGAAAACTCGTGCCTGCTCTGTCGAACTAAAATTAAACAAAATAAGGAGTGAAATAAGGTGTAAAAGAAAGCTTTTCGAAAAAATTGACCGAGAAATAGCGATGAGGACAAAACTAACTCTTCTCCCTACAAAAGATAAAGGGAGGAAGATTAAAACTTACAAAGAAGAAGTGGAACTCTTAACAGGTCTTTCAATAGACCAAATTAAAAGAATTGCTGAAGTTTTGAAAGAGAAAGGAGAGTAAAAATGTCTAACAAAATATATTCTGCTGTCCCAAAAACAGCGGAGGAGATTACAGGGATTAAAGGATGCAATTCATTTTCCTTCTTTTTCAAAGATGAAACCCTTGACTTAATATATGTACCAGAGATGAATGAACTAGCTTTAGAAAAGAAAAGAATTGAAATCGAGCCTTTAGAAAAAATGGCTGATAAATACTATAGAAACTATGACTACAAAAGTGTCATGACAGACCCTAGGGATGGTCAATACTTTTGGAAAAAAGAGTGGTTAAAAGATTTCAAGGAGGAAATCAACTGGTCAAAAGTCCCGGTTGACACAAAAATAATTGTATCAAAACATTCAGATTTTCGAAATCCTAGTAAGCGCTACTTTGCTAAATATGAAGATGGTAAAGTTTATGCATGGGAAAGTGGTACAACAAAATGGAGTACTGATGGAATAGTTATAAATTGGCCTTATGCAAAATTAGCAGAGGAGGAAAGTGATGAAATCTGAAGATGGAAAACTAACAACTGCCTATGCCATCTCTGATGGCCTGGTCTGTGAAACTTGTTTCCGCAGACTTTGTGAAACAGCGGAGTTTCCATTATCAGTAATAAACGATGCCGCTAAAATACTGGTCAAGGGCAGTGCTATTTGTAGGCACTGCGGAAGGCCTTACTTGCGGGATGAATAGCATAAGGAAAACAAAATGCGAATACTTACACCACGGGGAATGATTGATATTGAGGCGGCAGGACTGCTCTATTGCAATATCAAACGGATGTACAAAACCGGCAATGGATATGGCTTACAGCTTGATAAAGAACTGGAGCAGGCACGAGATAAAATAAAAAATGCCTGCGACAAAATCGCAGATAGCATTTATGAATTGCAGGATATTCTGGAGGAGCATCATGAAAACATATCAGATTAAAGTAGACGGCAAATAGATGGTACTTTGGAACTCGCTGGAGATTAAATCATTTAAGAAAATGAAGGAGAAAAGTTTATGAGTAAAAACACAATCATTATTGGTAGTCTTGAATTTCCTACTAAATGCCCTACAAATTGTCCAGGGAAACAAATTTCTCCTTCCCAAGGAGGACTTTGTCATAGATGTCCAATCTTTAATTGCAGAAAAGTTGATGGTATCCAACTTTTAAAACCAGAAGATTACCGCAAAGACTGGGCAGAAGCTTGGCATAAATGGTTCGAAAGTGGAATGAAAGGTTTTCCTGAACTATATTTATAAAATAGTTCGTTCAATCGTTAAACAGACTATGACACTAAAAAAGAAAGGAGAATAAAAAAATGAACTACAAAGAAAAACAAGAAGAACTAATTTTACGCTTGATGACTTTCCATCAAGAAGTTCTTGAAAAAGCCCTTTCCCTCAACGCAGGACATTTAGTTATCTCCAAAAAGGAGATGGAAGATTTAAGTGAGTTTCTTAACACTTTTCTTTATGAATAAGAGGAATAAAAAAAAATGAAAACATTTGTAACTTTTGGACAATCTCATGTCCACAAAATCAATGGTAAGATTTTTGACAAAGACTGCGTCGCTGTTGTGGGAGGAGACAGGGAAAAAGTCTTTGAAATATTCGGAGATAAATTCTGCTTTGAATATCCTGAAGAACATTGGGATGAAGATAAACTAAAGTATTTTCCGAGAGGTTATATAGAAGTTTGAATAAAAAACTAAAAGGAGAAAGTCAAATGATTAAACAATTTGTCAAAAACTGGGAAGAAAACAAAGATAGTTTTAAACTAACTTTTTCCGAAAGGCATCCAGAGAACTACCAAGACATAGTAAAAGAAGTAATAAAGACAATAACTTATGACAGTAACTATGCTCCAAATCCTAGAGATATCCAAGTAATAAGAGAAGGAAGTTTTGAAGGAGCTTTTATTTTCATTATTGGAAGTTACAACAAAGAAGAACATTGGTATGTTAGAGTTTTCTATGGGCCATACCCTGCTAGTGGCACCCTTGAAAGTATAAAAAATAAATGTCTAAATAGAGAAAGTAAACCTACAAAAGAACAGATAGAAGATTATACAATGCTTGGTTCATATATAGTTCAGAAAATAAGGGATTTTTGAATAAAAAACTATATCCCACGAAAGGAGGTGATAAAACAACGTAGTTTTAACAACGTGGTTTATTTGTGCCAATTTTCCCATTGACAAATAAACCACATCATGTTATTGTCTTATTGTATTTCAAAATGACAAACGCAGTGTTTGTCGCAACAACTAACTTTTTTAAAAGGAGGAGTAAGAATGAAGAAGGAAACCATTAGTGCAAGAGAAACTTCCACCAACACATCAGCGTCAATCGAAGTTCCCTTTCCAGAAACTCTTGAGGAGGCAGTAAAAGCCTATGGAGAAGAGCCAGTTCTTTCCAATGCCCTTGCCCATTGGAAGATTATTCTCCAGTCTAACATCCGCTCTGGACTGAAACGGGGAGAAACTCCTGAGCAAATCCAGGAGCGTCTGAAAGACGCTAAGATGGGAGTTTCTCAGCGTGGAGGTGGACGGATTGACCCTGTTCAGGCCTTCCTTGCAAAGTTCCAGACTGCCACACCAGAGCAGCAGAATAAGATGCTCGAAGAGCTCAAGAAAAGGGCTGCGCAGGCTTAGTTTCTTTCAACCACCTAAAAATAGCCCTTGGGATAATTCTCAAGGGCTATTTTAAAAACCTAATTAGTACAATTTTTCACATTAAAAAATAGGGGAAAAAGCAATGATTGAATTGAAAGATAGATTAACAAAACATTTTGAAGAATATTCTACAAAAGTTAGAACTGAACTTATTGTTCAAAAAGAATGTATCAACAAAATCAAACCTATCCTTGGCAACATTCCAATAGAAATTGAAACCATTACTTATTCTTCCTACATTTATATAAAAAATATCTCAGCTGAATATTTTGAATCAGAAATAATTTCCGACCTTTCAGATGCATTAGGTGTAAAGTGGTCTAGGGTAGTAGATGGGATAGGGATTAGTTACTATACCCATATGGATATAAAGGGAGTCTATATCTATATAACAGTAATAACTTCCTCAAGTGACTCATGTCGTATAGTTCCTATTGAAACTGGAGAAATGATAGAAGTTGAAGAAACAGTCAAGTTAAAGAAACCTTTAATAAAATACATAATAAGCTGCAATGACTGAATGAAAGGAAAAATAAATGACTAATAAATGGCAAAGATGGAAAAACATAATGAAGGCCTATCCTTTTTCGGAAAAAAGGTTAAACACCTGGAGTAGGCCCTACATAGTTCAACCAAAGTATAATGGCATAAGATGTCGTGCTATACCTATGGAACAACCAGATAGGTCAATTAGTTTTATTCTCCTATCTTCAGAAGAAAATGTTATTTTTTCAGTCCCTCATATAAATGACCAATTAGAGAAGCTCAAAGTTAACTACGAACTAGATGGAGAACTTTATTGTCATGGAATGAGTTTTGAAAAAATATCTTCCATTGTTTCAAGAACAGTAAACATCCATCCTGAGCATGAAAAGATTTCCTTTCACATCTTTGATGTAGTCAACTCAGAACAACAAATGTATAGGTTGAAAACCTTGATTGATTTGGAAGAAGAGATAAAATCTCTTGGTTTAAATAGTTTAATAATCTCACCTTATTACATGTGTGAGAATCTTCAAGATGTAATGAGAGTTTATGAAGATTTGATAGATAAAAACTACGAAGGAATAATAGTTCGTAACATCTATGCTCGTTATGAGCGAAAACGTTCTATTTACATCATGAAGTTTAAACCTAAAAAAAGCGACGAGTATGAAATTATAAGTTTCAATCAAGAGGTGTCTGTAAATGGTGTGCCGAAACCTTCTATTGGCTCTCTAGTCTGTGCAAGCGGTGATGGAACAACTTTCAATGTCGGCACAGGTTTCACAAGAGAAGAACGAGAGTTCTTGTGGAACATAAGAAATGAATTAAAAGGTAGGATTTGCAAAGTTTCATATCAACATCTTTCCGCAAAGAAAGTCCCAATGTTTCCTGTCTTTGTGGAAGTTTTATAAACTTTAAAACAAAAGGAGAAAGGAAATGAAAGAGTTTAAAACTATTCACTCATTCTTTGTTGCTGGAGTTAGATTCCATCAAGCTAATGAGGTAATTCATGAGTTAAAACAAGGTGAGAAATTAAAACTTGTGCCTGAGCCGGAGAACAAGTTCGACCCAAACGCTGTGAAGATTATGAAAGACGAAACCATGCTTGGATATGTTCCTAAAAAATATTCAAGTGAAACTTCTGCAATGCTTGAGATTGGAAAACCAATCTTTTGTATCCTGACTGAAATAAATCCCAAGGCAGAACCTTGGGAAAGGTTGAAGGTTGAAATAGTTGAGGAACTTGAAGAAGTTTAAACTTGTTAATTTCTAAATTAGGGAAGAAAGGAAGTTAAAATGAAAACTTGTTATTGTGCAAACTGTGGAAAACTCCTGAGGATTGAAAAAAGGGTAGTAAGAAAACCTAATTTTAGCTCTATAATTATCAATGTAGTTGAACCTCACTCTTGTAAAGACAATAATTTTGAAGAAAATTTCAAAAAAGCATTGAAGGAACTTGAACTTTCAGATTGTAAAACTACGGATTTTTCCAAGGAGGAGGATTTAAAGTTCGTTCAATCATTAAACGAACTGGATGTCAAAGAAGATGAAAAACCTAAAGATGAAAACCTCAAGGAGGAAAACCTCCTACGCACTCAATCTGCGCCAACAATAGATAGCAAAACACTCTTTGACAGAATTAAAGATTTAAGTCCTTCAGCTCCAGAAAAAAATCTGGACATGTAAAGGAGGAGAAAAAGAAAATGAAATGTCCTAAATGTAAAGAAAGACTTTACATAATCACTACTCAATGCTTTGAAACAGTTCGAGTTAGAGAATACATCTGTCTAACCTGTGAAGAACGATATCTTTCCAATGAAAAGTTAGACTCAAAGCCTTACAAAAAAGGCATCCCAAAACGGTTTAGGAGGAAAAAAGAAAATGAAAAAAGTCTTCGTTGTGAACAAAAGTAATCACGATTTCAGTCCTGCAAAGGAGTTTGGAGAACTAGTCTTCCTTTCCTCAGGGCCAATGAATAGATATGGGACTAACAACATGTTCAGGATTTTTGAGGAAAAGTTAAAAAATTCCTCTCCTGATGATTACATAGTTCCATGCTCTCTAAATGTAATGAACTCAATAGCCTGTGCTATTTTTGCACACAAGCATGGAACATTGAATCTTTTGCTATTCAAAAAAGGAACATACATAGAAAGGAATCACAAACTATGATACTAAAAGAGATAATAAATACTTTAATAACAATCTTGATTATCCTCTTGTTGTTAATCCTTCTGTGCATGATAATTCGTCCGGCTTTTTCAACTGAAAATCTTGAAAGAGCTGAAAATAAAAAGTTGGATTTTTCAAAGATTGAAAAAGTATGTAGGAAAGTCGGACCTTATTATGATTACAGAATATTTCCAGATGGAACTTTGCAGGTAAACAAAGGTGATGGCAAGTGGCTTAATGTAAGATATTAAAAAAGGAGAAAGAAAAATGTCTTTTCCATTGCAAGAAAAACCAGAATGGAGTATTATTGACAGTTCGAAGCTAACTAACTTCCTCGAATGTCCTAGGAAATATTTCTACGAACACATCCTAGGCTGGAGAGTAGATGCACCTAAACATGATGCTTACTTTGGAGAAAGTTGGCACAAAGCCAGAGAGTATCAACTTTTAAACGGTTATGAAGATGTAAAAGGTGCTTATGATGCCTTCATTGAATACTACAGAAAAGAATTTGATGAAGACACTGATGAACTCTACCGACCCAAAGACCCAACTGCCGCCCTTCATGGTTTAATGAGGTTAGCAGAAGAGCGAAGCAATGACTTGGAGGAAAACGAGGTTGTAACAATAGATGGAAAGAAAATGACTGAAATTTCAGGCACTGTTCCAATCTCAGATAACAAAGTAATCCACTACCGAATGGACTCAATAATGAGAAGGAAGGAAGATGGGAAGATTTTCAGTTGGGACCACAAAACTACAAAGCGCTTCTCACGTCAATGGAGGGAGAATTTTCACCTTTCAATCCAGAATGGAACTTACACTCATTGTCTTTACTGCATGTTTCCTATTGAAGAAGTTCTTGGAGTTGAATTTTACGGAGCTGCTTTTGAATACCTGAAAAGAGGTTCTAAAAATCGGGAAGCTGGTTACCACGTTTCTTTCGAACTAGTCCCTGCATTTAAAACTCCTGACCAAATGAATGTTTGGCTTTATACAGTTTTGAAAATCTATAATGACATAGAAGATGAAATGAACGAACTTCTTTCTTCTTCTGACTCAGATGATGTTTTGACTGCTTTTCCATTAAATCCTACAAACTGCACTAAATACTTCGGCTGTGCTTATCATGACTTTTGTCTGTCTTGGACAAATCCACTTCAACACTGTGATGAGGTTCCATTAGGGTTTAAAACAGAGTTTTGGAATCCCTCGGAAATGGATACTACGAATAAAAAAGATTTGGAATTACCTGGGAGGTAAAAAAAAATGAAAGATAAATCAAAGTATTACGACGCAGGTGGAATAGAAACTATTGACATCATTAAGGCAAAACTAACTCCAGAACAATACCTTGGATATTGCC
>Ga0190313_1000159_pt1 | contig 43273 bp, 67 predicted proteins | sample 4870071011_MG_FD_169989 | JGI IMG/M metagenome (GOLD analysis project Ga0190313, IMG submission 169989) | Hydrothermal vent sediment bacterial communities from Southern Trench, Guaymas Basin, Mexico - 4870-07-10-11_MG | ecosystem: Environmental > Aquatic > Marine > Hydrothermal vents > Sediment ... | reverse complement strand
GTGTGTTATGAAGGGAAAGACGAAGGTGGTAGCAATTTTGGCTTGGAGGTCAAATAGGGTTGAGTTGTGGTGCGTTCCTGACGAGTTGGAGTTGCCGCCACGGGTGTGCAAAGACGAGGTGGTAGCGGAGTTGGTGAAGGAGGTGGAAAAGAAAGGACGCCCAATAGGGTTGTTTGTAGTAGATTATTGGCTTAGGAGGTGTAACGATGAAGTGCCCCAGTTGTGGGAAGGTTCTCAAGAAGGTGAACGTGTTAAAACACATGTCGTTTGAGGGGATGTACGATGAGAATGACAACCTGGTTATCGATGCCACGGCGATCTTTCCAAACTCGAAGTGGGTGGAAGTGTTTTGCCCCGAGTGTGGTGAAGTTGTAGAAACGACCTATCTCGATTAGGAGGTGTAGGTATGGAGTTGGGGTTGAAGGAGAGGTTAATGGATTTGAGGGAGGAGGCTCTTGCTTTAGTTCAGTGGTCTCTCGAGAGCCTTCGTCCTCGTGACAAAGTACTCACACTAATTCCGTTTGATGATGAGTTGCTCTTTGGAGTGGAGTGGATAGATGGGAAGTACCCCAATCTTGTTTTGTTGGACAGTAGTACTCGCGCGGTGGTAGGCGACGTTGATCCCGACGCGTTGTCCACCGACTTGCTGGTGGAGTTAGCGTCTTTCCTGATACAAAAGGAGAAGGAGGAAAAGGATGGAACCTAAGGAGGTCCTTTTTGAAGGCAAACGTTTCCGAATAAGGCCGTTTTTTCATACCACGGTGAATGTGCGCGGACGCGAAGTCGAAGTGTGGGGTGATGATCTACTCTACTTGTTTAGAGAGTTGGATTTGAACAAGTTACCCAATCCACGACGTTGTGTGGAGAGCGAAGCGAGAGATCTCCTCTTTCTGTTTGTGTCAGGGATCATTTCGGTCCAGGAAAGGCCAATGCAAGCGACAATAACTGACATTGGACGTGAGATTTTGGAGGCTTTCCTGAAGGCGCAGGAGGAACACGAGAGTTCTCTGAAGCAGAGAGAAAAGATGCGTGCTCACTTGAGGCGAAGATTGTTACGAGATTTGCGCGAGGGTAGGTTGCGCGTACTCGGTGTACGTCCCCTTGTGCCTGTGGCTTTTGAGGTGGAACTTGAAGGGGAACGTCTTGGTAAAGCGGTAGCTCGGTTAGCCGCACCTTTTGGGTTACCCCCGAGCGTTGTGTATGTGGACTTTGATGATGAAGTGTCTACTTCCTTTTGGATTAAGAGCAAGTATGGGAGAGAGTTCGCGTCCTTCCTGATAGACCAGATGAGGCCTTTTGTTGTGTTTTCCGACTCGGAGCATCTTGAGTTGTACAGGTTGATTCGACGCGCTCTTGAGCCCGAGTCGGATCGGTCCGAGTAGGTCCCTTTTCAAATTAAACAAAGCAAAAACTAAAAGGAGGTGGTCATGTACCAGATCGAAGGAGGAAGGAATCTCAAGAAGTTCCTTCTCAAGTGTTTGGAGGACAACTTCAGCGTGATCATTTCGGGTCCACCAGGTGTTGGGAAGTCGGAGATTGTAGCGCAAGCTTGCAATGAGATTGGACTGCCTTATCACGAGATCAGACTTTACTTAATGGAACCCGGTGAGGCCAAAGGATTACCTGATATCGATCGTGAGTCGCGGCGAACGTTCTGGACGCGCCCAGATTGGCTCCCTGAGGAAAGAGAAGTGGTGTTGGTCGCTGATGATATACACTTGGCAACGGAGCAGCTCCAATCCCCGCTATTTGAGTTGCTGTTGTGTAGAAGGTTGCACGGGCACACAGTGTCCGAGGGCACGAGGTTTGTTGCCATTGGAAACCTTTCACTGCAAAGTGCGGGTGCCAACGAAATTCTTGCTCCTATTATGGACCGTTTCGACTTTGGCTTGGAATTCAGACCCACGCCCGAGGACTTTGCGGAGTACGCGCACTCCCAGGGTGTCGACTCAAAAGTTATCGCTTTTGTGCTTTCACATCCTGAGTACTTGTTCACCTCGGAACCACCCACTTCTCGTAAGTTTGCATCTCCAAGATCTTGGTTTGCGCTCTCTCGCGCCCTCCAGAGAGGTTTCCCAAAGGATGTTGCAATTGGGGTTGTAGGAGAGGAGGCGGGCTCACGATTCATTGATGCGTGGCCGATCCTGGGCTTGGGTCCTAAGGATTTGCTGAGGCATAAACCGCAATCGGCCAAGGACCAAGTGGTGATAGCGAGCGCACTCGCTCGCTACACGCCCGACGAGGAGATTCTCGCGTTTGTGGAAAGAGAGTTACATGAGGACGCGCAGTTTTGTTACTTTAAGTCGTTGTATATATTCCACCGCGATGCGATGATTAAGCTTTTGAGGGAGCAGAACCGCTTGGTCACTGAGCTTTCGCGCAAGATCTTGGACATTCTTGAGGGGAAGGAGGATTGAGATGAAGAAGGAGGTTACTCGAGACCCTGTGAGGATCAGAGCTTACGCAAAGCTAGGTACCTCCTTCGCGCTTTATGTACCTTTGTACTACACAGATAAGTTCGTGTCCGCTGGTGGAGCTTTAACCTGGAGTGGCAAGATCTTCCTACCAGAAGGATTGCGAGGTGATGTGAAGCTGTACACTTTTATGCACGAGTTGTGTCACCACATGCTCAAGCATCTTGAGCGTGGTGTTGGTCGCCACCCCGTGATTTGGAATATCGCGGCTGATCATACTGTGCATTGCTTTTTGGTCGATGCGGTTGGGATCCCAGAGTATGAGCTCAAGTCCAAGGGATTTCTCTTTCTTGAAGGTGCACCGCGCGGACCAGTGGAGGTGGTTTATCGTTGGCTGATGAAAAACATCCAATCAGAGATCTCTAAGGGTAAAAAGGAGTTTACCGTTGGTGGTGTTTCATTTGTCGTTGTGGAAGATCCGACACCACATTCACCCGGTAAGGTCAGATGGAAGAGTCATTCAAGCGGTGGTGGTAGCGGTGAGGTTGGCGTCCCACCAACAGGAGAGAAGAACTCAGTGGAAGGCTCAGGGGTTGCACGTGAGGAGTTCGCTAGACACAAGTCACAGGGTTCAATGCCAGCACACATCAAACGTGAGTTTGAGCGCTCTTCTTCCACTGGTGTGAATTGGAAGAGGTACATTCAGCAGAAGATCAGCTCGGTGTTGGGTGTTCGCTCGAGAGAATTCACTTACACGAAGATACCTTTTTACAGCCGTGCGGCCCTGATCAATGGAGTTCGACTCCCAGGTGTGCTCAAGAAGCACACTGTGTTAGGCGTCGGGATCGACACCTCGGGTTCGATTTCGCACCTCGAGCTTTCTACGTTCATGACTGGATTGAGCGAGCTGATGCGACTCGTGAGTGATTTACACGTCTGGGTTGCGGACGCGGAGGTGCACAGGTATTACCACAATCCTGTGTTATCTGAGATTGAGTTAGTTGGTGGAGGTGGAACTTCGTTCGTACCCCTGTTCGAAGACATCGACAGACGCAAGATCAAACCAACTTTGCTTGTGTACTTCACTGACACATTTGGAGAATTCCCCAAGAGACCACCCTCTTACCCTGTGTTGTGGGTGGTTGTTGAAACTGAGCAAACGCTCGACCCCAAGGTACCTTTTGGTAGCGTAATCGTCATTTAGGAGGTGTGATGCGAGTCCTCGCTTTGACCTTGCTTTGCCTGTTTTTACTTGGGTTTTCTGCCGGGTTGCTTGTGGTTATGTACCTTAGGACTCCGACCAAGGAGACAATTCACGTTGTGATGGTTCAAGAACCGCTCGTGAGGCGGGTTTTGGTGACCGCTTACTCTCTGGACAGGCGTCAATGCGACGAAGATCTCGAGCACACCGCTTTGATGACACGCCCCGTTCCAGGTAGAACCTGCGCAATCTCGAGAAGTCTGGTACGACGAGGATGGCTTGGTCGGAAGATTTACATTGAGGGTTTGGGTGTGTGGGTCGCAGAGGATGTGATGTCTGAAAAGTGGAAGGACGACAGGATCGACTTGTTGTTACCACATCATAAAGCGAAGCGCTTCACACCACGTTATGCTTGGGCAGTCGTGATAAACTGAAGGAGGTTGGGATGTTTGACGGGAGGTGGAAGGTATACGCGGTGGAAGTCGAGGAGCCTTACTACCCTCATTTTCGTGTTTCTCTTCGTCGTCGTACTTTCACGATCTCCACTTGTGAAGATGTTTTTCATAAAGGACGCTCTGCGATCAGCCTCGATTCTGGCGCACAACTTTCTGGACTCTTTCACTCGCTCCTCTCTTACGCACTTTACACTGATTCATCTCCTAACAATGTGGAGTTCATTCGGTCTTTGATCAGTAGCGGTGTCTCCTCGACTCACGTTCCCTTGCGTGAGAGTGTCTTGCGCTTAGCGAAAAAGTTTCTCGTAAAGTTCCGAATGAAAGGACACTTTGGGCGTCTGTTAGTGGCCTACGGACCGGATTTCTCTCCCCTTTTGACTTTGAAAGATAAGTCAAACAGGCAATGTAACTTTCTTCTTCCTTTGGTCTTGCCACAGTGTTGTACTCACGAAAAGGGAGGACGGTTCACCTTCCGACCAGTCATTCTCGATGGGACGCAGTTACCAGAAGCTTCTTTCTCCGTACCTTTGAGCGTGTTAAAGTTGCTCACATGCGTTGTGAAGTTTTGCGATGTCGAGAACTTGAGGCGTTTTGTTGTTGAGCATTGGTCGCAGGTCACCGGCCCCCCTGTGGTTTGAGGTACGCGAAAGAGAGACAACCCCCGGGGAGTTAGTTTTTCTCTCAGAAACGGAAGTTTTTGGTTCTCGGTCAAAGAGATAGTCTATCAAAAACAAAAAGGAGGTGTTCGATGGAGCCAAGGAAGAAGGTACTTGAGGTGAAGGTTCGGTTTATACCTTGGGATAACAGGTTTCGTTGGAGCGGGTACGTTGTGGTGGACGAAATTGCGGTGGATCTCGCTTCCACCAAAGAAGGCACGACAGCGGTGACGAAGATAGGCACTGTTGACGGAGTTGCGATCGTTGCGACCCCAGAGGAGATCGCTCGCGCGGTACACAAGGCGGAGGAAGTGTTTAGGCATGTGGTGGAGGTGATGAGATGAGGGTGGATCCCAACAGGTGGAAAGAAAAGGAGTTGTGGGAGTTAGAGAGTACCGGGATCTATGTGAGAGCGCAGACCCCTGACAGTGAGTGGGAGTCTGTGGACATTATCTACCTGAGCGAGGATTCTTTGGAGAAGTGGCTCGAAAGTTTGAGTCGGGAGGAATTAATTCGATTGGTCAAGCTCCTTTTACGGTACGAGTAGTTCTGCAAAGGAGGTTTAGCTATGATAAGGGTTCAGTTTGTCGATAGAAGGGGTCAGAGAAGAGTTGTTGAAGGGGAGCGATGTGAGCTGGAGTTTGAGCGCACCGTTGTGGAGAGACTTAGAATCCCGGTAGATGGTGAAACTGAAATTGAGCCGTTGGAGGATACGGTGTGGAATGACTGGGTTGACTTGTACGAGCGTTATGGAGTGGACCCAGTCCCGAATTTCCCTGAGTTAGATTTGGTAGCGGTGATTGTGGATGGGAGAAGGTACGGAGCGGTGAAGGTGGTGAGTATCTCTGAGACGGAGGCTTCGGGTGGGAGGTAGGAAGGAGTTTGTGGTTGGAGACAATGACGTTTACGTTGTGCTGCACTCCTCTTTTTGTTCTAATTACTTCAATGTCTCTTTGGTTTTTAACTCTTGTACCCTTAGTGTTACGTCCGAGTTTTTGCGTCGGTGTTATGAAATAGCTTCGGGTTCTGCGGCGCCGAGTTCTTTGATGGAACAAGTGATTCGAGGTCTTTCTCTTGACCTTGGTGTCGCCTGCTTTTGTTTCCCTTTGTCGTCAAAGAATGTGAAAGACGCGTATTGCGCGCTACCTGATGCGCAGCGTGTGTGTCATTACACGGTGGACGCGCTTCATAGCTTTGTGGAGGCTCTGAGAGCATTCTCGTGGGAGGTTGTGGAGTTGTTCCATGATCCTGTTGCCGTGGGTTTAAACATCGCGTTGTTCAGGTTAAGGGAGCAAGGAGGTGAAACGTGGACGAGAGGTGGAAGGTAATTTCTTTGGAAGCTGACCTGGGTGGGATTCGCTTCGATTTGTACCGACGCTCCTACGTGGCATACTTCAAAGGCGAGATTTACAGAGGTCCTTCGAAGATCGACCTCGATTCTGGTGCCCAGATCGCCAACTTGATTTTGTCCTCGTTTCTCCTCAGAGCCTACACTAAGGGAGGCCGGGAAGATTACTTCGCGTCCATTCGGTCTCTGGTGCAAGACGGGGTTTCTCCTGCCAAAGAGATGTCTCTGGAGAAGGTTGTGAAGCAGTTCCTGAATTCTTCGACTTTTGTGTTCAGGTTAAAGAGTAGCTTAGGGAACCTAACTGTGAGGTACAACAAATGGTTTACCGACTTGCAATTTCGGAACGCATACTTTCGAGGAAGTCGTTTCCCTCTTTTACTTCTGGCCAAGTATTGTCAGGTTGTGAAGGGTAATTGGGTTGAGTTTCGTCCGGTTCTTGTTGATGGGACCCAGTTACCTAAGGTTTCGTTTTGGGTTCCTAGGAGCGCGTTACGTCTTGCCTCCTTTATCGTGGAGACCTGCGGTGCGGAGGGATTGAGACGCTTTATCACTGACTATGAGCATATGGGTTTGGAAAAGGTTTTGGAAACTCTGCGAGGGGGGTATGAGTCGGGTGAGGCGGGAGAGAGATTTTTGGTTGAATCTGCGGAGGTTGGAAGAGGAGCACAAGAGGGAGCTTGAGCGTTTGTGCGCTCGACTTCAGAGGAGCGCTCACCCAAGAAGATGTGACAACGTTGGGGTTCCGCCTTTTCTTTGCTCTCAGTGTGAGAGGTTTTGCGACTTGGTTCATGTTGTGATGTGGCGCGCTTATGAGTTACTAAGGGAGTACTTGGGGTGCACCGATGGCTCGCGGATCGTGTATTCCCTTTTGGTTTTGAGGAAGTTACTCATTCCGCTCAGGACAAGATATCCTGTTCACTTCAGGCTTTTAGGAAGGGCGGCAAGTGTTGCTCACCGATGTGAGCTGTGTAGGGTTGCTCTCAGGACCCTGTCCGCTAGGTCGGGTCCAATTTCTAAATAAAAACAGCAAACAAAAAGAGTAGAGGTCGAGGGGGTACAATAGTGTTGGGTTTACCAGTTTGGGGAGTTTTGGTGGTTTGTGAGGAAGGTAACCTTTATAGGGAGGGTTGGAGATGAACGAAAGGTGGAAGGTAACTTCCATAAAAGTTTCGGAAAGGGGGTTTAGTCTCACTATGCTTCGCCGTTCTTTTTCGGTTTCTAGTTGGAGTGAATCTCACAAAGGCCCTTCGAAGATCAACCTCGACTCTGGCGTTCAGATTGCGAGTTTTTTGCATTCGTTGCTTTTGTTGAGACTTTTTTCCGACAAAGGGTCTTGGGCAGGGTGTACAGAGGATGTGTGCTCCTTAGCTCGAAACGGCGTTTCCGCTACGACTTCCTCTCTTGAAGAAACTGTTCAGAAGTTTACGACGCATTTGGATTCTGTGGATTTGGTGTTCAGAATGAAAGGGGAATTAGGTAATTTGATCGTTCAGTACAGCAGTGGGATGCGACCTCGTCTCGAGCTTAGGGGGTTTAAAACACAGGGTAGTTTTCCTCTCTTGTTGCTCCCGCAGTGTTGTGTTCTCGTTGGAGGCAATTGGTTTGAGTTTCAACCCGTTATTGCCGATGGATCCAGATTACCGCGAGTTCTTGTGTTTATCTCGACGCATATGCACAAGATAGTTTCGTTTATTGTCGAGCACTGGGGTGCCGAAGGTCTAAAGCGCTTTTGTAGTAATTACGTGCCTGAAAGCTTGGACAGAATAGTTCAATTGATAAGGAGGAGTCAAGGTGTTTAACCCGATCATTTACTCACATTACTTGTGGGCCGTTGGTAGTGTGAGGAACGACCCGTCAAAAATCTACGAGGATGAAAATGGGCAAGCCTTGGTTTTTACAGATAAAGCGGTAGCTGAGCGCGAAGCGGAAAGACTCAGGGTCAGAGGATTCCCAGCTTTGGTTTGGCCATTAACTCTGATAAGTGTTCCGGAGAACTCGTCTGGACAAGATCAGGGTACGAACCAGTAAGGGAAGGAGGTAGTGATGGTGAACAGAGAACGGTTGCTGCAGAAGTTGATTGACATACTCCGGGACGTTGACCCGGTGGTTGGTAGTGTGATTTCTTCCAGGCGATCTGACGCGTGGGACTCTGGGAATTATTTGACGCAGTTTTACGAGGTGGAGTATGAGTGTGGGTTATGTGGAGGGCGAGGGGTTGTGAGTGTTGAGCAGGCGATAAAGGAGTACGGGTGTCCTCTTGAGTGCGACTTTGAGTGTGATAATTGTCCCATCTTGGATTGCGAGATCACTTGTCCTTCCTGTAGGGGTGAAGGACGTGTTTTTCGGACGTGGTGATGGGAAGAAAGAGAAACAAGTACAAAAGCTGGGTTTACGCTACAAAGCGGACTTCTGCTCGTAGGAAAGTGAAGAGGCTCTTTCACAAGCGAGAGAGACAACTCAGGAAGGAGGAACTGAAAGAGACGACAGAATTTGCGAAATTTGTGAGGAATTTTAGGGATATGAAGGAGGAATGAGATGATGTGCAAGTTGTTTAACCCAGCGAAGGAGGTTCCGAGTTTGGAGCTGTGTAAGCGCTTGAGAGAACTTGGTTATCCTCAAGAAGGTGGAGGGTGGTATTATGACATAAGTTGGTACCCTTGGGTGGGATTGACGTTCGTGGAGAACCCGCCTAACGATCTCTTCTTCAGGACTTGCTTTATTAAGGCTCCCACCCTCCGGGAGCTGGGGGAGTGGTTACCATCTATAAATGACGTAGCTTATCCGTTCTGCGTCAAGCTTCCGCGAGGCTTTGAGTGGTATGTAGAATGCGTTGAGGATAATGAGAGGCGAATTAGGGTAAGGGGCTTTACCAATACTGAGTCAAACGCCCGTGCCGAGATGTTAATTTGGCTTGTAGAGAATGGTTTTGTGAAGTTCCAAAATACAGAAGACAAGGAGGGGTAGGATGAGGAACACGCGAGGAAAAGCGAAGGGGTGTAGAAACTTGGAGTTTTTGTCAGAAATACCTTTGGGGGAGGTCATCCAGAGACCACGAACACGTTATTCGGTGTTTTGTATGTGCTGTGGCGCTGAGGTTTCTGCTCCTAGCAAGGAGGTTCTTCTGCAATTGTGTAGTGACTGGAAGGCTTACGAGGTGCAGGAGTGGACAGGAGAGCGCAGTTTCAGCATCTACTACTGCGCTTTGTGTCCAGTGTGCGAGGATCAAAGATTGTTTCAGGAGGCACAGAATGAGGAATGTATGGGAAAAGGCAAAGAGGAAGCTTGAACGAGGCATTCCCTTCTGCGTCGTCGACTTGGGTAGCGGGTGGAGCGGGCAAGTTGGCGAATGTAGAGACGGGATAAAGCTGGTGGAGGTGAGAGGGAGGAAAGGAATATTCGTGAGGTGCGAGGATGATGATCGGAAGCCTTCCCTTAAGGTTCGGCAATCTCTCGAAATTTGGGCGTTCGGTAATTGGACCGGAGGGGGATAATATGAGGTTCGCTTATACTGACGGCACCGTTCATTATGAGCCAGATATGTGTGCTTGTGGGAAAATGGACACAAGTGGCTATTGCTCTTACTGTTGCCCTTTTGGAATAAGACTGAGGATGATAGGCAGTATGTTGGTGGTAGAAGAACGATATTGTTCTCGCGGACCTTTCTTCTATGAGTCCGGTATAGAGAAGGATGCTCGTAGCTGAAAAGTGGAAGGAGGTGTGAAGATGACGGTCACGAGGGACGAGGGGCTTGAGTTGGCTTTTGCTCGTTTTGTTGATTGGCTAGTGGTGTCTTATGTGGTCATGTGGTTAGCGGGGTGAGAGGATGGGATGCATAAGCCAAAGAAAGAGAAAGGAGGTCTAAAATGTGTGAAGACCAATTGCATCCTTTCTGGGAAGAGGCATTGAAATGTAAAGATAAAAGAGAGTTAGAAGTGTTGATACACAGGAAAGCGGAATTACTGTTTGATTGGTTGATAAGAGCATACCCGACAAGGTTAGAAAAACAAATTAAAGCATTGAGGGGAAAAGAGTGAAGCCAAGGAGGTGCCGAATGAAGATCTTCTCCGTCATCGACGGCATAATCACCGCCAAGGACAGGCAATACGGCAAGCTTTCCGAACTTCCCGCCCACCGCATCCTCGGCTGGCTTGATCCCCATTCAGGGTGGCAAGTGCCATAAGGCATCCGATTGCCTACATGTGGAGGTAAGGGGGAGGAAGGGGATATTTGTGAGAGATGAGGAGGTAAAGGAGGGGAGGCTTTGAGGTATCCTGTGTGCGGTTCGTTTGGGGAAATAGCTTTCAAAACGCCCCATGGTAGGAAGTGGCACATCTGCAAGAGGTTCGATGCTTTCGGACCGACTTCTTGGTGTGGAATAGAGAGAATGTGGAGGTGGGTTGAGGAAGCTGAGGTGGGACAAGTGGCTAAGGGGGAGATGTGTAAGGTGTGTTTGAGGAGAGGGGGAAATAAGGACCCTGAGGGAGGTGAAGAAGATGAAAATCAGGGAAGCAACCAGTGAGGTAAAGGAGTCGAAAGTTGTGTGTCCGTTCTGCAAACAAGTACACGAAGTAGTCTGGGATCGCCATTCAGAGGGGTATGTTGGGAAAACGCCGCCCTGCCCGCATTGGACGGGAGAATACCTTTACAAAGTGTTTTTTGTTTTCAGAGCGGAGTAGGAAGTTGAATTTGTGTGGGTTGTTGAAACTGCGCGAGCAATTGGGGAGGTAGGAGAAGATGGGGGTTGATGTTTATTTGACATGGGACGGTCAGACTGAGGAGGAGAGGGAAGCACAATTTACTGGATTTAGCATTGCTCATGGTCATGTTGGTTATTTGAGGGCAAGTATAGGTATGGTGCTGGAAAATGAGGTGCTAAGGACGTTATTTCCGGAGGAGTATTGGGAATTGAAAGAACCGCTAGAGTATGACTTTAAGAAGAATTGGGAAAACTTACCGTTTGTGTTGAAGAAATATTTTGAGGCGGTGCTTACGGGCGAGCTTACCGAGGAACAGAAAGAGCAGATGGAATTTGGTATTGCGGTGGCAGAGGCATTTAAGGGAGAAGGGGAAGTATCAATGAGTAGAAGCGGAGACATTCTTAGAGCGGTAGTTTGGGCGAACTCCCTTATCAGGTTTTTCAGGTTGGGTATGCGGAAGCAGGAGGAGGGTAAGAGACCGAGGGTGCGCATAAGCTGGTGAGGTGAGAATGTCTAGGGTATTGGTGTTGAGAAGCGTTAGGTGAGGCGATTTGTCCACCCAAGCACAGTGTACCCATGCGAGATGAGCTTTTGTGGGGATAGAGGTTCTTGAGAACTAAAGAACCTATTGACGTTACGAGGTGATGTACGTGGTTGACCTTTGGTGGTTAATTGCATACCTGGCTCGTGCGCTGGGAGAGAAGTTGGAGAAGGTTCACGTTTGGGCTTGCCAAAGATGGTGCAGAAAGCGCTTTGGGGTCGACTACGATCCTGATCCTGAAATCTGCTTTTCGGGGTTTGTAAGACTCGAACGCGGGGTGTTCTCTGGTAAGGTTAATAGGTTGGCGGACAAGATAGGAGTTTGGGTCGTAGAAGATCTTGAGGAGAACGATGGTGAAGAGGGAAGATGCGCTTAGGCTGCGCGAGGTGAAATTGCGCAGTGGAGAAGTTTTATTGTGTCACCACAATGATTTCGTCTACCCCAAGATCTGTTTTTCCGCTTCGCTTCTTAAGGAAGGCGAGGACCCTCTTATGCGGTGCGCCGCCTTACGGTTGGGCTTTCTGAAGCCCGAGACGGACCTTGAGTTTTGTCTCCACCTTACGGGTAAGATGGAGCTGCGACTCGACTACTATCCTCTACTCCCTGGCGAAACGTTCTTCTTTAAGGCGTCTGAATTCTTTCTTTATGATGTGCGTGTGTTAAGAGATGCTCTGGGTTTGTGTGAGTGTTTCCTCTCCTCTGACGTAGACACGCGTGACGCGTTTCAGTTTGTCATCGCCGCTTCTACCCCGAAGGCTGTGGTACCTGGGGGTGAGGGGATTTTGGTCACGACCTGCTAGGTCAGGTCCAATTTCTAAAACAAAAAAGCAATAAAGCTTAAAGGGGGTGTAGGATGGGACTCGAGAAGGTGAAGGAGCAGGCCTTAGCCTTTAGTCAAGGCTGTAAGGATTTCGAGGTTTCGTCACTGCAGGTAACAAAGGAAGGGTTATTAAGGTTACACGATGACGCTTTTACTTTGTCCCCGCGCGCGAAATCACAATTGTGTAAAGTTGCGGGTTGCTCCACAAGGTTCTTTGACATTCTTGCGTCTTTTGGTCTCGCTGATGTGGTGTCTCACACTTTACCACGCCGCGCGAGTTGGTTGGTACGTACTCGTGACGATACGGTGCGCGCGATCCTTTCGACCCGGTACAAAGTTTTCGATCACAAGGATTTGGTCGAAGTCGCTTTGCCAGCACTTGAGGTGTCGCTTTCGCTTTTTGACTTTAGCGATCCTCGATGGGTGTATTTAACCGATGACCTTGCGGTGTTGGAAGTCAAAGGTGTTAAGAGTACCTTTCATGACGTACCTTACTTTCCTTATCTCGTTTTGCTGAATTCTGAAACGGGGGTTGGTGCCGCGACCGTTGGAGTTCGCCTCAGGCTCTCAACCGGATCTGTTTTCACAAGGTTACGCCGCGTTATTCATATCGCACAGTTTCGCGGTTTGGATGTTAGTGGAGCAGTAGCAGACGTGTTGGAATTGGCGCCGATTCTTGAGGATCGGGCCGCTTCTTTGGAGGTGAAGCTCAGACCGATCGATCGGCGCTTTTTCGTTCAGAAGTATGGGAAGTCGCTGGCTGAGATGATGTGGGGAACTTTTGATGACGTAATCGTAAAAAAGCTCTCTGAGCTTTTGTTGTTGACGGAGAGCGACCAAGTTAGTGTTCCTCTTCGGGTCCAGTTACAGGAGGATTTGTTCAAGGTCCTTTGTCTTCCTCAGAAGTACATCTCTGGGGGGTGGATTGTTTCATGGCCTTAATCACAAACAAAGGAGGTGGAAGGATGTGGGAGGTTTATGTACCACCCAGAAGGTCGACGGTTTATGGGCAGTTTAACAGTGATGGGGCGGTCTTGGTTTTGACCAAGCCCCCAGCTGGGAATTACGTTCGCGCGTACGTTCAGCCTCCAAACGATCTTTGCCTTGAGTTCACGCAGGAGCGTCGTGGTTTAAAGTTGTGGAGTACGAATCAGCGGAGAAAGTACTTGATTCGCTCTGCGCGGTTTGCACGCTGGGTGAGCTCGACCACCGGTTTGGGAGGCAAGGTACTCCCCATCGACATCGTTCTCGCAGACGGGCACGTGGCGATGGTGAGGTTTTTCACTCCGGAGCAGATTTCCGCAAAAGAAGAGTTTTGTCTCCGACCCACAGGATATGCCGTTCAGGTGACAAAATACAGGTTGTTTTTCACGACGTCTTTCGCAGGGGATGCGAAGTTCGCCGAAATCCTTGTGAACCGGAGGGCAAAGAGACTTGCGATTAAGTTTTTACACGAGCCCACTATGTTCTCCCTTCCCGTGTTCGAGCACACGTCTCATGTACGCTCGGTTGACCTGCGCACGTTCATGAAACATCACAAGTCGCTCCTTCCGTTTCAGGTGCCACGTAAGTTTACTGCGGACCAGTTGCGTTACAACGAGACGTTACGCGCGTGGGAGCTACTTCCGTGACGGTTGAGCTCGACGCTATTTTGAGGAGGGTATCGTGAAGGACACGTTTTTCAAGACAGAGGATCTGAAGGACGAGTATCGATGGCTCGCTCAGCTTCATTGGTGCAGACACGTTGGGTACCACACGCTGTTTCATTGTCTTGCGACTTGCCCGAAGCGGGAATCCTGCGCGGTTAGAGACCCGCGTCTCAAGGAGCTTACCCTACGGGAGGTGTTGCGCGAAGGCGTTTCTTCCGATAAAAAGTTTCGAGCTTCCGATAAAAAGTTTCGAGCTTCGGGAAAAAATCATAGGAAGGAGGTGAAAAAGATGGCGCGTGAGCAGGTGCAAAAAGGCCGCAACAGGTCTCAAACCCGCGAAAAGATTTTGGAGCTGTCCAACAGAGGGATGCGCCCGAAAGAGATTGCGCGCGAGCTCGGGTGTAGCCTCGTCTGGGTCCACAGAGTACTGAAGAGGGCGAAAGATGCTGCTAACTGAGGTGTTTAAAAGCTTGCAAGGCGAGGGCCCGAGCGCGGGGCGTCCTGCTACCTTTGTGCGCACGTTTGGGTGTAATCTCAAGTGCGCTATGTGTGACTCCACTTACTCTTGGCAGGGCGCCCCACCTGAACAGGTTTCGGTTGAACAGCTCCTTCAGCGGGTCAAAGAACAGGGTACCGACTTGGTGGTGGTAACGGGGGGTGAACCACTTCTGCAACCTGACATTGTGCGGTTTCTAACTTTACTTTCCAGGGACTTCGAGGTGGAAGTGGAGACGAATGGAACAATCGGACTTCCTTTTGACACTGGTGTCACAAGGTGGATCATTTCCCCGAAGTTGTGGTGTTTCGACCGTTACAAGCCTATTCACTGGAAGGATTGGAAAAGTGCTCCTAACACCTTCTTGAAGTTTGTGGTATCACAGGAGGATGAGGTTTTGCGCGCACTTGAGAAAGTCTCCGAATACAAATTTCCCCGCGAGAGAGTGTTTTTGATGCCCTTGGGTGCGACAAGAGCTGAGTATTTGTCAAATGCGCCCAAAGTGTGGGAGTGGTGTGTGAAGTATGGAGTGAGGTTCTCCCCACGGTTACACATTGCGATTTTTGACACGAAAAGGGGTGTGTGATGTTTGTCTGGCATTACAGGCCGATCTTCGAGACGAACTCCAGTTCTTCGCACGCGTTGGTGTGGTGCTTTGACGAATCCGAATTTGCCCCGAGTTTTCCATCGAGTGGGTTCAGTTGGGAGTGGTTCTTTTTACGTTCCACAGAATGGAAACTTACGTACCTTGTGGCGCAGGTTCTTGAGTCAGGGTTTCCGGCTGAGAAGACCAGAGAGTTAATCTCAGGGTTGTTTTCTCTCGAGGAACTTGCAGTAGTGTTAACGACTAACGCTACGTTGACGGTTGACCATCAGTCGAGGTGGCCTCGGTTTGTAACGCCTGAGGGTGAACCGGCTCTCGAGTTTTACCGGGAGTTGAAAAAGTTTGTTTTGCTCCCACAGATCGCGGTGAAGGGTGGGAGTGACGCTTCTATCTACTCGCATGAGTTTCCTCGCGTTGAAACGTTCCCGTGGTTTGTTGGAGACATTGACCTTTGGGTACAGAAAAATGGTAACTATTGGGTCGTACTTTCTCCCACAACGGGGGAGCGTTATCGTGTGTCCTTTTGCGCGCTCAAATCTCTTGAACCAGTTTTCCCGGAAACAATTGATGTGAAGATCTGCACTTATTGCCCCCGCGAGTGTCCTTGGTGTTACGAGTCAGCTTCACGCTGTGGGACCTTTGCGCCTCTCGAGCGCATCAAAAGGTTTTTCGATTCCATTTCGGGTAAGGTTCTCGAGATAGCGCTTGGCGGCGGTGAACCTTTAACACATCCTGATTTGGTACAGATTCTGGAGTACGCGCGCTCAAAACACATCGTTGTTAACATCACGACTCACTCTTTTGAGCTTTTGGCGCGGCACTCGGATGTACTCCGGGAGCTTGTTGGAGCGATTGGGATTACTGTTACCAGTAAGGAAGACTACGAGGAGTTTTTGCGCGTGCGTGAGTCACACTTTCGGGGGCGTCGCCCAAAGTTTGTGATTCATGTGGTGGAAGGGATCACTCCTTTTGAGGTGGTCGAGAGGATTCCGTTCCCGGTTTTGGTTTTGGGGTTCAAACCTTTCGGGAGAGCGCGAGGTATGCGAGTTAAGCCTTGGCCTCCCGAGCTTTTTGAGGGTTGGGAACGCCCAGGCCCTGACACAACTATGCTCTGGGGCGTTCGATATGTGATGTTTGACACTTGGTATGTGGAGCGTCATCCGCAGGTTCTCACAGCACCCCGCGCGCGATGGTTTTCCGGGTGGGATGGTGAGTTTACCATGGCGGTTGATCTTGTTGAATGTAAGGTGGGACCCGCTTCGTATCTTCCGATGGAACCTTTCGAGGTTGGGTCCCCTATCGAGGAAATTTTTGAGAAGGTGAGAAAGGAGGTTAAAAATGATGAGAGAGGAGATCATCGAGGCTATGGACAAAGCTGCGGAGGAAGCAGCCAAGGAGCTTGAAACTTTGGATGCCGAGGCTGTGAAGGTAGTCGCTGGATGGTGGAAGAAGTGGTACTTGAAGGCAGGTCACAAGCGCTTGGGACGTCTTCTGGTACGCAAGTTACAAGAAACAACGGAATAACACGCGAGGAGGTAGCGATGCATTTGTTGAAGAGGAAGTTTTCCTTCGACGCGGCGCACGTTTTACAGGGGTACCCTGGCAAGTGTAGCAACATTCACGGGCACCGCTTCGAAGTGATTGTTCGAGTGGAAGGTCCTTTGGGTTCTTTCCGGAAATCAGGAGTTTTTGGGTCGATGTTAATCGACTTCGCGCACTTGAAGGAGATAGTTTCCCCCATTTTGGATGAGTTGGACCACGCCTTACTGTTAGGAACTGATGAGAGTTATGACGCGCTTTGTGAGGCGTTGAAGCCATTTGGGTACCGGATCGTTCGAATTCCTAATCATCCTACTTCTGAGGAGATTTGCCGTTACTTGTTCGACGAGATCTCGAAAAGGTTGGCGGAGTGGTGGGAGAGGAATAACCCTGGTTCGCCTCAGGCGGTTTGGCTTCGTTCAGTCACGGTTTTCGAAACCGAAAGTTCTTCAGCAACCGTGGGGGTGTGAGATGGAGCGCAAAATACTGGACGAGATCGTGAAGATCGCAAGGGAGTACGAGAACTTGGGGTGGATTGCTCAAGGAAGACGTGGCGCTGACTTCATGGATCGTATTCTCGCGCTGTTGCGAAGTTACGGTTATTTGGAGCCCAACCCTATGAGACGAGACGTCGTGATCGAGGAAGATGATGGATACCCTGATTGAAGGAGGAGGTCGATGGGAAAGGGTGCGGTTGTGGTCTTTTCAGGAGGTGTGGATTCTACGACCTTACTTCATTATGTGAGTCGGGATTACGACGAGGTATACGGGATTAGTTTTTACTACGGTCAGCGGCACAAGAAGGAGTTACAGTATGCGATCTTTTGGGGTGAGGAGCTCTGTAAGGAGCACAAGATCGTTAACATTTCGTTCATGCGCGAGGTCGCGAATCGTTCTGCTTTAATGTCCGACGAGAGTGAGATTCCAAAAGACCAACGTTACGCTCGTGAGAACCAGCAAATTACGGTTGTTCCCAATCGTAACATGGTATTGTTGTCAATCGCGATTGCTTGGGCGGAGAATCTTGGAATCCCTTATGTCTTTTACGGAGCGCACCGTAACGACTTTGAGGTGTACCCTGATTGTCGTCCTGAATTTGTGGAAGCTCTGTCGAGAGCGTCCTCTCTTGGCACTTACACTCAGGTGAAGGTACTCGCCCCATTTGTGAATATGACAAAAGCCGAGATAGTTAAGCTTGGGTTGAGGTTGGGTGTGGATTATTCTTTGACTTGGTCCTGTTACGAGGGAGGAGAACGTCCGTGTTTGCGCTGCGCTACTTGTATGGAACGCACTTTTTCATTCCTCGAGAATGAGGTTAAGGACCCCCTTCTGACAGACGACGAGTGGGAACGTGCGGTTGAAATTTGCCGTAAGGTTTTCAATTTCTGAAGCTCATGAAAGATGAACAGCAACAGCATGAGTTTGTGGTTGCTTGCCCGAAGTGTGGGTTTGTACTTTTTTACCATCGAGGGAAGCCTTACGCTGGGGTTCGGCGTCTTACTTTTTTCTTATGTCGTTCTTACACGCTTTGTCCGAACTGTTTGAAGTCGTCGCTGTTCGCTTGTTTGCGGAACCAGGATGTGGGGGAGGTTGACTTCGTGGATACGTCGCGTTTGGTACCTGGCGAGATGTACCAAAAAATTTACTGGGGGACCCGCGCAGGTGCAAAACGCAGGAGATATAAAAGGAAGAGCAGTTAGGTTGTTTCGTGAGCACCAAGAGGTGATCGAGTATGCATCGGTGATCCTCCAGACGGTTCACCCGGTGCGAAAGGCGTTGTTCGCGTACAACTTGATCCAGACAGATGACTTGCGCGAGCGTCTTACTTGCGTCGCTTTAGTCGCGTACTTGTCGAGGGTTATGGCGTTTACTCTCGACGCCATAGGGGTTATGGGAATTCTCTCTAATCCTCCGTCGAAATTGTACCTTACCGACGAGTTCCAAGAACCCATCGACCAAACGGCTTCTTTCCATGAAGCTTTTGGCGTTTCTGTTTCTCATGTTGAGTCTTTGTGTAATTCGTGTGGGGAGCAGGTGCGTCTTGACGAGGCATTGGAGGTTTTGTTCAGGAGTTCCGCGCCCCTAAAGACCAAAATTGGGTTGGCGTTTCTTGTAGGTGAAGCTTTTGCTGGGCGTTACTTGGAACTCGAGGAAATTGAGGGGTCTGCTGGAGTTGGAGGGTGGGCGCGAGCGTAACTGAGGAGGGGTTGTATGTCTGAGGTAACACTGTCGCGATTTTTGTCTCTGTGTGCTCAGAGGCTGTTTCCCGAGCCTTTCTCGATCGAGAAAGCGTTGAGAGAAGTGGGGTTTCGGTATGCAATAGGCGTTGATGAGGCGGGAACTGGCGCGTTCTTCGGCCCGATACATGCTGCGGCCGTTCTTTTCGACCTGTGTGATCTCAGTAACTACTTCGAAGTCAAAGAGTCCAAGCAGTTAACTGAGAAGAGGCGCGAGGAGTTGTTTTGGAAAATCATCGAGATTGTTCCCCGGTACGCGATCTCTGAAGTGAGCGTCAGAGAGATCGAAGCGTTTCGGAATGTGCAGCGCGCAGGTGCTCTTGCGCGTTGGAGAGCTGTCACACAGCTTGTATCTTCGTGTGACTCGCACCCCACTGTACTACTGATCGATCACTTTCCGATGAGGGACAGTCCTTTCCCTGTTCTCGCGATTTCCCACGGAGATGAGTTAGTGCAATGTATTGCTTATGCGAGTATTCTCGCGAAAGTGACGAGGGACTGGGTCGTGAAGGCGATCGCGCAACTCCCTGACTTTGCGTGCTACGGTATTGACAGTAACAAAGGGTATAGATGTAAGGCTCATTGGAACGCCATAAGAAGGTACGGACTTTCACCTTTGCACCGTAAGCATATGCCGGAGCTTGCACGCTTACTAAACAGTTGGGAGGTTTAAGATGTACAACACTGCAAAGTACGTGTGGCCTGAAATTACTACGGGCTACAAGTACTATTGGTACTACTCCGACAGTAGTAGTGGTCGTTCCACTGATTACTCTACTGACGAGTGGGTGAGTGAAGAATTGGCTAACCTGTTTGTGGATTCCCTGTCGGATGAGGAGCTCCGTGAGTTTGTTCGGCGGTTTGTGGCGTCATTTGGAGGGTTTCCTGAGCAAGTGTTGAGCGGTCGTTTGCGTGAGAAGTTGGAGTTTTTGCGCTCGCTCGACGATGGACCTGGGAAGTAAGCTCAGAGATCTCGAGCGGGAAATCACTCAGTTGTTGGATCAGTACTCCTTTTCGGCGCTTGTTGGGAGTACCGTTGGTAAGGTCTTGAGCGATAAGATTTTGCAGTATTACGGGTTGGGACAATTGATGCGCAACCACGATGTGGTTTCACGGCGCGTTCTGCTGATGTTAATGTGGCTGGAAGGACACGGGTATAACGTGATACCTTTCGAGCGCACGCGGTGAACAAAAAGAGAGTACATTCTTGTCTTTTCCCTTCGTTTTCGGATTTTGAGGACGAGATTGCGGTTTCTGTGTTCTTCTCCGGCTGCAATATGCGCTGTCGCATGTGTTTCAACGCGAGAGTCGTGGTCGAACCCCCAAAGATGACTCTCGAGGAAGTTTTAGCGTTTATTGGATCTCAGGTACCGCTTGCCACCGCTGTTGTTCTCTTGGGTGGGGAACCGCTTGTTCATCCTGTGGAGGTTTTAGAGGAGTTCCTGGAAAGAGTTCGCAATATGGGTTTGAAGACCAAGTTGTTCACCAACGGTACGTTTTACGAGAAGCTTGTACGTCTGATGCCTCTGCTTGATCGGGTGTCCCTGGACGTCAAGCATCGACTGAATCTCGAATGTTATCAACGAGTTAGCCCGCTCTTTACGAACGAGATGTTAGACAACATAATACAATCCGCGGAGTTCCTGCGCAGGTTCTTCCCGCAACGTAGCGAGTTCAGAATCACAGTCTGCAAGCCAATTCATACGTGTGAGGACTTAGAGTCCTTAAAGAGAGACTTTCCCGGGTTGATTGTGCAATCGTATGAGAAAACAGATGGACAACTCTTCAAAGATTTCGAACTGGAGGTACTTCGATGCGAATAGACGTGTCGTTCGACCCCGAATTCGAGCAGATCTTTGAGTGGTGGGACAAGGAGTGTCCCGAAGTCCTTGAGGTTCAAGGGATTTCACGTGAGCATTTGGATTTTTCAGAAAGGTCGCGGCAATATTTTGAGACCGAAGTAACAGAGTTGACCATTGACAAGAACGCGAACACAAGTTACTTTCGGTCTCCTACTTCCTATGCTAGTGAGTTAACCAAGCCTTTGTACAAACTCCACGGTCTTTTTCTTTTATGGAAGTACGCCGCAAAACAGTATGGAAAGGAGAGAGCGCGTGAGTTAATTGACAGCGTGATCAGTGGTGATGTGTATTTTCATGATTCTTCTGGGATTTTGGTTCAGGTCCCGTATTGTGTTTCTATCAGCGCGTTTGACATCGCTGAACGAGGAATGCCTTTCAATTCGCAGTTGACCTCGCGACCGCCGCGGCACGCGGACTCGTTCGTGGCGCAAGTCGTTGAGACGATGTTTTCTGTCGGAAACCAAGTCGCGGGAGCTGTTGCTGTTCCCGACTTCTTGGTTGCTCTGGCTACTTTTACCAAACGCGACGGGCTAACGGACTATGGTGTCCGCCAGTTGTTGCAGCGATTTGTGTTCAGTTTGAACCAGCCTATGCGCTCGGGGGTCCAATCTTTGTTCAGTAATGTGTCTATCTACGATAAGAATCTTCTTGTGCAGTCGTTTTCATATCGGCCGGGTTTTGATCTCGAGGAGACTCAACGGGTTCAACGGATTTTCGCGGAGCTGGTTTCGGAGGGGGTAGACGGCCTTCCTTATAAGTTCCCAGTGCTGACGGCGAACTTGTACACAGGAAACGGGTTCGATCAGTATTTTGTCGATCAGTTGGCTGAGTGGAACGCGCCGTTGGGTGCGTGGAACATTTACGCGGATAAACGTCCGCGCACGCTCATGTGTTGTAGACTTTCTTTGGACAACACCTTCTTTAACACCTTTGGGTCTGGGGATGTAAAAACTGGGTCGACTCGAGTCGTCACGCTCAATCTTCCGCGCATTGCTGTGAGAGCACATGGAGATCACGACAGGTTCTGGAGTTTACTTGACGAAACCCTTGAGAGAGCGCGACAGCTCCTGAAGACGCATCGTGATATATTGAAGGACAGAATTTCGAGGCACTTTTTGATGTTTTTCGACCACGGTTTCATGTACTTGTCACGTATGTTCAGTACTTTCGGGGTGATAGGTTTGTTTGAGATGGCGCGCTACATGGGCAAGCGCTCGATCGAGGACATTCTCGCGTTCATGGGTGAGGTACTCGACCGGATCGAGGGTAAGGCGAAAGCGTTCTCCAAGCAGGACGGGTATGTGTATAACGTGGAAGCGGTCCCTGCGGAGCAAGCTGCTTTTACCTTGTCCAAGTTGGATGAGATTTTGTATGGCGAGAAGCAGTATGTGGAGGTCGGCTACTCGAATCAGTTCATTCCACTTTACGAGGAAATTCCGCTGAAGGACCGGATCGATCATACGGGGCGCTTGGATTCGAAGACTTCCGGGGGCGGGATTCTTCATATAAACATCGGCGAGAGAATCAGTCGGCGACAGATGAAAGCGCTTATAGCCTACGCGATGCACAAGGTGATTTACTTTGCGGTGAATTACGTCGCGAATGTCTGCCGCGAGTGCTCCGCTAAATTTATCGGGTTGACTTCATGTCCTAAATGCGGAGAAAAAGATAACATCGACAGAATCACGCGGGTGGTGGGATATTATGTCCCGCTCCGGAATTGGTCGAAGGAAAGACAAAGGGAGTTCCAAACGCGCTTTTTCTATCGAGGTTCTTTCTGAGCCGTCTTATACGTTACGGAAGGCTGGGTTGTTGGCTTTATTAGGGGAGAACCGGCTCGTGGGTTCTCCCCTTTTGGATTTTTTAGTTGATCGTGGGCCGGGGACGTACAGTCTGGAAGGGTTCCCGCGTTTGACGGGGTTAAAGTGGTTACGCGAGAAGGGGTATGCGCGTACCATAGGGAAGACGTTGATACTTTTCAGGAGGATCTTATGAAGGTTTTTATTCCGTGGTCGGTTTTGAACAGCTTTAAGGCGTTGGTTCACCAGTTCGAAGAGGTGGATTACGTGGTGGGAGTGTTAAGAGGGGGCGCAGTTCCCGCTGTGTGTGCTTCTCATTCGCTTGGGAAGCCTGTGTATTGGGTTGAAGCTTCGTCCTACGACGAGAGCGGGACACGACATTCCTTGAGTGTTTCCAACGTGAACGCTCCACTCTTTTTTGGCGACCTCGTACTGGTTGTGGATGACATTTACGATACGGGTACCACACTTGAGGCGGTCTTAGATATGGTTGCTGGAGCGACCGGGCGGGTTCCGTACTGTGCCGTTTTAGTGACAAAGCGCCCGGCCGAGTGCGCAGAGAAGGGAATTTCGTTTGTGATCGCGGCACCGCCTGATTGTTGGGTGGTGTTCCCATGGGAAGGAAAAGCTGAAGGAGGTGTGAAGGATGAAAAGGTACACAGAGGAGGAACGTCAAAGGTGGGTGGAGTTATATCTCCAAGGGAAGTCTTTGACGGAGATCTCGAGAATCTGCGGTTGTGACATCTCTACGATCTACCAAACACTCAAGCGCCGCGGTGTAAAATTTCGCAACGAGCTCCGACCAGTTTCCACTAAAGAGGTTTTAGAGTGGCTTAGGGTTTACTTGAAAACGGGCGATCTGAAGGAGGTCTTGGCTCGCACAGATCGTAGTGAACCTACTGTACTAAAACATCTGTTGAGAGCACTGAGGGCCTATGCGTTACGATCCAAACAAATACGATCCGAAGAAGGATTTGATAGCGATCCATCAGATCCGTCGGCTATTTAGAGTCGCGGAACGAATCTTAGGAAGACCCCTACCTTTTAACGAAGAGGGTCTCAGGATAATTTCGCGTTCGAACGATGAACGAGCGCTACGTGTGCTTCAGTTGTTCTGGAAGGTAGTAATGCGTTCGCTGGAGCGGCACATACCTCTTATCGCGAAAATCTTGGAGCCGTACAGGCAGTACGGGCATGATAACTTCCGCGACATTTACTCCTTGGCGATCGACGGGTTCATACACGCGTTGTTCAAGTTTGACAGATCGAAAAACGTTAAGTTCTCCTCCTACTTCGTTCTGTGGGTGAAGAGCCGAGCGAATGCTTTCCTCCGGGACAATGTCGTACATGCTTCTCTGGACGACTTCGAGGTACCGCCGCGGAGCGCTTGGGTGCACCCGAGCGACGGTGTAGCGCGGGTAGATTTAGGCAAAGCGATCTCGGTGCTGGAAGATCGTGACAGAGACATTGTGTGGAAGTATGCTGCTCTTGGGTACACTTATGAGGAGATCGCGAGGGAGTACGGGGTCTCGCGCCAGAGGATCGAGCAGCTGTACAAGAGAAGCTTGAAGAAAATGCGCGAGCAGTTGGAGGCGGGGTGATGCAGATCGAGGTAGGTGTTATTGAGCTTGGCGATTTATGTCTCCCAACTATTGTTGTTCCATGGAAACCGAATGTCCATGAGTTTCATCGTGGTACGAAAGCCTCGACTGACGCGCAATTAGGTAGTCTTGCGCGCAAGATCTTTCCTGCGTTTTGGTTGGTCTTTTCGCGCGACGAGGTTCCTCCTGGGTTCCTCAGGTTTTGCGCAGTACCCCTCAGGGAGGAGAGTTTGTCCGATGCGTTCAAGGTGGTCAAGTTTTACATTTTGTACGTCGCAGAGGACAAAGGAGGGGGAAGATGGAGGAGTATGTAAAATGTTACAAATTGAACTTCGTTTGTAACGATCGCAGCTGTAGATATTGGGAAAAGATGACCCCGAAGGGCCGCGAGAAATACGGGAATTGTGTTATTCGGATGGCTCTCGAGGGTCCGCATACACTTGGTGAGATCGCTGAGGTGTTAGGGGTAACAAAGGAGAGGGTGCGACAGCTTGAAGCGCAGGCTCTGCGCAAACTCGCGTTCCAGGCTGTCAAAAGGGGTTTAAGTGAGGACATGCGTAGTTTTGTCGAAGAGTATTTAGGTGGTGTCGTTCGTTGGCCACCGGGCACACACAGCACTCTCAGTGGGAAAAAGCACGAGGAGGACGAGATGGCTTACATTAAAGTGGGTGATGATTTGTTTATCGAATTTGTAAGGGACGCGTACAAGGAGGAGCTGAGCAAAAAGATCGCGTGCGCGAGGGCTTCTTGCATGGTGAATCTGGCCTCGTGTTTACTGTGCCGTTTCCGACACGAGTGCGTTTTTGTTCCAGAGAAGTGGCGTAACGTAGAGGACGTGAGCGAGTATTTTGTGGAAAACATCTCGAGTATCGACACTTTGATCGAAGCTTGTCGGTCCGGAAGGTCTTCTCGTGCTTCTAAAGCACAGAGGATACAAGAGATTTATCGTGCACACCCTGATTGGCCGATCAAAAAGATTGCAAAGGAGGCGAAAGTCTCCTTTGTGTATGCACGGAAGGTTTTGAAGGAAATAAAAAAGAAGGAGGGAGGAGATGGTGCGGATCGAGATGCTTAAGAACACAGTAAGGGTTTCGGCTCCAGGATCGTTTGACGTTAGGGTAACTTTCAGACCCTTCAACGTGGAGGGTCACGTTACCCCCGCAACGATTTTGCGTTTGGTTAAGTGGTGCTTGAGGCGTCGTGGGAAGAAGGAGCAAAGAGAAGGGAGCACGGTTTGAGAGGAAGATCTGTCGGGTTCTTTCCCTTTGGTGGTCCGGTGGAAAGACCGACAGAGTGTTTTGGCGTTCCCCTACGTTTAAGCAGCCGAGTGGCGCGGTCCACCAGTGTGGTGATGTCATCCAGATCGACGCCAACTACCCTCCGTGCCCTTGTGTGTTCGAGCTCAAGCACCACAAGAACTTTCGCGTCGAGGATTTCTTGACGGGGAAAAAGGGCGAGATCGTGAGTTGGTGGGAGCAGACTTTACGTGAGTGCCCAGAGGGGAGGATTCCGGTTTTGATCGCGCATCGCGACCGCGGACCCACGATTGTCGTGACGACTTTCGACTGTGGGGGGTTTCGATGGGGGAATGTTTGTATATCAACCCTTGAGCGCTTCTTGGAAGTATCTCCTGCGGAGTTAACAAGTGGCGTTCATGGTAGTCGGAGTGAGAGCTCCTAAGCGCAGTTTGATGCTCTACCTGCTTGAGGGTTCTCGACCAGGAGAAGTTGGATACCTTGTTCGTGTGTTTGACACACCCCCGGATGAGGACACCGAGTTTGTTACGCGTGCGCAACATCTCCTGGAGAAGCTCTTTGAGCGGGTAAAGGCAGGTTGGGCTTTTTTTGAGTTGGAGTGTGATATGGTGGTCGATTGTGATCAGCTCGAGTCGGTTATTTTGCTACTCTTGAAGTGAGAGATGAAGATCCTAGTTACCGCAGATGTACATTTAGGCTTTCGCGCGTTGGGGAAAGTCGAGCGCGGGATTAACGTGCGTGAGCGTGACACCTACGAGGCTTTCTTCCGCGTGTTGGAAGTGGTTCATCGGGAAAGACCCGATGTCGTTTTTATCGCGGGAGACTTGTTTGATTCGAGGAGACCTTCTGTCGATGCGTACAACGTCGCGTTCGAGGTTCTTTCCTATTTCCCCCCAACCTACATCGTTGCGGGAAACCACGACAACGACAGTCCCTTTAACCGCAGTCCCCTGCGCGTCCTTCCACGGCGTCTCCCTAACGTTCGCGTTTTCTTGAAGCCGGGGATCGAAAGGGTAGGGGATCTGATGGTGTTCTTTTTACCCTATCTTGAGAACCCCTACTTTGAACCTGCGGACTTGCTCCTGTGTCACGCGAGAGACGTTCGCGTTAAAAGGTACCGAGACGCGATTCGTGTCAAAAACGAACTGTACCGTTTTTGTTTTTCTGGTGACTTACATATGTTCACCGAGGTTGACAGGAACTTCGTGTACGTGGGTCCTCCCGAACGTTTCACTTTCGAGCAAGAGGGTCATCCTGTTGGGGTTTGCGTGTATGACACGGAACGCGAGAAACTCGATTACATCGAGCTTCCGGGCCGGAAGTTTGTCACGTTGCACGACCCACCTGACGACCTTCAGAGTTTAGAGGGCGCGGTGGTTCGTGTCGTTTTACAAGGTCAACCTAGTGAGTACGAGTGGTTGAAAGACCTCAAGAAGGTCGCGCTCAGTGTCTCCGTCACTTGGCAAAAGCCAGACAAGCAGGTGGTGCAGGAGGAGATCCAGATTTCGAAGGGTAATCTTTTTGAGCGTTTTGAAGAGTTCGTGTCGCAGAGGTCTTTTAGCCAGAAGGCCGTTGAATTAGCACGCACTGCTTTGAGGTCCGCCTATGAACTTGAGCAAAGTAAAAGTTATTAACTTTCGGTGCATCGACGAGGCTACTTTGCACTTTCAGGAAGGGTTCAACGTCGTTCAGGGAAAGAACGGCGCGGGGAAAACATCACTGATTAGCGCCATCGGGTTCGGGTTGTTGGGTTCTGGTGGTTTGAAGTTCCCTTTGAACTCGTGTGTTAAGCGCGATAGTGTGGGAAACAGCTACGTGTTATTGGAAGGTACTGTGATGGGTGAACCCTTTAGTGTCCTGCGGGGATTGAAGCCTCGCAAGGACAAACTGATCCTCTCGCGACAAGAATATTCCACCAGGTCGCAAGAGATTACGTCTTTCTTTGAGCGCGTGTTGGTTTCGCCCCGTGTGTTTCGTAACACTTTGTGTTGTTATCAAAGGGAGGTTGATCTTCTGGTTCATAGTGATTCGTCGACCCGACGACGCTTTTTGTTGTCTTTGTTGCAGCTCAGCGTGATCGAGCGGGCGATCGATTCCATTTCTGTCCCCGCACTGAAAGCGAGTGCGAGTGTCTTGAGACAGGAACTCGAAAAGGTCCAGCAGGAACTCGACGCTCTCCCTCAGGTTGAGTATGACGAGCAAACGTTGCGCGAAATTCAGTTTTTGAGAGGTGCTCTCGCGAGATACAACGCGGCTTCCACTGAGGAGCTTACTCAATTGCGGAGCGTTGCTTCGACGCTCGAAACTCTGCTCTCGTTGATCGAGACGGCCAAACGCGTTGATTCGCAAAAGTGTCCTCTTTGTGGTCACGATTGGGATCCTGAGAAACTGGCCACGAAGGAAATCGAGGTTCGTGAAGGACTAAAGGTGGTCAGGGCGCGGTTGATGGAGTTACCCTCACCGCCCCCGATTGATCCTGAGGTAGCAAAGAGAAAGCTGGAACAGTTGCCTTCGCTTTCTGACGAGGAGTGCGCGCGGCTTTTGGAAGTTTTGTCCAAGCGTAGACACCTCCAGGAGACCGTAACACGGTTACGTTCGACTCTGCGTGAACTCGAGGAGTCGAGGTACGCGGAGGAAGCAAAGCAAATCTTGAGGGAGTTCTACCGTGCGATCTCTGTTCCACTTTTTGAGTTTTTGAGTCATTTTACCCGAAGGTTGTTGTTATTTACGCCTTTTAGTGAGTTTCGCATCACACCCGACTTCGAGTTTTACGTGGGCGAAGAACCCGTGGAGCACCTTTCAACAGCGCAGCGTGACTTTGTGATGATTTGCTTCCGAATTGCAACTACAAAGGTGTTTTTGGTCTCCCGAGATTTGGAGCCCCTTCCTTTGTTCCTGGATTCGGTAGGTGACGCTCTCGATGATGAAAACTTCGAAAGGCTGTTGCAAATGTTGAATTCGGAGGAGCTGCGAACCTTTTCGCAGGTTATTCTGACTACGCACCGCGACGTAAATTTGGGGAATGTACAGTACTTGTGATGGTTCCTTATGGGCATTTCCGGAAATCGGCCACACAACAAGAAGTGTTCGACTATTGGTGGAGGCGCGGTTGCCGAAATGAATTCCAGTTTGAGGAACCTTGTATCAAGTGTTCTTACAGGTTCGAGTGCGCGAGCATTTGGATTCTCGCTTTGTACAGTACCCCGTTTGAAAAACTGTTTCGCGTCATTTGTTTACTGCATCTCTACAAAGTGTTTCCTGACGGACACCTTCTTTCCTACTACGGAAAAACGATCAGACCTAACTTTGTAAAGGAACAGTTCCGTAACTTCAGACAGCACTGGCGCGTTGCTTTTCCGTCAAGGGAGCCGGTTAGCGCTTTACCTCCGCTTGTGTTCCCCGTAGAAAGGCTCGATTACGAACAGTTTTATCGAATCGGCGGCATTATACGGACGTTTCTTTCGATACACGAGTCCGTTGGGAAGAAGCCCTACGTGTTCGTGCCATCTGACACGGGGTTGGAGGTCTTCAGGTGGCGCGAGTTGATAGAGAGCAACAAGATTTTCGCGATCCGAAGGTCGACGAAAAGGACTCAAGAGTTACCCCTGTTTGAACAGGTGTACAAAGAGGTTTCAGATCAGCTCGAGGAAGTGTTCTTGCCAGCGCCTGTTCCTCCTCCGCCACGTCACATCGGAATGTTGGTGATGATGTTATCGAGCTTACGCCAATTGCTTCGGTGGAGCTCTTGGATTTATTCGCACAGAAGAATCAAATACCTTGTTTTGGGTCTCCCCCGCATTGAATATTTACGGGTTGTTTCGTGGTTTTTTATGCCTTGGGGGATCGAATACTTTGAGTTATCACCGACTCCGATTTTAGTGTTCGCGGAGGTGGTCCCTCGTGTTACAAAACTCTACAGATCAGCTCTTGGTCGTTCGGAACGCTTTAGTGCACGTCTCGCTAAGTGGACGTGCGGAAAATCTGGTTAAGTACGCGCTCACATTTCGCGTTCCTCGCGCGTACCGAACATTTCGAGGAATGGAGTGGTCGTTTGTTCCGCGGTCTTTTTACTTCCAGGACTTATGTGCCTTCCCAACGGGATTTTTGAACGACGTACTTAGTTTTCTCGAACAACACGGAATTCAGGTTAGGGTGGTAGATCAACGGAGAAGACCTGAAGCAGGAGCACCTTTTGAGCTGCGCGGTGTAAAACTGAAAGGATTTCAGGAACAGGCGGTTGAGAAAGCGCTCTCCCTCGAGCGAGCCGTCATCTACGGTGTGGTTTCTTCAGGAAAGACTGTGATCGCTGCCGCGATTGCGTCCCGCTTAGGGCTTCCTTTCCTGTACGTGACGCACCGACAGGATATCGCGAGACAGACCTATGAACGTTTCAAACAGTGGTTCCCGCCCGATTACCCCCTTGGAATTATCACCGGTTCCGTCAAAAAGCACGGGGAATCGATTATTGCGACCTACCAGTCTTTGAAAGATCTCCCTTTGGAATTTCCTGTTTTGTTGGTCGACGAGTGTCACCATGTTGTCAGTGAAGTTTTTTCTCGTGTGGTTTGCATGTGTGACGCTTACTATCGGTTTGGGTTCACAGGAACCCCGCGGGGAAGGTCGGACGCCCTCGACAAAATTATGGATCGTTTGTTGGGTCCTGTTGTTCAGGTTGCGGATTACGAGACAACAAGAAAGGAGGGCCTATCTTGTGAGGTTAGATTTGTTCTGGTCATAATCGACGAAGAACAGCGGTTTAGTAGACCTGACGACTTTTATGAAGCGGAGTCCAAGTTTATTGTAGGTGCTACGCGGCGGAACCAGTTGATCAAACTCATTTGCGAGGGGAGCACAAGAGGTGTTACTTTGGTGATTGTTCGGCGTAAAGAACACGGGATGATGTTACACCAAATGATTCCTGGTTCGTTGTACGTTGATTCCTCATCCCCCGCGAGCGTTCGAGAGCGAGCGCGGAAGATGACCGAAGGTGTTTTAATTGCTACCAGTGTGATCGAAGAAGGGATTGATAATCCTAACATAGAGGTGCTCGTGAACGCTGCTGGTGGGAAATCACCCATTGTGACGAGCCAGCGTGTTGGTCGCGGGTTGCGGTTTCGAGAAGGCAAGGTCTTGAAGGTCGTTGATTTTGTTGACTTAGCACACCCCCTATTGTTTAAACACAGTCACGCTCGATATAAGATTTACAGTCGCTTAGGCGAGGTGGTCTTTTTAAACGAAGGAGGTCAGATTGTCGAAAATCCCTTCGGTAAACGACGTGGTCAGGGTTGCTAAGTGCTTTCAGTATGTGGTACGCAAGTACCACCCCTACTTTGCTTTGCACTTGACCATTCCCTTGTCAGGTAAAGGCGACCGAAAGTGGCGAAACCTCCGCAAAGTGGCAGAGTTTGCGTCCGAATATGGGTTTGATGAGTTTGATTTGGTCGAGTATTTTGAGTTCGTTGCGGAGAGGGTGTCGGAAGTGTGGAGCTCCCCCTTTTATTGGTTGCAGTGCGCGTCCAGTAAAAAGTGGCTGAAGCGGTTCCTGGAGAGATGGAACAGAGAGAACGTAGGATAATCCAGTACTTTCTTCGGGTTTACGACCCCGAACTTCTCGAATTGTACGAAGCTGATGACTTTGATTTCCCTCCCAACCGCATCCTTTTTCAGATCATAAAGAACTACGGCACGCGATACGGGAACACCCCGACTTTCGAGGTTATAACGCAGCAACTGCAAGAAGTGAGAAGGTTACGTTCGTTCCACGAGCTTGAGGCGTCGTATATCGCTGAGCTCCTTTCTGAAGCGTTTTCCGCGTCTCCTTGGCGTGACGATGAGGTTGAGTTTTGGAAGGATTACGCGTTTGACTTCCTCAGAGCGCGTCGTATTGAAAAGGCTTTGCGGCAAGCCGCCTCATCTATCAGAGAGGATCGTTTCGAGCAGGTAGTTGAGGTGGTGAGACAACTTGCCAAGTTGGAGAAGGGAGGCGTTGAGTTCGAGGATTGGCGTGAGGTTAAGAAGCGCAAATCCTTCGCCGAAGATCTATGGAGTGCGCGCAAAATTCCGACGCCTTTTCGGAGTTTAAATCTCCTTTTGCGCGGCGGACTCTGTCCGGGTCAATTGGGGGTAATTGTTGCGCCTCCCAAAATTGGGAAGTCTTTCCTGCTTGTGTTGTTGGGGGATGAAGCCGCGAGGCGCGGTTTCAATGTTTTGCATTTAACTTTGGAGATGTCCGCGGACGAGGTTTTGTTCCGTTACGACACACGCGCAAGTGGGGGACGGTACACTTTGGACGAGATCCAGCGCGGGAAGTTTGACCCGGAGGTTATCCTGCAGGGCATCTCACAGCGAAAGGGCAAAGTTGTTGTTTCCGACGTCAGTACGCGAAGGTGCACACTGGCAACCATCGAAATGCTGTACGATAAAGCGGTTGAGCGTGAGGGCGTTAAGTTTGATTTGATTTTGTTGGATTACATGAATTTGGTGCACGCGGAAACCAAGTTTGACAATATGTACAAAATCATGGACGTAGTGTCCGCCGGATTACATTCTTTTGCTAAAGAGAAGAACGCCGCGATCTGGACTATCGCTAGAACAAATCGGCTTGCACTTGAAGGTACTGTTCGGAAGCAGCATATAGGCGAGTCTTACGCCATCATGTACAACTGTGATGTGTTGTTATCGGCCGAAGCGCTTCCTTCGAGCCTTGCGAAGGAGTTGGAGCTGAAGAGACGCGAATCGATGGCCTCCAAGATGGGATTGGGACCTGGGAACACGGAAGAGGATTCTATGGATTTGTGGATAGGAAACGAGGACGATGACGAAGCACCCCAGGGGAAGCGCAAGTTGTTGATGCGGTGTCTGTTTATTCGCAACGCACCCCACTTTGGAAAGGTGATGGCGTTCGAGATGGACTACAAGCACGTCGACTTCAAACCGATTCATTGCTTCCTTACTGATAAGCTGAAACCGGAAGAGTTGAAGGAGATCTTGGACAATGAACAGGTGGTATTGTGTTAAGTGTGGTTCTTCGGGTTTTGCTTCCAACCTCTTACCTGCGTCCCCGGGTGCGCAACCTCGCTGGCGGGTTTTCGTCTCGTTGGTCACCTGTCCTGTGTGTGGTGACTCGAAAGGGCACGCGGGTGTTCTCCCTCAAGGAACTCGTATTTTGCCTTCCGTCCCAACTGAAGCGCAAAAAAGAGTGTTTCCCTTTGAGGTTCCGCTTGGGTTAGCTAAGGTGTCGTACCCCGAAGTGTATGAGTTTGTCGTTCGTAAAGGACTCGAGAATTTTTTCCCGCGGGTGAAGATTGTGGAGCATTCGGGAAGGGTTGGGTTATACATTCCAATCGTGTTCGAAGGAAGGGAGGTAGGTTACCAAATCAGGTTTTTTAGAGGGAAGCCCAAGTATTTCAGTTCCTTTCCGTCTTATGTTTTGTACGGGTGGGATACGGTTTCACCGCCAACTTGTGTGATCGTCGAAGGGGTTTTTGACACTTTTGTGCTCCCCAACAAATGTATCGCCTCTTTTGGGAAACGTTTGACCACAAGACAGATTGAACTTCTCAAGCTCAAAGGGTTTGAGAAAGTAATTGTGAGCTTTGACGCGGACGCTCTCGATGAGGCTTTCAAGGTGTCAAGAAGACTGATACGTTCGGGGTTTGAAACGTTGGTGTTGAAACTACCTCGCGGTTCTCCAGGAGATTTCACTACTGAAGAGTTTCTGAGTTTTCCGTGTTTCGACTTGTTACTGCGACAAAAACCACTGAGGGAGGTGCTAAATGAATTGTGAGCTCCCAGACGTACAAGCACAAACAACTGGGTTTCCGCCGGTGTACATTGAGGAGGTGGGGGTTCGCGATGTACGAGTTTCTTTGTTGGTTTTGAGGCCCGGAGGCGCCTCGTTTGAAACTGTCGCGTCCGCCGATTTGATGTGTGATCTCAATCCGAACGTCCGGGGTATAAACATGTCGCGGCTCCCAGAAGTTTTAGTTCCAATCGCGCAATCGCGCAACGCAACGGTTGTGGAAAAGGTTCACAGGCTCCTCAAGGCGATTCGTGAAAGATTAGGCTCAGAGCACGCCTTCGTACGTTTTAGGTTTCCCTATCTTGTGTCAAAGGTTTCGCCTGTCTCGAGAATCGAAAGTCCTCTGCCCGTTGACGTCACTTTTACAGGGAGAAGGACACGCGACAGAGAGCAGGTTTGGATGACTGTTGCTGTTCCTTACTTGTCTTTGTGTCCCTGCTCTCTTGAGTTAACCGGGGGAAGAGGCGCTCACAACCAGCGAAGTGTCGCAGAGGTGACGTTGGAGTTAAATGACCAGATGGTTTGGATCGAGGAAGTAGTGAATTTAGTTGAGGAAAAGGCGAGCTCACCGATTTTTTCTGTTCTGAAAAGACCAGATGAAAAGTGGGTTACCGAGCGCGCTCACGAGAACCCGAGGTTTGTTGAAGATATGACACGACGTCTGGCTGAGGAACTTTCCAGTTGGGTGTCGCGAGGAAGGATACGAGACTTCGTGGTGTCGTGTGAGCATTTCGAATCAATCCACCCACACAGTGCGTTTTCACGTATAAGCTATCGTTCGACAGGGGGTCAAAATGCTTGAGGTTTACTTCACCGCACCTTCTCGAGATCTCTGGCCAACCAGGAAACATGGGGCGGCAGGGTTTGACTTACGTTGCGCCGAAACGGTTGAGCTTCCACCCCACGCCTCTCGAATCGTTAAGACGTGCGTTCGGATTGCTTTTCCGAACGGTGTAGCGGGGTTAGTAATTCCTCGTAGTAGTTGGCGTTTGAAAGGGATAATTTGTTTAGCGCTTTTTGATCCAGGGTTTGACGGTGAGGTTAATCCTGTGGTTACAAACCTGAACGCTCACCCTTTAACCATTGAAGAAGGTGAACGTTTTGCTCAGTTGTTGTTCTTGTCTCCAAAGGAGGTGGTGTTGATTCCTTCGGACGGGGAAACAATTACATACCTTAATAGCCAATTTACAGAGAGGGGTAGTCATGGGCTTGGAAGTACGGGTAGATGATTTGTGTGGGGAGTGCCCTTATTTTAAGGAACGTTCACCGAAGGTTGTTCCCCCGTGCGGGACGCTCGACGCACAAGTTGTAATCGTAGGGGAGAGTCCGGGTCAAACTGAGTTCGAACGTGGTTTCCCATTTTGCGGTGCGTCGGGTGAATTGTTGAATTTGTACATCAGTCGTTTCTTTCCCTCCTTGTATGAGGAGCACAGCAAGGCGGGAAGCAGTGATGAGTTTTACGAACTTCGCCACAAGCATTTTTACATTACTAACGCTTGTTTGTGTGAGCTAAAAACCCCTGACAAAAACTATGCGCCGCATTGTAAGAAGAGATTGTTGCGGGAACTCGAACGACTGCGACCCAAGATTATCATTGCGTTGGGCGCACTCGCCTTGAAGTTTTTACTTGACGAAGAACACATTACTTCCTTCCGTGGTTTCGTCATTCCAACACCGGTCGGACTTGTTCTCCCCACGTACCATCCTGCGTATGTGTTACGCGTTCCTGAACAGGAAGAGGTTTTTGTGCGCGATTTGGCTAAAGCGTACCGGGTTCTTTGCGAACGTTACCAGGAAGACCCTCTTGATGTGATAGTTTTGGACTCTCCCGTTGCGGTGGAGTGGTTTATCGAAAAGGTGCGCAGTTTGGGTTCTAAGGATTTGTTGGCGTTTGATCTCGAAACCACAGGATTCGACTTCATGAGTGATTCTGTTTTGTGCGCTTCTTTTTCCTTCGATGGAAAGGTGGGATATGTGTTACCCGCAAGTTATCCGCGGTTTGTTGATGCGTTACGTGCGATTCTTGAAACACCCGTTCGGAAAACAGGTGCCAACCTGAAATTCGATTTGAAGTTTTTGCGCAAGTTAGGTGTTGGGTTCAAAAACTACTACTTTGACGTCACGATCGCGCAGCACACGATCAACGAGAACTTTCCGCTTGATTTAACCTCCCTCACCTCGTTGTACACGAACCTACCCAAGTACGATTGGGATCTGCTCAAAATAAAGAAAGGAAAGAAGATTCGGTCGTACTCTGAGATTCCTTCTGAGGTTTTGTACAAGTACGCGGGTGGTGACGCTGTGGCCGCTTACAAGATCACGCAGGCGCTCGAGCCTGAGATTCTGCGCGACGAGGGATGGAAGCGAGTTTTCTGGGAGGTTCAGCTCCCTACGGCGAAAGCACTCGCAGAGGTTGAGTACTACGGGATTTCCGTTGATCGTCAAAAGGTGACCCAATTTTCAAAGAGGCTACAAGAAGAGATCGCGCAAATCGAGGAGGAGTTGTTCGAGGAAGTCGGAAAAAGGTTCAATTGGCGTTCGACCAAACAACTGCAGGATATTTTGTTTGGTGTGCTCAAGCTCCCTGTTAAATTTCGTACCGCAAAGGGAGCAGCGTCCACCAACGAGGACACGCTTCGTGAGTTGGCCAAGGTGCATCGTGTTCCGCAGCTTTTGTTGAAGCTGAGAAAGCGATACAAGGTGCTTTCTACTTATTTGGCAGGAGGTCGAGGTGGGATTTATCAGTTCGTGAAGGAAGACGGGAGGGTACACCCTGACTTCAAGGTGACTGGGACTGTGACAGGGCGGTTGAGTTGTACTGACCCTCCGCTTCAAACCATCCCAAAGACCTCGGTAAGGAATATTTTTGTGGCGCCACCAGGATACAAACTGATCGAGGCTGATCTCAGTCAAGCGGAGCTAAGAGTCGTTGCGTACATCTCGAAATGCAAAACAATGCTTGACGCTCTCCAGAGAGGTGTGGATCTGCACAAGCTTACCGCTTCTTACTTGTTCAAGAAGCCTTTGGAGCAAATTGACGATCACGAAAGGAAACTTGCGAAGTTTTTCAATTTTGGTGTTTGTTTGGACGGTGACACACTCGTTGTAACTCGTAGCGGGTATAAGAAGATCAAAGATATTAAGCCCGGTGAGTTAGTTTTGACCCACAAAGGGAACTGGAAGCGAGTTTTGGACGTACACAGGGTCAGAGCGGGAGAGCTTTTGGAAATTGCGACTAACACAGGTAAGGTCATTCGTTGTACTCCCGATCATATGATTTTGGCTGGCAACAGGTTTGTTAGAGCAGAAGACCTCGAGGTCGGGCGAACTGTTTTGGCGTTGGGGTCGGAAGACGTTGGGTGTTCCTCAGGAGAGCGACTTTACGCGGACGAGAAGATCGTTCGGATCGAGAAGGTTTCTCACGATGGGGAGGTTTACGACCTAACGGTAGAGGATGATCATAGCTTTGTCGCGAATGGGTTGTTTACGCACAACTGTTACGGTCGTGGCCCCTCGAGTGTGGCTGAGCAGTTTGATCTTAGCTTGGAGGAAGCGACCACACTGTACGAAAGCTTCTTCGACACTTATCCGGAAATTCGCGAATACATGCACCGTATTGTCGAAGAAGCCAAAAGCAAGCGAATCATTCGCAACCTATTCGGTGCGACGCGCCGTTTTGGTCCCGGTAAGTTTTTGTCCGAGTGGGAACGACAAGCGATTAACTTCCCCATTCAATCCGTGGTCGCGATGCACACTAACCAATCGATGGCGATCCTAGTTCAGCTCTTTAAGAAGGAGAGGCTTGATGCGCACGTGGTTTTGAACGTACATGACGCGTTGTACGTTGAGTGCAAAGAGGAAATTGTTGATGATGTCGCGCAATTAGTAAAAATGGTAATGGAGCGCCCCGTTGCTGATACCGATTTGGTAATCCCTGTCGAGATTACCATCGGTCAGTTTTGGGGCGAGGAAGGTGACATAATAGTAGAAGACTAATAAAAAGGAGGTGTTACGATGAACGTTGAGCAGGTACGAAGGGATTTAGAAAGAAGGAAGAGGGGAGGTTTTTGGAGACCTCGGGAGGGGGAGAACCACATTAGGATTCTCCCGCCACTGGATCCCAACGAGCCCTTTTACCACGCGGTGAGGCTCCATTGGATCGGAAGCCGTCCAGTCTTGTGTACCCAGCCCGAGTGTTTGGTCTGCGAGATCCTGTCAACTGGTGTCATAATGGGGAACACAATCAGAACGATCGAGCGCTTCCTGGTCAGTATTGTCGATCTGGACGCTCCACAGGATGGAGTACAAATTTGGCCAATGCCCGCATCGGTTTGGGCGGATGTCGCGAGGTTGATTGTTGAAGGGAAGTGGGGCGACATAACAGACCCGATGTACGGTCGTAATTTGGTGATCATTCGGGAGGGCACTGGGATAGGTACACGATATCAGGTTCTCCCCGAGCCTGAAGTTAGCCAAATTGATTCTTCTTTCCTGAAGGACATCCCGAACCTGAAAACTGTGTACTCCGCGGTTGAACCTTCGCAGTTGATCGAGATTTTGCGAGACGAGGGCATTCATGTGAACATCACGAGATTGAACGCGATGGCACAAAGCGCGGGTGCGCTTCAGGGACGAGAACCGAATGCCCTCCAGGGTCAAAGCCAGGGACAGAGCGCACCACAAAGCCAACCGCAAACCAATCCTGTTACTGCACCGGTTTCGCAGCAGCAGCCTCAGAATGTTCAGCCTCCGCAACAATCACAACCTCAACCCCAGCCCCAACCTCAGCCTCAATCTCAACAGTCCCAACAACAAGCGGTTCGTGATCCAGCGCAGCTCAAGCAGATGCTAGAAACTTTGTTAGGGGGTGACTGATGGAGGATTTGGTGAACGAGTTTTGCAAGAGGTTTGGAGAAGGGTCCTTACATTTTTTGGAGGATGAAAAAGACATGTTCTCTTCACCTGACGCGTTCGTACCCACGGGGCTCTTACCTGTGGATTTCGTGTTGGGTAAGCGCGGAATTCCGTTGGGACGAATGGTCGAGATCTTTGGGTTTGAATCCGTGGGAAAAAGTGCGGTTCTTGCGTCCGCTTTAGGGATGTGTCAGCAGCTGGGAGGCGTCGCAATTCTGGCGGACACTGAGCACTCTTACACTGACGATTGGAGTAGACTATTCGGGATCGATCCGAGCAAACTGCTGGTGTTTCAACCGAGTCATTTGCAGGAGCTGGGTAACCAGTTGACTTTCCTGTGCGATGAGTTACGCAAGCGGAACCCCGACGTCCCCGTGTTAATCGGGGTTGACTCTCTTGCCGCGACTCCCGTCTTGGAAGAGGTTGATGAGGACCTTTCTGATAAGGCAACTGCACTTCACGCAAGGGTACTGTCACGGATTCTACGAAAAATCACCGATTTGATTTGGGAGCGGAAGGTGGCGTTGATTTGGATAAACCAGCAAAAAGAACGTCCGATGATGGGGCCCTTCGGTGGCGGTGGTGTCGCGAAAATAGGCGGTCACGCGCTCGATTTTCACGCGGCTGTTCAACTGCAGCTCAAGCGCAAACAGTTGCTGAAAAAGGGAAACGAAATTGTAGGGATCACCATCCAACTCACCGCGGTTAAGAACAAGGTGGGTCGTCCGTTTAGAACTGCTGAAGTCGATTATTACTTTGACCGTGGGTTTGACGACGGAGCGTTCGTGTTGGAGATGGGAGCTTATCTTGGGTTATGGAAAAAGAAAGGGGGAGGCTGGTATGTTCACAAAGACGGGACCACATTTCGATCGACTGACGCTCGTTTACAGCCCGAACTTGCGCTGAAGCTGGAACGTGAGGTCTTGACAGAATTTTACGGTGAAGAATTAGGGGGGAGGATCTTCGATGTTCGACGCGCTCTCAAAGACAGAGCAGTCGCAGAAGCGCCTGGAGGAGAGGTTTCTGAAGACGATGAAACCCTTCGAGCACCCTCAGGGGATGTCGATGGCGGTGCTGAAGGGGGAGACGTATTACTATGATCTGCCCCACGCTTACTACTTTGTGCTTAAGTACCTCAAGCACTTTTCGCTGTTGCGCTCGCTAAAGCGTGGGGTGGACAAGGAGTTACGCGAAGCGTTTCATGAAGCCGAGCAGATTGCTCGTGACTTTCCGGGTGAACCGTGCTTGGTTTTCGCTAAGCACGGTTCACCCATTCTGATGTGTGTCGCCGGCTCACCGATTAGGTGTGAGCGGTTTTTGGTTGTCGACGAGTTTCAAATCGTGGAGCTTGAACACTATCTTCAGCAAGTTTGGGAGGAAAGACATGGCACGTGGGCGTAAGCCGATCAGTAACCTCTTAAAAGAGAGGATCATCGAGACCTACCAGAAGACTGGCTCTGTGTCCAAAACCGCCGCATTTTGTGGAGTTAGTGCTCCGACGGTTCGGAGGGTTATTCGGGATGCGCGGTTTGAGGTAGAAGGGGTGATGGAAGAGGTTTCTCGCCTTCAGAACGACGAGGACCAAGTGGAGGTGGAGTCGGTTTCCACGGGGGACGAAGTCGATCTCAATCAGATCTTCGTCAAGTTGCTTCGCCGGATAAACGAGGCGTTGGACTCTGGAGTGAGGCCCACAAACTGGGGTGATCTCGTTAGGGCTCTTGACCTTGTGGTTAGAACACGTGCGGAGGGTGTCGGAGAGGGTCTCTCTGAAGAGGAACGAAAGGAAATTGAGGAGTTCGTAAAGAAGTTGGAAGGATCCTCATCCCGCTAACTTGTTTCCTTCCTACAATTTCCCTAAATTCTTTGTGTGAAGGACTCCCTTCTCCTAGAAAAACTTCGAGCCGCTTGTCGGTCCGACTTCAAAGCTTACCTCCGCTTCGTTTTTGATTTCCCCCTTTCCTCGATGCACGAGGAATGGTGTGATGCCCTCCAAAAGTGTCGAAGCATTGTTATTGCCGCGCCTCGCGCACATGCCAAGACAAGTGTTGTTTCAATCGCTTACACAACTTGGCGCGTGGGACTTGACCCAAACATTCGCGTCAAAATCGTCGTCAATAAGATTGAGCTCGGCAAGGAGATCCTTAACGCAATCACAAACGTTTTATTGTTCGACTCCAAGTACCGCCTGATTTTCCCTCACATACGCCCCGCCAAAACACGCTACTGGACCAAAGAGCGCATCTACGTCGAGAGAACCAAAGTCTTGAGGGATCCCACCGTCGAAGTTTCTAGTATTCTCGCGTCCGGTGCCGGTGGAAGAAGTGACCTTTTGATCTGCGATGACATTGTTGACCAGCGTTTGGTCGCCACTCCTGGTTTGATGCGTAAAGTGCGAAACACATTCTTTGACGTATGGATGAATACCTTGGAGCCGAAAGATCATCAGGTCGTCGTGATAGGAACCATTTGGGCGGAGGGCGACCTGATGACCGAACTTTTGTCAAACCCGTCTTTTGAGTTCCGAAAGGTTTACAGGATAAACAACAACTTTGATCCTCTGTGGCCTCAAGTTTGGACGAGAGAAAAGCTTTTCGAGAAGTGGAAGCAAGACCCCGTCGCTTTCGACCGTGGCTTTCGAAACCGTCCTGTCTCCACCGAGGACGCTTTGTTCCCCTCCTTAGAAATGGATCCCGCCTGGAAGCTTGGAACGACCCAAGATCCTCCCGAGATTGTAGCCGCCAAGGAGGCAGGTTCAACTAAAGTACATTATTACACCGGAGTGGATTTATCCACGAAGAAAAAATCACACGATTACTCGGTGATTTTTACGATCGGGGTTGACGAAACGACCCAACTTCGTTGGCCTGTTGACATACGAAGGCTACGAGCGTCCTCACCAGATGTTGCCCGCGCAATTATCGAGGTGTACGAGAAGTTTCAGCCTTTGGTGATAATGGTGGAATCTAACGCGTACCAACATGCGTTAATAGATTGGATCTCGGAAATGAAAAAGCTTCCCCTCCAAGCATACTATACTGGCGCCCAAAAACACAACTGGGATGTAGGAATTCGGTCCCTGCGCGTCGAGCTGCAAAACAAGCTGTGGCGGATCCCTTATTGGGATCATTCGATGGAATGCGATTGTCCTTGGTGCGCCTGGAAAAAGGAAGTTCTGAGCTATCCGTGGGGGCTACACGATGATACGGTGATCGCTTGGTGGTTGGCACGCGAGGGTTATCGGGCTGTGCGCGGTGGGAGACGTCAACCAGGTTACGCAGTGTTTACTTGGTGATTCTTGAACTTACCATTAACCCCATTAAGATAGAGGTGAGCCATGTTCGAGTGGTTAAAGCGTTTGTTCACTAGAACTACAGTAGTTGAAGGAAAAAGAGTCTCTGGTGCTGTTTCATTTCAAACCGGTGAAACTTCGCAATTTTACACCAGGGGACTCAGTGCTGAGTCCCTGCGGTACTATTACAGGGAATCCAGTGTTGTTCGCAGTTGTGTTGATGAGATAGCTCTAACCGTTGCGGACCTTCCTTTGATCATTAAAACCAAAGCTGGCGACGTCGAAACGATAAAGAAGCGGGTCTTTGGGAAGGCTCCCACAGGTGAAACCTTCCGCGAGGTGCTTTATTCTGCGACCGTCGATTTAGTTGTTTTGGACAAGTGTGTGATCCTCCCCGTGTTCACCACATCGGGTCGCCTGAGCGGCTTTGTTAGTCGGGACGCGGCGACCTTTTACCCAGTAAAGGATGAATCGGGGGTCCTGAAAGGTTACATACAGAGGATAACTTATCCGCGGTCGTACGTGGAGAAGTTCGAACCCAACGAGGTAATTTTCGTGCAAGGGTTCCCGAAGACTTACTCGCTCCAAGGAACACCTATAATCGAGAGTCTCACTTATGAGGCTGCGTCTTTGATCCAAAGTATGCTGCGGTTGTACGAGCGCGCGAGGGGGCAAGGAAACGTTCCTGTTGGTTTGCTGGCGTTTGAAGAGACATTGGGCGATGACGTTGTTCAACGACTTCAGCAGGACTTGTCCAGTTTGGTTCGGGGAGAGGGTGGGAAGATTCCCATTGTGTGGGGTACAGGGAAAGCCGCATGGGTTCAGCTCACCCAGGAGTTCTTCAGCCGCGAGATTGTCACTTTGTTCGACAAGTTTGATTGGTTGGTCAGACGCGCGTTTGGGTATATTCCCCCGAGCGCTTCTTTGCTTGTGCCTGGTGGTGAACCGCTCCCTTATTCAACGCTTGTCCCCCACATTGCCAAAGCACTCGAGGTTCAGCTGAACGAGTTTCTGTCGCAGTTCGGCATCGAAATCAGATTCCAAGTCCTACCTCCTATCACTTTTTCCGAGGTAATGGCTGGTGTTCGCGCGGGACTGATCAGTCCGAACGACGCAAGAAGGTATTTGAGGTTACCACCGGTTGAGGGCGGTGACCAGCTCACAATTCTGAACCCCATGGGCCTCACTCCCGTGGGCGGATTCCCTTTCCCGACAGAAATCCCTCCTGAACAGCCTCCTCCGGAGGAGATTCCTGAAAAGGGAACGGAGGAAGAGGGGGGAGAGGAAGAAACAAAAGGACTGTTTGTTTCGCCTGTGCAACTCGAGCGCAAGGTGCAACCGGAGAAGCTCCGTAACCTTGCTTTGATGGAGAACCCAAAGCTCGCTTGGTATGTGACCAAGCGAACCGAATTGGCTGAGAAATTTGTGCAGGCTGCTCGGGAACTTCACGAGGAATTTAAGCGTGAATTCTCTGAACGAGTGGTTCTCCAGCGGATCATTCCTTCGTATCTTTCCCTCTATGACAAGACAATGGCCCGGCTGGAGGAGTCGTTCAATCAGTTCACTCCTGAAGCGATCGACTTAGGATATTCTTACGCGTCATTTTGGTGGGACCCCGATTCTTATTCACGTTCCGAAGTTGATCGCCAAATTGCGGAAGCGGTTGCTTACTACAAGAATTACATGTTCGCGAAATGGAACCAGCGCTTGGAGGAATTGCACCGTAAAGCGGAAGAGAGGAAGTGGGACGAAGTCGAAAAAGACCTCGACCGGCTGTTGCAATCGTTTATGTTTGGCTTGAGTCTGATCGCTGCCTTTTCGCTCCTCCCGCTTGTTATGATTTCACGTTTTTTTGAGGTCACAACTGGTAAAATCCAATTGCTTCGGTGGGTTGGTATACTGGACAAACATACGTGCAAAGATTGCGCGCCTATGATCGGGAGAGTGTTTCGTCCTGACGAGTTAGTCGCGATTGACATGTGGCCGGGACACAATGTTTTGTGTGCCCTTCAGCAGCGTTGTCGATGCACTCTGGAGCCCGTGGAAGCGGACACGCAAGCCCTAACCAACCCATGGATAAACCGAAAGATTTCT